>JAABUJ010005126.1_pt1 | contig 13285 bp, 9 predicted proteins | sample 5559131 | NCBI WGS metagenome assembly JAABUJ01 (sample SAMN10711875, study PRJNA513366) | rock metagenome | isolation source: Antarctica rocks | place: Antarctica: Victoria Land, Mt New Zealand nord | collected 2016-01-07
ACTTCGGGAGGGGACCGTTTTGGGGCGCGCAGGGCATCGACGAGCAAACGATCTGTTGTGAGACCACGTATGGCTTGGGCAGTGACACCGCGCGCTGGGCTTCGATAAACGCGCGGCTGTATGAGTTGACAGGTGATGCACGCTATAAGGACAATGCCTTCCGTACTTTCAATTTGGCGACCTATTTCGCCTCGCAAGATGGGGTAGTAGCGTCAGTATTAGGTGGTCCGTTAGAAAGCTCTTCCATCAGTGATTGGTTTAGCGACTCGTATGCGGATTACGTCAAACACTTCATGTATGGTATAGGCGCGGTGCCGGAGTGGTCTCCCGCAGGGGAAGACCACTTGGTCCGATCATCGTCCGTTGTGCAGGCTATCGCCTACGCGCCCTCGGACATCAGCTACACGACGTTCGATGCGCAGGCGACCGATGTGCTGCGCCTATCCTTTACCCCTACGGAGATCACGCAAGACGGTGCCACGATGCAGCAAACTCAGGATACGCGTCAGGAAGGGTGGGTCTACGATAGCGCGACGGGTGTCTTGCGCATTCGACACGATCACGGATCGCGGATTGTCATACGCGGCGACGATGGCACTACGCCATCGCCGACTCCGGTTCCCATAACGACGCCTAGTCCCATGTCTAACCAGTCGACCGTCACTTTCGACGACCTACCTAATCCGGGCAGGCTTCTTGACGGCCACTACCCGATAGGCGTTATCGACTGGGGAGTGAGCCAATGGTGGCTATCGGGACCATGGGGTGGTTTCGCTACCAACAGCATCTCGTTCCCCCCCGAGGGCACGTCCGAGCCCTTCTCGTTCACCTCGCCGCGGCGCTTGATCACCATCCAAGCATTCAATGGCGGCGATACCCCGAGTACGATTACCCTCGCCTGCGACGGCAACCCGACAGTAAGCCAAGGGGTCGCTGCCAACCAACTCCTCACCATACCGACGAACTGGACCACCACTTGCACAACGGTCACCGTATCCAGTTCGAACGGATGGTGGACGAATTTCGACAACCTAACCTACGACGCAGGCTAGTCCATACCGTCGGCGTGTCTTCGATACTCCGCCGCTGTCGTAAGAATTAGGATGAGTCCTTCGTATGGGGCAGGACGTACACACCGCACGCCTAGCGTGCGCGGTGTGTACGTCCTGCCCCATTGATCGACTGCCGTGGTCAGGGCGTCCCACCGGTGAGGACGAGGTTGTCGAGGTTGGTGTCCCACCCGTTGGTGCTGGCGATGGTGACGGGGCTGCACGGCGCTGTCCAGCCCGTGCGCAGGGTGGCGACCTGGCCGGGCGTGAGCGAGGCCGCCCGGCTGGGCTGCCCGGCGCAGCTCGCCGTCACCGTCGTCGTGGCCGTCCCTCCGTTGTCGATGTCGAACTGGCTCAGGGTGGAGGCGTTCAGGATGCTGAAGGGGGCGCTGGTGAGGCTGGGGCCGTTGAAGCTGACGCTGTTGGTCGCGAACTGGGCGTAGGGGCCGGAGACGAACCACTGGTTCGTGCCCCAGTCGATGACGCCGGCGGGGTACGGGCCGTTGAGCGCCGCGTTGACATTGGCGGGCGCGATGTCGTCGAACGTGACGACCCGCGTCGCGGCCGGCGTAGCCGTGACCGTCGCGGTGGGCAGAGTCGGGGCGGTCGGCGTGGCCGTCCCGATGGGCGGCGTACCCGTGGGCGTGCCGGTCGCGGTCGCCGTCTTGCTCGCCACGGGCGTGCTGGTCATGGTCGCCGTTCCAACGGGTAGGGTCGGCGTGGCCGTCGGCCTCGGCGTGGTGGTGGGCGTGGTCGCCGTACGCGTTGGCGTCTTGGTGGCCGTCGCCGTTGGCGTCTTGGTGGCCATTGGCGTCTTGGTGGCCGTCGCCGTTGGCGTCTTGGTGGCCATTGGCGTCTTGGTTGCGATCGCCGTTGCCGTTGGCGTCGTAGGGGGCGTCCCACCGGTGAGGACGAGGTTGTCGAGGTTGGTGTCCCACCCGTTGGTGCTGGCGATGGTGACGGGGCTGCACGGCGCTGTCCAGCCCGTGCGCAGGGTGGCGACCTGGCCGGGCGTGAGCGAGGCCGCCCGGCTGGGCTGCCCGGCGCAGCTCGCCGTCACCGTCGTCGTGGCCGTCCCTCCGTTGTCGATGTCGAACTGGCTCAGGGTGGAGGCGTTCAGGATGCTGAAGGGGGCGCTGGTGAGGCTGGGGCCGTTGAAGCTGACGCTGTTGGTCGCGAACTGGGCGTAGGGGCCGGAGACGAACCACTGGTTCGTGCCCCAGTCGATGACGCCGGCGGGGTACGGGCCGTTGAGCGCCGCGTTGACATTGGCGGGCGCGATGTCGTCGAACGTGACGACCCGCGTCGCGGCCGGCGTAGCCGTGACCGTCGCGGTGGGCAGAGTCGGGGCGGTCGGCGTGGCCGTCCCGATGGGCGGCGTACCCGTGGGCGTGCCGGTCGCGGTCGCCGTCTTGCTCGCCACGGGCGTGCTGGTCATGGTCGCCGTTGGCATCGGGGTAGTGGTCGCCGTCGCGGCGATCGGCGTGCCGGTCGCGGTACTGGTTGCGGTGGACGTGGCCGTGCTAGTCGTGGTGGGCGTCGGGGTAAGGGTTGCCATGTCTGTTGGCGTGGCCGTGCTAGTCGGGGTCATAGTCGCGGTACTGGTTGCGGTGGACGTGGCTGTGCTAGTCGCGGTGGACGTGGCTGTGCTAGTCGCGGTGGGCGTCGGGGTAAGGGTTACGGTCGCGGGCGGGGTGGGCGTCACGGTGGGCCCGGCTACAGTCGGGGTGAACACGACGTCGACCCAATAGTTGCTGGCCTGGTAAGTGTTGCTCGGGAAGCCGCCCGCGCCGTAGGCGTAGACCCCGTCGCCGCCGTCAACCCCGTCGGCCAGGGCGTGCAGCGGGGCGTTGTCCGCCCCCGTCGTGGCGAAATAGGAGGTCGTGTCCGCGTAGTTGCCGGCGTCGGTGTGGTAAGAGGCTACGTAGGTCGTGCCAGCGGCGATCGCCACCGGCGCGGCGAAGCTGACCTGCTGCCAGCCCGTGGCCGTTTCGCCGGTGAAGGTCGCGCTGGACAGGAGCGTGCCGTCGCGTGTCCACAGCTGCCCGGTGTGCGTGCCAGTGTTAGCTGGCCCCTTGTAGAAGCGCAGCCCGGTGATGTATCCGGCCGCGTCGGCGCGGAACTTGACGCCGAGTTCGACGGCGTTCCCGTCGTTGTGTGAGGCTTCGGCGGGGGTCGCCGACGTGTCCCATATGCTGCACGGGCAGGTCACGGCGATGGTTGTCCCGGAACCGGGATGCTCGAGGTTACCGCTGTCGTCGACCGCGCGGCTCTCGATGGTTACGGTCCTGGGTCCGCCGGGCGTCCAACTATAACTCCAATTCTCACGTCCGGTGGCCGGATGCCAAGTCGCCCCGCCGTCGACCGACACCTCGACGCCGGCGACAACGCCGCCCCCCGCGTCGGACGCGGTCCCGGTGATCGTCATCGGGACGCCGGCCTGTACCGTCGCGCCGTTCGCGGGGGACACGATGCTCGACGTCGGGGCCACCGTATCGGTGGACATGGTCGCGGGGACCAAGCCGGACTGTAGTGTCGCCGGCTGGACGCCCATATCGGCGAACAAATTGACGGTGGCCTGCTGCATGGCCGGCTCGGGAGTGGAGGGTCCGAGGTTATAGGTGTCGGCCTCGCTGTCGTGATGCCCATCCAGCCCCCACGGCCATTGGATTGTGCCGGCCCCGAAGACAAGCGCCCCACTGGGGGCACGGTACAGGGTCAGGTGATGCGTCGCCGTGCCGGGTCCGTAGGTCGTGCCATAGTCAAGGAGGTGGCTTGGCACGTTGGCGGTGGTCGACGACAGGTCGAAAAGGCCGGCGGGCCGGAACCCATTGTCGAGGTCCTCGTCCCACTCGGAGCCCAAGATACAATTGCACCCGGCCGTCAGGGTGATAGTCTGACCGGCCGCAAGGCTCGCGATGCTCGTATTGCGCCAGAAGCGCATCTTACTGTAGTCTGCCGGTACGGTCATGGCCTCGTATTCGGGCCCGTTCACCGTGAATATAGTGCCGGTCAGCTGATTCTCGGGGTGGCCGCCGTCATCCGGCGGGCTGAAGCGCGGATCGCGCCAGGTGCCCGTCCAGGTCGATGGGTCCTGTGGATCGATGCGCGTGCCGACCTGCGTCTCTTTGTACGTGACCAACGTACGATACGACGTGCTTGTCCCATCGATGCTGTTCTCCCAGCGGGTCTTCCAGAAATCTTCGTTGCCGCTGAAGAAGGCCAGGTTGACGCCCGCGTCCCGCGCGGCTTGGACATTGGCACGTTCGGCCCCTGACCAGTACTCGTCGTGCCCGACCGATAGAAGCGTTTTGTGCCGCGTGATCAGGCTGCCGTAGCGGTCGGCGTCTACGCTGGTGAAATAGCTGACATTGTAGCCGTTGGCCTCCAACCAACGGACCATCGGGTACTCGGTGTTGAACACAAAGCTTTTCTGGCCGAGCCCGTCGTTATTGTCGCGGTCGTTGAACGGACGGTTGTAGCTGACTTTGTAGGCATGGCCGTTGGGCAAGCCGAAGGCGTGATCCACGTACAAGCTGGCGCCGCCGTAGCTGTTGTAGGCCTGCCAGGTCGTGTCGGATGTCTTGAAGAGCAGGTCGGAGTTGCTGTTGTCGTCGCGCACGACGAAGAATATATGGCTAGCCCCCCCTGTATCCGCGCGCACGAGTTTGGCGAAATAAATCCCCGACGTGGCGTCCGGCGGGACGGCCCACGACGCCGACACCGCCCAATTGCCGCAGTCGACGAGTCCCGTGGAGCCATCGGTGAGGCAGGCCGGTTGGGGCTGCGGCAGGGTCGCCGTCGGCGCCACCGTAGCCACCAAGCGCGCGCCCATCCCACCGTAGTAGCCCATGCGGTAGATGTCGAGGTGGTAGGACGCGGCGTCGGTGTTGATCTTAAAGTAGGCGGTACTACCCCTGTTGACACTGATGTCGGTGGCGAAGCCCTGGATACTCTGGTCGCCGGCCCCGCTGACGTCCCACTCGCTGGAGGGATTGCCTGGTTTGGTGTTTTCGCAGGCGATCGGGTTAGTGATGGGCGCGTCGCATGGCCCGAGCGCGTGCGTCACCGCTGGCGTGAACGTGGCCGAAAGCCCGTCGAGACAACAAAGCAGGGTTAGGACACCTAACACTCGCAGGACACGTAGACACTGCCGGCGCAGTGGCCGATGACTAAGCACATGACCATAAGTTCGGCACGCTTTTACGCCCGAATCACGCTCAACAAACCATGCCAAATTTCTGGTGACCTGCTTAGGCATGATACCCGTTCCTCTCAACACTCAACATTCGTGCTCGATGGGCTGTGAGCTGTCGCGGTGGCTGTCGGTGGTGGACTGCGATCCGCAGGCTGGGCGGCGCGAACGTCTCCTACGTCGTAGAGTATACAGGACGCAGGTTAAGATTTGGTTAAGGTCCTCGCGTATACGGCGCGCATATCGCTAAAATTCGTTGAGGAAAGATAACATTTTCCATGCAGCGCGATAATTCGTTGCAGTGATGTGTTTGGGTAGCTTGCGGGAACGCATGCGCGCTACAGGACCTCTTGGTCACGGCACGGTTACCGTGAACTCGTGTAGAGTGGATACAGGCAAGGAAACAAGACATAATCAACGAGCAGGGAGGACAGACGATGAGAGCGCGGGTTAGGATACATATGGTGGCGGTTGCCGGCTTATTGTGTGCGGGCTTGAGCGTACCGGCAGGGGCGAGGGCCGCGGCGGTCGCTCCGCCCAACGTCTATCCGCCTTTTAGCCTCTTCGAGTTTCACGCCGACGAGGCTGGGTCGCGCGCGCCTTTCTGCGCCGCCGGATGCGCGCTGGCACAGGCGGCGGCGGGGCAAACACATGTCTCGTACAAGGGTAAGACGTATCCGGCCTACTACTACGGAGTGACGCCACTTGGCGTGGCAAGGCGCGAGAGCACGGCCGAGTATGGCGTCGACATCTTCGATAATGCGTCCGACGCGGCGAGCTACAGCGCGCTGACCAAGGAGCGGAGCAGCGATGACGAGGGCACGCCGACGCTGTCCCCCCTGACGGTCGCGCATCCGGTCGCGCCGAACGAGTTTATCGTCGGTCAAAGGACGGCCGGGGGATGTATCGTCGCCGGTGGCTTGTCGTACCGCAACCTCTCCATGTATGTGTCGGTAACCACGCAGCAGAACATCGACCGCTCCAGTCATTGCACGGGCGAAGCGCGCTTCGTGGACGCCGTGCTTGGGCTCTTATACGTCAGGGTTAACAGTTACGCGACGAGCGGACACGCCGCGGTGAGAGGACAGCCAGCGCGTTGAGGCGCGGACGCTGGTGGCCACTGGCGCCCGGTGGACCGGCGAGCGGCGGCCCCGACGGCGTAGATGTAGGTAGCGGCGCGGATCGACGGTGACGCTTGTGCTCGTCAGTAATTCTGCCGATATAGTAATAGTGAAGCGTGGACTGGGTACATGGGCGCCGGCCTGACGATCGAGGCGTATCCCGCGTTGTGTGATAGCTATTCGGCCGCGCTCACTGGGGCCCGTAGGGCGACTGCGTACGCCTCCGTCGGCGGCAACGCAACCTATTCGTTCATACACTCGCGATAGGTAATGTAGCATGGCTATAAACTTCCCGGCGCGCCTTCTCGACTGGGATTCGACGTTTTTTGGCGCGCGTATCGGGCGCATCGAAGCTACCCGCCTGACACAGGTCGATATGGCGGCGGCGCTCCAATGGGCGTCTAACCACGGTGTGGAGTGCCTGTATTTTCTTTGTGTCGCGGACGATGACGAGAGCGTCCGGCTGGTCGAAGCGCAAGGGTTCCATTTGGTAGACCTGAGATTGACGTTGCGGTGGCGAAAGGATGGTAGCCCAACGTCGGGATTGTTCCGAGGCGACGAAAGCGTCCCGGTCGTGCGGCCGTACCGCCCCGAGGACAAAATCGGCATAGAGGACATAGCCGCTGTCGCTTACCATGACACCCGTTTTTTCTACGATCGCAATATCGACGTCGAGCATGCCACCGCTCTATATCGGGAGTGGGCCGCTAAGAGTTGCGACGGCGCTGTCGACGCCGTGTTGGTGGCCGCCGACGGCCAGAGGGTCCAGGGGTTTATCACATGCCAACTGCAATCGCCGCGACACGGTCAGATCGGCCTTGTCGGCGTGCATGAAGAGAGCCGCGGCGCGGGCTTGGGCCAGATGCTTGTCGAAGCCGCCTTGGCGTATTTTGTGGACAGGGGCGTGGATAGCGTCGAGGTGGTGACGCAAGGTCGTAATATAGCCGCCCAGCGGCTGTACCAAAAGTGCGGCTTCCGGTCGCATTCGCTTTACTTGTGGTATCACAAGTGGTTCAACGCATAGGAGCGCCGAGGAATGGCTGAGTACCGCATACCCTTCAATCGTCCCTACGTACAGGGCAACGAGGCGTCCTACATGGCCCAGGCCCTCGCGCGAGGGCATATCTCTGGTGACGGTGCCTTCACGCGCCGCTGCCATGAGTTGGTGGAGCAGGCCCTGGGGGTGCGCAAAGCGCTGCTCACTACCTCGTGTACTCATGCGCTGGAGATGGCGGCGCTCCTACTGAACATTCAGCCCGGCGACGAAGTCATCGTCCCGTCGTTCACCTTCGTTTCCACGATCAACGCGTTCGTCTTGCGCGGTGCCACGCCGGTATTCATAGACATCCGGCCCGACACGCTCAACATGGATGAGGCGCAATTAGAGCAATTGATCACGCCGCGCACCAAGGCTATCGTGCCCGTCCACTACGCCGGCGTCGGCTGCGAGATGGCGGCGATCATGGATATCGCGCGCTCACGCGGCATCGCGGTGGTCGAGGACAACGCGCACGGCTTGTTCGGTAAATATCGCGGCGCGTACCTCGGGACGTTCGGCGACATGGCCACGCAGAGCTTCCACGAGACCAAGAACTTCACATGCGGCGAGGGCGGCATGCTGCTGATCAACAGTGCCGGCCTCATGGAGCGCGCGGAGATCATTCGCGAAAAAGGCACCAATCGCGGCCGCTTCTTTCGGGGCCAGGTGGATAAGTACACATGGGTCGACGTCGGGTCGAGCTACCTGCCGTCCGACCTCTTGGCGGCCTATTTGTTCGCACAGTTAGAGGCGCGCGAGCAGATCCAGGCGAAGCGGCGGCAGATATGGGAACGCTACTACGTCGGGCTGGCCGGCTGGGCGGGCGAGAACGGCGTGAGGCTACCGGTCGTGCCGGACGACTGCGACCAGGCCTATCACATGTTCTACCTGCTGTTGCCGTCCATACGGGAGCGGCAAGCGCTGATCGACCACCTGAAGGCGCGGGGCATCCTGAGCGTATTCCACTACGTTCCGCTGCACCTGTCGGACATGGCCAAGCAATGGGGTTATGGGACCGGGAACTGCCCGGTGACGGAGAGGGTGAGCGATACGTTGCTGCGCTTACCCTTCTATAACGACTTGACTCCTGACGAGCAAGACAGTGTCATCGCCGCGATCCGCACCGCGCGCTGTGTCGCACACTGATATGGGTAAAGGCCCATCCTAACGCCTGCGACGCCGACATCGCTATCCCGTCCAAAGGCGTGCCGGCCTTTGTGCCGCTCCGCACCGCCTCCCTTCCGGACCCGTGTCGGTCGCGCTTGCGGCCCATCTGCCAGTAGTAGCGCCACGTTGGGCGCGCCTGGGCGTTGTGGAGATGTCCTCTCATCTCGTGTGAGTACTCGCCCTCGGCGAAGTATAGATCACCGAGGACGCCGCGCGCCATCGCCCGCACGATTTAGGTTCTCGCGGGTATCGCAGTAGTTCTCAGCCAGCATGTACAGCGCAGTGCCATGACGCGCTGCGGCGAGCAGTTTCTCCGCCTGCGCCATGCTGACGACTGCAGGCACTTCGCTGAGGACGTGCTTTCCCTCATTCAGCGCCATCATCGCCTACGGCGTATAATACGGCTGCAGAGACGAGATGATGACGGCGTCGATCACGTCGAGCAATGCGGCCTCTCACGCCAATTTGATCGACCGGCTGAAGTGCTCGCGCGCTTCCAGAGAGGGATCATAGACAACGATATGCGCCATGCCGGTCGCATGAAGATCGGCTAAGAAGTCTACCCAGGCGGCGCGCCGGCGATCCCGACGCGCAACTGCCGACGATTGACGATCATCTTGCCGCCCCTCCGTTGCCGCGCGCTTACGCAGCACCGCCTTCAACATGTCGCCGTTGCACGCCGCAAAGAGCCTGCTGACGGACGGGGCGGGGTGCTGAAAAGGGCACGGGGAGCGGGCTTGCCGGCGCCCGTCCCACAGCGCCGCGTCGTCGGTGAAGAACGCTTCGGCCGACCCGTACGATTCCGGCGTGCCTATGTCCAGGAATGGCCCATCGCCAGCGGCGGCGTACAGCCCGCGGCCAATCAGGGCCGGGAAGACGTCGCCCTCCAGCGAGACGGGCGTGCTGGCTGGGATGGCATCGAGCGCCGCGCGCTCGAAGAGATAGACACCCGCGTTGATGAGTCCGGCACCGAGATCAGGGCTCTTCTCGCGGAAGGAGAGCACGCGACCGTCGCCGGCCTGCTCGACCGTGCCGTAGCGCCGACAGTCGTCCATCCGCACGAGCCAGAGCGTCGCTGTCGCACCCGACCCCGCGTGCGCCGCCGCGAGGCGCCCTACGTCGAAGGGGCGAAACGAGTCACCGTTCAGGGTAAGCACCCGCGCCGTCGTCGTCAGCGGCAGCGCGTTGCGCATCGCGCCGCCGGTGCCTAGTGGAACCTCTTCTTGGGCGTACGCCAACTCCATGCCGAGGCGCGAACCGTCGCCGAAATGGTTCTTGGGCGCTTTTGATGATGGGGCTGGATACCGTGAGTTAGTCAATCTCGGCTGGCCTTCCTGAGGTGATGAGCAGCAGGTTCGGCACCGTCAACCTGCCGTTGTGGCGCCCGTCAAACGTGCCCTTGTCTATCTCTGGTGCTACCAGAGAAAAAGGCATCATCAAAAGCGCCCAAGAACCGCCGAAATAGGACGCGATCATTTCGCCCTTGTAGCCCGTGGCCAGGACGACGCGCCGCAGCCCCTGTGCGCGCAGGGCTAGAAGTAGCCACTCCACGAATGGCCGCCCGGCCACCTGCGCCATGGGCTTGGGCCGGTCACTCACCACGCTGCGCAGGCGCGTTCCCTTGCCGCCGGCAAGGACGATCGCGTCGACGGCCGCCGAGCCCTTATGTTCGAGACTAGTCATTGCTCCCATCTTTATACTTCTTGTCTTGGCACAGCCCGTCAGGTCCCATTATAGCGCGCCAGCCTTCGAGAGGGTACAGGGACTAAATAGGATGGGTCAAATCATGGTACCATCAGGCGCGGGGATGTCCGCTATTGGCACCACTGCTACGTGCGGCGGTGATGCGATTCGAGATTGTAGTGGCGCGCGCTGCGGGTCAGGCGGAGTTTGCTGTCGTGGGTCCGTGGCCTCGCGATACCTCGACATACATCGAAGGGAGGGCAACGATGTTATCACGCCTGCATATGATCGGCAACGCCCACCTCGACCCCGTCTGGCTGTGGCGCTGGCCTGAGGGCTGCGCCGAGGCTATCGGCACCTGCTGGGCTGCGGTCGACGTGCTGGAGGAGAATCCTGGGGTTATTTTCACGCGCGGTGAGGCCCGTGTCTATCGTTGGATCGAGGAGTTGGAGCCGGCGCTCTTCGCCCGTATCCGGGAGTTCGTCCGCGAGGGGCGCTGGACCATCGTGAACGGGTGGTGGGTCCAGCCGGATTGCAACCTGCCCTGCGGCGAGGCGTTCATCCGCCAGGCCCTCTATGGCAAGGCCTATTTCCGCGACCGCTTCGGCGTGGACGTGCGGGTGGGCTACAGCGTCGACGCGTTTGGCCATGCCGGGACGCTGCCGATGCTGCTGCGCCACACCGGCTACGACTCCTACGTCTTCATGCGGCCGGAGGAGCGGGAGAAGGCGCTGCCCGCCTCCCTCTTCGACTGGGTCGCACCGGACGGCTCGACGGTCACGGCCTTCCGCCTGCCGCCGTACTACAACGAGTGGCCGCCGCTGGCCGAGAACCTGCCGGTCGTCGAGGCGCTCGCTGCCCGCGAGGGCTACCCCTTGATGTACTTCTACGGTGTGGGCAACCACGGCGGCGGTCCCACACGCGAGGATCTCGCGTTCATCACGGAGGCGCGGGCGGCGGGACACGACCTCGTGTTCAGCGACCCCGCCCGCTACTTCGCTGAGGTCGCCTCCGTGGCACGGCCGGTGGTACGCGACGAGTTGCAGCCGCACGCCATCGGGTGCTACGCGGTCGTGGCCGCTCTCAAAAGGCTTAATCGTCGCGCCGAGGCGGCGTTGGCGCAGGCCGAGGCCGCCGCCGCGTTGGCGGTCCGGCACGCCGGCGCATCCTATCCGCATGAGAAGTTGCGTTCGCTCTGGGAGACGCTGCTCTTCAACCAGTTCCACGATATCCTCTGCGGTACTAGTTTGGCCAGCGCGACGCGCGATGCGATTGAGGCCATGGGCGGGGTCGCGCAGGGCGCCGAGGAGGTCCTCAACGCGGCCGTGCGCCGGCTGGTCGCCACCATCGCGCCGGGGCCGGACCCGGCCGGCGCGGCCTTCGTCGTGTTCAACCTGACGGGGGCGCGCCAGCATGTGCCTCTCGAGTACGAGCCGTGGGTCGATAGGAAACGGCCCGATGTGCCCGCCCGCCTGGTCGACGACGCGGGTGATGGCGTGGCGTACCAGGCGCTCGAGCCCGAGGGGCTGTTCCCAGGGCTGCGGCTGCGCCGCGTGCTCTTCGTCGCGGATGTGCCGCCCTTCGGCTACCGGGTCTACCGCCTGACGTGCGGCGCGCCAGCCGTCCCCCGCGCTTCCACTCTGACGGTGACCCCTACTACCATCGAAAACGGCGCGTGGCGGCTGGAGCTCGACCGCGCGACGGGCGGGATCGCGCGTTTGGTCGATAAGCGCGACGGGCGTACCGTCTTCCCCGGCGTGGCGCACCACCCGCTCGCGGTCGCCGACGACTCGGACACCTGGGCCCATGGCCGCGATCGCTTCGGGGTGACGGGCGCCGCCTTCCGCTGCGAACGCATCGACGTCGTGGAGGATGGCCCGCTGCGCGCCGGCCTGCGCGCCCAGGCCCACGTGGGCACCTCGACGCTGACAAGCACCTATCTCCTGCACGACGACCCGGCGCTGCCGCTGGAGATCCGCGTTCGCGTCGACTGGCATGAGCGGCACACGCTGTTGCGGCTGCGCTACCCCGTGTCGTTGTCCGGCCCCGCTCCCACCTTCCGCCACGAGGTCCCCTACGGCTCGCTGGAGCGGCCGGCCGACGGGCGCGAGTGGCCGGGGCAACGCTGGGCGCTGGTCTCGGGCGACGGGTACGGCTTCGCCCTCGCCAGCGACGCGATCTATTCCTACGCGGCGGATGAGGCGTCCCTCTACCTCACGGTGCTGCGCTCGCCGGTGTACGCGTGCCACGACCCCTACCAACTCGTCCCCGGCCGCGCGTATGAGTATACGGACCAGGGCGAGCACACCTTCACGCTGCGGCTGCTGGCCGGCCCGGCGGTCGGCCCGCGCGACGCCCAACTGCTCGCCGACGGCCTGCTGCGCCCGCCCGTCGTGACGCCGCATGTGTCCCGTGGGGGCGCCGGACCCCACCGCGCCAGCCTGCTCCCGTTGGAGAGCGCGTCGAGCGTGGCGGCCTGGCTCAAAGGCGCGGAAACGGAAGATGCCGAGGGGGAGACGGCGCTGATCCTGCGTCTGCTCGAAGTGGAGGGCCAGCCCGATACGGCGCTCCTGGGGGCGACGGGAGATCGACAGGCCCTCGATCCGCACGGTGTCGCCACGGTGCGTGACGACCGTGATGGGCGCTGGAGGCGCGGCGATGGCCTGGAATCGTAGGCGTCGGGAGCGGCGCCTCCCCATCCACCACGCCCGGTGCGCGCCACTTTTTCGCGCCGACCGGGTGATAGCGTGGCTAAGTAGGTGTCGGTAAGTTCGCACATACCAAAGAGGCTGCGAGAAACCTGCATCCAGCCGTATCGGGGGTGCAAGAACTTACCAGTGTCTACTTAGCCTGAATTATTCATGAAGTTGCCACACGGGGTCCGGTGCGCTATGGTCGAGAGGTTCAACAGCTCACCGTAGCGCGGAGGACCCCATGTCACCACAGTCTGCCACACCCGTCTACACGTTCGCTACCTCCGCCGCTCTCGCCCTGGAAGCCACCTTTGACGGCGGTCGCCTGACCTCCGATG
>JAABUJ010005127.1_pt1 | contig 13284 bp, 13 predicted proteins | sample 5559131 | NCBI WGS metagenome assembly JAABUJ01 (sample SAMN10711875, study PRJNA513366) | rock metagenome | isolation source: Antarctica rocks | place: Antarctica: Victoria Land, Mt New Zealand nord | collected 2016-01-07
TTCCTGGATACCTCCGAGAACACGTCGCTCGACGAAGTCGAGGATGATGGGGACGAACAAGCCACCGAAGACGACATCCATCCCGTCATGATGTGCATGCTCCAGCTCGACGCCGAGAACCCTGGAGCGCTGCGGCCCAAAGTTGCGGCGAAGCTCTGCGGGTACGACTCCGACCTCCTGCTCGAGTTGATCCGATGGAACGAGGAGCAGGAGATCGCCTGGCGACAGGCCCGAGACGAGGCCTATTCAACCGATGAGCTCAAGGAGGCCGAGGTTTGCGAGAGTGAGCGTGACCACGCGCGCCGGACGGTCAAGGTGCTCCGCAAGGCACTGTGCCGGGTCCTTCTTGGCTAGTGGGTCAAACTTCGTCGAGTGTCGGACCTGGATGGGAGGATTTCATCATGATGCTCCCGCCCGACGAGTTCGACAACGCCGACTTCAAGCCCTACGCCGTGCCCCGCGGTACTTGCCCGCGGTGCGGAAGCAACGACATCCGTCACCTGATCATCGGGCTCCCGGCTGGTCCCGAGCCTGTGAACAGCACCCCCGGAGTGGGTCGACTGGGTGGGCTGCGATCACCCCGGACACGACCGCGAGTGCAACCACTGCGAGTTTCAATGGATCGAGAATCCACCGGTGTCCGTCGACCAGCCGCAGCCGCAGCCGCGGCCGGCATCCCGGGTGCCACTCAAGCGGCGCATCCCCCGATGACCGTAGCCAATCCCCCGAGAGCCCCGATCAGGCACACGTTCTGACCGCAACGCTGCTTGGGCCGGATGAGCCAACCCCGATTCGTCACACTGTCCGCTGTCGGCGCCTATGCCTGCCAGCCAATCAGCGACCGTCGCGAGCGACGGAAAGACAATGTTCGGTCTCGCGTTCGAATGGCTGGTCCGCGAGTCCAAGGCCAGCCGGTGACGTCGTGCCCAGGCGCCGAGGAGGAGATCGTTGATCGGGTGCCGCGTGATCGGGCCGACGCCGATAGGACGAGTTTGGTCTCCCCGAAGGTATGGATCGGATCGGGTCGCTCGAAGATTCCCGTGGTTCGCGTCGGCCGCGGCTGACCCGGCACCACGGCATACTCCCCGGATGCGGCTGCACCCCGAGGAACCTGAGGCAAGAGCATGGGAGTCGTTCGACGACGTCGAGCTGACCGTCCGCCTGCGTGCGCTGCTCCCGGCGGGGGAGCAAGCCCTCGTCCTCGTGGACGGTCGGTCGGGCAGCGGCAGGTCGACCTTCGCCGAGCGCCTGGCGCGACTCCTCGGCGGCGCTGTCGTGCACTCCGACGACATCGCCTGGCACCTCGACCCGCTCGACTGGGCGGACGTGCTCCTCGACGGCGTCATCGCGCCGCGGCGGCGTGGCGAGGCGATCTCCTTCCGCCGCCGGGCTGGGTCTCGCAAGGCAGACCGGGCGCAGTCGAGGTGCCGCGGCGACCCCTGCTCGTCGTCGAGGGTGTCGGCGCTGGACGGGCCGACCTGGCGGTCGGAGCCGAGCTCGTCGTGTGGGTCCAGGCCGACCGCGACGAGGCCCGCCGACGCGGCCTCGCCCGCGACGTTGCGTTCGGTCGGACACCCGAGGAGGCCGAAGCGTTCTGGGACGGGTGGATGCGAGCGGAGGAGCCGTTCCTCGCCGACGATCGGCCATGGAGCCGGGCATCGCTCGTCGTCAATGGCATACCGCCACAGGCGAGGCCGACCGGTACGTTCGTCGCGCCAGGTCCACTCCCGTTCCGCGCCGGCTGCCGTTGACGCCGGGATCGTCGGCTGACCTGGAGCCGCAAGGGCACCTGACGCCCGACGCGCCGGCTGCTACCGTCGGATCATGACCCCGCAGGCGCTCGAGAGCCTCGCTCACCTGCGACGTGCCCGCGATCTGATCGACCGTGAGTACGCGAGACCGCTCGACGTCCCGACCATGGCCGGCAGGGCGCTCATGTCGCCCGCGCACTTCTCGCGCCGGTTCCACGCGGCATACGGCGAGACTCCGTACAGCTACCTGATGACCCGCCGGATCGAGCGCGCGATGGCGTTGCTGCGGGCGCGCGTGAGCGTCACGGACGTGCATGGCGGTCGACTGCACATCCCTCGGCTCGTTCAGCTCGCGGTTCACCGAGACCGTCGGGGAGACCCCGACGGCATACCGGAGACACGAGCACGACGCGGTCAAGGCCATGCCCGCCTGTGTCGCAAAGGCGCACACGCGCCCGGTCCGGAACGCATCGAGCAGGATCGGAGAAGCGACGAGGAAGACCGCGACATAGATTCACCGTCATGACCGTCGCACTCCAGTATTGCAACACCACCGTCAACGACGTCGACGAGTCGATCGCCTTCTACGGCGACGCGCTCGGCCTCCAGGTGCGCAACGACGTGGCCTCGGGCGGGTTCCGCTGGGTCACGCTCGGCAGCGACGCGCAGCCCGGAGTCGAGATCGTGCTATCTGTGCCTCATGCCGGCCGCTCCCAGGCCGACGGTGACGCGCTGCAGGAGCTCCTCACCAAGGGAGTCCTGCCGATGATCGTGTTCCGCTCCGACGACGTCGACGCGACCTTCGAGACCGTGCGCGCGTCAGGCGCCGAGGTCCTCCAGGAGCCCATGGACCAGCCCTGGGGCCCGCGCGACTGCGCGTTCCGCGACCCGTCGGGCAACACCGTCCGGATCGCGCAGGCGCCCGCGGCCTGACTGTGCAGCCCTCTGGGTCAAGCCGGCGATGCGGCTGGTCCATCCGGCTGCACCTCATCCGGGTTCTGGTCATTCCCGAGCTCATCGTGGGCCCTCTGCTGGCCGACCCGGACGTCCTCGCCGACCCCGACCTGGTCCACCTCGACTGAGCCCGCCGGCATACCGGTCTGACGCGGACTCAGCCGCTTCACGTCCGGCGGGTCACCGAGTCGGGTATGCCGTCCGGCGTCCCCGTTACGCTTCCCCCGTGGCCGAGGAGAGCACCGAGACGCAGGTGAGCAACCGGGTGCTCACCCTGCCCAACGTGCTCTCGAGCCTTCGGCTGGTCGGTGTGCCGCTGTTCATCTGGCTCCTCGTCGAGGACCAGGTCGGCTGGGCCTTCGTCGTCCTCGCCCTGTCAGGGGTGTCGGACTACCTCGACGGCAAGATCGCCCGGCACTACCACCTCGTCTCGCGACTCGGCCAGCTCCTCGACCCGGTCGCCGACCGGCTCTACATCCTCAGCACGCTCATCGCCCTGGCCTGGCGCGACATCCTGCCGCTGTGGCTGGTCGTCCTGCTGCTCCTCCGGGACCTGTTCATGGCCGTTGTCATCATCCTGCTCAACCGGATCGGCCAGACCGGTCTGCCGGTCCACTTCGTCGGCAAGGCTGCCACCTTCAACCTCCTCTACGCCTTTCCCCTGCTGCTCCTCTCCCAGCTCGACGGGGCCGTCGGCGACATCGCCCGCCCGATCGGGTGGGCCTTCGCGTGGTGGGGCATCGTCCTCTACTGGATGGCCGCGGGCCTGTATGCCGTGCAAGCGACGTGGCTGCTCCGGGGCCGGTCGAGCGGCGCGTCGGGTGATCGGCCCGGCGAGCGGTCGGCCCCGGCGAGCGGCCCGGCCTGAGGTGGCACCCCTGCGCACTCCCGGAGCCGACCGACCCGCTCGCCGACCGGACGCCTCGATGACCTTGCTCACCGAGATGATGGAGCGGCCCCTGGACCCGGGCTACGCCGCTGCGGCGGAGCGACGTCGAGCCGGCGGGCTGCCACCCGGCACGGGGACCCGCAGCCTCTTGGTCGTTCTCGCCGCGATCGCCCTCGGCTTTCTGTTCGTCGTCGCTGCGCTGACCCTGCGCCCCGCCGGCACCACGGCATCGCGTGACAAGGCCCTGCTCATCGAGCAGGTCCAGAGCCGCCAGGATCACGGTGACGCCCAGGCCGGGCAGGTGAGCGCCCTCCGTGAGCAGATCAACGCCTACCAGCGGGCGGCCCTGGGCACCGGGCAGTCCGGCCTGACCGACGAGCTGGCCAGACTGGGCCTCGTTACGGGAGAGCTCGCCGCGAGCGGCCCGGGGCTGGTGCTGACCGTCGACGACGCCCCGGGCACCCGCTCCGACGCCGGCGTCGACCCCCGGGCACGGGGCGGGTTCTCCGAGGGCCGCGTCACCGCGTTGGACCTGCAGATCGTGACGAACGGGCTGTGGCAGTCGGGGGCCGAGGCGATCTCCGTCAACGGCCAGCGGCTCACCGCTCGCACGGCGATCCGGTTCGCCGGTGAGGCGATCCTCGTCGACTACCGCCCGCTGACACCGCCATACGTCCTCGAGGTCATCGGGGACCCCCAGGCCCTCCAGTCGCGGTTCGCGGTGACGTCAGCCGGCAGCTACCTCAAGGCTCTGGGGGACGACGTCCACATTGCGTCGAGCATCAAGGCAGGCGAGCGGATCCAGGTCCCCCGAAGCGCCGCGCTCGACCTGACGTTCGCACGGCCGGTGCCGACCGGCATACCCTCGGCCCCAGCGACCGGGCCACCGGGCGGCGCTCCGCCAACGAGCTCGCCGTCGGTGACCGAGCCGACCACAACGCCACCAACCTCGAGGACGACACCGTGATCCCTGCCCTCGGGCTGCTGGCGGGCATCGTCGCCGGTCTGCTCCTGCACCCGGCGGTGCCGCTGTGGTTGCAGCCCTACCTCCCGATCGCGGTGGTCGCCGCCCTCGACGCCGTGTTCGGAGGCGTGCGCGCGGTCCTCGACGGGATCTTCAACGACAAGGTCTTCGTCGTCTCGTTCCTCTCCAACGTCGTCGTCGCCGCCTTCATCGTCTTCCTCGGTGACCAGCTCGGCGTCGGCACCCAGCTGTCGACCGGTGTCGTCGTCGTCCTCGGGGTGCGGATCTTCTCCAACGTCGCCTCCATCCGCCGTCACCTCTTCCACGCCTGAGTGAGCAAAGGGGGACAGGTGAGCCACCAGCCCGACCCACCCCTGCCGACCGAGCCGTCCGATCCGTCCGATCCGGTCCGGGGCTCCTCGTGGCGCCGGCTGGCGCGGATGTCCGCGCCGCGCCGCACCAGGGCGCAGCTGCTCGGGGCCGCCCTGGCCATCGCCCTGGGCTTCGCCATCGCCACCCAGGTCCAGCAGACGCAGGGCGCGGGACTCGAGTCGATGCGTCAGTACGACCTCGTGCGGCTCCTCGACGACGTCAGCCAACGCTCGACCCGGCTGGACCAGCAGGTGCGTGAGCTGGAGGGCCAGCGCGACCAGCTGGCCAGCGGCGCCGGCAGCACCCAGGCCGCCGTCGAGCAGGCCCGACGCCGGCTCGACACCCTGCGCATCCTCGCCGGGACCGCTCCCGCGGAGGGGCAGGGGATCCGGGTCACCATCACCGACGCGGGCGCCAAGGTCACCGCCCCGATGCTGCTCGACGTCCTTCAGGAGCTGCGTGACGCCGGCGCGGAGGTCGTCCAGTACGGAGGGAACCGGGTCGTCGCCGGGTCGTACTTCACTGCCGCCGGTTCCGGGGTGCAGGTGGACGGACAGCCGCTGGGGCGGCCGTTCGTCATCCTGGCGATCGGCGACAAGGCGACCCTCGCCTCGGCGATGACCATCCCCGGGGGCATCGTCGAAACCGTCCGCAGACAGGGCGCGACCGCCGCCGTCGAACAGCTCGACACCGTTCGGGTGGACGCGTTGCAGACGCCGCGCACGCCTCGTTACGCTCGGCCCGTGCCCGACGTGGCCACCCCGACGAAGTAATCCCGACGAATCACCCCGCCAAGGAGCGACATGAGCGAGCTGGACTACCCCGACAACCTGCACTACACCTTGGACCACGAGTGGGTGCAGGAGGTCGAGGACGGCGCGGTCCGGGTGGGCATCACGTCGTTCGCCCAGGACGCCCTGGGCGATGTCGTCTACGTCTCCCTGCCCCCTGTCGGAGACGCCGTGGCGGCGGGCGAGACCTGCGGCGAGGTCGAGTCGACCAAGTCCGTCAGCGACATCTTCGCGCCGGTCTCCGGGGAGGTGACGGCGGTCAACGCCAGGCTCGACGGGACACCGGAGCTGATCAACTCGGCGCCCTACACCGATGGCTGGATGTATGAGCTGCGGCCGAGCGAGAGCGGCGCGTTGGACGGCCTGCTCGACGCGGACGCCTACCGGGCCAGCCTGTCCTGACGCTCGACGTCCGGGAGCTGGCGCACACCTTGGCCTGTTCGCTTCCATGCTGTCTCAGCGTTGATCTAGGGTTGAGCCACCGGAACCACGAAGGAGAGTCCCCTGATGTCGGACGAGCACAAGGACGACGATGATCGGGAGCCACCACCCGATGAGCTTCCGAACGAGACGCCGAGCCCGGGTTCGCCGACCCGCACGGGCGAGCCGACGACGTTGCGCTTCCAGGGCGTGGGCGAGCACGAAAAGGCCGACTCCGAGGGCCGCGGCCTCTCCGCTGAGGACCAGGCGACGATCGACGCCCTGCGCCCCGGCACGGCGCTCCTGGTCGTCCTGCGCGGCCCCAACACCGGCGCACGCTTCCTCCTCGACGACGCCGAGGTCAGCTCGGGGCGTCATCCGGACAGCGACATCTTCCTCGACGACGTCACCGTCTCGCGCAAGCACGCGCTCTTCGTCCGGGAAGGCGGCGGGTATGCCGTGCAGGACGTCGGGTCGCTGAACGGGACCTACGTCAACCGGGCCATTGTCGACCAGGCGGTGCTCCGGACGGGCGACGAGGTCCAGATCGGCAAGTTCCGGCTCGTGTACTACGGCCGCACCCGCTGAGCGTGACGCCGCACAAGGGCGCCGCGAAGTCCATCGGCCGGGTGCTGGCCGACCTCCAGGCAGACTTCCCGGACGTCAGCATCTCGAAGATCCGCTTCCTCGAGGCCGAGGGTCTGCTCACGCCGCAGCGCACCGCGTCGGGCTATCGGACGTTCTCCGCCGGGGACGTCGAGCGGCTGCGTTACGTCCTCACGGCCCAGCGCGACCGGTTCTGGCCGCTCAAGGTGATCCGCGAGGCGCTCGACGCCATCGACCGCGGGCTGACGCCCCCGACGGGGCCGGAGGACGGCGCGGGTGCCCGGCCCCGGCCACCGCGGCAGCAGGAGGACCCCGACCTGCCCACCGTGGACGACCTGACGACGTCGTCCTCCCTGCGGCTGACCGCCCGGGAGCTGCGCGAGGCAGCCGAGCTCGACCAGGCCACGTTCGAGGCGCTGACGACGTTCGGCCTGCTGCGGGCCGACGGCGACGGGCACTTCGACGAGGACGGTCTGGCCGTCGCCCGCGCCGCCGGGGCGCTGGCCGGCTATGGCGTCGAGCCACGCCACCTCCGGCCGTTCCGCACGGCGGCCGACCGGGAGATCGGGCTCGTCCAGCAGATCATCCGCCCCTCGCGTGGCTCCGCCGGCACGCGCGGCTCCCCGGATCCCACCGCCGAGGTCCTGCGCCGGTGCATCGCCCTGCACACCGCTCTGGTGCGGGCCGGCCTGTCGCACTGATCGACACGCTCCGGTCGCCACGCACCGGTCGCCGCCGCGGGACCATGCGGTGCGCCCGTGTCCCTCAGGGGTAACGTGGGGTGTGTGAAACCGGTCGACGTCCTCGGAGTGCGGGTCGAGATGCCCACGAACCAGCCGATCGTCCTCCTTCGGGAGCGGGACGGCGACCGATATCTGCCGATCTGGATCGGTGCGGCGGAGGCGACGGCCATCGCCTACGCCCAGCAGGGGGTCGTTCCCCCGCGGCCGTTGACCCACGACCTGCTCAAGGACGTCATCGAGGGCCTGGGCCACCAGGTCGTCGAGATCCGGATCGTCGAGCTCAAGGACAAGGTCTTCTATGCGTCCCTGGTCTTTGACGACAACCGGGAGATCAGTGCCCGGCCCTCGGACGCGATCGCCCTCGCCCTGCGGACGTCGACGGAGATCCTCGTCGCCGAGGCGGTCCTCGACGAGGCCGGCGTCGCGCTGACCCCCGACGAGGACGTCGAGGTCGAGCGCTTCCGGGAGTTCCTCGAGCAGGTGTCGGCGGAGGACTTCGAGAACCCCCACACCGCCGGCCCGGGGGAGAACCCGACACCAGAACCCTGACCGTCAAGTTCAGGTTTGGTCTTAGGGCGGCTGAGACGACACGCACGCGGCGACTGTGGTGGATCGTTGACGGTTGCCCTCGCGGGACGTACCGTCAGGGACGAGGAACCACCCACTTGTAGTTTCACGCAGGTCACCAGGAGGTCGTCGTGGACGCCACGCGAGACGCGCACGAGGGACGCAGGCACGTGCCGGTGGCCGCCCAGGGTCTGCTCTTCGACGACGACCTGCCAAAGCTGAGCGAGGACACCGGCTATCGCGGTCCCACCGCCTGCCGGGCCGCTGGCATCACCTACCGACAGCTGGACTACTGGGCCAGGACCGGACTTGTCGACCCGTCCGTGCGCACCGCGACCGGATCCGGCACGCAGCGGCTCTACGGTTTCCGCGACATCCTCGTCCTCAAGGTCGTCAAGCGCCTGCTCGACACCGGCGTCTCGCTCCAGCAGATCCGGGTCGCCATCCAGCACCTGCGTGACCGCGGCGTCGAGGACCTGGCCCAGATCACCCTGATGAGCGACGGCGCCTCCGTCTATGAGTGCACGTCCGCCGACGAGGTCATCGACCTCGTCCAGGGCGGCCAGGGCGTGTTCGGCATCGCTGTCGGGCGGGTGTGGCGCGAGATCGAGGGAACTCTGGCCGATCTGCCGAGCGAGCGCGCCGAGGAAGAGGCGCCGAGGGTCCACGCCGACGACGAGCTCGGAGCCCGGCGGCTGCTCAAGACCTCCTGACAGCACCGTCGGGACATCCTGACGGCGGATCCGGTCCGTCGGCGTCGCCCCTCGAGCGATGACGTCTGCCGCACGCTGGTAGATTCGTCGTGCTGCACAACCCGCGTGGGAGAGCCCTCGGGACGGTCGCGAGGCCGTCAGCCGAGGCGCCGAAGGGGCAACACCCCGGAACCTCTCAGGCGCCAGGACCGCGTGGGTGAGGCAACTCTGGAGCGCCGTTCCCGCGGTGGTCGACAGAGGGGGAACCGCTTCCGCGATCGCGACCCCGAGGAGCCACCATGGCCACCGACACGTCTCCCTCCACCGAGCACCTGCGCGCCACGCCTCCGGCGGCCGACGTGCCGGCCGAGCTCGCCAGCGACATCGTCACCAACGAGTCGGGCAACGCCGGGTTCGCCCCCTTCGTCTCCCGCCACATCGGGCCGACCCCGAGTGACGTCGCCGAGATGCTCCGGGTCGTCGGTCAGCCCTCCCTCGACGCCCTCGTCGACGTCGCGGTCCCGCGCGGCATCCGGGCAGAGCGGGCCCTGCGACTGGACGCAGCCCCGACCGAGAGGGCCGTGCTCGCCGAGCTGCGTGTCCTGGCGAGCCGCAACACCGTACTCCGCTCGATGATCGGGCTGGGCTACTACGGCACGGTCGTCCCGCCGGTCGTGCAACGCAACGTCCTCGAGAACCCGGCCTGGTACACCGCCTACACGCCCTACCAGCCGGAGATCTCCCAGGGACGTCTCGAGGCGCTGCTGAACTTCCAGACTGTCGTGAGCGACCTGACCGGCCTGCCGATCGCCGGAGCGTCACTCCTCGACGAGAGCACCGCCGCCGCCGAGGCGATGACGTTGATGCGCCGCTCGACCCGATCGGCGGCTGATGCGGTGCTCCTCGTCGACCGACAGGCCTTTCCCCAGTCGATCGCGGTAATGCAGACCCGGGCGGCACCCCTCGGGCTCGACCTCGTCGTCGCCGACCTCGACGGCATCGACTCCGTCGAGACGCTGCGGGCGGCGGCGGGAGGGCGGGACGTCTTCGGCGTCGTCGTCCAGTACCCGGGTGCCGACGGCGAGATCCGCGACGCCCGCGCCCTGGCCGAGGCGGCCCACCAGCACGGCGCCCTGGTCACCGCCGCGGCGGACCTGCTCGCGCTCACCCTGATCACCTCGCCGGCGGAGTGGGGTGCCGACATCGCCGTGGGGACGACCCAGCGGTTCGGGGTCCCGATGGGCTTCGGCGGCCCGCACGCCGGCTACCTGTCGGTCCGCAGGGGGCTCGAGCGCTCGATGCCCGGGCGCCTCGTCGGCGTGTCGGTCGACAGCGACGGCCACCCGGCATACCGGCTCGCCCTGCAGACCCGCGAGCAGCACATCCGCCGCGAGAAGGCGACCTCGAACATCTGCACCGCGCAGGTCCTCCTCGCCGTCATGGCGAGCATGTATGCCGTGTGGCACGGCCCCGACGGGCTCGCCGCCATCGCGCGGCGGGTCCACGGCTACGCCCGCATCCTGGCGGACGGCCTGCGCGAGGGCGGCGTCGACGTGGCGAGCGAGGTCTACTTCGACACCCTCACGGTCCGGGTGCCGGGCCAGGCTGAGTCCATCGTGCACGAGGCCGCTTCGCGTGGGGTGAACCTCCGCCGGGTCGACGACGACACGGTCTCGCTCAGCGTCGACGAGACGACGACCGACGACGACGTCACCTTCGTGTGGGGCGCCTTCGGCGTGGCCGGCCCGGACCCGGAGCCCGCCACGGGGAGCCCGGCGTGGGGTGAGGCCCTGACCCGCACGTCGGGCTACCTCAGCCACCCCGTCTTCCACTCCCATCGCAGCGAGACGGCCATGCTGCGCTACCTGCGCCGGCTGGCCGACCGCGACTTCGCCCTCGACCGGGGGATGATCCCGCTCGGCTCCTGCACCATGAAGCTCAACGCGACGACCGAGATCGTGGCGGTGACCTGGCCCGAGTTCTCCGACCTGCACCCGTTCGCCCCCGCGAACCAGACCGAGGGCATCCGTGAGCTCGTCGCCGACCTGTCGGCGTGGCTCTGCGAGATCACCGGGTACGACGCCGTCTCGCTGCAGCCCAACGCCGGCTCTCAGGGGGAGCTGGCGGGCCTGCTGGCCATCCACGCCTTCCACCAGGCCAACGGCGACAGTTTCCGCCGGATGTGCCTCATCCCGGCCAGCGCGCACGGCACCAACGCCGCGTCCGCGGTCATGGCGGGGCTGAAGGTCGTGGTGGTCGGCACGGACGGCGAGAGCGGGAACATCGACATGGCCGACCTGCGGGCCAAGGTCGCGAAGCACGCCGACGAGCTCGCCGCCATCATGGTCACCTATCCGTCCACCCATGGGGTCTACGAGGACACCATCGGCGAGCTGTGCGCCCTCGTCCACGACGCAGGTGGCCAGGTCTACGTCGACGGGGCCAACCTCAACGCCCTCGTCGGGCTGGCCCAGCCGGGCAAGTTCGGCGCGGACGTGTCCCACCTCAACCTGCACAAGACCTTCTGCATCCCGCACGGTGGGGGAGGCCCGGGGGTCGGCCCGGTCGGCGTCCGGTCACACCTCGCGCCCTACCTGCCCAACCACCCGCTCGCTCCGGAGGCGGGCCCCCGGACGGGCGTCGGCCCGGTGGCGGGCGCGCCCTACGGCTCGGCCAGCATCCTGCCGATCTCGTGGGCCTATGTCCGGCTCATGGGGGGCGCGGGGCTGACCCGTGCGACGCAGATCGCGGTGCTCAACGCGAACTACATCGCCTCGCGGCTGCGGGAGCACTACCCGGTGCTCTACTCCGGGCACGAGGGCGTCGTGGCCCACGAGTGCATCCTCGACCTCCGCGAGATCACCCGGCGGACCGGCGTCACCGTCGACGACGTCGCGAAGCGGCTCATCGACTACGGCTTCCACGCCCCGACGATGTCCTTTCCGGTCGCCGGCACCCTCATGGTGGAGCCGACCGAGAGCGAGGACAAGGCAGAGATCGACCGGTTCTGTGCCGCGATGATCGCCATCCGGGGCGAGATCGAGGCGGTTGGGCAGGGCGAGGTCGTGGTGGCCGACTCGATGCTGCGCCAGGCGCCGCACACCGCGCTGGCCCTCGCCGGGGAGTGGGACCACCCGTACGACCGGATCGCTGCGGCCTTCCCGGTGGGGGTGTCGGCGCCGGACAAGTACTGGCCGCCGGTGCGTCGCATCGACGGCGCATTCGGCGATCGCAACCTCGTCTGCGCCTGCCCACCGCCGGAGGTCTTCGAGGACTGATCCAGCTAGCTAGCTAGGCGGCGGGGGACCCGGTGCCGACGAGGCGGACGCCGGAGCCGGTCGCGCCCTTGGAGACGCTGATCTGCACCGGGATCCGCGTGCGCAGGTCGCTGACGTGGCTGACCACGCCCACCGCCCGCCCACCATCGCGCAGCCCGTCGAGGACGGAGAGCACTTGTTCGAGGCTCTCGTCGTCGAGGGTGCCAAAACCCTCGTCGATGAACAGGGTCTGCAGGTCGAAGCCGCCGGACTCCTCGCGGACGGCGTCGGCCAGCCCCAGGGCCAGGGCCAAGGAGGCCATGAACGACTCGCCTCCGGACAGGGACGAGGTGTCCCGGACCTGCCCAGTCCACAGGTCCTGGACGACAAGGCCGAGACCGCTGCGTCGGCCGCCGCCGGCGAGGGAGTCGGAGTGCTGCAGCTGGTAGCGGCCCTCGCCCAAGATGGCGAGCCGCTCGTTGGCCAGCACCGCGACCTTCTCCAGGCGGGCGGCGAGCACGAACGACGACAGCCGCATTCGCAACGAGTTGTTGCCGCCGAGACCCGCCACGGTGTCGGCAAGGTCGGAGAGCTGGTCGGTGGCGGTGACCGCTGGCCCGAGGGCACCCACCCGTTCGGTGAGGAGCACCACGAGCTGACCGAAGGCCCGGGCCGACGTCTCGGCGCGGGTCTGCGCCTGCTGGGCGGCCTTCAGCCGGGATCGGCACCGGGCCGCGACGTCCTCGAAGATGCCCAGATCGACGGGCGGGCGCGCCATCGCCGCCACGACGTGCTCGTCGGCCAGCGTCGCCGCCGCGGCCGCGCGTCGGTCGTCCACGGACCGGACCGACCGGCGCAGCTCCCGGATGACGTCCCCCTGCAGAGCTGCGGACGTCGCCGCCTCGGCCCGGTCGAAGCCGTTCGCGGACAACGCCTGTCGAGCCGCCTGCTCCGCCGCGAGGACCTCCTCGGCGAGGTCGGCGTGCGCCGACAACAGGCTGAGAACCCGCTGCACCTCCTCGAGCACCCGGGCGTGCCGGGACCGGGTCCGGTCGAGCGACCACAGGAGGGCGTCGACGCCATCCGCGTCCCGGTCCGCCCGCAGCCGCGAAGACCCGCGTAAGGCAGGCTTGGGCGACCCCCCGTCGGTCGCACACGGGCAGGTCGCGCCGTGCTTGGCCACCAGGTCGGTGAGCTCCTCGCCACGTCTGGCTTCGCGCGCCTGGGAATCAGCGAGGTTGGCCTCTCGAGCCGCGGCACGCAGCGTGGTTGCCTCCA
>JAABUJ010005130.1_pt1 | contig 13270 bp, 1 predicted proteins | sample 5559131 | NCBI WGS metagenome assembly JAABUJ01 (sample SAMN10711875, study PRJNA513366) | rock metagenome | isolation source: Antarctica rocks | place: Antarctica: Victoria Land, Mt New Zealand nord | collected 2016-01-07
GGCGCCGGCCAAAATGGCGGGGGCGTCTACAACACGGCCACCCTGACGCTATCCAACAGCACGGTGCAAGAAAATAGCGTCAACGGAACGGCCGGCGGCGCCGATTTCGCCGGCCTCGCGGGCGGCGCCGCCGGCGACAAGGGCGATAACAAATGTATCTATTCCGTCAATGACGGCGACCCCGGAGGCACGGGGAACGCCCCGATAGCCACGGGTTCCGCCGGCAGTACCGCCTACGGGGGCGGTATCTACAACAGCGGGACGCTCACAGTCGATCACAGTACGGTTACATCCAACACCGCCACGGGTGGCGCCGGCGGCAATGGCGCGTCCGGCGGTCAGGGCGGCGGCGGCGGCAAGGGGACCAGTTCATCGTGCGACCATACGGGTAACGGCGGTAATGGCGGGGCCGGCGCCGGCGGCAGCAACGGATATAGTGGCGGCCGCGCGGCGGGCGGCGGCATCTACAACAGCGGCGGCTCCGTCACGCTCGACCACAGCCTTGTCACGGCCAACCTCGCCCAGGGCGGCGTCGGCGGCAGCGGCGGGGCCGGCGGCAGTGGCGGCGCCGGCGGCAGCGGCGGTGACGCCAACGGCTGCGACTACTTCGACGGCGGCACGGGCGGCACGGGCGGCAGTGGCGGCGCCGGCGGCAGCGGCGGGGCCGGCGGACAGGGGCGCGGCGGCGGTATCGACGGTTCCAGCGGGACCGTGCTCGCGCGCGCCAGCACAATCACCCTGAACAGGGTAAGCGGAGTCGCCGGCGGCAGTGGCGGCGCCGCCGGGGGCTATGGCGGCGCCGGCGCCGGCGGCAGCGGCACCTCTCCCAGCACTTGCAAAGGGAGCCACGGCGGCGGCGGCCAAAACGGCAGCGGCGGCAGCGGCGGCGCGTCCCACACCACGACTATCGCGAACAATTATGGCGCGGGGATCGACGTCGAGGGCGGGAGCGCGTCGGTCAGAAGCAGTACGATCACCAACAACAGCCTCAACAGCGGCGGCAGCGGCGGCGGCCTTTCGGAGAACTCGTCGACGAGCGCGCTCTCCACTGTCTACCTCATCAACACCATCCTGGCCGGCAACACGGACTTCTCTAGCTCCAATTCGGACTGCGATGGAGGGCCGAGTTCATATGGGCACAACCTGCTGGGGAGCACCGCCGGTTGTAGCTTCACCAGCGCGAGCGGCGACCAGGTGAACGTGAGTCCCGGCCTCAATGGTCTGGCGAACAACGGCGGCGCCACCGCGACGGAGTCGCTCCAGCGCGGCAGCGCGGCGCTCGACGCCGGCGTCTGCGCCGACAGTACCCCCGCGGACGCCACGCCGGACGCTACGGACCAGCGCGACCTGCCCCGGCCTGACGCGGTGACAGGCCACTGCGATATCGGAGCGTTCGAATACCAGCATCACCTGTACGTCGCGCCGGGAGGGAGTAACGCGGCCGATTGCTCGAGTGCGGCGGCGCCGTGCGCGACGATTCAGGGCACCCTCATGAAAGCCTACCGCGGCGACCTTATCGAGATCGCTCCCCGCGTCTATAACGAGCGGATAACAATCAGCCAGGACGCGACGCTGCGAGGCTCCGGCGCAACTACTATCGACGGCGGTCATGGCGGCTCCGTCATCACGGTCGCCTCCAGCGTCAACGCGACACTCGAAGGGCTCACCATACAGCATGGGTCGGCGTCCAGCGGGGCCGGCGTGTCCAACAGCGGCGCGCTCACGGTCATGACGTCGACGATCACGGCCAATGCCGCCACGATAGCGGGCGGCGGCGTCAACTCCGGCGGGACTTTGCGCGTCGTCGCCAGCACGATCAGCGGCAACACGGCCCCCACCGGCGCCGGCGTCGCGACGACGCATGGGGCCACCTTGGTCAACAGCACGATCAGCGGCAACACGGCCTCGACGCAAGGCGGCGGCATCGATCAGAGCAACGGCGGCGCGCTCCGCTTGTTCAATGTCACCGTGAGCGCCAATAGCGCGCCAACGGGCGGCGGCGTGCACACCTCGGGCGGCACGGTCGCGCTCGCCAACTCTATCGTGGCGGGGAATACGGCGTCGACGAGCGGCCCGGACTGCGCGGGGACGATTACGTCGTCGAACAACAACCTTATCGGTGACGGCACGGGCTGCGGATTCACCGCTCTCAGTCATGACCAGGTCGGCGGCAATGGCGCGGACGTCATCGATCCCCATCTCGACGCGCTGCGCGACAACGGCGGTTCGACCATGACGCAGGCGCTCCTGCCGGGAAGCCCCGCTATCGGCGCCGGCGCCGGCGGCGGTTGCGTCGACGATCAAGGCTACCCCATCGCCGTCGACCAGCGCGGCAACGCCCGCCCGTCGATCTGCGACCTCGGCGCCTATCAGGTCCGCACGTTCTATGTCGCCCCGGTCGGCGCGGGGGGCAGTGACAGCCATGATTGTCTCAGCGCGGCGACCGCCTGCGCCAGCATCGCCCACGTCCTGACCCTGACGGGCGCGGGCGACACGATTCAGGCCGCGGCCGGTACCTACGCCGAGCATCTCACCATCGGGTCCAGCGTGACCATCCGCGGTGCGAGCGTCGGGCAGACATTTATCACCGGCAGTGATAGCGGAACGCCCGTGACCGTCGTAGCGGGGACGACCGCGAGCCTCATCGGCGTCACGATCGAACACGGGTCGGGCGCGAACGGCGGCGGTGTCGTCAATAACGGCGTCCTCTATCTGCGCGACAGCGCGCTCACGCGCAACGCGGCCTGGGGCGCCGGCGGCGCCATCGCCAACGCCGGAACGTTGACGCTCAACACAACCGCCGTGACGAACAATAGCGCGGCGTCGGGCGGCGGCGTGTCCAACAGCGGAACGGCGCGGATATCCGCGAGCCTCATCGCCACCAATACGGTCTCCGGATCGGGCGGCGGACTCAGTGATTCCGGTTCCGCCGTTCTCCTCAACACCACTGTGTCCGGCAATAGCGCCTCCACGCATGAGGGCGGCGGTATCGCCGTGACCGGCAGCGGCGCCGTGACGCTCTACAATGGCGCCGTCAGCGCGAACAGCGCGGCAAGCGCAGGCGGCCTCGCCGTCGCCGTCGGCGCCCGCGCGTCCCTCGCCAACACCATCCTGGCCGCCAATGCGGGCGCGTCGAACCCCGATTGTAGCGGCGCGTTGACCTCACAGGGCTACAACATCCTGGGCGATACGACGGGGTGTACGCTCGCGAACCAGAGCCACGACCAGGTCGGCGGCGGCGGGCGCCCCGTGGTCGATCCCCGCCTTGGCCCGCTGCAAGACAACGGCGGACCGACCCAAACCCACGCGTTGCTTCCGGGTAGTACCGCCGTCAACGCGGGTAACGTCGCGGGATGTAGCGACGACCACGGCAACCTGCTCCCGACGGACCAACGCGGTTTCTTGCGCCCCGACCCTATCACCGCGCGGTGTGACATCGGGGCGCACGAGGCGCAGATCCTCTACGCCGATCCGGCGGGCGATTCCGGCGCCGATTGTCTCTATCCCACGAGCCCGTGCCCGACGATAACGAGCGCGATCGACAAAGCGCACGACGGCGATACGATCAAGGTCGCGGCCGGAACCTACGCCGAGCCTTTGACGCTTACGAAGAGCGTGACCATCCAGGGCGCGGGTTCGGATCAAACAGTCGTCGACGGCGGCGATACCGCGCCGGTCCTCCAGGCGCGCGCGCCGGCGGCGGCCGTCACCGATCTGACGCTCCAGCATGGACGTGGGGCGGCCGGCGGCGGCGTGGACAACAGCGGCGGTCTTACGCTCGCCAACACGTTGATCGTGAGCAACACCAGTTCGCTCGGCGGCGGTATCCACAACACGGGCGCGCTGACCCTCACGACGAGCGCGCTGACAGGAAACCAGGCCGACAACTCCGGCGGCGCCGCCGCCAACAGCGGGACCATGAGCGTCATCAGCAGCACCGTGAACGGCAACCGCGCAACGGCGGACGGCGCGGGCTTCTATAATCAGGGCACGCTGGGCGTCACGGCCAGTACGGTGTACAGCAACACGGCCACCGGAAACGGCGGCGCCGCCGCCAACGCGTCGACCGGCGCGCTGACCTTCGTGAACAGCACCCTCGACACCAATAGCGCCGTTAGCGGCGGGGCCATCACCACTACCGGCGTCATCACCCTGTATAGCGCCACCGTGAGCGGCAATAGCGCGTCCGGGGGCGCGGGCGGCGTCACCAACGCCCTGTCGGGAACGGCGTTTATGGCGAATACCATCCTGGCCACCAACACGGGCGCCGGCGCGAACGACTGCGCCGGGACGCTAACATCCGGCGGCTACAACCTCCTGGGCGACACGACGGGCTGCGCGCTCGCCGGCCAGGATCATGACAAGGTCGGCGGCGGCGCCGCCGCCGTCATCAACCCGCGCCTGTATCCGCTGCACGACAACGGCGGCCCGACGCTGACGCGCGCCCTGGCCCGCCTGAGTCCCGCGGTTAACGCCGGCAACCCTGGTGGGTGTACCGATGCGTCGGGCGGCGCCCTCGCCTCGGACCAGCGCGGCTACCAGCGGCCCTTCCCCACGGGCGGCTTCTGCGACATCGGCGCGTACGAATATCAGTCGTCTGTCCCCCTCGTCGCGCCGACCGCCACGCCTGGCGATACCGCCACCCCGGCGCCGACCACAATCGCGACCCTCCCGCCGACGCCGACCTGGACGCCCGCGCCGAGCGTGACGCCGCGCCCCACCCAAACAGCGGCCCCGACGGATACGCTGGCGGATACGCCGACCGCCGGCCCGACCGCCGCTCCCACCCAGACGCCCAACAGCTCCGCGTGCCTGTCGGAGACGATCGGCGGGTGGTACTTCGAGGCGACGGACTGCGCCAACACGCCCGGCTATGCCAGCGATGTCCGCGTAGCCGCGCCGGGCGGGCTGGACCTTCGTGGGTCCATCCCCGCGGTGAACCTGCCGGGCGTCCTGAGCGGTGGACACTTCACGCTGAACACGCCGGTCGTCCTGCCGAACATCAGCATCCAACTCCCGTCCAGCGGCCCCGCCTTTACCCTAGCCGCGCAGGGCGACAGCGTCGACGCGACGGGTCTCCGCGTGCTGACGGCGACCGTGTCCCTGCCATCCGTTTTCGGCGGGGCCGCGCTCTCCGGCCACAATCTCCAGTTTGGCACGGATGGGACATTGGGGAGTAGCGTTTCCGTGACGCCCGACCCGCTCACCTTTAATCTGGGGCAGCTTGGCGTCAGCGCCAGTTCCCTCACCCTCGGCGCGCACGGCGTCAGCGCGGGGACGCTGACCGTGACCCTACCCGCTAACCTCGCGCCAGATGGGGTCGCGCCCACGCTCGTCGGTCACAACATCGCGCTCAATAGCGACGGAACCTTTTCGGGTGACGTCACCCTGCCTGACACACACCTCAGTTTGGATGGCTTCACCGTCGCGTTGCAGGACCTGACCCTCTCCCGCACGGGCATCCATATCGGCGCCGCCCAGTTTGCCGTGCCGAGCATCCTGCAAGCAACCGGACCGCTAACGCTGACCGGCCACGACCTCTCGGTCGATACGGAAGGGTCGTTCAACGGCAGCCTCTCCCTCTCGGGCGTCAACCTCACCCTCGCCGGGTACGGCGCGCGGACCAGCGATATCTATCTGGATGATACCGGCCTTTGGATCGACGAGGCGGTAATCACGCTGCCCGCGGTCTTCAACCTCCCGGAGATCCCGCTCTACAACATCGCGCTCAGCCCCGACGGGTCCGTCAGCGGGACGGTCGCCGTGCCGGATGTGGGCTTCTCCATCCATGGGTTTAGTTTCGGGTGGCGTGACACCGTCTTGACGAGGAACGGCGTGGAGGTCGGGTCCTTGACCCTGGGCCTGCCGTCGTCCCTCGGCGGGAAGACCCTGACCGGCTGCAATCTCTTCGTCAACGCGGACGGCTCCTTCGGCGGATCGCCGGGCGACTGTTCGACGCCGCCGCTCGTCGCGCAGGGTGGCGCCGTTCATCTTCCCGCGCGGCTAGGGGATGCGACCGTGTCGCTGGCCGGGTTCACCACGTCCATCCAGGGGTTAACGCTGTCGACTAGTGGGATCGGCGTCATGACGGCGACCACCACCCTCCCGGACGCCCTACAGCCCGATCCGGCGCATCCCATCAGCGTCGTGGGGACGCATCTGGCGATCGGGGCAACCGGCGTCGTGACCGGGTCGCTCATCGCGTCGGTCCCCCGCCTCACCGTCTCGGGGTTCAGCGTGACGCCGGGGCCGATCATCCTCGACCAGAGCGGGTTGACGGTCAGTTCAGTTAGTTTCAACCTGCCGTCGACCTTTGGCGGCTCCGGGCTCACAGGCGTCGATATCCATGTGGCGCCCGACGGCAGCGTCAGCGGCAGCGTCACGGTCACGCCGCGAACGGTCAATTTCACCCTGGGGGCTCTGGCGGTCTCCGCCAGCGGCGTCACTTTGACGCGTGATGGCGTGATGCTGGATGCCCTGACGATGACGTTGCCCACGGGGGACACCCTGAGCGGTCACGGCATCGCCCTCAAGGGGGACGGCACATTCGGCAAGAACCTGACGCTGGACGACGCGTCTCTAACCGTCGCCGGCTTCCCCATCGACGTGTCGGGGCTGACCCTCTCGACCTCCGGCGTGACGATCGCCGCGGCGTATGCGACACTGACGCCGCCCCACGGCGCGCCGATCGACCTGACGGGGCAGAATCTCTCCGTGGGCAGGGATGGGGCACTGGGCGGTAGCCTGAGCGTGGCGGCCCAGACGCTCTCCGTCGCGTCCTTCACCATCAACACCGGGATCATCACGCTCGACAAGGACGGCGTGCATGTCGACGACGCGAGCCTGGGGCTGCCGTCCTCGATCTTCCCGGCGGGCAGTACGCCGCCGACATTGCACGGGTCGCTCGGCATCATGCTGAACTATGCCATCACGGGGACGCTCACGACAGGGCCCCTCTCCATCGCGGAGGCCGGCTTCACCGTCGCGGCCGACGGCGTCACCCTCGACAACACGCGCGGGCTCACCATCGACAACGCGCGGCTGTCGTTCCCGGCGACGCTGATGCCCGCGGGGGTGAGCGCCCCCACGCTGCAGGGCAACCTGGTGATCTCGCCGAAGTTCGCCATCACCGGCGACTTGACCACGGGCCCGCTCTCCATCAGCGAGAGCGGGTTCAGCCTCAGCACGGACGGCCTGACCCTGGATAGCGTGAAGGGCCTCACCATCGCGAACGCCCGACTAGCGCTCCCCGCCGCGTTGTTCCCAAGCAGCGTCAGCGCGCCATCGCTCACGGGCAACCTCTCTATCTCACCCCAGTTCGCCATCAACGGTTCGCTCACGACGGGGCCGCTCTCGATCAATGAGGCGGGCTTTACCCTGACGACGGACGGGCTGACCCTGGCCAGCGGGACGGGCTTGACGATCGCCAATGCCCAGTTGACGCTCCCGGCGGATATCTTCCCCGCGGGCGTGACGCCGCCGACTTTCCGGGGCAACCTGGCGATCTCGCCCAAGTTCGCGGTGAGCGGCCAGCTCATCGTGTCCGGAACGCGCCTGCGGTATGACGGGTTCAGCCTGAGCGTGCAGGATTTCACGCTCGACCAGAGCGGCGTCAACGTCGACGGCGTCAGCCTGACGCTGCCCGGCCTGGCCGCGACGGGCAGCGACATCACGCTCAACGGCGCCTTGTCGATCACCAAGGACGCGGCCACCGGCAAGTTGGTCGTCGACGGGCATATCGACATCCCGCGCATCAGCCTATCCGCCTACAACTTCACCCTCTCGGCCACGGGCATCACCCTCTCGCGGCAGGGCCTGACCGTTGGGACGGCCACGCTCGACCTCGCGGGCCTCGGGCTAGGCGACCACACGCTGTCCATCACCGGGTTGCAGGTGTCCCCCAGCTTCCAGGTCAGCGGCGGTATCGTGAGCGTCGACGGCAGTTCGACCCTCACCCTGAGCCTCGACGGCGCGGCGATCGCCCTGTCCAACCTGAGCATTGGATCGGTGGGCGTTACCGCCGGTTCCGTGACATTTACCTTGCCGGACGCGTTTGGGTCGCGCAGCTTCGCCATGAACGACCTCACCATCACCAAGACGGGCGAGGTCAAGGGGTCCGTCACGGGCGCGAACGGCGGCGCCCTCTCGCTCGCCCTCTCCGACTTTAGCATCGCCGCCGCCTCCATCGATTTCGACAGCAAAACGGGCGTCAAGATCAACAACGCCGCGCTCGGCTTGCCCCTCTTCCAGGGCACGATCTCGGTCGGCAGCATCAGCTACGACGGAGCGGCCATTACGATGGACGGATTGCCGGCCCTGCCGACCAACTTCACCGTGCCTGGCTTGAGCTCCGTGCAGGTCAACCAGGCGAAGGTGGATTGTAAGGCCGGCGGCGGCACGTACCTGCCCATGCCGCCCGTCAACGCCGGTGGGTTCAACATCAGCGGCAGCGGGTGTTTGATCTTCGGGACGGACGCCGCCGGGCAGAAGGTCTACGACATTATCGGCCGCGGCAGCGTCACGGTCGCCGATATCGGCAACCTGAACGCGCTGATCGAGATCGGCACGGTCGAGGACGGCTACCCGTCGCCCCTGCGCCACGCCGCGCTCGATGTGCAGGTGTCCGGGGCGGGTATCCCCATCGACGAAACCGGCCTGGAGATCAACGGCATCAACGGACAGATCTACATCGCCGGCCAGCGCGGCGCGCCCACCTACACCTTGTCGGTGGGGCTGGACTTCCAGACCGACGACGGCGGCTACCTCTTCAAGGGCTCGGCCCAGGCCACGTTCGCGACGGACGGTAACGTCGGGATCGGCGGCAGCGGGACATTCTTCACCTTCCTGCCCATCGCCGGCGGCTTCTGCGTCCGCACCGCGCTCCCGACCTACGTCGATTCGACCGGCGTGACGCGTCCGTTCGACGACCACGTCTGCGAAAACAGCCTGACGCACCACGGCGTCACCGTCGACCATTCGATCGGCACGGGCTTCTTCGCCGAGGTGTCCAGCGATTTGGTCATCCACATCAACCGCGACATCAGCTTCCACGCCGACGCGTACGGCCACATCTGGGTCGACCAAAGCGGGCCGGAATTGGCGGCGACGGCCGACATGTCGCTCAACCTGCCCGAATCCGCGTTCCTCTGGGAAGTTCCCCCGTGCGGCATCACCGCGGGCGCCGGAATCGAGGTCGGTAAGTTCACGCGCGGCAGCGACACCGTGCGCGGCTTCAAGGGTTCCGTTTCCCTGCACGTCTGCTCGGTCTTCGACCTGAATGAGGACATCTTCGTCGACGACTCCGGTAATGTTCACCTCAACGAGGGCAGTAACTACACGCTGATCGACACGGGCAACCAGGCCGCCTACTTGCTCACGCGCGCGGCCGACGGGCAGGTCGCGATGCGTGAGATGCATGGGGTAGCCGCGCCGACGCGGGCGCAACAGATGGTGGTTCCGGTGACCGTCGTCCCTGGGCAAACAGCGACGCTGGTCAATCTCATCTACCGCGCCGGGGCGCCGGCGCTGAGCGTCACGGCCCCGGACGGGACGGTGTACGACCAGAATCACGTCGGCGCGGGGAACGCCTTCTACCGCTCCGCCGGCGCGTCCGGCCTCCCCGCCGGGTTCAGCGGCGGCCAGATGCTCTTCCTGCCCAAACTCCAGTCCGGCCTGTGGCATGTGACGATCGGCAACCTGCACGGCGGTGAAGGGTACCGTCTGCTCGTCCAGGGCAAGACGCCGCCGCCCGCGCTGAACGTTGATGCCCCGGCGGCGGGACAAACAATGCAGGCCGCTCCGTCGGTCACCTTGTCCGGCGCGTTGACCGGTCAGGGCACGAGCGGCGCGACGGTCTCCCTCTATGAGACGACATCGCCGACGACGGTTATCGACGGGAAGACGTTGCCCAACTACGCGGGCACGCTGATCGCCGCCCAGGTCCCCGTCCACAACGGACGCTGGCAGTATCGGTGGGACACCAGCACGCTGCCGGGCGGGGATTACTCCGTGTACGCCGTGCTCGATAATGGCACGGGGCGCGCGGTCAACGCCTACGCGCGAGGTCAGGTGCGGGTGATCCAACCGGCGCGTCCCGACGCGCCGCAGGATGTTGCCGGCGTGCAAAGCGGCGCCGCGGCAAGCGGCATCCGGCAATTCGCCGTCGCGTGGTCGCCGCCGGCGCGCAAAGGCATCGTGGCGGGCTACCGCGTCCATTGGCGCACGAACAAGACACCGAAAGGGGTGATGTATACCGAGCAGGTCGGAGAAGCGACCACCTACACGCTCAACGAGACGGAACTGGGAGCCGCCTACGCGGTCAGCGTGTCGAGCTACGACCTGGCCGGACACGGGAGCGTGGCCGTGCCGGCGGGCGTCGTGACCACGAGCCAGGCCGCCCGCCAGGGGTCCGGCCCCGATTTCGGCGTGACGGCGGGCCGCGGCGCGTTGCAAGCGGGCGGGTTCGTGGCGATCCCCCTATCGATCACGCCGGGGCGTGGCAAAGCCACACACGGCCCCGCCGATGTCGTCGCGTTGAGCGTGAGCGCGCCGTCCGGCGTGCTGGCGCGCACGTCTCAGAGCGAGATCAACCTGTTCGCGCGGACGACCAGCGGCACGACCCCGACGGTGCGCGTCTTCACCGCGAGCAATCTGCGTCCAGGCGCATACCCGTTGGTCGTCACGGCGCGCCAGACCGAAGGGAATGGGACGGAGCGCGTACGTAGCGCGCGCGCTATCCTGATTGTTCGCCCCGGCGAGGCCCGCGTGGTGACGATGCAGGCCGGCCAGACAACCCGCGCGGCCAATGGGCTGCGCAGCGTCCCGATTATAGCGCGGGTGCGCGACGGATCGGGCGCGCCCGTGGCCGACGGGACGCTCGTGTCGCTGAGCAGCCCCGACGGGGCGCTGCAGCCGAGCACAGCGCGCACACGCGATGGCGTCGTGCGCGCGACACTGACCTATGTGCCGGGGACGCGGCCGGTCATCACGGCGGACGCGCTGACGGCCCTCGGCTCGCTCTACCTGGGTCCGACGCCGCGCGGCGCCGCCCTGGAGCACTTCTTCGCGGCGTCCGAGGGCCAGGCGGCGCGGGCGCCGGCGAGCCCGGCGTTGCGCGAGGAGATTGTGCTGCATAATCCGCTGCCGGCGGACGCGCATGTGCGCATCTACGCCTACACGGCGCCACAACAGCCGGGCCAGCCGCTCCAGCCACATCTTCTGACCATCGTGCTCCATCCAAACGACACGGTGACACAGCGCTTGACGGGGCTCGACATGGGCTACCCGCTGGTCGGCCTCGACGTGCGGAGCGATATCCCGATCACCGCCCGGCGTGTGGCGCGTACCATGGCGGGAAAGCTGGTGGGGACAGCCACGAGCGTCACGGCGCCGCACGCCAGCTATCGGTTTGGGCGCCTCACGAAGCGACAGGCGATCGACCTATTCAACCCCACGGGGCGGCGCGTCGCCGTGCGGGTCGTCCTATCAGGGACCCACGGTGGGCCCGCGATGTCCCAAACAGTGACGCTCGACGCGGATGGATCGGCGCGTATCGACCTCGGCCCGATCGTGGCGGGCGCGTTCGCATCACCCTCTCAGGGGCGCTTCGCCGCCACGGTCACGGCGGGCGGCTCCATCGTAGCGCAGATTGATCCGGCGCCACGTCTCCCCGCCGCTCCGCCACAAGGCGGGTGCGTCGGCGTCACGGGGCTGCTTCCATCGTGTGCCCAACACTATGTAGGAGGGCCGCTCCCGCACCGTTAAGGGAGGCGCGGCGCCCCGCGCGGGAGTATTGAGCGCGGGACAGTCGTCGCGCCGTCTGGCAAGACCCGCTAAGGAAGGCTGACGGCGTTTGGACGCCGTGTACGACAGGGGCGTGCGCGGCATCGCGGCAAAGCGCGGCTTACCGGTCGATCAGGTGCGCGCCGAGGTGACAGCCGATCTCGAACGGATGATCGCGTGGTGACGGGAACTCGAAGCCGATCCGGCGCGGCTGGAAGCACTTATTGAGGAGCCCCGTGAACACCGGCGATCTCAGGCTGCGCATTGGTTGAGCCCGTCCGGGCTGTGCGGCGAGAGTAAATGTCTTGATGCTCCATCCACAGGGCTTGAGCGCCGCATAGCTGCCCTCCGTCGACGCCCCGTCCATAGTCCAGACAACCGCAAGACCGCCCGGCGTTTCCACATAGCCGCGTCGCGCCTCCGGGTCGAGCGCGGCGAACTCGGCCAAATCCTCGGGGCCGATCTCATAGCCGCGCGACGGGCGCGTGGGGTCGGCCATCGCGCGCGACGGCGCCGAAGGCGTCGGATCGGCGGCCATACTCCCCCCTCACTAATCACATTGGCGCCACACGCTGTTTATCGGCCGCGTCACGAGCGTTCAACATCCAGCGTTGGGGATATTATAGCAGAGCGTATACAGTCAGGCTCGCCCAAGCAGAAGGCGGGGAGGGCCAGCACGAGCGCGTGGCCCTCCGACAGGGCCATGATGCGGTCACAACCCCCGTGCTCCTCGCGGGCATACGCCAACTCCAGGATGAAGAAGGATAGTTACTATCAACTATACGCCATGGGCGCGTTACATGAGCGAGAAACGCTGGACGAACCGTTGACAGGGGAGGCGCTCAGGCTGGAGGAGCGACGTGGATCTCCAGACCTGCCTCGCGCAGGCGACCGAGGGTTTCGAGGTCGGCCCCGTCGTCGGTGACGAGCATGTTGACGCGCTCCAGCGGCGCGAAGAAGCTCAGCGCGGTCCGGCCCAATTTGCTGCTGTCGACGAGGGCCACCACGCGCGTCGCGTTAGCCATCATGATCTCCTTGAGGGCCGACTCCGCCGAGTTGGCCTCGGTCAGGCCGCGCCGCAGCGAGAGGCCGCGCGCCGAGATGAAGGCGGTGTCAGCGAAGAGGCGCCGCATCGTCGCCTCGGCGATAGGGCCGCCGCAGGAGAGCGAGGTGTGGCGCATGGTCCCGCCAAGCGTCGTCGTGGACACATTGGGGCGGCGGCCGAGCTCCGTGGCCACGGGCAGCGCGTTGACGATGGCGGTCAGCTCGATGTCTAGCGGCAGCAGACGAGCGAGTGCGAGCACGGTGGTTGAGGCGTCGAAGATGACCGCCGAGCCGGGCACGACGAGATCGAGGGCGCACCGCGCGATAGCCTCCTTCTCGGCGGCCCGTTCCACCTCCCGCGCGCCGAAGGCTCCCTCGCGACTGAGCGGACCGGCGGCGCGAGCGACGGCCGCGCCATAGCTGCGCGTGATCAGCCCGCGCCGCT
>JAABUJ010005131.1_pt1 | contig 13270 bp, 10 predicted proteins | sample 5559131 | NCBI WGS metagenome assembly JAABUJ01 (sample SAMN10711875, study PRJNA513366) | rock metagenome | isolation source: Antarctica rocks | place: Antarctica: Victoria Land, Mt New Zealand nord | collected 2016-01-07
TCCAGATTGGGTTGTTCGAGTTGTTTACATATAGAGATGCGTAGTTCCGGGACGATTCAGAGTTCGCTGGCTTCTTGATAAGTATCGGCAACCGTGAAGTTCTGTGCTTGCGCATTGTTGCTGTCTCTATGAACGCGTATAGCCGAAGAGGTTTGTTTCGAGTGAGAGTTCGACTTCTTGTCTTTGGGAAACAACCAGCCAACTGGTCCAGAATTTATTGTGTACGTTTCACACTTACTTTTTTCAAGAATGATCTTATTGTTCTCAACGCCGTTGATGCTGTAGAGTATAGTGTTTACCCAGCTCTTGTTCCGATCGAGCGGACCTTTTCTTGCAGATTTTGAACTTGATTACTCAGCGTCACCAGCTTTAGCTCTTGGTCTTCGAATATCTGCCGCAATATCTTGATAATACACTTCTGATGTTCTTGATCAGGTACTACGTCGATTCGAGGACAAAAAGCTTCAAGATCTGTCACGGCTTCTTTCGGGGACAAGGGCGTTGTTTCTTTAGTGGGAAGCTCTGGACCCTGAAGTCTCAAGCTCGTCGGATGTCCTGACCATTTTATAAGACTCTTGCACGGAAGAACAGTAGACCGAGATTCGCTAATTCTAGTGAAGACCCCTCCGGTGTTGGATGTTTCTCCATTAGGCCAATGACCAGCCAGGAATTCTTTCTTGGTCTGGTTCCTGTTGAGAAATGAGTCGTTTGTCGGTGATGGAGAAAGGAGTTGCTGTGGGTCTGGACCCCATATATACTCATCACTACCCCGGACGTTCCCTGTGATGGGTAAATAGGAAGAAGTGTTGTAAGATGAACAAAGCATGTTGAGCCGATAATAATCTGATAATCGATATATCTTACGCAGGAGTTACTGTTGTGATAGTAATTCAATTGACCGAATCCACCCAGGGTTTGGCGGGACAATTAGCTCTTAAGATATCACAGGTTGGAAGCCTTCAGATCCTTTGGCACTAGCAGCGCTATCAACATCTTTGTTCAACACGAGCAGATGTTGTTGTGGTAAATCGCCACAGGATAGATGGCTCCCTACTCTGAAGGAACCAGGTAATCCATACGGCGTTGATTTGAGAAGACGATCGTGCGGACGAGGGATATAGCATCTAGAACTTGGAGCTTTCAACACGGGCCAAATGTATCCTTAGAAATTACCAGTCTTCATTATCTAGACGCTAGGCATGCTATATTTTTAGCTAGTTCCATGGGCATTTACAGGCTTCAGGGTTAAGAAAGTACGAATCTTATGCGATCCAGGCCTCTTTCTCTTCAATGTATGCCTACATCCTGGTCCTTGAAGGAATTTCGTGCTTCCTTCTTTACTCGCCAGCGTGTAGAAAATCAAGAAGCTGGAAACGAATTACGCCTCTACTCTAAGATTGCAACTGGCTTAACGAGATTGTTCCTCACAATGTTCGCCAAGGGCAGGGGCTACACCATCGGATGCGGTCGAGCTTGTTGTTGAAAACCCTTGAGTCTGATTCTGATTTGCGATGTTTGTGGTCCTTGGTCCTCTACTAGCGGGAGCAAGCTCCTAGAGTATCATGATTACATACAATAGCTAGTGATGGGATCGAAGGGACTAGGAACATGGTTTTGAAGGTCTCTTCAATCGTGAGACGGTAGTCTAATATCGAGGATCTGCACACGTTTGGGAAGCCCTTGCTCTTGTTGAGAAAACTCTGTCCTCATTTAGAGAGCCTGTTTCTATCAAAAAAGACCCTATTTTCAATGGGAAAAAATCTCATTGCTGCTTATAGAGAAAGTGGGTAGAGGGTCTTCGTCTCTGGTGGTTTAAAGGCTGTTGGCTCATACCATCCTCCCGAGTTCGAATGTGTTAGATAAACATGTGATTGCCGGTCCGAAGAGCTAGCTTTGATGCTGACTGAAGTCGCTAATCTGAAGTCTGTCGTATGAAGCGAAGCAGTGGCGCGTCACGCCTAGATTCAGGTCGAGGGGTCAGAAAGACCAAGATTGCTTCGTGGATGTTGGTGGAGAGGTGTTGGTTGTGTAGCCCAAACAGTGGCTGGCTATGCCGCAAACGTGTACTGCTCCCTGTGGTTGTATGGAAAGTTGTAGCTAGGCTAAGCGACTATGCATCGCTATCGAGTAGCCTAGATGAGCACGAGCAGTGATTCGCATCGTGCTTACGATCATGCTATGCGTCGGCAAAAATGGATGCATTCTGCACGGTCTTGGAAAGGTCCCGATAGTCATTCAAAATTTCGTCCTGGCCTCGTATGAATGTCGTAGCCGGGTACGCATCGAGTCTGGCTACTTGTCGCTCTAGATGTGAATGGGTCGTCTCTGGTCGATTAGACCAGCATTTTCCCGCCAATACATATTTCGTGAGTGCCAAGGAACATGTGCTCCATAAACAGTGAAGCTGCCGGCGCACAGGAAAAAAGTGACGGTATTTCTTCGAGATGAGGTCGCTTTTAGTAGCATCAGCAGAGTATTCTTAGCTGTGCGGTGTTTGAAGACCATCAAGGTCACGCGCTGGAGGTACCAAAGTTGGTTCAGTCTCCGTAGCCTTCTGATGTCTCGTCGCGTTGTGTGATCTCTGTTACTTGCAGGCCACGAAGACTACATCTTCTCAGAACTCCTCATCTCTCATCGCATCTTCAAACCTAAGAAACCCCGCCTCCTCAAACTCATCGAGATCCATACCCTCCCCTCCCTGATCTTTCAAAAGAGTCTCATTCATTGGCTGCGCTTTTCTGGTTTTGGGCTGTAGCATCGGTCTCAGCGCCATGACATGCGTAGCGTTCGCATTACCAAAGGGATGCGAGCGCAATGGATCGGGGTGCTTCGGACTTAGCTCCTCTTGCTCGTCGTAGGGACGCTTGTTGCTGTTCACAAGTAATGGTAAGGATGCGAACCTATCGCCTGGAGGAACATCAGACAGTATTGACTCCTGACTTGACGGAAACGCATCATCATCATTCGAAAAGTCGAGGCGGGGAACATTATCTTGCAGCGGTGTCGGTCCCTGTTCAAGGTTGCCAGTCTTGAGAATCCCACAGTAAGGGAGAAGGCCAGCTGGGCTGTAGCTGCGATGAAGACTACCGTCAACGCGGAAAGGGGCATAGCTATTTGAGGTGGTAGGGGGTTTAGGTTTAGTCTTGTAACCTTCGGGCACGGATTTGCGGATACGCATGCCGACGTTGAGTAGGGAGGTCTGTATTGATGCAGACAGGACAGGGCCTTGAAGAGAGTTTGAGGATTGGTTGCTGTGGTGGCGGAATGCTCGCTTGACTGGTCGGGATGGGGTCGTCATGATTCGGAGAGTGTTTCGAGAGACGGTTGAGATGCTGGGACCCGAGACTGGGAGGTTGTTGGGAGAGGTAGCTTGGGTCAACATCTGCGCGTTCAAATTCAATTGAGACGCGTCGACGCGCTTGAAATGACATCATTGTTGCGTCTTTGTGACATTGCCTCCAAACCTGTCTCTGCTGTGACGCTGTCGGACAACGCGCAGAGCACCGTAGAGTGACGACGTCGAGCTTCATCGCATTGGAGGCATATTCATGTCTCCTGCTCTCATGCTTTTACCTTGCTCTGATGGTTCCTGTGGGGTGATCCATGGTTTTTGCGAAGCTGTTGACTGATTGTTAACGTGTTGCCTGTATCAAGGTCTTGGGTCTCGTAAGACTTCTGCCGCTGGATCTATATAACACTCTCAATATTTCCATCAGGCTCATTCATGGATTCCAGCCTAAGAAAGGGTAGAGGCCAGCGCTCAGCCGCCAATCTAAGTCAAAGGATTAGGTTGGCTAGCAAATATTAAGCCCAAGTCCGTCGATCTCCCATCTCCAGGTTTCCATTCGCTTTTTCCCTTCAACTTCTTGTAAGTATTTTCCACATCGTGCTGCTGCCAAAGGTCAGACTGTGTCCCATCGTAGCAAAGTTGTTGACTGCCGTTGTGACTCCGTTTCTTCTCAACTTTCGTCCCGTATCCAGTTAGAACATGATGTCGATCGAGATTGATCGCTTTAAAACTTTCCTCCCAATAATTGCAGCCAAGTCGTTCTCGAAGGCGTCATCTATCAATAAACTCCCGACGATGTTGACTAAGGTAGTGTCTCAACCAACCTTGTCCACAGCAGCACCGATGACATCTACCACCATGGTCAGCTTGCACAAGGGCTCTTTTGCGAACAAGACATACAAAATCTTCAACAGCTGCAGACGAACGTCGTTCACAGCTACAGGGTTGATTATGCCAACAACCATGATGCATGTACGAAGAAATTTGCGGGAGCTGGTCTCTACGCTTTGGTTGACCTTGCTGCGCCGGGGTTGATGATCAGGAACGCCATTGCGGTCTGGAACGACGCGCTATATGATCGATACACTAACGCAATTTACGCAATACATAGTTATACGAATGACCCGGGCTCTATCGTAGGCGACCATGTCACCCAGGGCGTGGCGTGAATGGTTCGGGGCCATATGTTGAAGCTACTATGCGGGATATGAAGGCGTTTATTCCGCAGAAGAATTATTGCTCAATACCTATAGGTAACGTGGCCAATGCTCTCCAAGGAAGTACAGCTAGGATAGACGACGTATCTCAGGGTGCATGGGAATACCTCAAATTTGGTGTCTCCAATGACAAATTTAAGTTCTTCGGTGTAAACACGGTCACCTTCTGTCGAAAAAAACCCATCCTAGGTATGAGATTGCTACCCGAAAGCTTTCAGAATTATCCATATCAACGCTCATAGCCACGTATGGATACAGCATAGCCTAGAACCGCGACTTCTCCAAGATTTCACTCATCTTTGGTGCTGACATGGCGGCCACTGGACAGGCGGCTTGATCTAAGAATACTTTCCGTACAGTACGGGCATGTCAGTCCCAGGTGTTGATGTACAGACTCTCAGCAACTTTGCAAGCGTATCCACCTTCATGATCCTTATGTCGCCTTCGAAGGCAACTTAGCGAGCTACACTCCTTCTAAGAAGGCAGCAGCTACATGCGATCCGGTGACAGCACGCTAAAAGCATCCTTGACGACTACCACTATGAACCCGTCAACGTCCGCTTCGCCATCAGCTTCGTCTTAGTCTGGGATTTGAAGAGGCGCTAAAGCAGGGTCAGGCGTCGCAGTACCCGTCGGAGTCTTTGCACCTTAGCCGCTATCTTTGTGCTTGAATGAGGGCGCTGGCAAAAGATACAGGATTAAGCTGGGGAGGAGTAACGGACTATGATCGAGCTTGCTGTTGACGATGTCGATCGAGAAGCGCGAGGTTTCGGTCCACACATGGCTGCTTCGAAGACGCCGGCCGGAGTTGAAGAGGCTAGTGCGATCCAAGAAGCCCTGAAAGACCGTCTTGTCCTCGAGAACCCTAGGCAGGACGATGCTGTACCTGTGGTGGTCTGGACATCGTCCAATGAACTACCCAGCCAGATGTATTTGCTAGAAATGAGTTGAGTGCCAAGCATCTTCAGGATTCTCAGGCCATACTTCTTGAACGCCGCATCGACACATCGTGGCCCCTTTCATCGAAAAGGCAGGCCTGATAGTCTCCGCGTTCTCAATCAATAGCAGCCTTTTGACTGACACCGTGGGTTTTCAAAGATATAGTCGAATTCCTTGAAGCTCCCCATCTGCCTGAGGCTCCCCATCTGACAACGACGACCTCCAGCGAGCCCTGGCTGCCAATCTGGGCAAGACCACCAAGATGCGGCGCGGTTTTCTCTACGCAGACTATTGCTAAGCCTAGCGCGATGTTACCTAGATTATCAAACGTCGCCACCTCCCCGTCTACACCTTTTATCAAGTCGATCTCTATCGCGCAATCTCCATGGACCCAAGTTTTCGGAACTTTATAGCCCTTTGATGGATCATGACTGAACATGATGGGTGCCTTGGACTTTTGCGTACTTGATGGAATATAGCTTACTGCTGTAAAGCAATTGAGCAACGTGGGTCCAAGTCGCGGCTTGTCTGGTTCTTTCAAGCTGAAGCAGCCACCGTCGGAAAATATGAGGGTGGCATTCAGGAGACATAGGAAAAGTGATGCTTTGAGCATGATTTGTTATCTTCTCTGGGAGGCTGAGTGATAGATGGGGAAATGCGTGAACAACAATCAGTGAGCTCAAATCTCTAGTAAATCAGCAAGATCTCGCTTTTGCAGAGTGGGCGGATTTGCCCACACAACACGAGTTCGTTGACCGGGCGCGCAAGTCGCATGAAAGCAGTGCATTACCGCAATGCGCCCGATCTTCTCGGTCAAGAAAACCCAATTCATGTTGGAGAAGCGAGTCGCGACCATAGGAGGGACTAACACCCTATGATTTGCCAGAAGTGGTGAGTGTTTCGCTATCGATTGGATTGGCAAGCACGGGGATCCAGAATGACCATGCTACGAGCAGACCTGGCAAGAGTTCCCTTCCCTTGTCGTGGTCTCATAAAACGCATGAATAGAACTTACTTTTGGGGGATATATCACTGTATATGCAACGGAGAATCGATCCAAAAGAAATGACGAGGCGGTATAAGACTATTAGGGAAACATACCTTTCTAAAGATGATTAGTTACGCTCATAACTGCTCCCCTTTGAAGAGGTCTATAGAGCTGTACTTCCAATTAGGGTTATTGACGGATAAGATACTGGAGCGCCAGAATGGTGACAATCCGTGAAGTGACAGTGCCCTGCGTCTAATTTGGGTCGTACCGGGAGGGTAGCTATGTGCAATATGCCGGCTATCATATTGCCTTTTTAGCAAATGTAGCGTCCTAGGGACTATCACTCAGTCGGAACAAGAAGGCAAGGAGATCGAATTCGAAAAGCCCACATACATTATCCTGGTGATGTTTTGACCAATTGGGTTAGACTAAATACCTTAGTCTGCCTCGGCACCCACTGCAGCGGACCAACTTACCGTATCACCGACTCTGAGCTGTCACTTTATTCGTCTCAATTCTGCTGCCTCTCATTGATCTTGTGAGAAATGCGAAACCCTCAACCCGTTGTCGCCCACGGTAACCTGGCCAATATGTTGTCACGCTTACTTAGCCTACCCCGTGAGCTTCGCGAGCATATCTGGTTGCTGGTCTGCCAGAAGGACGCACATTCAGTCTCACCTTTCGCCTTCGATCTGCTGAGGACCTGCCGTCTACTCAGCCTCGAACTTGCCCCTTACTTGTATGAGTCTGCAACGATTGATCTCCGTCATCCACGCCATGTGCTCCAATGGATCAGCATTGTCGGGGCTTATAACAGTTCGTGCGTCCGCCGCTTAGTACTCAGGTATTCAGCATTGGATCTCAATCTCGGGAAGATTGACCGTGACGATGCGCTCGACGTCTGGTCTTCCTCTTTGGCTGTCATGCCGAATCTGGACTACCTCATCTACCACTATGAACCGTCCAGACCATATAAGCCTTACCGATACATGGGGAATTTACCTGATGAATTGCCCAAGTTGAAATCCATTCTGAAAGGAGCGACATCCCCAAAACTCCCAATGAAGGGTATTCTGAATGTCAACAACTACGATGACGACGTCTTCGAAGGAGAATCGACGGGGGACCGACGCTATACGCACGCGGTACTTGCAATCTACGAACCAGTGCCGCAGATCAATGCGAAAGCTTTCATCAAGCTCCTTGGATTCAACTCAGCACTCTCGCTCGAGCAGAACGTTACTCGTCTTCCTCCAGGCTTCCTCGCTGGTCACGGCTTGCATCTGATGCGTACATACACGATGACAGAGGACCCGCAGAACCAATCTGTAGCCCTTACATACAGCAGATGCAATCCTTCGGTACCAAAGGTGAAACCAAACCTCCAGCTCATGTTTTCGAACCTCCCTCGGCTGCTGTATCTTCGTCTCGGCTGCCCAGTCGTTGATTCGAGCTTCTTGAGATTCCTCCCAACTGGCATACAGACCCTGGACGTTGCCTTCAAAGACGGTGATCCAACAAACGTTGCGCGAAACCTTTGCCAGATGCGGCAACGCTGTCCCAAGCTTTTCACGTTGGCAATCGTTGTATCGCCACTCCACGATGTGTATCGACTGCCTGATGGAGGTAGAGCGATCGACCAGCAATCGGCAGGCGAAGCGAATATCATTCACTGGGAGCCTTTCTGGGCCGCTTTGAGGTATGTGCAAAGTACCGAAGTCAAGGTATGGGAAGGATATGGTCCAGGCAGCAAGAAGTGGTGATCTCAGATCAATCACTCCCACAGTCGGTGCACAATTCTGCCGACTTATTTGTGCGTCTCATTGGACAAGTAAGCTATAGTATTCTATTCAACAGCAAATTAGGGGTAGATGATCTTGAATGTTACGATCGGCTGGGAAAGGCATAGCGGAATTGTAGCCATCTAAGTATCTCCTTGAAATCGAGGGTCTTGATCTTGCAAACCTTCAGTCAGCCTGCGCAACAGCAGTTTCAGTACGCAAAAGGTCTATCCTTCCAATAGTACTTTCGCATAAAGCTGGCAATCCCCAATCTCCACCCCCAACAGGCTTCAAGTCGGACTCCTCAGTCTCATGACAGACTCCTACAAATCCTGCCGGAAACTTTCCTCCTGCGGTTCCAAACAAACATCGCCTTTGCTCACAACCCCATATCTCAGCCAAAACCTTTCCAGCCCCCAAGTCTCCAGCAGCGGCCTCAGCATACCCTCTCTAGTACCTGTCACAGACGAAGGCTCGTCCTCGACCCTGTAGTAGTCAATCCCATACTCCAGATAGACCTCCAGATCCTTCAGCCCTCGCATCCTGACGACGACTTCCCAGAACAGGCGCCAAGTATCGCCGAATGTGGGACTATAAGGCCGCCATCTTGGATGCGGATAGGGCATTTTGACTCGCGAGCTCTTCAACAAGCGCAACGTTCGAATCGAGTCCAGACATTGCGGAGCAATACTTCGGGGGAGTGTCACCAGAGTGTCAAGGTCGTGCAAGACGAAGGTATTCGTCGAATACAGAATTTCTACAGCTTCGAGGTAAATCTCTCGGCATGTCTTCAAAAGTTCAAAAGCGCCGTCCGCCGTGACCTCCAAGGCTGAACAGCACGATCGGATGTCGTGTGATACCTTGATAATGCCATATCATCTCACGTATCGAATGCTGCTGGATCGAGGTAAGGCGCTGTGGTCAGCTTCCATGGGATCGTGATGAGGCAGAACTTATCTCCGCCGATGGCATAGGTCCAGATGGCTGATCGTAGCTCCGCGGGTAGTTTGCGTAGTAACATGCAGTTTGTATTTGTATCAGCGGGGACTGAGAGAATCGAGATGTTTTCGTGATATCCTCGCTATCAGAGCGGAGATGGCGGTGTTGCTGGAGATCGGTAGTGATGTCCGCTACTATCCTTGGTTTATGGATCGGCCGTGAAACGTTATGTGAGGAAGCTTGGCTATCCAATATGCAGGAAAGCGGTGTGACCAGCATTGGGTCAGCCAGCAAAGGGACATCTCAAGGATACGACTCTAGGCTATCATATTGCACCACTAACATCCCTGCGAGATTGGTCAAGCTCGCTACCGGTGTCTTGATCGAACCCCCCTAGAAAGTGTAGCATGGCAGAGCATGGGATAAGCCTTGAGTTGGAAGATGTATTGAAAAGAATCATCAGCGCATAGTTATGGCTGAAGAATCGTGTCAATTCTTGGGCAGAGGCCGCTTTCGAGCTTCAGGTAGCTACGCCGTTCGGACTTCCACTGCGGTGCGTTAGGAGGAATTTGATGAGGCTGAACGTAGATTGTTCTAGTGCACGGCAGCGATGTTAAGTGAGAATCGCTCCACCTTGTATTTCATTGTACTTCTAGAACGTATGGTACTCGATCCTACCTTAGCACGACTGTACCATCACGGCTCGAATCGCTCAGAACCAATTTCTCCTAAGGCGGGTCTTGGCAGTTATCAGGATGCCTTCCGCAACTCTAGGATGAAATTGTTCATATTTTGTGAGGGTTATAGGGTAGGTTTGATGGCATTGTCGTACACACGGCCACACCAGACTGAGAATTGGCGATCCCGTCCGATCTCGCATACACAAACAGTCTAGGGATCAGTTAGTAGTTGGGTGGGTGACCACCAGCGAATCCTGATTGCTGTGTGTCAATTATTCTTTTGTTTTTCGAGATGTTAGTATTCAGATCAGATGATCTTTGTTTTGTCCATTAATATTATCCATATAACTTCAGAATCAAGAGAGTCAGCTTCTCCCATGCTCTAACATGTTGCACTCCGACCATTCTCTATGAGGTCATTGAATGCATTGGGCAAAAAACAGAACAGTTCAACGATTTGCCTCTTTAGCTGTGGGTCTTGACTGGCGGAACAGCTTATCGTCACTTCGTTAAAATGCAATTGTAAGGTACGAAAGCGGCAAGAAGTGATGCGCTATTTCTTGCCAACGCATGGATAGAAACCAAGTAGGCGACAGGAGTCCGTCAGCCGTGGCTTAAGAAGGCTGGTTTTTGGTGTCTACAATGTTTTGCTTGACCCAAACGAGGACTGCCATACATACCCTGTGTTATCGCCACCTTCATTGGTGCTCGTGGCAGAGCGAAAACATGCCGAGGTACTTTATACTTCGGTTACAACCGGTCATAAGCAGCCACTAGCATTCTGGAGCATTTTCTTGGCAAAAGCCTCTGCAAACCATCGTGATCGAGGGTGGAGGCTGATGTTGACTTTGCTATGATGGGAGGCGATTCGTTACATCCAAACTTACGCTCGGGGCACACCTCGTGATGTATATGGAAACAACCAGTCCGATCTTTTTCTAGGTACCGAAGCAGATGGCTCGCTAACAGCTCACGCTCCTTAAATCACCGCCTGAAATGCGACAGGATTGGCTTGTCCGCCATCCAAGGATTCAGAACCTGGGCGACTCGGTTCGATTGGTAGGATTGGTTCCTACATTAGCAGACTCACGATATCCAGTCACTGCTCAGAAGCCGCGGACTGATGCTTGCTGTCCGGATGTGACCTTGTATGCATATTCCCAGTAGCTGCGAGGGCCACGAGAGGTCGAGACCGAAGACGCCTTGTGGAGCCAGCTTGTGTGGGGTACTCGGATGATGAGAGCAATTTTAGCTTTCGAAGACCTCAAGTCCACTCGAGCCGACTACTTTAAGTCGAGGGCATGCTTCCGACCCAGCATCATGGGACTGGGTTGCCACGTAAATGGCACCTGTATCGGACGACTTACATGGTAAAGTCAACTACATCCGAGGTGTGAGGGTAATAGTGGCAACCCCGGTCGCACTATTTCTACACTCAGCTGATTGAGAGGGTCGAAAGCGAGGATCGGCTCGTTAACGTTACATTGACGTGGCACGGTTGCACAAACTGGGCTGCGTCTCTGAGTCCTGCAAAGTGAAGCGATGGCAGTTACTCGAGATCGGCCCAGCAACGTCCCCGAGCTCTATTGTGCACATCACGGTGGCACCACGCAGAAATGGAAAGGCTGGGGGAAATTCAAGTCCGCTCTCACATGTTCCATTGTGCCTCCAACTATGCCGAAGGCGGCGAGGATGAATCTGGGCGGGATGACGATTTGACATGATGACTGGACGTTCTCGGCCAATGTGTTGTGGGAGCTGATTGGGCGATGGCCGGTGCCACGAGGGCGCTAAGCCGGAAGCGGGGCGCTAGCAAGTAGCAACGGTCCCCGCATTTTGCTCGGCACATGACATGGTGACAAGCCATTCGTTTCTGGAGAAGCACAGGCCATCTCGCTTCACGAAGCCCGGAGATTTAATATCAATTGGGTCCCCCAGGTTACCAGATCAATTGTCCCCCATCTTGTTACTAAGGATTCTCCATCTCTTTGTCCGGAGCACAGTACTATTCGCATCCTTGTGTAACAGTCTTATTACACGCCGAACAACTCACCCATCATGCCTGGCGGAGTCGTGCTCTCCGCTACGGCGGACACGAGCCGCATTGAGGCCCCCGTCACGATGAAGGCCTATTTCATGTGTGCTTTCGCTGCCTTTGGCGGCATCTTCTTCGGCTATGATTCGGGGTACATCAATGGTGTTCAGGGTATGAACTACTTCATTACCCAGTACACGGGCATGCAGCCACCGGGATCGTGAGTAGACCCTCCCTGCTCCTTGTGGGAAGAGCCCATGCTATGAGCTTCCCGATTATTCGATATCGTGGGTACTGACGCGAATATACAGTGGTGCGTCGCAGGCCCAGAAAGATGCCTTTGCCTTACCGGCGTGGCAGAAATCTCTGATTGTTTCAATCCTCTCGGCTGGCACCTTCTTCGGCGCCCTTATTGCGGGTGACATCGCAGATTGGCTGGGTCGCCGCTTCACTGTCATCGCCGGTTGCGTCGTTTTCATTGTTGGTGTCATTCTTCAGACAGCCTCAGCAGGCCCTAACCTGGGTCTCATCGTCGCTGGCCGTCTGATCGCCGGTTTTGGTGTCGGATTCGTATCTGCCATCATCATTCTTTACATGTCTGAGATCGCGCCAAAGAAAGTTCGTGGAGCCATCGTGTCCGGATACCAGTTCTGCATCACAATCGGTATCTTGCTCGCCTCCTGCGTCGACTACGGCACTCAAAACCGCACCGACACTGGCTCCTACCGTATCCCGATCGCGATACAAATGCTCTGGGCGCTAATTCTCGGCACTGGTCTTTTCTTCCTGCCAGAATCTCCTCGATTCTTCGTCAAACGAGGCAATATCGATGCTGCAGCAAACTCATTGGCACGTCTTCGAGGACAGTCGCGCGACTCTGCATACGTGCAACAAGAATTGGCCGAAATTGTCGCGAACCACGAGTACGAGCTTCAGGTCATGCCTCAGGGAAGCTACTTCAGCAGCTGGGCCAACTGCTTCAAGGGTGGTCTATCCCGGCCTAGTAGCAACCTTCGACGAACCATCCTCGGAACCTCGTTGCAGATGATGCAGCAGTGGACAGGGATCAATTTTATCTTTTATTTCGGCACGACTTTTTTTCAGGACTTGGGCACCATCAGCAATCCTTTCCTGATCAGTCTGGTCACCACTCTTGTCAACGTCTGCTCTACCCCACTATCTTTCTACATCATTGAGAGACTCGGCCGCCGCACCATCCTGATCTGGGGCGCTCTTGGCATGTTGATCTGCGAGTTTATTGTGGCCATTATCGGTACGGCAGACGGAAAAAACCCCAACGCCATTCGGGCTGAGATCGCATTCATCTGTATCTACATCTTCTTCTTCGCCTCCACATGGGGGCCTGGTGCCTGGGTCGTTATCGGCGAAATCTTCCCGC
>JAABUJ010005132.1_pt1 | contig 13268 bp, 12 predicted proteins | sample 5559131 | NCBI WGS metagenome assembly JAABUJ01 (sample SAMN10711875, study PRJNA513366) | rock metagenome | isolation source: Antarctica rocks | place: Antarctica: Victoria Land, Mt New Zealand nord | collected 2016-01-07
CTCGTGCGCGAGCCCGAGCAGCTGGGCGGCGCGAGCCGACACCGACCGGCCGTACGAACCCGCTGCCGAGCCGCTCCACCTCAGCGCGGCATGCCGCTCGAGCAGCGCTCGCCGGGCGGTCCGGCAGCCGGCCGCCTGCCCGCGGACCGCACCGGCCAGGGCGGCCAGCGCAGCCGGTGTGGTCTCGGTGACGCTCACCCGGCGCAGCCTGCCCCTGGCCCGGCCGGAGCACGGGAGCCGTCCACAGGGCTGGGGACGGTGGCGGCGTACGGTCAGTCGGGTGGGGCTGGGAGAGGTGCTCTACACCGCGTACGAGCAGCGCCTGGCCCGCCAGCTGCGCCCCGGCGGAGGTGCGCCGGTGCCCCGCCACGTCGGCGTCATCATGGACGGCAACCGTCGCTGGGCGAAGGGCGTCGGCGTCGAGGCGAGCCACGGGCACCGCCGCGGTGGGGACAAGGTCGCCGACCTGGTGCGCTGGTGCTCCGACGCCGGCGTCGAGGTGGTCACCCTGTACCTCCTCTCCACCGACAACCTCGACCGGGACAGCGCGGAGGTCGGCCCGCTGCTGCAGGTCATCGAGCGGGTCGTGCGCGACCTCGCCGCGCCGGGGCTGGACTGGCAGGTGCGCCCGGTCGGCGCGCTGGACCTCCTCCCCGAGCAGCTGGTCACCGTGCTCGAGGAGGCGGAGAGCTCGACGGCGACGCGGGAGGGGATCACGGTCAACGTCGCGGTCGGGTACGGCGGGCGCCGCGAGATCACCGATGCGGTCCGCTCGCTGCTCACCGAGAGCGCCCGACGCGGGGAGACGTTGGAGGACGTCGCCGCGAGCCTCGACATCGAGCACATCGAGGAGCACCTCTACACCCGCGGCCAGCCTGACCCCGACCTCGTCATCCGCACCAGCGGCGAGCAGCGGCTGTCGGGTTTCCTGCTGTGGCAGAGCGCCAACAGCGAGTTCTACTTCTGCGACGCGCTGTGGCCCGACTTCCGCCACGTGGACTTCCTGCGCGCGTTGCGCTCCTACGCCGGGCGCCAGCGCCGCTTCGGCGGGTGAGCGCGCCGGCGCTGCTGGACGTCGCCCGACTGCACGCCTGGGTCGCCGCCGAGCTCGGTGCACCGGTCGTGGACGAGAGCGTCATCGTCGGTGGCCTCGACGCGCGCACCTCCCGCCTGCAGCTCGCCGACGGCCGCACCGTCGTGCTGCGGGTCATCAGCGGCGAGGCCCTCAGCTGGACCTCACTGACCCGTGATGTCGCTGTGCTGCAGACCGTCGACGGCAAGGGTCTGCCGCTGCCGCAGCTGCTCGCCGCAGACGTCGGCGGCACGCGGGCCGGTGCGTCGGCGCTGGTGATGTCCCACCTCCCCGGGAGGACGCGGGCCGACATCGCACCCGTCACCTGGGACGCCGCCCTGTCCCCGGTCCTCGCGGCGCTGGCCGGCACACCGCTCGAGGGCGCGCTGCTCGACCTGCCCGACCTGGTCACCGAGGCCGTGGACCTCGGCGAGCCGTACGGCACCCTGCTGCGTGTCGCCGAGGGGGCGGCGCTGTGGGCGGCCTTCACCGCGCTGCCGCGGCCCGACCCGGCCGGCCCGCGGGTGCTGTGCCACGGCGATGTGTGGTGCGGCAACGTGCTGTGGACCGGGCCGCCCGAGGCGCCCGTGCTCGGCGGCGTCGTCGACCTCGGCGACGCCGGCCTCGGCGTCCCCGAGATCGACCCATCGGTGCTGCGCGGCGACCTCGTGGTCGGGCACGGGCCCGACGCCGCCGACGCGCTGGGCGGACCCCGAGGGCGGTGGTGGGACGCCCGCGCCGGCCTGGTCTACCTCGGCATGTTGCCGAGCTGGTGGTCCGGTTACGACCCCGCGGGCATCGCCTTGCCGATCGAGCAGGCCGAGCGCCACCTCGTCGGGTACGTCTCCCGGCTGCTCGCCGCTTAGGGATGCTCCTGCCCGCCCCGGTGGCGGGTGCGTGCGGCAGCGGTGGCGCAGCCGAGGCCGGCGACGAGCAGGGCGACACCCGACGTGCCGAGGCCGGCCGGAGCCCCGGTCGCGGCCAGCGCAGCCCGAAGTCCGCCAACTGGTCCTGCCGGCAGGCTGCTCGACGGTGCGGTCGGGTTGACGAGCGCACATCGGGGCCGTCGGCTCCTGCCGGCGAGCGCGTGTCGCGGCAGGGACGCCGCCCGCACGGGCCTACCGTCCCGGGCATCGGGCCGGCGCACCGCCGGGCCGACCGGGAGGCCGCTGCGTGCACCTGCGCGAGAGGGGCCGGAGCTCGGCCCTCGTGGCCCGGCCCGGCCGCTGACAGCACCCGGGGAGCGCCATGAGCGTCGACCAGCACGCCGAGCCCGAGCACCAGTCCCTCGTGAAGACCTACGTCCTGGACACCAGCGTCCTGCTCTCGGACCCCGGGGCGCCCCTGCGCTTCGACGAGCACGACGTGGTGCTGCCGCTCACCGTGGTCAGCGAGCTGGAAGGCAAGCGCGACCACCCCGAGCTCGGGTGGTTCGCCCGGCAGGCGCTGCGGCTGCTGGACGACCTGCGGGTGCGCCACGGCCGGCTGGACACCCCGCTGCCGCTCGGCGCCGGCGGCACCCTGCGGGTCGAGCTCAACCACAGCGACCAGGCCGCGCTGCCCTCGGCGCTGCGGGACGGCAGCGGTGACGCGCGCATCCTCGCGGTGGCGCTGAACCTCGCCGCCGAAGGGCACGACGTCACACTCGTCACCAAGGACCTGCCCCTGCGCGTCAAGGCGGCCGCCGTCGGCCTGGTCGCCGACGAGTACAAGGCTGAGCTGGCCTCCCGTACCGGTCATCCGGGGGTGGTCGAGCTCGAGGTGAGCACGCCCGAGCTGGACGAGCTCTTCGCCGCGGGCTCGGTCGAGCTGCCGGAGGCCGCCGAGCACCCCGTGCACACCGGGCTGGTGCTGCTCGCCGGGACCTCCAGCGGGCTCGGTCGGGTGACGGCGGACAAGAGCGTGCGGCTCGTGCGCGGCGACCGGGAGGCCTTCGGGCTGCGGGGGCGCTCGGCCGAGCAGCGGCTCGCCCTCGACCTGCTCCTGGACCCCGACGTCGGAATCGTCAGCCTCGGGGGTCGGGCGGGTACGGGCAAGAGCGCGCTCGCGCTGGCCGCCGGCCTCGAGTGGGTGCTGGAGCGGCGCGCCCACCGCAAGATCATCGTCTTCCGGCCGCTCTACGCGGTCGGCGGGCAAGACCTCGGTTACCTCCCCGGTGGCGAGGGCGAGAAGATGGCGCCCTGGGGGCAGGCGGTCTTCGACACGCTCGGGTCCATGGTCAGCCCGTCGGTGGTCGAGGAGATCCTCAGCCGCGAGCTGCTGGAGGTGCTGCCGCTCACCCACATCCGCGGGCGCTCCCTGCACGACAGCTGGGTCATCGTCGACGAGGCGCAGTCGCTCGAGCGCGGTGTGCTGCTCACCGTGCTCTCGCGGCTGGGCACCGGCTCCCGCGTCGTGCTCACCCACGACGTCGCGCAGCGCGACAACCTGCGGGTGGGGCGCCACGACGGCGTCGCCGCGGTCATCGAGGCGCTCACCGGGCACCCCCTCTTCGCGCACGTGACCCTGACCCGCAGCGAGCGCTCACCCATCGCCGCCCTCGTCACCGAGATGCTCGAGGACCTGCCGCAGTAGCCGGCGTGCCCGCGCGCCCCCCACCGAGGCCGTTGTGCGTGATCCACCGCTGACCTGCGTCGCTGCGCGGATCACGCACAACGGATCGTGCGGCTGGGACCTCAGCACGGCCAGCCGTGGGCTCGGGCGACCTCGACGGCCTCGCGCTGCACGCGACGGGGCTGCCGACGGATCTCCGAGGTGCGGAAGCGCGGCGCGGTCCAGCCCACCGCGGCCAGGCGGCGGTCCCGTCGGGCGTCGTGCTCGAGCTGAGCGGGAGTGCTGTGGAAGGCCGCCGAGTCGGCCTCGAACCCGATGCGGCAGGTGGGGAGCGCGGCGTCGGCGACGGCGGCGCCGCCATGCAGGAGCGGGACGGTCCACCCGGGTTCGACCGGCAGGCCGGCAGCCCGCAGCAGCGACACCAGCTCGGCTCCGAGCACGGACTCCACTGCGGGGTCGAGGTCGGCGAGGACCCGGTCGAGCCGGGCCCGGCCCGGGCGGACCCCGGTGCGGTCCCGCGCCCGCACCAGCTGACCGAGCGTGACGCTGCCGCGTTGCAGCAAGGTCAGGGCGTGCGCTGCCAGGTCGCGGTCGCTGACGTGGGCGGCGAGGTCGGCGATGGTGCGGGCCGACGGGGTGACCCGACGGCCATCGTCCCAGCTGCTGCCTTCCACCACCCGGGCCCTTCGTACGTGGACCCCGTGCTCCAGCGCGCGCCGCACCACCCGCCCGGAGGGGACCGTGACCCAGACGAGGTCAGGCGCGCTGCGGAGCAGCCCGTGGGCGTGCGCGGCGGACAGGCCGGACAGGACGGCGTCCGGCCCTAGCCAGCGCAGCGCGGCGTGCTCACGCAGCGGTAGGTCGAGGACGTCGCTGCGTGCGACGTAGACGCCGGGGTGCACCGGGCTCAGGAGCTCGTGGTGCCGAAGCCGGTACGCCGCCGGCTCGCTGAGGCCGAGTGCCCTCGGCCGGGTCAGGTCGATCACGCCGCCGCGCTCCCGCGCGAGTGCGGCCAGGTCCGCGTCGTCCACGGGGCAGGAGGGTGCCGTCCCGAGGCAGCCAGCGCACGGCTGCATCCACAGGGTGGGCCGTGGTGCGGCGACGCGCGCTCTGCGGTTGTGCGTGATCCACCGCGGACCTGCGTGGATGGGCGGATCACGCACAACGGATCGTGCTGCAGGGGCGAGGGGGAGGCTGTGTGCATGACGCCCGGCGGCCCGCGGCTGACTGCGACGGTCCTCGACACACCTCATCCCGCTGTGCTGGCTGGCTTCTACCGACGGTTGCTCGGGTGGGCGCAGCGGGGGGAGGCGGACGAGACGTGGGTCATGCTGGCCGCGCCGGACGGGGGTGCGGGGCTGTCCTTCCAGCTCGAGCCCGACTACGTGCGGCCGGTCTGGCCCTCGACCCCCGGCGAGCAGCAGATGTCTGTGCACCTCGACATCGGCGTCGAGGACTTGGCGACCGCGGTGACGCACGCGCTCGCCGTCGGCGCGGTCCTGTCCGTGCACCAGCCGCAGGATGACGTCCGGGTCCTCCTCGACCCCGACGGCCACCCCTTCTGCCTGTTCGAGGTCACTGCAGCGTGATCGTTGTGCGTGATCGCCGCATCACCGCAGGTGGGCGGTGGATCACGCACAACGGGCGGTCAGGGCTTGGGGCGCGTCATCGCGAGCACGTCGAGGGCCTCGTCGAGCTGGGCCTCGGTGAGCGTGCCGGGTACGAGGCCGCGGGCGATCACGACCTCGCGGATGCTGCGGTCCTCCGCGAGCGCCTGCTTGGCGACCTGCGCGGCCTCGTCGTACCCGATGAAGTGGTTGAGCGGCGTGACGATCGACGGGCTGCCCTCTGCGTAACCACGCATCCGCTCGACGTCGGGGGTGATGCCGTCGATGCACCGGTCGGCGAGCAGCCGGCTCACGTTGGCGAGCAGGTGGATGCTCTCGATGAGGTCGCGGCCCATCACCGGCAGCATCACGTTGAGCTCGAAAGCGCCTGCGCTGCCGGCGAAGGCAACTGCAGCATCGTTGCCGATGACCTGGGCGACGACCTGGCAGACCGCCTCGGGGATCACCGGGTTGACCTTGCCCGGCATGATCGAGCTCCCCGGCTGCAGGTCGGGCAGGTGCAGCTCGGCGAGGCCGGCGCGCGGCCCGGAGCCCATCCAGCGCAGGTCGTTGGCGATCTTGTAGAGGCCGAGCGCGATGGTGCGCAGCGCACCACTGCATTCCACCAGCGCATCCCGGGAGCCCTGCGCCTCGAAGTGGTCGCGGGCCTCGGTGAGCGGCAGCCCCATCGTCTCCGCGAGGTGGGCGGTCACCTCGCCGCCGAAGCCCGCCGGCGCGTTGATGCCGGTGCCGACCGCGGTGCCGCCGAGGGGCAGCTCCCCCACGCGAGGTAGCACCGAGCCGATCCGCTCGACGCCGTACCGCACCGCGGCCGCGTACCCGCCGAACTCCTGCCCGAGCGTCACCGGGGTGGCGTCCATCAGATGGGTACGGCCGCTCTTGACCACATCTCCCCACGCGTCGCGCTTGCGCTCGAGTGAGCTCGCGAGGTGCTCCAGCGCCGGCACGAGGTCGACGACCAGCGCGCGCACCGCGGCGATGTGGATGGCGCTCGGGAACTGGTCGTTGCTCGACAGCGGGTCGTTGACGCCGTCGTTGGGGTGCACCGCGCGGCCGCCGAGGCGCTCGCTCGCGAGTGACGCGATGACCTCGTTCATGTTCATGTTGCTGCTGGTGCCGCTCCCGGTCTGGAAGACGTCGACGGGGAACTCGTCGTCCCACGCACCCGTGGCCACCTCGGTCGCGGCGGCGTGCACGGCCTCGGCCACCTCGGGGTCGAGCAGGCCGCGCCGTCGGCGTACCAGCGCGCTGGCGCCCTTGATGCTGGCCAGCGCACCGATGAGGTCGCGGCTGATCCGCAGGCCGCTCACCGGAAAGTTCTCCACCGCGCGCTGCGTCTGCGCCCGCCACCTCGCGTGCAGTGGGACGAGCACCTCGCCCATGGAGTCGCGCTCGGTGCGGTGCTCCTGCTCGGTGGTCATGCGGCCCTGTCTACCCGGCGGCGACGGTGGGCAGCCACGGGTGACCGGCCGGGAGTGCTGTGGCGAGCCAGCGCCGGGCGTCCCCGGACAGCAGGGGCAACGTCGCGGCGAAGTCGGCCTCGTCGCGCGTCCGGCGCAGCTCAGCCTTGAAGAGCAGGGCCACCTCGGGACGCAGGTACGGCAACCCGTCCGCCCCGGTGACCCCGAGCTCCTCGGTCGTGAGGCGCAGGTGCTGGTCCCGCGGGTAGGCCCACCCCGCCCAGCCGGTGGCCATCGGTGTGCTGATGACCTCGAGCAGCCAGGGCTGGTCGCCGCCGCGGCGCAGCCACACGTCGTGCGCCCCGGGGGGCATCGACGCGCCGGGCAGCAGCGGGTGCAGCGCCCCGTCGTGCGCGGCCCAGGGGTGCAGGCCCTGGCCGCGCAGGTGGTGGAGCAGCGGTGGCAGATCGACGCCGAGCACGATGATGTCGACGTCCTCGTGGTGGCGCGGGGGCATGCCCGCGGCCTCGAGAGCCCAGCCCCCACCGATCCACCAGGGCACGCCGGCTCGGCGTACGAGGTCCGCCGAGTCGCTGCAGGACAGCGCCTCCCACGGGCCGTACCAGGAGAAGAGCTCGGCCTGCGTGAGCTGGTGCATCAGGCCTCGGTGACGACCTCGTAGGACCAGATCTCGCTGCCGGTCGCGGCCGGCGGGCGCTGCTCACCGGCCGCCCGGTCGCCGCCGTGGCCACGGGCGAAGTCCTGCGAGGACTGCCATGCCTCGAAGGCCGCCTGGTCGCGCCACCGCGTGTAGACGAGGTAGCGGTCGGTGCCCTCGATCGGGCGGAGCAGCTCGAAGTGCTCGAAGCCGTCCGCGCCCTCGACCGCGCCGGCCCGCCCCGCGAAGCGCTGCTCCAGTGTCTCGCGCATCGCCGGCGGCACGGTCAGGACGTTGATGACGACGTGGCTCATGCGGGCCAGTCTCAGGCCAGCAGCGCGTCGACGTCGACGGTCATGGGGAAGGGGTCCTGCATGCTCACGGGGGCACCGGGGTGGGCGCTCGCGACGTGCACGTAGGCACCCGTGACGCCCAGCTCAAGGATGGTCACGCTCGGCACGTCGAGGTCCACCAGCCAGTACGAGCCGATGCCGTGCTGCGCGTACAGCCGCCGCTTGGCGCCCAGGTCGATGCCGCGCGTCGAGCGGGAGAGCACCTCGATCACCAGCGTCGGCGACGCGGTCAGGTCACCGAGGTCTCGGTGGCGCTTGACCGCCAGGTCGGGGATGAGCCCGCTGTCGGGCAGGACCACGCCGGGCGCGACGACCACCTCGGCGTCTGCAGGGCGCACTGCGAGCAGGGCCGCGGCGAGGCGGGCCACTGCCACCCCGTGCACGTCGCGGGCGGCGCTGGTCATGACGATGACGCCGTCGACGAGCTCGACGCGGTACCACTCGTCAGGCGGCTCCAGCGCCAGCCAGTCCTCCACGGACATGCGGTCACCCGGCTGCACCGCCGTCCCCGCCATGAGCACCATGGTGCTCCTCCTCTCGCCGACCGGGCGGATCGTCCCGCACCCAGGGCCGGCCGTCGATCAGCCGTCCACAGCCAGCCTGGTGTTGCGACGCAGCACGCCGAGGATCTCCCGGTAGGGACCGGTCAGGTAGGCGCGGTCACCACCGCCGAGCCGGTCTCCGCGCCGCGGCGTGTGCTCGACGCCGGCCCCCGCGCCCGCCCGCTCGATCGCCAGCACCCTGGTGTCGCCGGAGAGGTCGCGCAAGGCGACGCCGTCCAGGCCGCCACCGGCGAGGACGTCGACCCGGACGACCATGAAGGCCTTGTCCTGCACATAGAAGGTGGTGATGACCTGGAAACCGGCTGCGGCGCCGACGAAGTACGGTGCCGCCAGCGCGCTGACGGAGCGGACGAGGTGCAGCCCGAAGGCGCGTTCGAGCCGGCCAGCAAGGGGGCTGTCGAAGACCCGGAGCACCACGGGTACGCCGGACCCACCCAGCTCCGAGGTCGCCGCCAGCGCGGCGTTGACGTTGACGTCGTCGTCGCTGGTCATCACCGCGACGGCGCTCGCGCGCATGAGGCCGGCCCGCTGCAGCACGTCAGGGCTGGTGCAGTCACCGACGAGCACGGGCACCCGCATCCGCCGCGCCACGTCGAGGTACCGGTTGTCCTCGTCCCTCTCGATGACGATGACCTCGCGTCCCTCCTGCTGCAGCGACCGCGCGACCCGCACGCCGACCGAGCCGAGGCCGCAGACGATGACGTGCGCGCTCAACCCCCTGGCGTCAGCGCGGCCGAGGCTGCGCCCGAGCCGCCGGCTCACCAGCAGGTTGGTGATGAAGGCGTAGAGCGTCGCGACGGCGATCGCCCCCGTGATGATGACGATGGTGCCGAAGACGCGGAGCAGGGTCGACTGGGACGCGTACGAGTAGTCGCCGTACCCGACCGTGGCCATCGTCTCGACCGAGAAGTAGGCCGCGTCGAGCAGGCCGAAGTGCTGTCCCGGTGACGGGTGGTACGCGAGCCGCAGCACCACCGTGCTGGTGACGGCCACGGCCACCACCGCGGCCAGCACCAGCCGGAAACCCCGGTCGAGCTCACCGGCCACCGTCGCCAGCGTCCGGCGGAGGGCGCGCACCGGGCGCCCGCGGCGCCGGGCCCGGCTGGCTGCGGCGTCCTGGCGCTGGGGGGCGAGGCCGCGCGCGGCGAGGTCATCGGGGAAGGCGACGAGGGCGACCTTGTCGCCGGGGAGGACGGCGGTGTCGCGTCCGGGGCAGACCTGCATCGACCCGTCGGGGCGCACAAGGGCGACCGGGGTGAGGTCGCCGTAGACCTCGCGCAGGGTGCTCGGCGCCGTCAGCGAGGGAGTGAGCTCCCCGACGACCACCGTCTCCGCGTCCAGGGTGAAGGTGTGCAGCGCCCGGCTCCCGAGGCAGGCGCCGACGAAGCTCGAGGCGGCCAGGCTGGAGAGGTCGAGCACCGTCGCGCTGGGCAGCGCGGTGCTCATCCGGCGGCCGAGGCCGTCGCGGTGCATCCGGAGCACGAGGCGCACGCCGGGGTTCAGCTCCTCGGCGAGCAGGCCGGCGGAGAGGTTGGCGATGTCATCGTCGTGGACGGCGACGACCGCTGCGGCAGAGGCGATCCCGGCCTGCTGGAGGCCGGTCACGCTTCCGCTGGACTCATGGATGATGGCCGTCCCGTGGCGCCTGAGCTGGCCCACGAGGCCCTGGTCAGGGTGCTCGGTGAGGACGACGGCGGTGACCCCGGCCTCGCTCAGCTGCTCGACGACGCGCACGCCGATGGTGGTGAGGCCCGCGACGATGACGTGGCCGGCATGGCCGTCGGGCATGCGCGACTAGAAGACCGCGGTCGCGTACCGGTTGAGCTTGTCGAGGTGGTGGCGGCTCTCGACGCGGCGCACGGTGCCGCTCTTGGAGCGCATCACCAGGGAGTGCGTGGTCGCTCCTGACGCGGCGTACCGCACACCGCCGAGCAGCTCACCGTCGGTGATGCCGGTCGCCACGAAGAAGACGTTGTCGCTGCTCACCAGGTCGTCGCAGTGCAGCACCCGGCTCAGGTCGTGACCTGCGTCGAGCACCTTGGTGCGCTCGGCGTCGTCGCGCGGCCAGAGGCGCCCCTGGATGCTGCCGCCCAGGCACTTCACCGCACAGGCGCTGATGATGCCCTCGGGGGTGCCGCCGATCCCCAGCAGGATGTCGACGCCGGCCATGTCGCTCGCGGCCATTACCGCGCCGGCCACGTCGCCGTCACTGATGAACTTGATGCGAGCGCCGGTCGCGCGGATCTCCTCCACCAGCCGGGCATGCCGCGGCCGGTCGAGCACGACGACGGTCACGTCTTCGGGGCGGGTGCCCTTGGCCTTCGCGACGGCCGCGATGTTGACGGCGACAGGCGCGTCGATGTCGACGCTCGAGGCCGCCTCGGGGCCGACGACGAGCTTGTCCATGTAGAAGCAGGCGCTGGCGTCGTACATCGAGTGGCGCTCGGCGACGGCCAGTACCGAGATCGCGTCGGGCATCCCCTTGGCGGTGAGCGTGGTGCCGTCGACCGGGTCCACCGCGACGTCGCACTCGGGGCCGTGCCCGTCGCCGACCTCCTCGCCGTTGTAGAGCATGGGGGCCTCGTCCTTCTCACCCTCGCCGATGACCACGACGCCCTTCATCGAGACGGTGCTGATGAGCGAGCGCATCGCGTCGACCGCGGCGGCGTCGGCGCCGTTCTTGTCCCCGCGCCCGACCCAGCGCGCGGCGGAGAGCGAGCCGGCCTCCGTGACGCGGACGAGCTCGAGCGCGAGGTTGCGGTCCGGCGCCTCGGGGCGGGTCGCAGGTACGGCGGGCGAGGTCACGCCCGCATGTTCCCAGACACCCGCCCGACCGGCCGCCGCCCGCCCGCCCGCGGGCACCCGCCTACGGTGCCGCCATGCCCCGCGTGGAGCTCGACGTCGCCGCTCTGCGTCCCGGCGAGGTCTACCCGCTGCTGACGGCGAGCGTCGTACCCCGCCCGATCGCGTGGGTCAGCACCCGATCAGCGGCCGGGGTCGACAACCTCGCGCCGCACTCCTTCTTCAGCGTGGCCGGGGTCGACCCGCCGGTGCTGATGTGGACCTCGGTCGGGGAGAAGGACTCCTTGCGCAACTGCCGTGACACGGGCGAGTTCGTGGTCTGCGTAGCGACGGAAGCGCTGCAGCGCAGCATCAACCACACGGGTACGGGGATGCCGCCGCATCTCAGCGAGTTCACCGAGGCGGGGCTGGAGCGCGAGCCGTCGGTGGCCGTCGCACCCCCACGGGTGGCCGGCTCGCCGGTCGCGCTGGAGTGCCGGTTCGTGGGGGAGCGGGCCTTCGGCAGCTCGGTCGTCGTCTTCGGCGAGGTGGTGCACATCGCCATCGACGAGGCGGTCCTGGACGGTCCGGTCGCCGACGGTGGTCTGCCGGACATCATCAAGATGGCCCCGGTCAGCCGGCTGGGCCGTAACCTCTGGGGTGGTCTCGGGCCGGTGGCCCCGCTGGACCGGATCAGCTGGGACGGCTGGCGCAACGGCGAGCGATAGCGCGTACGATATCTCGTATGCCCAGCGATCCGGTCGAGCCCGCCGCCGACGAGGCGGTGCGGCTGCTGCTCACGGCGGTGGACGCGCTGCCCGCGGCGGAGCGCACGCTCGTCCTCAGCTGGCTGGTGCGCCGCGGCCTCGCGCCGACGCCGCCCGCGCTGCTCAGCCTCGGCTCCGCGCTCGGCGGCCCACCCGGGCCAGGCTCCTCGCTGGCGGTCGGCTTCGCCTCCGTCGCCCGCCGCGGCGGTGAGCAGCAGATGGTCCCGGTGCGCTTCCCCGTCGAGCAGCACGCGGCGCTCCGCGGCTGGTGCGAGGCCAACGGGTGGTCCATGGCGACGGTGGTGCGGGGGCTCGTCGAGCGCTTCCTGAGCGAGCAGCAGGGCGCGCGCTGACACCGTGGCGGCGCTGACACCATGACGTCGTGCACGAGGAGCTGCTGACCCGCCGCGCCGACTACCCCGTGCTGGCGCGCGGCACCTACCTGGCCAACCACAAGCTCGGCGCCATGCACGCGGGCAGCCGGCGGCGGCTGACCGATTTCACCGACCTGTGGGCCGAGCGCGGCGTCACCGCCTGGGAGACCTGGGCGACCGAGACCCAGCGGGCTGCCGACCTGGTCGGCTCGCTCGTCGGCGCTCAGCCGGGTACGACGGTCATGCGGGCCTCCGTCGCCGACGCGCTCGCCAGCGTCGCCTCCTGCCTGGACCCGGGCTCGTCCCGTACCCGTGTGGTCATCGGTGACGTGGAGTGGCCCGGCTCGCTGCACCTGTGGCGCGCGCACGCGCGGTGGGGGGTCGAGCCGGTCGTCGTGGCGATGGGCGACGATGGTGTCCCACCGGCCGATGTGGTCGCTCCGCACGTCGAGCGGCTGGTCGAGGCGATCGACGAGCGGACCGCCCTGGTGCACCTGAGCGCGGTGCAGTTCCGCACCGGCACGTGGGTCGACCCGACGCCGGTGGTCGAGCGGGCGCACGAGGTGGGGGCGCTCGTGGTGCTCGACGCCTACCAGGCCGCGGGCATCGTGCCGATCGACGTCACGGCGCTCGGCGTGGACATCGTGCTCGGTGGCAGCGTGAAATACCTCTGCGGCGGGCCCGGCGCTGGTTGGCTCGTCGTACGCCCTGGGCTGCAGCTGGAACCGGCCGACGTCGGGTGGTGGGGGCAGGCGCAGCCCTTCGCCTTCGACCCCGAGCCGACGTACGCGGGCGGGGTTCGCCGCTTCTCTGGCGGCACACCACCAGTCCCCAGCGCGTACGCGGCCGAGCCCGGTTACCGCGCGCTCGCCGAGGTCGGCCTGCAGCGGATCCGGGAGCGCAGCGTCAGCCTCACCCAGCCGCTCGTCGAGGCCGTCATCGAGCACGGCTGGACGCTGCGCTCGCCGGTCGACCCGGCCTGCCGCGGGGGGTCGGTGACCTTCGACCCGGGCGACGGTGAGCGGGTCACCGAGCAGCTGATCGCCCGTGGCATCACCGTCGACCACCGGCCCGGTGCGGGCATCCGGGTGGGCCCGCACTTCTTCAGCACTGCCGACG
>JAABUJ010005133.1_pt1 | contig 13267 bp, 10 predicted proteins | sample 5559131 | NCBI WGS metagenome assembly JAABUJ01 (sample SAMN10711875, study PRJNA513366) | rock metagenome | isolation source: Antarctica rocks | place: Antarctica: Victoria Land, Mt New Zealand nord | collected 2016-01-07
GGTGCTCACCAAGCCGCTCGGCGTGGGTGCGATCACCACGGCTCACAAGCGCGGGGTGGCCGACGGCGCCCAGCTGGCCGGCGCGGTCGCGGTGATGGCGGCGCTGAACGACGAGGCCAGTCGGCAGGCGCTGGCCGCCGGGGCACGCGCGGCGACCGACGTGACGGGCTTCGGGCTGATGGGGCACCTGCACGCGCTGGGGCGCGAGAGCGGGCTTGCGGCGGAGGTGCGCGCGGACGACGTGCCGGCGCTGCCGGGCGCGCTGGAGCTGCTCGAAGCAGGCGACGGGGTCTCCGGCGGCGCCCGGAACAACCGCGCCTATGCCGAATCGTTTACGAGCTTCGCGTCAGATGTCACAGAGCCGCGCCGTCGGCTGCTGTGCGACCCGACGACCTCGGGCGGCCTGCTGGTGTGCCTTGCGCCCGCGCGGGCCGGCGAGCTCGAGGGGGCGGTGATCGGGCGGATGCTGGACGGTGAGCCGGGTGCGATCTCGGTCGTATAGTCAGCGCTCGGAGCGGCCGGGGCCGGTGCCCCAACCGGCCTTCAAAGCCGGGGAGCCGTGGCGATCCCGCGGTGGGAAGGTTCGACTCCTTCGTCGCTCCGTGCTCGATCGATGAGCGGTCGCCAATCCGACGGCCGCGGGGTTTGCCACGATGCACTTCGGCGTCTGCCTTCAGTAGACCGGCTGGCGGTGGCCTTGTCCCGATCGATCCTGTCGGAGCGCCGTGCCGAGCTGCTGGAGGGCGCGGAGGACGAGGTCGACCTGATCGAGCGGGCGACGGATCGCCTGCGTCCGTCGCTTCGCCGCGTGCTGAACGCCACCGGCGTGGTCGTCCACACGAACCTCGGCCGCGCTCCACTGGCCCACGCCGCTCGCGTCGCCGTGGCCCGGGCGACCGGCGGGTACAGCAACCTCGAGCTGGACTTGGCGAGCGGTGAACGCGGCTCGCGCCATCAGCACGTCGAGCGGCTGCTGTGTGAGCTGACCGGGGCCGAGGCCGCCGTGGTGGTGAACAACTGTGCCGCCGCTGTCCTGCTGGCTGCGGCTGCGCTCGCGGGCGGCGGGCGAGAGCTGGTCGTGTCTCGGGGTCAGCTGATCGAGATCGGGGGGGCGTTTCGGATCCCCGAGGTGGTCGTCGCAGCCGGCGCCCAGCGGATCGAGGTCGGGACGACCAACCGCACCCGGCTGAGCGACTACAGCGCGGCGATCGGTCCGCGGACGGGCGCGCTGCTGCGAGCCCACGCGTCGAACTTCAGGACGGTCGGCTTCGTCGAGCAGGTCGAGGTCGAGCCGCTGTGCTCGCTCGGCGTGCCGGTGATCGACGATGTGGGCTCGGGGGTGCTCGCCGACGAGCTCGAGCTGCTCGCCGACGAGCCGCCGGTTCGTCGCTCGGTCCGCGCCGGCGCCGCGCTGGTCTGCTTCTCGGGAGACAAGCTGCTCGGCGGCCCCCAGGCGGGGCTGATCGTGGGGCGGCGAGCGGCGATCGAAACCGCGCGTAGCCATCCTCTCGCCCGCGCGGTGCGGATCGACAAGCTGTCGCTGGCCGCGCTCGAGGCGACGCTCGCGCTGTACCGTGATCCGGAGCTCGCGCGCCGCGAGCTACCGGTGCTGGCGATGCTCACCAGCTCACAGGACGAGCTCGGACGGCGCGCGCGGGCGCTCGCGGAAGCCACCGGAGGAGAGGTAGTGCAAAGCGTCGCCCGAGTCGGCGGCGGTGCCCTGCCGCTGCTCGAGCTGCCAGGACCCGCCGTGGCGATCGACGCCGGCCCGCTGGGAATCGACGCCTTGGCGCGCGCGCTGCGGACCGGTGAGCCGGCGGTGGTGGGCCGCATCCAGCACGGTCGCCTACTGCTCGATCCCCGAACGCTCACCGATCAGGAGGCCGAGGAGGCGGCGCGGGCCGTCCGCGCGGCGGCGCGGTGAGCGGCGGGCATGCACCGCTGACCGTCGGCACCGCCGGACACATCGACCACGGAAAGACGGCGCTGGTGCGGGCGCTGACCGGAGTCGACACCGACCGCCTGCCTGAGGAGAAGGCGCGGGGGATCACGATCGTGCTGGGATTCGCGCCGCTGCGACTGCCCGACGGCCGGGTGTTGTCGCTGGTGGACGTTCCCGGGCACGAGCGGCTGCTGCGCGTGATGGTCGCGGGCGCAAGCGGAGTTGACTTGTTCCTGCTCGTGATCGCCGCGGACGACGGGGTGATGCCACAGACCCTGGAGCACATTCGGGTGCTCGCAGCGCTCGGGGTGGGCCGCGGCGTGGTGGCGGTCACGAAGTCCGATCTCGCCGACCCTCGCCCGGCGATGGCCGCCGCGGCCAAGCTGCTGCCGTCGGCCGAGATCGTGGCGTGCTCCGCCCGGACCGGAGCTGGGCTGGGCGAGCTTGCGGCGGCGCTCGAGCGTGTCGCAGCGCAAACCTCCAGCCGGGCCTTCGATCAGCGTCCGGCGGTCCTGCACATCGACCGGGTGTTCACGATCAGAGGCGCCGGAACGGTGGTGACCGGCACGCTGTGGTCGGGGATGATCCGTCGCGGTGAGCGACTGCGACTGCATCCGGGGGCGCGCGCCGTGCGCGTGCGGGGCGTCCAGGTGCACGACACGGCGGTTGATCAGGCAGCGGCCGGCCAGCGCGTGGCGGTCAATCTCGCCGGACTCCAGCGCCAAGCGGTAGCGCGGGGCGATGTCCTCGCCGGCCCTGATGCGGCAATCGACCTCACGTACAGGCTCGAGGCCGAGCTCGCGCTGCCCGAGCGACTGAGCGATCGCGAGCGCGTGCAACTGCACCACGGCACTCGAGCCACGCCGGCGCGCGCGATACATGTCGGTGACAGGCTCTGGCAGCTGCGGACTCAGCGGCCGCTGATCGCCGCCGACGGCGATCGCGTGGTGGTGCGGCGGATCAGCCCGCCTGACACGCTCGGCGGAGGGGTGATCGTGAAAGCGGCAGCGGGAGGCCGGCAGCGGCGTGCGAAAACCGCGCCTGAACCGATCCCCGTCCCCGTCCCCGTCCCCGTCCCCGAGGAGGCCGCGGCACCCCTGGCCGGCGCGGCGCTCGCGCTCGAGCAGCGACTGCGCGCGGCGGGGCACGAGCCGCCGAGCCAAGCCGAGCTCGGGGACGATGCGCAACATCTGGGAGCGCTACACGCCGCCGGACGCGCAGTTCGGATCGGGCGCTCGATGCACGCGCATCCTGACGCGATCGCCGACGTGCGCGCGGTAGCCGAGCAGATCGCGCGCACCGAGGGAGCGATCACGCTGGCGCGCTTGCGCGACGAGCTCGGGACATCACGGAAGTACGCCCAGGCGCTGCTCGAGCACCTCGACGCGATCCGCGTGACCCGGCGGCTGGCCGACGACAGCAGGGTGCTCCGAGGCTCCGCCCGCGGCGGAGCCTCCGTATCATCAGACGCCGGTAGGCAAACTTGAGCGAGAGCGATTTCTGATGACCGAATCCGAGCCTGAGACGCACCTTGAGCACCACGACGACCCCACGCTGTATCGGACCCCTCGAGATGCGATCGAGGCACCCCCGGAGAAGCTCGCCTACGTCGCCCTGCTGGATCCCGACGCGATCGCGGTGGTCGACGTCGATCCCGGATCCAGTGGGTACGGGAGCGTGGTCGGGCAATGGGACGCGCCCGCGCAGGACCGGCCGGACGAGTTTCATCACTACGGCTGGAACATCTGCAGCTCGGCGCTGGGCGACGGGCACGACCACGACGGGGAGATGGAGCGCCGTTATCTGGTCGTGCCCGGCATCCGATCATCGCGGATCTATGTCCTCGACACCGGCCCGGATCCACGCCACCCCGAGCTGGTCCGCACGATCGAGCCTGAGGAGGTGATCGGCAAGGGTCACTACAGCCGCCCCCACACAGTCCATTGCGGCCCCGGCGGGCTGCTGGTCAGCGCGCTGGGATCGGGGTCGGTCGACGGCAACGACGGCCCGGCCGGCATCTTTACCATGGACCACTCCGATTTCAGCGTCACCGGTCAGTGGGAGATCGACCGGGGCAGTCAGTTCTACGCCTATGACTTCTGGTGGCACATCGACGCGGGCGTGCTGATCGCCAGCGAATGGGCGCCGCCCCGGTTGATCGAGAACGGGGTCGTCCCGGAGGCCCTGCTCGCCCGAGAGTACGGTCACCGGCTGCACTTCTTCGACCTCGAGCAGCGCCGCCACATCGCTGAGATCGACCTTGGCGATCAGTATCAGATGGCGCTCGAGGTGCGTCCCGCCCATGATCCGACCAAGACCCACGGCTTTCTCGGTGTGGTGATCGACGTGACCGATCTCTCCGCGTCGGTCTGGACCTGGTACCAGGAGGCCGGCGAGTGGAAGGCGACCAAGACGATTCACATCGACGCCGTCCCCGCCGACGCCGACCGCCTGCCACCGCTGCTCCAGGGCTTCGGTGCGGTGCCGCCCGTCCTGACCGACATCGACCTCTCCCTGGATGACCGCTTCCTGTACGTCGCGTGCTGGGGAACCGGCGAGCTGCGCCAGTACGACGTCAGCGACCCGTTCGCGCCGCGCCTGGTCGGCACGGTGAAGCTGGGCGGAATCCTCGACCGGGCAGACCATCCGTCGGGCCGGCCGTGGGGCGGCGGGCCGCAGATGATCGAGGTCAGCCGAGATGGTCGTCGCGTCTATGGGACGAACTCGCTCTACGGATCGTGGGATCCGCAGTTCTACCCGGACGGGGTGCCGGGGGCGATGTTCAAGGCCGACGTCGACACCGACGGCGGCGGACTGAAGCTCGACTCCGATTTCCACGTCGAGTTCCGCGGCCACCGCGCCCACCAGATCCGCCTGCAGGGCGGCGACTGCTCCACTGACTCGTTCTGCTTCGTCTGAGTGCACGGGAGACGGGGTTGACCTGATCGCACCGCGTCAGGAGCGTGGGGGGAGACGTTCGGGACGGTTGGCGCCGTCCATCTGCGGGTAGCTAGACTGACGGGATGGAAGATCGCGCAGTCAGCCAGATCCCTGGCGCCGAAGGCTGGAGCTACGGAGCCTTCCAGCAGGACCACGAGTCCGAGTCGATCACCGTTCCGGTGGGTCGCGATGACGGGGGGTCGGCCAAATTCACGGTGCCCAAGTTCGTCGAGAATCCTGAGGACCTTCGCAAGATCGCGCATGTCGTGATCGCGGCGTTTGAGAAGTGGGAGGCCGTGCAGGGGCTGGGCGCTTGACCTTGCACAACCCGGTGGTTTTTTCTACTCTTTGAACTAATTCGTACACGGCCTTCAAGGGCCTGGATCAGCGAGAGGAGGTGATTGGATGCGTAAGCAACGTGGTCGGGTGACGGAGCCCCTGGTGCGCGAGAACGGAAAGCTTCGTCCCGCGAGCTGGGACGAGGCGCTCGATGTCGCCGCCGCCGGGCTCGACCGAGCTCGGGCGCAGGATGCGACGCGCTCGTTTGGCATGTTCAGCTGCTCGAAGGCGTCGAACGAGGTCAATTTCCTGGCCCAGAAGTTCGTGCGTTCCGTGATGGGCTCAAACAACATCGATTCGTGCAACCGCACCTGACACGCTCCCAGCGTCGTCGGTCTGGCGACGGTATTTGGTGCGGGCGGCGGTACGTCGTCCTATAGAGAGGTCGAAGAAACGGATCTGCTGATCTTGTGGGGGTCGAACGCCCGCGCGACGCACCCGATCTTCTTCCATCATCTGCTCAAGGCCGTTAATCGAGGCTCGTCTCTGTACGTGATCGATCCGCGGCGCACAGGGTCGGCGCAGTGGGCCGACGCGTGGCTCGGCTTGGATGTGGGCAGTGACATCGCGCTGGCCAATACGGTCGCCCGCGAGATCATCCACGCTGGGCTGGCCAACGAGGCGTTCATCGAGCGCGCAACTTCGGGCTTTGCGGAATACCGCGCCTCGGTCGAGCGTTGGACGCTCGAGGAGGGGGAGCGGGTGACCGGCGTCCCGGCGCAGACGATCCGCGAGATGGCGCACGCCTACGCGCGGGCCGAGCGGGCGATCCTGTGCTGGACATTGGGCATCACCGAGCACGTCACCGCGGTGGACAACGTCCTGTCGCTGATCAATCTGGCGCTGCTGACCGGGCACGTCGGGCGCTACGGGTCGGGCCTGAACCCGCTGCGCGGCCAGAACAACGTTCAGGGTGGCGGGGACGTGGGCGCGATCCCCAACAAGCTCCCGGGGTTCCAGGATGTCCAGGACGATCACGACCGGGCGCGGTTCGAGGCGGCTTGGGACTGCAAGCTTCCTGCCAAGCACGGCTGGCATCTGTCGCAGATGTTCGAGGCGATGGAGCGCGGAGAGCTTTCGACGCTGTACGTGCTGGGGGAGAACCCGGCGCAGTCCGAGGCCGACTCCAAGAAGTCGCTCGCCCTGCTGGAGGGCCTTGACTTCCTGATCGCCCAGGACATCCTGATGACCAAGACCTGTGACATGGCCGACGTCGTGTTTCCGTCCTCGGCCTCCTGGTGTGAGGCGGACGGGGGGACGGTGACCAACAGCGAACGGCGGGTTCAGCGGATGCGCAAGGCGCTGGACCCGCCTGGCCTGGCGCGCGACGATCACTGGATCGTCAGTGAGCTGGCTCGCCGCCTGGGGCACGACTGGGGCCATCCGACGCTCGAGCAGGCCTGGGACGAGATGCGCTCGCTGAGCCCGATGCACCGCGGCATGAGCTACACGCGGCTCGAGGAAACCGGCGGGCTGCAGTGGCCGTGCCCGAGCGAGGAGCATCCCGGCTCGCCCTTCTTGCACGAAAGGCTGTGGGAGGATCCGATCGAGGGTCCTCCGGCGCCGTTCTCGATCACTGCGTGGGCGCCCCCGATCGACGAGCTCAACGAGGAGTTCCCGATCCGCCTGACGACCGGCCGGCGGCTGGACTCCTACAACACGGGGGTGCAGTCGAGCCTGTACAGCTCTCCGCTGCGCCGAAGGGAGACGGTCGATCTCTCCCCCGAGGACGCCGCGAGCTTGGGCGTGGAGCCCGGCGAGGTGGTGCAGATCAGCTCGCGCCGCGGCTGCATCGAAGCGCCCGTGCAGCTCGACTCGGCCCTGCGTCCGGGGCTGGCGTTCATGACCCCGCACTTTCCCGACCAGGTCGACGTCAACGTGCTGACGATCGACTCGACCGATCCCAAGGCAGGGACGGCCGAGTTCAAGGCCACCGCGGTCCGGATCGACAAGCGCGCCTCCGGCGAGCGCGAGGCAGTCGGGACGGCGAGCGGACAGGTCGGCGGCTAGCGTGGATGTACACCTCCTAGACGCCGAGCCGAGCGCCGAGGAGCGCGATGCGGTGGATGCCTTCCTCGGGCCGCCGCTGTCGAGCTGGGTAGGGGCCGACCGGATCGATGACGGACACTCCGCCCACGGCGGACATGCAGCGCGTGCCGAGCGCCACCAGCTGCTGCCGACGTTGCACGCGCTGCACGAGCACGCCGGCTGGATCAGCCCCGGCGCGCTGAACTACATCGCGCGCCGGCTGACGATCCCTCCCGCCGACGTCTACGGGGTCGCCACCTTCTATGCGCTGTTCTCGGTCGAGCCCCGGGCGCCCCGCGTGCTGCACGTCTGCAACGACGTGGTGTGCCGCTGCGCCGGCTCGCAGTCGCTGATCGCCACGCTCACCGAGCGGCTCGGCCCGGAGGGGACCGACCTCGACGGCAACAGCTGGCTGGCGAGCCCGTGCCTGGGACAGTGCGACCGAGCGCCGGCTGCGCTGCTGATCGAATCCGGGCAGGCACCTGTGGAGCGCGAATTGACCGCGGTCGACGCCGGGGGACTGCTCGGCGTCATGGACGGAGCAACGCCGCCTACGCCCCTTTCGGCGGTGCCGCCGCAAGCCGGACAGGCGGGCCTTCGCCTGCTCGGTCGGATCGGGGCGGCCGACCCCGAGAGCCTGGATGACTATCGCGCGCACGGAGGTTACGCGGCGCTTCGGCGGGCCTTTGACCTCGGTCCGGAAGGGGTGATCCGCGAGGTCCTCGACTCCAAGCTGATGGGCCGCGGCGGTGCCGCTTTTCCGACCGGGCGCAAGTGGGACGCGGTGGCCCGCCAGCCCCGCCGCCCGCACTATCTGATCTGCAATGCCGACGAGTCTGAGCCCGGGACGTTCAAGGATCGCGTGATCCTCGAGGGAGATCCGTTCTCGGTGATCGAGTCGATGACGATCGCCGCTTACGCCACCGGCTGCGAGCGCGGCTACATCTACCTGCGCGGCGAGTATCCGCTCGCCCAGCGGCGGCTCGAGCAAGCCGTCGAGCAGGCCCGGGATCGTGGGCTGCTGGGGGAGAACATCTTCTCCCGCGGGTTGTCCTTCGACATCGAGCTGCGAAAGGGCGCCGGAGCCTACATCTGCGGAGAGGAGACCGCGATCTTCGGCTCGATCGAGGGCTACCGCGGCGAGCCGCGCAACAAGCCGCCGTTTCCCGTCGAACGCGGGCTGTTCGGCCAGCCCACGGTCGTCAACAACGTGGAGACGCTCGTCAATGCCCTGCCGATCGTGCTCGAGGGTGGCGCGGCGTTCGCCGGCATCGGCACCGAGCGCTCCACTGGTCCGAAGCTGTTCTGCGTCTCGGGTGCCGTCGAGTCACCGGGTGCCTACGAGGTGCCGTTCGGGACCACGTTGCGCCAGTTGATCGAGCTGGCGGGCGGCGTTCGCCACGGACGGAGCCTGCGCGCGGTGCTGCTCGGCGGAGCCGCCGGCAGCTTCATCACCCCAGACGACCTGGATCTTCCGCTCACTTTCGAGGACACCCGCGCCGCCGGGACGACCCTCGGCTCCGGGGTCGTGGTGGCGATCGACGAACAGGTCGACGTCGCTGATCTGCTGATGGTGATCGCCGCTTTCTTTCGCGACGAGAGCTGCGGCCAGTGCGTGCCCTGCCGGGTGGGAACCGTTCGCCAGGAGGAGGCGCTCGCCCGGCTCGTATCGGGTCACCCGCGCGGAGCCGTCGGAGACGAGCTGGCGCTGATCGGGGAGATCGGCGCGGCGATGCGCGACGCGTCGATCTGCGGGCTGGGACAGACCGCCTCGACGGCGATCGAGTCTGCGATCGAACGTCTCAGCGTCTTTGGCCCTAAAGGAGCACCCGCATGATCGAGCTACCAATGGTTGACCGTCACCCGCCGGCGCGGCTGGTGACCCTCACGATCGACGATCGGCCTGTGGAGGTGCCCGAGGGCTCCACGGTCCTGGACGCCTGCAACAAGCTTGGGATCGACACTCCCACGCTGTGCTATGGGGAGACGCTTACTCCGGCCAACGCGTGTCGGATCTGCGTAGTTGAGATGGAGGGCGCCCGCGCCCTCGTGCCCGCGTGCTCGCGCAAGGTGGAGCCGGACATGGTCATCCGCACCGATTCTGAGCGCGTGCGGCACAGCCGCAAGATGGTGATCGAGTTCCTGGACTCGTCGGTCGACCTGTCCGTCACTCCCGCCGCCCAGGACTACCTCGAGCGCTACGACGCCCGACCGGAGCGCTACGGCCCGCCAGCGCCTCCCGACCCCGACCGCGACCACAAGCGCACCGGCCACCACGAGCGGCCCGACGGTCAGACCGCCGCCACCGTGCACACGCCGACCAAGGTCGACAACGACCTCTACGTGCGGGACTACTCCAAGTGCATCCTCTGCTACCAGTGCGTCGACGCCTGCGGCGAGCAGTACCAGAACACGTTTGCGATCACCGTGGCCGGTCGGGGCTTCGACGCCCGCATCTCCACCGAGTACGCCAACCCACTGCCCGAGTCCGCGTGCGTGTACTGCGGCAACTGCATCGCCGTATGCCCCACCGGCGCGCTGATGTTCAGCTCCGAGCACGAGCTGCGCCAGGACGCGAGCTGGGACGAGTCTCGTCAGACCCAAACCGACACGATCTGCCCCTACTGTGGCGTGGGCTGCAACCTCACCCTGCACGTCCAGGACAACCAGATCGTCAAGGTCAGCTCCCCCAGCGATCACGACATCACGCGCGGCAACCTCTGCATCAAGGGCCGCTTCGGCTTCCAGCACGTCAGCCCCAAGCCTGACCCCGCCGACACACGGTGAGCGACGAAAACCGCTCGGCCGAGCTGTGCGCCGATCTACGTGCCGATCTGCGCGGTCGCGTGGTTGCCTTGGAGCCGCTCGCCGCCGGGCATGAGGCCGGGCTGTTGCGGGCCGCCGACGAGCCCGAGGTGTTCGAGTGGATGCCGGTCGATATGGCCTCCTCGGCGGACGTGCTCAGACGGTGGCTGACGACGTCGCTGGAGAACACCGCCGCCGGACGCGAGGTGCCCTACGCGATCCTCGACGCTCGCAGCGGCACGGTGCTCGGCTCGACGCGATTTCTCGAGCTGCGCGCCGAGCACCTTCGAGTCGAGATCGGCTGGACCTGGCTGACGCGCTCGGCCTGGTCCACCGGTGCCAACGTCGAGACCAAGCTGCTGCTGCTCGGACAGGCCTTCGAAGCCGCCGGGCTGCGGCGCGTCGAGTTCAAGACCGACGCCCGCAACCAGCGCTCGCGTGGCGCGCTGATTGCCCTCGGGGCCCGGTTTGAGGGAATTCTGCGCCGCCACATGGTGATACGGGACGGTCGCGCGCGGGACTCGGCGTATTTCTCGGTGCTCGACCACGAGTGGGCCGAGCTCAAGCCGGTGCTCGAGCGCCGCCGTGACCGGCACGCCGCGCGTCTCGGACTGACCTGAACTGAGCGGGTCCGGCATAGTTGCAGTCCATGCCTGATCGATTCGACGTCGCGATCCTCGGCGCCGGCCCGGCCGGTGAGCACGCCGCCTACGCGCTGATCGACGAGGGGCGCCGGGTGCTGCTGATCGAGCGCGAGCTGATCGGCGGCGAGTGCTCGAACTGGGCCTGCATCCCGACCAAGACGCTGCTGCGTCCGGCCGAGGTGCGTGTCGAATCCGAGCGGGCGGCGGGCGTGGATCCGGCTTCACTGGACTGGCCGGCGCTCGCCCGTTACCGGGACTACATGACCTCGGCCGGCGATGACTCGAGCCGGGTCAAGGGCTATGAGGACAAGGGCGTGACGGTCATCAAGGGCGATGGTCGGCTCGCCGGTCCGGGGGTCCTGGAGGTCGATGGGCGGCGCTTCGCCGCCGAGGCGATCCTGATCTCGACCGGCTCAGAGCCGGTGATCCCGCCGCTGGACGGTCTCGAGCAGGCCGGCTTCTGGACCAACCGCGAAGCGACCGCGACGCAGGAGCTGCCGGCCAGCGTGGTGGTGATCGGCGGCGGTCCGGTCGGCATCGAGCTGGCGCAGTTCATGCGCCGCTTCGGCAGCCGGGTGACGATCGTGCAGGGCGCCGAGCGCTTGGCCGAACGGGAGGACGAGCGCGTCTCGGAGCTGCTGACCGAGTCCCTGCGCGCCGACGGGATCGAAGTGCGCACCGGCGTGCACGCCGAGCGGGTCGAGCTCGAGGGCGACGAGCGGGTGGTCACGCTCGACGACGGCTCATCGGTGCGAGGCGAGCGGCTGGTGGTCGCCGTCGGGCGCCGGCCGCGGAGCGCCGGGATCGGATTGGAGACGATCGGGGTCGAGCCCGGACGGCGCGGTATCCCGATTGACGAGCACTGTCGCGTCGCCGAGGACGTCTGGGCCGCCGGTGACTGCACCGGTGTGATGCTGTTCACCCACCTGGCGAAGTACCAGGCGCGAATCGCGCTGGCGGCGATGCGCGGCCGGCCCTGCCGGGCCGACTACCGGGCAATTCCGCGGGTGATCTTCACCGACCCCGAGGTCGCCGGCGTCGGCCTGACCGAGGCGCAGGCGCACGAGGCGGGGCTCGACGTCGCCGTCGCGCGGATCGAGCTCGCGAGCTCGATCGCCCGCCCTTACACCTATGAGCAGGACCCCCGCGGCGAGCTGAGTGTCGTGCTCGACCGAGCGCGCCGGGTGCTGGTCGGCGCCTGGGCGGTCGCCCCGCTGGCCAGCGAGTGGATCCACCAGGCCGGGCTGGCGATTCGCGCCGAGGTGCCCCTCGAGGTGCTGCTCGACACGGTCGCGCAGTTCCCGTCCTACTCTGAGGCTTACCTAACGGCGCTCGGAGCGCTCGAGCTCTCCTGATCGGACCCGGCGAACCTCGCACACCGCCCTGGCGTACGCCGGTGCTGGGGATCGTGGCGCTCGGGCTGGTCCTGATCTCGTCCGGTCCGGCGCGGGCCACGCGACCCACGGGCGCCATGCGGCCCACGGGCGCCGCGCTCACCCGGCTGGGCCCCCGGCCGAGCCTGCCGCCCGACGCGACCGTGCTCGGCCGCCTCCCGGGCACCACGCGGCTGCACCTCACCGTGGCGCTGGCGCCGCGCGCGCCGCGGGCGCTGGCGGTCTACGCGCAGGCGGTGTCGAATCCAGGCTCGAGCTCCTATCACCGCTATCTGACCCCGCGCCGGTTCGCCCAGCGCTTCGGCGCCGGCGACGTGCAGATCGCGATCGTGCGCCGCGCTCTGCGAGCCCGCGGCCTTGCCCCGGGAGCGGCCAGCGCCGGACATCTGTCGATCCCCGTGACCGCGACCGCGGACCAGATCCAGCGCGGCCTGTCGGTCTCGCTGCTCAGGCTCTCGCTCCCGGGCCGGCGCACCGCGGTGACGGCAAGCGCCGCTCCGGCCCTGGACCCCGGCGCCGTCCGGTTGGTCCAGGCGATCGTCGGTCTGAGCAGCGTCTCGGCGCCTCGTCCGCTGCTGATCAGACCCCGCCCCGGCGCCTTGGCACGCCGGGACCCGATTGCGCGCGCGCATGTTGCTCGGCCCGTGGTCACCAGACAGCCCCTGGTCCCCGGTCGGCGCCCGGTCGCCGGCGGTCCCCAGCCCTGCTCGGCGGCCCGCGCCACCGCTTCCCTGGAGAACGCGCACACAGCGGATCAGATCGCCTCGGCGTACGGCTTTCCGGGCCTGTACCGCGCCGGTGACCTGGGTGCAGGCGTGTCGGTGGCGATCTATGAGCTCGAACCGAACCATCCCAGCGACATCGCCGCCTACCAGAGCTGCTACGGCACCCACGCCTCGATCGCCTACGTCCGGGTTGACGGCGGCGCCGGCGGCGGCCCGGGATCCGGCGAGGCGGCGCTCGACGTCGAGAACCTGATCGGAATGGCGCCCGACGCCCACGTGCTCGTCTACCAGGGCCCGAACTCGAGCTCCGGCGCCCCCGGATCCGGGCCGTACGACACCTTCAGTGCGATCGTCAACCAGGACCGCGCTCGAGTGGTCAGCGTCTCCTGGGGGCAGTGCGAAGCGAATCTCGCCCCGGGCGACGCGCAGGCCGAGAACACGTTGTTCGCC
>JAABUJ010005134.1_pt1 | contig 13264 bp, 9 predicted proteins | sample 5559131 | NCBI WGS metagenome assembly JAABUJ01 (sample SAMN10711875, study PRJNA513366) | rock metagenome | isolation source: Antarctica rocks | place: Antarctica: Victoria Land, Mt New Zealand nord | collected 2016-01-07
CGTTCCCTGCTCGTACCAAGCGCGTTTCAAGCCATGATCAACGACGGAAGAAAACCGTCCGTCGTTGGTAGGCGAGGGGTCAGCCTTTGCCAAGCGTATAAGACAGGCTTGGAACGCGCAGAAGGCCCGCTTGCCCTGCCCGCCAATTGACAGTCGTTGCCGCTTTATGCCATAATTGGGGGAATAAGCAGCGGCTCATGCCCGCGCAGGAGCGTTTGCACCATGTCTGAAGACCCCCAAATTACGCGCGAAATCATTCCCAACGAAAAACCCCTGGTCGCCATTGTCGGCAGGCCCAACGTCGGCAAGTCTACCCTGTTTAACCGGCTGGCGGGCAAGCGGATTGCCATTGTGGAAGACACGCCCGGCATCACGCGCGACCGCCTGTACACGGACGGCGACTGGCGCGGACGAGACTACACCCTGGTGGACACGGGCGGCATTCAGATGTTTGAAACCGACCCGCTCAAGGCACAAATCCGCGCGCAGGCCGAGGTCGCGATGGACGAAGCCGATGTGGTTGTGTTTGTCGTGGACACGGTTTCCGGGGTCACCGCCGACGATGTGGATTTGGCGAACGCCCTGCGCCGGTCGCCCAAGCCGTTGATTGTGCTGGCGAACAAAGTGGACAACGGCGATCAGGAGCAGCGCAACGTGCCCGAAGTGTACGCGCTGGGCCTGCCGAACGTGTTTCCCGTGTCGGCATTGTCCGGGCGCGGGGTCGCCGACGCGCTGGATGCCATCGTGGACGAGTTTCCTCCGGCCCCGCCAAAGAGCGAAGAGGACGAAGAAGATGACCGGATCAAAATCGCCATTATCGGGCGGCCCAATGTGGGCAAATCGTCGCTGCTCAATGCCATTTTGGGCGAAGAACGCGCGATAGTCTCGCCGGTCGCGGGCACGACGCGCGATGCGATTGATACGCCGTTTACCATAGAACACAACGGGCGGCTGCGCGAAGTGGTCTTGATAGACACGGCAGGCATTCGCCGCGCGGGCAAGATACAGGGCAGCGTTGAGTATTACATGGCGCTCCGGGCCGTGCGCGCCATTGAACGTTCGGATGTGGTGATGCTGGTGATTGATGCCGCGGACGGCCTGGCAGACGGTGACAAGCGGGTCGGCGGGTACGCGCATGAGGCGGGCCGCGCGGGCGTGATTGTGGTGAATAAATGGGACATCGGGCGCAAAGACGTGCTGGAAGAAATGCCCGGCGTCAATCCCATGAAGGTGTTTTCCGATGAGCTGCGCGACGCCATGCACTTTATGGCCTATGCCCCCCTGGCCTTTACGTCGTGTCTCAGCGGCAAGGGTGTCGCCGCCGCCCTGGATGCCGCGCTGGATGCTGCCGAAAGCCACGCTCAGCGCATTCCAACCGGCGAGCTGAACCGGATTGTGCGCGACGCGATTGAAGCGCACCCCTTCAACGAGAAGGGCAAAACGCTCAAGATTAAGTATGTGACGATGCCCACAGTCAAGCCGCCCAAGGTTGTGCTGTTTGTGAACGACCCCGACCTGGTGCATTTCTCTTACCTGCGCTACCTAGAGAACCGTATCCGGGCCGCCTACGCCTTTGAAGGCACGCCGCTGAAGCTGGAAGTGCGCCGGGCGTCGCTGGACCGCCACGAGAAAGAGTAACACGCCGATGACGGACATCGCGCGCCTGCGCTTTAAGAGTATTCAGAAACCCAAAGAGCACGGGGCCTTAATTCTGACCGAGGACGGGCAGTTCCGGGTGGAGCCGAGCCAGGAGTTCCGTGACGAAATGGCGCGTTTGGAGGAAGCCGCCCTCCGGCGCGCGCACCTTTACGGCACACGAGTGGGACTTGTCCTGCTGGCTTTGGGGGCGCTGGCATTAGGCGTCGGGTGGTTTGTGGGGCGCGTGTTCGGCAAGCTCGGCAGCAGCCTCAGCCTGCCGCGTCCGATTGATGAAGTGCAGATCACGCGGGACGGCGGCGGGGGCGTGCATGTCACGCTGCGGGGCATAGAAAACAAACTCCAATTGATACAAGTGGGCTGGAACGGCGACGAAGTGCGCCAGGCCGAGGCAGACGCGTTCATGGCGGCGTTTGAGGCGATGAAGAGAAGCAGTTGAGGCGATGAAAAGAAGCAGTTGAGGCGATGAAAAGAAGCAGTTGAGGCGATGAAAAGAAGCGACCAAGGCGGCGCAAACTTGGGCAAAACCTAGTAATTGGGCGGGTAAGTGTCTGCTATGGAACGCCCATAATAATACTACCTGACCCATCAATCGCTGCTCGACAAAGGCAAACCGGAGGAAACGCCGGGACGCAAAGCAAACGGGCCTAAACCTTCTTCTCTTGCATAGCAGGGGAAAGGGCAAGGCAGCCGCGCCACCGAAAGTGCGAACAGTGTCTTATAAAACGCAGGCGCCGCTTTTCTCCGAGGGAGGAAGCGGCGCTTTGCTTTGTGTCTGGGGCCGTGTTGCTTTGGGTCTGGTGGTGAATTGGGTTCGCCAAGACGCTATGTGGATACAATAAAGCAAGTTCCATGCACGCACTTTTGTTATTTTCCGTGGCTGTATTGACCGTAGTTCATGTGAGTGTCGGCGTGCTGTGCCTGGGGCTGGGGCCGAGCGTGCTGCTTGTACGCCCCGGCGGGTTAAAGCATAAAGAGCGCGGGCGTGTCTTTCTGCGGCTGATGGCGGCGATGGGCGCGTCGGCGTTTCTGCTGCTCTGCCTTCGGTTCAACAGCTTTTTCTTTGTGCTGGCCGTGTTCAGCTACTACCTAGCGTTCTCTGGATACCGAGTGTTGCGGCGCAAGTCGCCGGGGCGGGGCGACGGCGCGCGGGTGATAGACTGGGCCGCTGCCGTGCTCGCGGCAGGGGCAAGCGCGGGTGGGATTGCCGCCAACGCCCTGGGCGTGCTGCCTGGCGCCCCCATCTTTGTCGGGACAATACTTGGCGGAACTCTGCTGGTCAGCGCCTATGACCTGCATCGGTTCGCGCGCCCGCTCAGTCGTTTGCACCAGCCTATGCTCTGGTTTTATGAGCATCTAGGCAAGCTGCTTGGCGCGTATATCGCCGTGGTGGCGGCGTTTTCGGCCACGGTGCTGACGTTTATTCCCACTCCCCTGCGCCAGCTTTGGCCCGTGCTGGTAGGCATGCCTATTATGATCGCGCTGATTGTCCATTACCGGCGCAAGTTTGACCGCGTGCCTGCATAGCCTCTTCGCAGGCAGGACTTTCCTTGTGATTCAAGGCTACACAGATTTAACTCCCGAAGCTCTGGCCTCCTTTGGCTTTGATGACCCGGCGCAGGCCTGCCGCCTTTTGCAGGACATGGCCGGGCACCAGGTGCCGGACTCGGTCTTTGATGGCGCATTGCGTGTGCTGCTTCCCGCCCTGGCGGACTGCGCCGACCCTGACCGCGCGGTGTCCAACCTGGCGCGCTGGGCGGATGCCGCCCCCTCGCGGCTGGCAGCCTACAACCTCCTTGCCTCGCACCCGCCCGCCGCGCAGATACTGGCCGCTACCTTGGCCGCCTCGCAGTTCTTTGCGAACCTGCTGATCCAAACCCCGGAGACTTTGGAAGCCCTGACCAATACGCGCGCACGCAATGGGGTGCGTACCCCCAATACGCTGTATGCGGACATGGCGCGCCGCGTCCTGCTGCCCGCCCTGCCCAATGCCCGCCGCGATGCTCTGCGCCGGGTCAAGGGACCGGAAGTGCTGCGCATTGGCGTGCGCGACCTGCTGGGCGAAGCGACGTTTGAGGAAACAGTTTCTGATATTAGCGCGTTCGCCGATGCATGCGTGCGGCTGGCCTGGGAGATTTGCCGCGCCGAGCGCCCCGATGCGCCCCCCGAGTTTGCCATTCTCGCCCTGGGCAAACTGGGCGGGCAGGAGCTGAACTACTCGTCGGACATTGACCTAGTGTTTGTACATGGCGACAAGGCCGATGCCAAATCCGCTGTGAAGCTGGGCGAGTGCGTGCGCGATACGCTTGCGAGGCCCACCAGTTCGGGCTTTGTCTTTCGCATAGACCTGCGGCTGCGCCCGGAAGGACGCTTTGGCCCAATCTCGCGATCGCTGGCCGCCTGCCGCGCGTACTACGAGGCGTGGGCGGAGCCGTGGGAGCGGCAGGCATTGATGAAGGCCCGCTTTGTCGCGGGCGACCCTCTACTCGGCGCGGCGTTTCTTGCCATGACCCAGGACTTTGTCTATCCGCCCCATGTAGATGACCAGTTTGTGCAAAGCATTCGCCAGAACAAGCAGCGTTTGGAGCGCAAGATTGCAGATCGCGGCGAGGCGGCGTGGAATGTGAAGGAAGGGGTCGGCGGCATTCGTGACATAGAGTTTGCCGTGCAGCTGATGATCCTGACGCTGGGCGGCACCCATCCCGCTTTGCGCTCGGGCAATACGCTGGACTCGCTCCACCGGCTCGCGCAGGCGGGTCTTCTTTCTTCCGATGAGCGCGGCACGCTGCGTGATTCGTATGTCTTCCTGCGGACAGTAGAGCATCGCTTGCAGCTCTTGGACGAGCAGGCGATACGCACAATGCCGCGCGACGCCCGCGAGCGGCGCAAGCTGGCCCGGCGCATGGGATATTCAAACACAGACGACTTTGACCGCGACTATCAATCCCACACGCAGCGCGCCAACGCGCTGTTTCTCCGCTTGTTTTATGGCGCGTCTGGACCCACAGGGGAAGCGGACACCCAGCACGGCGACGTTGCCGCGTGGACGCTGGCCCCCAATGACAGCGCGGCGCAGACCCATCTCGCCCAAGCTTTGGGGAATTATGGCATCGCAGACACGCCTGCCGCCCTGCGCCTGATTGCACAGTCTGTGCAGGGTTCCGAATATGGAGGCGTGCAGCGCGAGGCGCGCGAAGCTTTTGCCCGGCTGCTCGGCCCGCTTTTGGATGCCGCCCAGCACACCCGCAGCCCGGATGCCGTTCTGCGCGGACTGGATGCGCTTGCCGATGCCATGCCCTCGCGCGGGGCCTGGCATGCTCTGCTCGCCGAAAGCCTGCGCTTGCTGCCGCGCCTGGCCGCGCTTGCGGGCAATGCTCCTGTTCTGTGGCGGATTTTGCTGGCCCACGCGGAGTTTCTGGACATGCTTGCCGATGAATTAGTCATGGACACCCGGCGCGATTTCGCTCCTTCCCCGGCTCCCACTTTTTCCCAAATGGCGACTGATGCCCTGCGCGCCCGGCTGCATGTTGGGGCGCGCGACATTTGGGGGCTGGCTTCGCTAGAAGAAACCCTGGCACAGATCAGCCGCATTGCCGAAGTTCTGGTGCAGGGTACGCTGGCTTTGGCAGCCGAGGAAACGCAGTTTAGCGGCACCTTTGCCGTAGTGGCCCTAGGCAAAGCGGGCGGGTTGGAAATGGCCTATGCGTCGGATGTGGATGTGCTTTACGTTGCCGGCCCCGGCCATTTGGCCCATGCCGCGCGCGTGGCGGAGCGGATGCAGCAGATTTTGCGCACTGAACTCGTCCGCTACGGCGTCACCCTGGAAGTAGACCCCCGCCTGCGCCCTTACGGGCGCGACGGCGCGTTGGTGCTGGATTTGGCTTCCTACCAGGCTTATTACGCGCACTGCCCCACCTGGGAGCGGCAGATGCTCCTTAAGTCCCGTCCCATTGCCGGGGATGCATCACTGGGGCAGGAGTTTGTCGCCCTCGCGCACGCCATCACCTACGCCGCTCCCGCCGAGGGGGCCGTGGTTGATGAAGTGCGTGCCATGAAACGCCGCTGGGAGCGGGAACGGCTGAAAAACCCTTTGGACATCAAATTGGGGCCGGGGGGCCTGGCCGATATTGAATGGACAGTTCAGCTTTTGCAGATGCAGCGCGGCGCGAAAAACCGGCGCATTCGCCTGCCGGGAACCCTACCAGCCCTGCGTGCCCTGCGCGACGATGCCCTGCTGACCCAGGCCGACTGGGAAGTTCTCTCCCAAACTTACGCGCAGCTCGCCGCGTTTCGCAACCACGCCTATTTGCAGACAGGCGTCTCTGCCGACATTCCCTCTGCCCTGCCGGACACGCTTGCCCAGTCCCGGCAGGCCGCCCGCGCCGTCTGCTTGCGCCTGTTTTACGGCGAAGCTTCGCCAAAACAATAACGCCTGTTCGGGAACAAAATACCCTCGCCCGGCGTTGAATAAAGTACGAGACACGGCCTGCTTCCAGCGTTGCAAGCGGGCCGTTTCTCCCATACCGACCGAGCAGCCCGGCGCGTCAGCTAAGCGCGCCGCAATCGGGCAAGTTTCAGAAACGCGGCCAAAGTGGCCTGCGGGAACATGTCTGCCGCACTGCCAGCCGAACCAAGACCCTTGATGGCACGGGAATAATCCCGGCCTTCACGGGTCTTTTGTGCGTCTGGGGCGGGCACTGCTTGTGCTGCAAGGGCATTCCCTGGGCGTGCGGAGCCGTCAGGCGTCGGCGCTGTAAGCAATATCACGTTGCGCTTCCAATGCCGACAGCCGCCCCGCCAGCGCCTGATGCACCCGCTCGTAGGCATCGCTGCCCGTCAGCAGGCGGCGCGGCGCGGGCGTCACCGCTACGCTGTCAATCATTGCCCGCACCACTTTGGCGGCATCCCCGGAAATGGCAAACGTTCCCGCAGCGAGGGCGCGGCGCAGCTCGCCTGAGGGCGTATTCTCATACGCGGTCATAGGCAGCGCGCTGTCTAGGCCCGCACCGAATTTTGTGCGGGTGGGGCCAGGCTCCACAATCGTAAACTCAATGCCAAACGGCGCGACTTCCTGCGCGACCGCCTCCACGAAGCCTTCTATGCCCCACTTGGTCGCATGGTACAGGCTGAAGTTTGGGTAGGCGATCTGCCCGCCCTCCGATGACACCTGCAATATCCGTCCGCCGCCCTGCGCCCGCAGGCACGGCAGCGCGGCCCGTATCACTTGAATTGAGCCAACCAAGTTGGTGTTGATCTGCCGCGTAATCTGCTCCTCTGAAAGCTCCTCGGCGGCTCCGAACAGCCCGTAGCCCGCGTTGCTGACAACAACGTCCACGCGCCCCAACTCTTGAAACGCTTCGTCCACAACGCGGCAAACTGCCGCAGTGTCGGTCACGTCCAGCGCGCGCACCCAAAGCTGTGGGCCGTGCCGGGCCTTGAGGTCATCCAGGCTGTCGGTGTTGCGGGCGGTGGCGGCCACGCGCTCGCCCCGCCCCAGAAGCTGCTCCGCCAGGATGCGGCCTAGGCCGCTGCTGGCTCCTGTGATAAGCCACGTTTGTTGTGCCATTCCCTATTCCTTTCCAATCAAGCGGAAGGCGCGCAGCCCGGAGAGGCAGACAGCTCTCGCCCGCCGTTTACCGCTCTACCATCGCCATGCCGCGCTCGCTGTAGCGCGGCCCGGCGGTTTGCGTCGCCAGTGCGTCCAGCCGCGCCAGGTCGTCAGGGGACAGCGTGATGTTGGCAGCGCCCGCGTTTTCTTCCAGGTAAGAAACTCGCTTGGTGCCGGGGATGGGCACAACGTCCGGCCCCTGCGCCAGCAGCCAGGCCAGGGCAATCTGGCCCGGCACGGCCTCTTTGGCGCGCGCGATGTCTTTGACCACATCGACCAAGGCCATGTTCTTCCCGAAGTTCTCGCCCTGGTAGCGCGGGTCATTGCGCCGGTAGTCATCCTGCGGGATGTCTTCAAACGTTTTGATCTGCCCTGTCAGAAAGCCGCGCCCCAATGGGCTGAACGGCACGAGGCCAATGCCAAGCTCACGCAGTGTCGGCAGGATGTCGGCTTCAATGCCGCGCTCCCACAGCGAATACTCGCTTTGCAGCGCGGCAATCGGGTGAACAGCCTGCGCACGCCGCAGCCGGTCTGCGCCCACTTCCGACAAGCCCAGGTGCTTCACTTTGCCTTCGTGAACCAAATGCGCCATCGCGCCGACCGTGTCTTCAATGGGCACGCCCCGGTCGGGCCGGTGCTGATAAAACAGGTCAATGGTGTCTGTGCCCAGGCGCATCAGTGACGCTTCGCACGCCCGGCGGACATTAGCGGGCGAGCCGTCCACGCCTGCCATCTGCCCGTTTTCTACCTTGAAGCCGAACTTGGTGGCAATAGTCGCCTGTTCGCGCCGTCCCTTCAAGGCTTTGCCGACCAGGCTTTCGTTTTCATACGGCCCGTACACCTCGGCGGTGTCCAGAAACGTGATGCCCAGGTCCAGCGCGCGATGGATCACGGCAATGGACTCGGCTTCATCGCGCTCCTCTGCCGTGCCGTACATGCCGCTCATGCTCATGCAGCCCAGGCCCAGTTCTGAGACGGCCAGGCCGTCGCCGAGTTGATGTGTCTTCATAGTAGTCCCTTTGTTTGTCTCTCGTTGTTTTTTGTCGTTGCTTTTTCCCTAAGAGCGTGCATAGAAAGTGCTGGGTAGGCCCCCGCCCCAATACTGAGGAGCCAGAGTAAGACAGGACAAGACAACTGCCACTCGCTCTTCTCTGTATTGCTCCCCAAACTTGGGGCGGGGGGCCTTTGCAAGGCTTTCTATACACACTTTAAGCTGTCTGTCCCGCCCCAGCACCGGAATTGCAAGCGTGTCTCCTCGGCGCTTTCCGCTCGTTTCCAGCCGATACCAACGACGGAAGAAATTGTTCTGTCGCTGCAACGCGCTCGCAAAGCCGATGAAAAGCCCAAACCACGCCCCTAGGCTCATTACAGCACGATCACGCTGCGCAAAACGTCGCCGCTTTCCATGTCGTGAAACGCCTGCTCCACATCGCCCAAACCAATAGTTTTAGTCACCATCATGTCTAAATTAAGCAGGCCGTCCAGGTAAAGCTGAGCAAGCAGCGGAAAGTCGTAGGACGGCAGGGCATCGCCGCAGTGGCAGACGCGCAGGGCGGCTTTGTTCCAGTAAACGCCCGTTGCCATGTCGCCCAAATTGAGCGTGACGCTGTCCTCAGCCGAGGGAAAGCCAATCGTGGTGGCAGTGCCGCCGTAGCTCAGCATCTTGACGGCCTGCTCGGTGCAGAGGGGAATGCCGGTCGCTTCAAACGCAAACTCCACGCCGCCGTCCCAGCCGTCCTCGGTGAGCGCGCGCACCTGCGCCACCGGGTCGCCGTCGTTGGGATTAACCAGGTGGGTCGCGCCCATGTCTTTGGCCCATTGCAATTTGGCGGGGTTCACGTCAACCGCGATAATCTGCCGGGCATGCTGGAGTTTGGCCCCCTGAATGACCGACAAGCCTACGCCCCCGCAGCCGATCACGGCCACGCGCGCACCGGGAAAAACCGGCGACGTGTTCATGGCCGCGCCGACGCCGGTGACGACGCCGCAGGCAATCAGGCACGCTTTGTCCAGAGGCATCTCGCGGGGCATTTTAATGGCGGCTTTGGCATGCACAACGGCGTGGGTGGCGAAGGTGCCGCAGCGCAGAACAGTGGAACAGGTGGCATTGTCCCGCGTCCGGTGGATGCGCGGGCCGGGGCGCAGGGCAACGTAGCAGTGGCGCGGGTCGCCGCGCCGGCACGCAGGACACTGCTCACAGGGCGCGCGATAGGCAAGGACAACCGGGTCGCCAACCTCTAAGCTCTGCACGCCCTCGCCCACGGCATCTACATATCCTGCGCCCTCGTGGCCGAGGACAATGGGGAACGCTAGGCCGTTGCCGTTTAAGTTTTTAACGGTCAAGTCGGTATGGCAGACGCCCGAAGCGGCAATGCGCACGCGAACCTCGCCTGCGCCGGGTTCGTCAATGGTAATATCTTCCACAACGGAAGGCTGGCCGGGTTCGTTGAGCAGCACGGCGCGTCCTGAGATGGGCATGAGAAAACTCCTTCAATGGGCACAACAGAATGAAGTGATTATAGACAGAATGACGTGATTATAGACGATTGCCTGGGGAGCGTCAACGAGCACAAAGATGAGCGTAAGGCGCGAGGCGAGAACGCACACAAAAAAAGCCCCCGGAAGAAGCTCTTCCGGGGGCGAGGGGCGTTGAGAATACGGGCGGGACTATTTAACGTTCAGTGCAAAATCATCCAGCACAAACGATGTTTGCAGGGAGCTATCTTCCGTACCTACGAGATAGAGCTGGACGGTCTGGCCTTTGTAGGCGGACACGTCAAAGCTTTTCAGCGCGTAGCCTGTCGCGGCGTTGACATTGGAATAGGTCGCCAAAGTCGCCAGCACTGTCCCAGACGTGTTGCGCAGCTGCACTTTAAGCGTATCGTAAGCCCTTGTTCCCGACTCGGCGGTATCAATGTGCAGGTAGAAGTTCAGCGACGCCAACGTGATGGTGCTGGGAATTGCCACGGTTTGCGCCAGCGTGTCGGTGTGCGACTGGCCGTAGCCGTCCAGCCAGGCTTTCCAACTGCCCGCGTGGGCCGCTTCGGCGGTAGGGCTGTCAATCACGCCCGTCGTGACAGTCCAAGGCACAGGACTGGACGACCCATTCTCGAAGCCGGGATTGCCCAAAAGCTGCGCAGCGGTGACAGCCGCCTGCGGGGTTGCGCTCGCCTCGCTGGACTTGGCGCTTGTGCCAGCGCTGTTGACGGCAGAAACTTGATAAAAGTAAGCCGTGCCGTTGGCGGCAGTCGTGTCGGAATAACTCGTCGCAGTCACGCCGCTCTTCAGCAGCGTCTCCGCGCCGCTGGCCGTGCCCCGGTAGACATTGTAGGAAGCCGCACCCGCGCTGCCTGTCCAAGACAGCGCAACCGTGGCGCTGCCTGCCACAGCCTTCAAGCCCGTGGGGGCGGCAGGAACTGTCGGCGTTGCGGCGGCGGGGCTGAGGGCTGCGAGCAGGCTCGCGCCATTAAATGTCCCCCACCCGGTCGCATCATCGTAGCCTATGACGGCAGGATAATACAGGTTCGTGCTGCCATCTGCGATGTCATGGAACGAGGCCGCGTAGCCGCTGCCTTTAGCCACCGTGTAGATAGGCGGGTTGGCAAAGCCCAAAGGAGCCGCGCCCGAAGCGGCGCGGTTCTGGTTCACCAGGGCCGTAAAGGCAGCCCACAGCGGGGCCGCGCAGGAGGTGCCGCCGTAGACATTCCAGGCCCCGCCCACATAAATGGCGTAGCCCGTGTTAGGATTGGCATCCAGCGAAACGTCGGGAACGTTGCGCATGGTCGCCGAGCCTTTGGAAGCCGCCGAAACAACGCCGCTTTGGTAGGAAGGAATAGTCCAGACCGTGCTGATGCCGCCGCCGCCTGCGCCGTTCGCAGTGGAGCCATTGTTCCAGGTGGTCTCGGAGGAGTAAGGGCCGCCTGCGCTTGCCGTCGTGAGGGATGTGCCTCCCACGCCGACCATGTAAGGCTGGGAGGCCGGGTCGTCCACGCTCAGACTGGTGCCGTTATCATTGGCCCCGCTGTCTCCAGCGGCGGCGTAGATGGACTGCCCCTGCGCCGACATCTGCTGGAAGGCGGTGTTCTCACTGCTGCGCACACTGGCCGTGGCCGAGTTCTCTGCCTCGCCCCAAGATGTGCTAATCTCTTTGGCTAAGTTATCGGTGGCGATCTTATTGTACGTGTCCACGACACCGGCGCTGGAGTTTGGCGCTTCATACACAATGACTTTGGTGGCGGACGGGGCAAGCGCGATCTGCAATTCAATATCAAGCGTCACTTCGCCCGCGCCGGTGCCTGCCGCGCCGCTGTAGCCGTCTACCAGCACGTTCTGCAGGGGAACGTTGGGCAGGCCGAAGGTGCTTTCGTAGAATGTCACGTCGCTGGCTTTGTAGCCGTCCAGTTCAAACAAGCCCAGCGTCTGGCCTGCGCCAGTTTGGGTCACGCTGGACAGGTTATAGGCGGCTTTGATATTGGCAGGCGTCAGGCCCCCATTTGGCCCAGTGCCTGCGAGTGGCAGTTGGTACGATTGCAGCCATGCCTGCGGGTTCTGCACATCAGGGCGGGGCGGGGCAAGGACGCGGTTGTGGGCGTGCCATTGGGCCGCGCTGTCCAGGCCAACGACGCCCGAGATGACGGATGCCAGCGCGGACGGCACGACCGGTTCGGTGCGGGGCGCGTAAAACAAGCGCCCGTCGCTCTGCGCCTGGTACACGAGCAGGCTAGTCTGGAAGGCGCGCTCCACGACTGCGGCGGGCGCGGAGACATCCAGCACGGTGCGGTTGGTATGCGTGCCGGTGACAGTCATGCCGGAAGCCTGAGCATAAGCGGCCACGTGGGCATAATCCGCCTCGGTAGGGCTGAACCGCTCGGCAAACTCGGCAGGCGTGAGATACTTTCCATACAGCGAATCATGTGGATCGGCGACGCGGGCTAGGAAGTCGTCTAGTTCGGCCTGGTTGCGCAGAGGCAGTGTCAGCGCGAGGGCAATGGGACGCTGGGCGCTGAGATGGTCTACAGCAACGGCGTGGCTGACAGCGGCAGGGATATGGCCGGGCAGCGCAACAACCCCGGACGCGGACACGGCGAGAGCAGGCCCAGCCAGCAGGGACATCAGCACAGACACAGTTGCCAGGCGGGCAGACTTAGGAGTGCGAGAGGGGCGCAGGGTAAGCGGGAGGGGGGAAGGCATCAGCAGACACGTCCTTTCAACATATCTATGCAGCATATCTATGCAGGACGCAGAGCGTCGGCACAGCGAAGCGGGCATGGGCCGCGGCGTAATCTTTTGCCTATTATTCCACACTTCTTGGTTTCTGTCCAGCAATAAAAAAGCCGCCTGCGCAGTGCGCAGGCGGCTTTGGTCTTTTGCCGATACAGAAGATTAGTACGGGGCGACTATCTCCGTGCGCAGCACCAGGGGCGAGTTCAAATGCACGGTCATTTCCGCGCCTTTGGGCAGGTCCACGTCGCCGCCCGCGCGCTTTTGCACCGCGTTTGCCGCCGCCCCACCCGCGCCGCCTAGCACAGCCCCGCCAATGGCGTCGCCCAGCTTGCGCTTGCGGACAAAGCCGAGCAACGCGCCCGCCCCCGCTCCGATGGTGGCATAGTTGGACTTGTCCGCACGCGCGGCCTGCCCGGTCAAATGGGCCGAAGCGGCATCCGTGAACGCCATAATCGGCCCGCCATCGTTGTTATCACGGTAGGGCTGCGTGTCGCCGTTCAGCGTGCTGTTCGGGGTGGCATAGGTGCCGTTGCCGTTGTCATAATTGCTTGGCGCATTGTACGCGTGTTCGCGGGGAATGCCAAAGCTGACTGTCAATGCGCCGGGATACTTAGCGGTGGCGGGTTTCACTTCGGTCACGCGCCCGTAGAACGCGGTGCCGATTGGCAGGCCGCTGCGGTCGTCCGTGGCGGTCACGGCGCGCACGCGGTCGCCAATCTGAGCGCTCCCTGAATTGACCCCCTGCTGAAGCGTCAGCTTGACTTCCGTGCCTGCCGA
>JAABUJ010005136.1_pt1 | contig 13259 bp, 15 predicted proteins | sample 5559131 | NCBI WGS metagenome assembly JAABUJ01 (sample SAMN10711875, study PRJNA513366) | rock metagenome | isolation source: Antarctica rocks | place: Antarctica: Victoria Land, Mt New Zealand nord | collected 2016-01-07
GCAACAACACCTTGAGGCGCTTGCCACAGATCCGGTCACCCGCCTCCCAGGCCGTAACCAGGGCCTCGCGGACAGCCTCGTCGTAGGTGCGGCGGCCCGGCCGTGGCCCAGATCGCGTAACCGCTGCCTTCCCTCGCAGAAGCCGCGCCGCGTGTTTGCGGTGATGGCCCGTGATGGCCACCATCTCGTCGAGGATGCGACCGCGGTCGTGACGGCTCGCTTTCGCATATCGTTGGACGAGAACCGCCGTGACCTCATCGCGCGTCGCCATGCTGACCTGCCTCATACCCCGCTCCCCAGCTCGCACCGCCAAGGGAGCATGTCGGCTGAGGCAACGGGGGACTACTCCGACAACATTTCAGGCGACGCAATGCGGCCGCTCATCGTAATTGACGCGCTACAAGGATCAGCGGCGCACAATTCGAGGTGGTGGGTGAAGCGTGGTGCTCAGCCGGCCGCCAGGGCCTCAGCCGCGAGCGTCTTGACGCGTTTTAGATGATCGAAGCTCGCCTGCGCGGCGCCGTCCCCGTCCCCCGCCGCGATCGCGTCGATGATGCGCTGCATCTCGCGCCCGGCATCGGCGGCCCGACCCGGCTGCGCGACCGTGACGGCGCGTAATCGGCTGATGCGTGCGTTCAGGCCCTGGACGACCTGCCAAGCCATCGGCTTGTCGGCGATGCGGAACATCAGCTCGTACCAGTCGCTCGTCGCCTTGAGGATCTCGCGTCCGTTCCCCTCGGAGAATGCGACCTGGATCGCCTCGTTGGCACCCCGCAGCCGCGTCACGTCACCCGGCGTTGCCCGCTCGGCGGCGGCGCGCGCCGCCAGCGCTTCCAACATGGCCCGGATCTCGTAGATCTGCGCGGCTTGCCCGCCGTCGAGCCTCGCGACCGCCGGCCCCTGCTGCGGGATGACGTCGACAAGCCCCTCGGTCTCAAGGTGGCGCAGGGCCTCGCGCACGACGGTGCGGCTGACCCCGAGCCGCTCGCACAGGACACGCTCAACCAGCCGCTCCCCCGGCCGGAACTGCCCGTCGAGGATGGCGTCGCGCAGCCGCTCCACTGCGAGCTCGCGCAGGGTCTTGGCGGTGCGGGCGATCCGCAGGGCGTTGTCGGTTGGCATCTCAAGCGTCACGGCAATCTCCACCCCTTTTGTCTGCCCGTTCCAAAGCCGCCACACAAGACCTTGACATCCTCACTTATGGTATACCATAAGCCCATTAGACATTCGGAGGGACGATGTGAACGAGTTCCGCAAGATCGTCACCTACACCGAGACGACGCTGATCGAGGGCGGGCGGGAAGCGCCGACGCCGCTTAGGTTCTTCGCGGCTGCTGCCGTTCTGCGGAACCCGTGGCACGGCCGCGGCTTCGTCGAGGACCTCAAGCCCGAGATCCACGCCATCGCACCGGGGCTCGGCGAGATACTGACGGCCGAGATGCTGCGCCTCGCCGGATCCGGCGAGGCCATCGAGGGCTACGGCAAGGCCGCTGTGGTGGGCACCGCGGGCGAGGTCGAGCATGCCTCCGCCCTGATTCACACGCTCCGGTTCGGCAATCACTATCGCAAGGCCGTCGGCGCGAAGAGCTACCTCGCCTTCACTAACACGCGAGGCGGTCCGAATTGCCCTGTCGTGATCCCCTTGATGCACAAGGCGGACGAGGGGATGCGGTCACACTATCTCACGATCCAGTTCTCGATCCTGGACGCGCCGGCACCGGACGAGATCATGGTCGCACTCGGGGCTTCGATCGGCGGGCGACCGCACCACCGCATCGGCGATCGTTATCAAGACCTAGCGGACCTCGGAGGAACCGATGTCTGAGGGTGCGATCGACTTTCAGGCCCGCGACGGCTCGGCGGCGCACGTCGCCTACCGTCGCGCGGGCCGCGGTCCGGCGGTCGTGCTGATCCACGGCGTCGGGCTGCAGAAGGCAATCTGGGGACCCCAGATAGATTCGCTCGTCGCCGATCACGACGTGATCGCCATGGATATGCTGGGCCACGGCGGCTCCAGCCGGCCGCCGGAGGCGCCCTGCCTTGCCGACTACGCCAATGCCGTCGTTGCGCTGCTCGACAGGCTCAGCATCGCGCGCGCCTACGTGGTTGGGCACTCGATGGGGGCTTTGGTCGCCATCGAGTTCGCGCTGGAGCATCCGGAACGGACGGCGGGCGTGGTCGCCGTCAACGCCGTCTTTAGCCGCACGGTGGAGCAGCGGGCCGCGATCGCGGCGCGAGTGGACGAACTTCGAAACGGCGAGCGCCTCCCGGACTGGAGCGGAACGCTCGCGCGCTGGTTTGGCGCTCCCGCGCCGCAACGCCTACATGCCGCGGCCGAGCACACGAGGGCGCTGCTCGGCGACATCGATCCCGTTGGCTACGCCCGCACCTATCGCCTCTTCGCCGAGGCCGACGCGGAGCACGCCGGCCGTCTCGCCCGGTTAACCGTGCCGGCGCTCTTCCTCACCGGGGCCGAGGACCCGAACTCAACGCCTGCCATGTCGGAAGCGATGGCTCGGCTCGCGCCGAAGGGGCGGCTCGTGGTGATGCCCGGAACGCGGCACATGTTGCCCCTGACCCACGTCGAAGCCTTCAACCGTGAACTCCGGGCGTTCCTGGTCGGGACCGAGGCGGGTGATGCGCCTGCGCAGCACGTCGAAGCACGCGCGTTCCGCCGCGCCCTCGGTAGCTTCCTCACCGGCATCACCGTGGTAGCGACCGTGCAGCCGGGTGGCAGCCCACGCGGCTTCACCGCCAACTCTTTCACCTCCGTTTCGCTCGACCCACCACTGATCTTGATCTGCATCGCGAAGACCGCTTCGAGCTGCCCCGTCTTCACGGCGGCCGATCACTTCTCGGTCAACATACTGGCCGAGCATCAGGCCTCGATCTCCGGCCTGTTCGCGTCGAAGTCCGCCGACAAGTTCGCGGGTGTCGGGTGGCGGCTCGGACCTGCGGGAAGCCCCGTGCTCGACGAGGTTGCGGCTTGGTTCGACTGCCGTCGCCAAGAGGTAATCGACGCAGGCGATCACGTCATCCTGATCGGCCGCGTCCAGGGCTTCGACGAGCGCGCCGTGAACCCGCTCGGCTACTGCAAGGGAGCCCACATCACCTTCGGTCTCCAGATCGACGCGCTCGCGGCGAGCGGCGGCCGCACGAGGGTCGGCGCCATCCTGGAGCGCGACGGCGCGCTCGTCCTCGTCCACGACGGGCACGGCGGCCTCGACATCCCGAAGGGCGGCGCGCTCGGCGCCGCCACCGACTCCGACAGTCTCAGCGGCAACCTTTGGCGGCTCGGGCTCGATGCCGAACTCGGCTTCTTGTTCGCCGTCTACGAGGACCCGGCGCGCGGGGCTAGCGCCATGTCCATCGTCTACCGCGGCCAGCTCCGGGCGACGGCGACCATCGCGGCGCCTGCCGTCCTCGTACCCTTCGACGCCGTACCTTGGGAGCGGGTCAAGGACGCCGCGCTCGCGACCATGCTGCGGAGGTACATCGCCGAGCGTCAGCAGGACCTTTTCGGGATCTACGTCGGCGACGCCGAACGCGGCACCGTCCAGAACCTCGCTCGCACCGCCTAGAGGATAGTGCCATGAAGTTCTCCCTCTTCGTGCACATGGAACGGGCCGACACGGCGAAGCCCCACCGCGAACTCTTCGAAGAGGTCGAGGATCTCGTGCTCTCTGCCGAGGCGGCCGGCTTCGAATCGGCCTGGATCGGCGAGCACCACGGCATGGAGTTCACGATCGCGCCAAACCCGTTCATCCAGCTCGCGCACCTCGCGGCCCGCACGAAGCGCATCCGGCTCGGCACCGGCAACGTGATCGCGCCGTTCTGGCATCCGATCCGCCTGGCCGGCGAGGCCGCGATGACGGACGTTGCCTCGAACGGCCGCCTCGACCTCGGCATCGCCCGAGGCGCCTACATGTTCGAGTACGAGCGGCTCTTCCCCGGGCTCGACGCTTGGAGTGCCGGCCAGCGCATGCGGGAACTGGTGCCAGCGGTCAAGAAGCTCTGGGAGGGCGACTACGCCCACGATGGCGAATTCTGGGCGTTTCCCAAGACCACGGCATCGCCCAAGCCCATCCAGGATCCGGTGCCGATCTGGATTGCGGCGCGTGATCCAAACAGCCACGACTTCGCGGTGGCCAGCGGCTGCAACGTCCAGGTCACCCCCCTCGCTTCCGGCGACGGCGAGGTCGAGAGCCTGATGGAGCGCTTCCGGACCGCGGTGGCAGCTCACCCAGAGGTGCCCCGGCCCCGCATCAGCCTGCTCCAGCACACGTTCGTGACCGACGGCGCGGACGAGACCGCAACCCTCGTCGACGAGCTCAGCCGCTACTACGGCCTTTTCGGCGCCTGGTTCGCCAACAAGGGGCCTGTGCACCAGGGCGTCATGGCCCCCCTCACAGAAGAGGAGCGAGCCGCCGCGCCGCAGTTCGCACCCGAGAAGATCGCCCGGAACCTCGTCATCGGCGAGCCCGAGGCGGTGATCGCCCGCCTTAAGAACTACGAGGCCATGGGATACGAACAGTTCGCGATTTGGATCGACAGCGGCATCAGCCACGAGCGCAAGAGGAAGTCACTCGACCTCTTCGCGCGTCGCGTGATGCCGGCCTTCGCCTGAACTTCCGGAAGCCGTCCATGCCCCTTCAACGCTTCCCCCACTTCATCGACGGCGCCTTCGTCGAGGCCCCCGACACGTTCGAGAGCGTCGATCCCTTCACCGAGGCTCCCTGGGCCCTGATGCCGGCCGCAAGCGCGGCCGACGTCGACGCCGCCGTGGAAGGCGCGCATCGCGCCCTCCTCGATCCCGCCTGGGCCGACATGACCCCGACCGCGCGCGGCAAGCTGCTCGTGCGCCTCGGCGACCTCGTGGCCGAGCACGCCGGCCGTCTTGCGGAGCTCGAGACCCGCGACACGGGCAAGATCATCCGGGAGACGCGGGCTCAGATCGGGTACGTGGCAGACTACTACCGTTACTTCGGCGGATTGGCCGACAAGCTCCAGGGCGCCCATCTCCCTATCGACAAGCCCGACATGGACGTCACGCTGCGCCGCGAGCCGATCGGCGTCGTGGCCGCGGTCGTGCCCTGGAACTCGCAGCTGTTCCTGTCCGCCGTGAAGCTCGGGCCGGCGCTCGCGGCGGGCTGCACGGTCGTGCTGAAAGCCTCGGAGGACGGCCCGGCGCCGCTGCTGGAGTTTGCGCGCCTGATCGAGAAGGCCGGTTTCCCAAAAGGCGTCGTCAGCGTGCTGACCGGGTTCGGCGATCCCTGCGGCTATCGATTGACCAGCCATCCGCTCGTGTCGCGAGTCGCTTTCACGGGCGGCCCGGCGACGGCACGCCACGTGGTGCGCAACACCGCCGAGAACTTCGCCCACACGACGCTCGAACTCGGCGGCAAGTCGCCCGTCGTGGTCTTCGCCGACGCCGACCTCGACAGCGTGTCGAACGCGATCATCGCGGGCATCTTCGCGGCCAGCGGGCAGAGCTGCGTGGCCGGCTCGCGCCTCTACGTCGAGCGCTCTGCACAGGCGCGCCTGCTTGAGGTCCTCAAAGCCAAAGCCGAGCGCATCGTAATCGGCGATCCGCAGGATCCCGCGACCGAGATGGGTCCGCTCGCCACAAGGCGCCAGCGCGACGGCATCGAGGCCGTGCTGGAGCGCAGCTTGGCGGCCGGCGCCACGCTGGTCATCGGAGGGCGGCGTCCGCCGGGGCGCGAGCGCGGCTTCTTCTTCGAGCCCACGATCGTGGCGGTGGAGGACAACGGGGTAGCCTGCATGGCCGAGGAGCTGTTCGGCCCGGTGCTCACCGTCATGCCCTTTGACGGGGAGGCGGACGCGCTCGCTAAGGCGAACGACTCCCGCTTCGGCCTCGCCTCGGGCCTGTTCACCCGCGACCTCGGCCGCGCGCACCGCATGATCCGCCGCCTGCGGGCCGGCATCGTCTGGGTCAACACCTACCGGGCGGTGTCGCCCATCGTGCCCTTCGGCGGCTACGGCCAGTCAGGCTACGGCCGCGAGGGCGGGCTCGAATCCATCCTCGACTACTCGCGGACCAAGTCGGTGTGGATCCGTACGTCCGACGACCCCATCCCCGACCCCTTCGTCATGAGGTGAGCCGATGATCTACGAGATGCGCACCTATCGCATGAAGGTCGGCAGCGTTCCGGCCTACCTCAAGCTCGTCGAAGACGAGGGGATCGAGGTCCAGAAGGGTCACCTCGGCCAGCTCGTCGGCTACTTCACATCCGAGATCGGGCCACTCAACGAGATCGTCCACGTCTGGGCGTACGCTGACCTCCGTGATCGCGCTGAGCGCCGGGCGCGCCTCGCAGCCGACCCCCGCTGGCGGGAGTTCCTGCCGAAAATTCAGGCACTGATCGAAACGATGGAGAATAAGATTCTGCTTCCGGCGCCATTCTCCCCATTGGGGTGACAATAATCGAGGCTCAAACTCTGGATTTAGATGAAATACGATAGTAATCATCGGCATCTTAGAACGAATGTTCGTTCTATTATGGATAGACGTTAATGTTTTCCATGTAGCCGCGTGTCCATATCTGGCACGATTGAGAGAGGTCAAGGATGAACCAGTTACGTTACGAATTGGTCGGGGTCATGGGCCTCGTTGCTCTACAGTTTGCAGTTGGCTCGGCTTCGGCCAAGGACATGGTCTTCACGTCCTGGGGCGGAACTACGCAGGACGCGCAGAAGAAGGCCTGGGTCGCGCCCTTCGAGAAGGACAGCGGCGTCACCGTCAAGCTCGACGGGCCGACCGATTACGGCAAGTTGAAAGCCATGGTCGACAGTGGGAACGTCGCCTGGGACGTGGTTGACGTCGAGGGCGACTTCGCCGTCGCGGCCGCCAAGCAGGGCCTGCTCGAGCCGCTCGACTTCTCCGTCATCGACAAGGCGACGCTCGACCCGCGCTTCACGGGCGACAATTACGTCGGCAGCTTCTACTATTCGTTCGTGCTCGGCTACAACAAGGACGCATTGAACGGGAAGGAGCCGAAGACCTGGGCTAACCTATTCGACGAGAAGACCTATCCGGGCAAACGGACCTTCTACAAGTGGTCGGCGCCCGGCGTGTTGGAGATCGCGCTGCTCGCCGACGGCGTGGCCCCCGACAAGCTCTACCCGCTCGACCTCGAACGCGCCTTTAAGAAGCTGGACACGATCAAGTCGGACATCGTGTGGTGGAGCGGCGGGGCGCAGTCGCAGCAGCTCCTCGCGTCCGGCGAGGCACCGATCGGCGCCTTCTGGAACGGCCGCGTCTTCGCCGTCCAGAAGGACGAGCCGGCCGTCGGCCTGTCCTGGAACCAGAACCTCACGGCCGCGGACGTCCTCGTCGTGCCGAAGGGCGCCAAGAACAAGGCCGAGGCAATGAAGTTCCTGGCCGAGGCGACCGCCGCCAAGCCGCAGGCGGAGTTCGCCGGCCTCACCAACTACGCGCCGATCGACACCGGGTCGTCCAAGCTGATGACGCCGAACCAGGCCGCGATGCTGCCGGACCGGCACACCGACGGTCAGATCAACCTCGATATGGCGTACTGGGCCGCGCATCGGGACGACATCGCCAAGCGCTGGTACGATTGGCAGGCCAAGTGAGCCGATAGCCTCCCTGCGGTGCCGCCTCGGGAGGGCGGCGCCGCGGCGCCGACACGGAGTCGCTTCCCATGACCAGCCTGGTTCTCCCCGGCGAGGCGGACGCCCCGCGCCGGCGCCGCCGCGCGCGGGGCTTCCTCCCGCTCCTCCCCGCCCTGACGCTCCTCGGGATCTTCTTCGTCGGGCCGGTCGTCGGGTTGCTGCTACGCAGCATCCTCGACCCCAATCTCACCGTCGCCAACTACGCCGAGGTCTTCGGCTCGACGACGTACATCCGCGTCTTCGGCAATACGTTCCTGGTGGCCGGCATCGTCACGGTCGTGACGCTGCTCCTCGCCTTCCCGGTCGCCTGGTTCCTAGCCGTGGCGCCACGCCGCTGGGCGTCGCTGCTGTTCGCCGTCGTCATCCTGTCCATGTGGACAAACCTGCTGACGCGCACCTACGCCTGGATGGTGCTGCTCCAGCGAACGGGAATCATCAACAAGGCACTGCTCGGCATGGGGCTGATCTCCGACCCTCTGCCGCTCATCAACAACCTGATCGGCGTCACCATTGGCATGACGTATATCATGCTGCCCTTCATGGTACTCCCCCTGCAAGGCACGATGCGGAGCCTCGATCCCAGCGTGCTGCGCGCGGCGTCTCTATGCGGTGCGAGTAGGCTGCAGGTGTTCGGGCGCGTCTTCCTGCCCCTCGTCGCCTCGGGGATCGGGTCGGGCGTCCTGATGGTCTTCGTCATGTCGCTCGGCTACTACGTCACGCCGGCGCTGCTCGGCGGGACGAGCAACATGATGCTCGCCGAGCTCATCGCCCAGCTCGTGCAGTCGCTTCTGAAGTGGGGCCTCGCGGGTGCCGCAGCCGTGGTGCTCCTCACCGTCTCGCTCGGCATCTACGCACTCCAGTTCCGCTTCTTCGGCTTCGGCCCGGCCCACGAGGCGGAGTGACGCCATGCTGCTCGACTTCGACCGCCTCGGTCCCGTCCGCTTCGTCCTCGCCGGCATCGCGGCCCTGGTGGGCGCCTTCCTGCTGCTACCGATCGCCGTGATCGTCGCGCTGTCCTTCGGCTCTTCGCGCTACCTCCAGTTCCCACCGGCAACCTGGACCACCAAGTGGTACGCGCAAATCTTCGCCGATCCCGACTGGCTCGGCGCCTTCTTGACCAGCCTCGAGATTGCGACCGTGGTGGCGATCGTCGCCACGCTGATCGGGCTCATGGCCTCCTTCGCGCTGACGCGGGGCCGCTTCGCAGGCCGAGAGGCATTGCGAGGGTTGCTGCTCACCCCCATGGTGATGCCGGTCGTGATCCTGGCGGTCGCGCTCTACGCCTTCTTCCTGCGTGTCCACCTCAACGGCACCTTCGTGGGCTTCGTCGTCGCCCACGTCGTGGTGGCGCTGCCCTTCGCCATCATCTCGATCTGCATCGCCCTGGAGCGCTTCGACAAGAGCATCGAGGACGCCGCCGTGCTGTGCGGGGCGAGCCCTCTCGAAGCCAAGATCCGTGTGACCTTGCCGGCCATCCGCGACGGCGTCTTCGGCGCGGTGATCTTCTCCTTCCTGGCATCCTGGGACGAGGTGGTCATCGCCATCTTCATGGCGAGCCCCGACCTGCAGACCCTGCCTGTGCGCATCTTCTCCGCCCTACGGCAGGACCTGTCCCCGGTGATCGCGGCAGTCTCGACCCTGCTGGTCGGGCTCACCGTCGCGCTGATGGCGATCGCCGCGTTCCTCCGCAAGGACAAGCCCGCATGACGACCCCGTTCCTGTCCATCCGCGGCATCGAGAAGACCTACGGCGCCGTGACCGCCGTGGCCGACGTGTCACTCGACATCGGCAAGGGCGAGTTCGTGACGTTCCTCGGCCCCTCGGGCTCCGGCAAGAGCACCACGCTCTACGCCATCGCGGGCTTTCTCGAGCCCACGCGCGGCGACGTGCTGCTCGAGGGCCGCTCCGTCCTCGGCGTGCCGTCAAACAAGCGCAACATCGGCATGGTGTTCCAGCGCTATACGCTGTTTCCCCACCTCAGCGTGGCCGACAACGTGGCGTTCCCGCTGCGGGTGCGCCGGCGGCCGAAGGCCGAGGTCGACGCGAAGGTCGCCACCATGCTCCGGCTCGTGCGGCTGGACAGCATGGCCGAGCGCATGCCCGCGCAGATGTCGGGCGGCCAGCAGCAGCGCGTCGCTCTGGCCCGGGCTCTCGCCTACGACCCTCCGATTCTGCTTATGGACGAGCCCCTGTCCGCCCTCGACAAGAAGCTGCGCGAAGAACTCCAGCTTGAGATCAAGCGGATCCACAACGAGACCGGCGTGACCATCCTGTACGTCACCCACGACCAGGAGGAAGCCCTGCGCATGTCCGATCGCGTCGCGCTCTTCCAGTCCGGGCGCATCGAGCAGGTCGGGACGGGGCGCGATCTCTACGAGGCACCCGCGTCCCGCTTCGTGGCCGGCTTTATCGGCAACTCAAACTTTTTTAACGGCAAGCTGTCCCGCTCGCGCGACAGCATCGTCCTCCCCGACGGCACCGCACTCCAGGGCCTCGCCATCGACAAGGTGGGTCCGCGTCAGGAGGAGGTGTCGGTCATGGTTCGACCCGACCGTCTGCGCCTCCGCGATCCCGCCGACACGTCGCCCCGGCTCAAGGGGACCGTGACCGGGCTGACCTACCTCGGCGAGTTCACGCAGGTCGCTGTCGAGACCGCGTGGGGGACCCCGCTGTCGCTCCGGCTGTCCTCCGACGAGGCGGGGCGAGGGGGGATCGCACCCGGCAGCGCCATCGACCTGACCTGCAGCCCGACCGACATGAGGGTGTTCTGATAGCCCAGCCGATGAGCGATGCGCCGGACCTCCGGCCGTACATGCGCGAGAAGGCCTTCGTCGGGGGGCGCTGGATCGAGGCCACCGACGGCGGCACGATCCAGGTGCGCAAGCCTGGCACCGAGGGGTCGAGTACGGGACGGATGACTATCTCGACCTGAAGTACGTCTGTATGAGCGGCCTTTGACGGCCTGCATGGTCAATCGGAGACGGGAGGATCGCATGTCCGACGACGAAGCTCTGTTCGACAAGGGCCTGCCTATCCGGCGCGAGGTGCTCGGCGCAGACTACGTCGATGCGTCGATGGCCAAAGCTGACGACTTCATGATGGCATTCCAGCGCGCGACGACCGCGTGGGCCTGGGGATGGGCCTGGGGCGACGAGACGCTCGACCGCCGGACGCGCAGCCTCATCAACCTCGCCATGCTGACGGCGCTCAACCGGTCACCCGAGATCAAGCTTCACGTGAAGGGAGCTCTGAACAACGGCGTGACCGTCGGTGAGATCAAGGCTACCCTACTTCACGCTACTGCCTACTGCGGCATCCCCGCCGGACTTGACGCCTTCAAGGCGGCCCATGAAGTTCTCCTGAAAGAGGGCGCGATTTCAGAAGTGGACGTGACTTGAACCCGTGCCAGCGTCCGGTAAACCGTCTCAACAATCCTGGGGAACCAATCGTAACGATGGTCCCGAATATCTGCTTTCTGCCGTTCCCTGCTCGAAACCGGCCGGACCGCAATCCACCCGCATCGGCCTGCTCATCAGGGCCGAGCCAACGTTCTCGCCGATTAGGTTGGTTGGAAGGAGGAGATCAGTCTGGGCGTGAGGTGGACTGCGCAGCCTCGACGTAAGTCCCCCGGGCTGCGCAGGTTTCAGATCTCCGTCCGCTCCGCGAGCGTCAGGGCGTCTTCGACGTCAACGCCGAGATAGCGAACCGTGCTCTCGATCTTCGTGTGCCCGAGCAGCATCTGCACGGCGCGCAGGTTGCCCGTTTGCTTGTAGATCATGGCGGCCTTGGTTCGACGCAGCGAGTGCGTGCCGTAGTCCTCGCGCCGGAGGCCGACCCCTTTGACCCACTCCTCCACAAGCCGGGCGTATTGGCGCGTGCTGATGTGCTTGGCGTGATCGATCCGGCTCGGGAACACGTAGTCGGTCACGGCGCCTCCGCGGCGCGTCCAGTCGGGTGCTGCTCTGGCAACGGTCGTCGGCGTGCTGATCGAGGTTCCGGTCATGCTGTCCGTGGTCAAAATCGTGAAGGCCTCGCGGGGCTGGTACGAGAGAGGGGCCGCTGCATGACAACTGCAACCGTGCTTGAGGCGGAACGCCTCGCTGATCTCGGCGACCTGAAAGAGGCGCTGAACCGGGCAGGCCTGCCGGTGGCGGACCTTGACCGGCCGGGCCGGGTGTTCTTCCGCCTCTCCAGTGAAGGCGGTCTGGAAGGGAACGCGCCCGACATGCTGCTGCGCTCGGTCGCGGTCGCGCCGGAGAACCAGAATCAGGGGCATGGCGGCCGGATCGTGGCCGCGCTCGAACAGGAAGTCGCTGCCCTCGGTGCCACGCGCCTGCATCTGCTGACGGACACGGCCGCTCGGTTCTTTCGCGGTCGCGGCTATGAGCCTGCAGACCGGAGGGACGCGCCCGCGCCGGTCGTGGCGTGCGAGCAATTCCGGTCGCTCTGCCCGGCGAGCGCCAGCTATCTCGTCAAAAGGCTATCGGGATGAGGCTACGGACGCTTTCGGACCCGGATCATGTACCTGCCCTCGATGAGCGTTTTGCGATTGAGCGCCCGGCGCAGGGTCTCGGCCCGTTCGATCATCCGCCGCGCATTCTGCTGCTGTATGGCTCGCTGCGGCCGGTGTCCTATTCACGGCTGGCGGTGGAGGAAGCGGCGCGGCTACTGCGCTTCTTCGGGGCCGAACCCCGCATCTTCGATCCGTCCGATCTGCCCTTCCCGATCAGGTGAAGGGCGACGATCATCCGGCCGTGCATGAGCTTCGCCAACTGTCGATGTGGTCGGAGGGGCATGTCTGGTGCAGCCCGGAACGACACGGCCAAATTACCGGGTTGATGAAGGCGCAGGTCGACCATCTGCCGCTCGCCATGGGCGGGATGCGGCCGACGCAGGGGCGCACCCTCGCCGTCATGCAGGTGTCGGGCGGCTCGCAATCCTTCAACGCCGTGAACGCGCTGCGCCTGCTCGGCCGATGGATGCGCATGGTCACGATCCCCAACCAGTCGAGCGTGGCGAAGGCCTTCACTGAATTCGAGGGCGGGCGCATGAAGCCATCGCCCTATTACGAACGGATCGTGGACGTCATGGAGGAGTTGGTCCGCTTCACGGTGCTGCTGCGCCCGCACGTCGCCACGCTGACCGATCGCTATTCCGAACGGAGAGAGGACGCGGCGAAGCTGGATGTCCGGCTGTCGCTGGACAAGGTGCGGTGACGCGTCGGTGGCCCGTCATAACGGCGCTCGGCTTCACGCAAATGTTCGCTTGGGGGTCCAGCTATTTTCTTCGGGCTGTACTCGCGGCGCCGATTGCGGCGAATACTGGCTGGTCGCTCGGCTGGGCGATTGGCGGGCTCTCGCTCGGCCTGCTGGAGGCGAGCCTGATCTCGCCTGTGATCGGCCGCACAACAATATAGAACGCATGTTGCTTTCTGGATCAACAACGAAATCAATGCGCCGCGAGGTTCTTAAAAAAAGTTGGAGAGTCGACGAGAACGGCATCGGCGCCGAGCGCTTTGGCTTCTTCGTAATCCGGGCGCGAGTTGACGCCGATCAGCATCAGCTTGCGGACGCCGCCGCGGCGGAAGCACGCCACCGCCTCAGGGT
>JAABUJ010005138.1_pt1 | contig 13257 bp, 6 predicted proteins | sample 5559131 | NCBI WGS metagenome assembly JAABUJ01 (sample SAMN10711875, study PRJNA513366) | rock metagenome | isolation source: Antarctica rocks | place: Antarctica: Victoria Land, Mt New Zealand nord | collected 2016-01-07
GCTGCGCAGTGGCATCCCACCCGCAACGGCGACCTCACTCCCGACCAGGTGCTCGCGGGTGCCCGCGCGAAGGTGTGGTGGCGCTGCGACCTGGGGCACGAGTGGGAGACGTCAGTCAGCAGCCGCACATCCGTAGGAGCCGGGTGTCCCGTCTGCTCTGGCCGGAAGGTACTCGCCGGGTACAACGACCTCGCCACCCGCTTCCCCGATGTTGCTGCGCAGTGGCATCCCACCCGCAACGCCGGCCGCACCCCCGACCAGGTGACCGCAGGCAGCAGCACCAAGGTGTGGTGGCACTGCGAACAGGGTCACGAGTGGGAGACGACGGTCGGCAGCCGCACCTCCCGCGCGCGCCCCGGCTGCCCCGTCTGTGCCGGGCAGACGGTACTCGCCGGGTACAACGACCTCGCCACCAAGAGCCCCGACATCGCCGCGCAGTGGCATCCCACCCGCAACGGCGACCTCACTCCCGACCAGGTGCTCGCGGGTGCCCGCGCGAAGGTGTGGTGGCGTTGCCAGCAGGGGCACGTGTGGGAAACGAGGGTCGGCAACCGCACCACTAAGGGCCTCGGCTGCCCCGTCTGTTCCGGGCAGAAACTGCTCACCGGCTACAACGACCTCGCCACCACATTTCTTGAGGTCGCCGCGCAGTGGCACCCCACCCGCAACGGCGACCTCACCCCCGACCAGGTATCCATGGGCAGCGACAAAAAGGTGTGGTGGCTCTGCGAACTGGGGCACGAGTGGGAGGTGACGGTCAACGGCCGCACCTCCAATGGCTCCGGTTGCCCCGTCTGTTCCGGGCATAGGGTGCTCGCCGGGGTCAACGACCTCGCCACCACGTTCCCCGATTTCGCCGCGCAGTGGCATTCCACCCGCAACGGCGACCTCACCCCCGACCAGGTATCCATGGGCAGCGAAAAGAAGGTGTGGTGGCGCTGCGAGGAGGGGCACGAATGGGAGGTGACGGTCAACAGCCGCACCTCCCAGGGCTCCGGTTGCCCCGTCTGTTCCGGGCATAGGGTGCTCGCCGGGGTCAACGACCTCGCCACCGTGTCCCCCGACCTCGCCGCGCAGTGGCATCCCACCCGCAACGGCGATCTCCGACCTGATCAGGTATCCATGGGCACGAACACGAAGGTGTGGTGGCGCTGCGAGCAGGGGCATGTGTGGGAGGCAACGGTCCACAGCCGCACCACCGGGAGCTCCGGTTGCTCCACCTGCAATAGGGGTTACACGCTGGAGACGGTGATTGCGCTGATCCGGTCGATGGGTCCGCACGGCCGGGGCATGGGCGCAGCGGAGCGGTTCCAGATCGCCGCCCAGGCCGGTGTGTTGAGCGGCACGCACGGCAAGACGGCGCGGGAGCTCATCGCGTCCGGCATTCTGCCGCCGGAGTACGGAACCGACAAGGGCACCGCGACCGGGGAAGGAACAGACCCGAACGAGGCCAGCACAGCCGGCGCACCTACCGAGCCCTCCTCGGCCGACACCGACGGCCCGGACGAGGGCGAGGAGATTCGCGTCCTCGCCCCCGGCGCCGACATCGACACCGGGGGTGATGAGGAGCTCGAGCGGGCGAAGATCGCCGTGCTCGCCGTGCCCGAGGCGCTTGATGTCCCCGAGCAGCTGTTCGCCAACGCCAGCACTGACACCGAGACCCTCAAGTTTTTGATCGCCGCCCGGGTCGCGAAAATCTGGAAGGCGGCCTACGCCGAGGACCGGGGTGAGGTCATCCCGGTCGGCGGCCAGTCCGTCGCCGAGATGACCGCTGAGCTGCGGGACGGGACATACTCCGAGATGGTGCGCGCCACGTTCCGGACCGAGTACGACGCGGCGCAAAACCTCACCCCACCACCCGGGTGGTCGTTCCGGCCGGGTTCGACACCGAATGCCACCGAACCAGTGGCGCCGAACCTCATGCAACGCCACGTCGCCACCCTGTTGCGTGACCGGTCCCGTGTCGGGAACTGGTCCGGAACCGGTTCCGGCAAAACCGTGTCCGCCGTGCTCGGCGCCCGGCTCATCGACGCCGGCACCACCCACGACGGGGGCAAGCCCGGGGTAGTTATAGTGTTGTGCCCCAACAACACTGTGCCCGGCTGGGAGTCGGTCATCACCAGCTGTTACCCCGACAACCAGGTCATCACCAAGACCCTGCGCCCGGCAATGGCGGACTGGCCCAACACCGGGCCGCGGTGGCTGGTCGTGAACTTCGACCGCCTGCAGCAAGACACCTCGCAGCCCGACCTGGCCGCGCTGCTCGCCTCCTACCAGGTGGACCTACTCGTCGTCGACGAGGTCCACCTCATCAAGCACCGCGCCAGCAAGGCGGAGGAAAGCCGGCGACGGCTGGCGATCAAGGGGTTGTCCTGCGAGGCGGGACGCCTCAACCCGGCCCTGTCGGTGCTGACCATGTCCGCGACCCCCGTGGTCAACGACCTGCACGAGGCCCGGTCACTCCTCGAGGTCCTGTGGGGCGTCAACCTCGACGACGTAAAGGTCACACGCACCGACACCAACGCTTTCAACATCCATGCTTTGCTGGTCCGGGCAGGGGTGCGGTGGATGCCGATATACACCCCGACGATGAACGAGCACACCCCGCAGATCAACGTCGACCACCTCCTGGAACCGCTGCGCGCGCTCGGGCAGTCACCGAACGCGGCGGCGGTCGAGCGGACCCTCATCGACGCGAAGCTGCCGACCATCGTGGACGAATGCGTGGCCGCGCAACAGCAGGGCCGGCGCACCCTCGTCTACACCCACTTCGTGCACGAGCTGGTCGCACCGATCCAGCGGGCACTGGAAACCGCCGGACTGCGGGTGGGCGTGTTCACCGGCGCCGACAAGAGCGGCCTGGCAGCGTTCCTCGGCAAGGACACCACCGGGGCCACCGTCCGGACGATGGCCGAAGCCGAGCGGGTCGACGTACTCATCGGCTCCTCCGCCATCGGCACCGGCGTCGACGGCCTGCAGGATGTGGCGGACACCCTGATCTTCGCCTCCCTGCCGTGGACAAACGCCGAGTGGCGCCAGATCGTGGGCCGCCTGCACCGCCAAGGCCAACCCCACAACGTCGACGTCATCACCCCCACCACCTGGCTGGAGCACGACGACCACAACGCGGAAGGCCGCATGGACCGGTGGTCGTGGGACGACCACCGGATGGATGTGGTCAGGTACAAGAAATCGCTCGCCGACACCGCAGTGGACGGCGTCGCACCCGCAGGTCAGATCATCGACCCCGACGGGCAAGCGAGGCATCTGTTGGGGTGGTTGCGCCGGGTGGAGACCGACGGGGTGGAGACCCTCGTGCGCACCCCGCTCGATGCCACCCTCGAAACACTCGTCGCCGGCGGCGTCGGGGGTGACGAGGTCCAGCGGCGACGGCGCATCGGCGACTTCTCCCAAGCCAACCGTCGCTGGAACCAGACCGGTTCTGGCAAGACCCACGCCAGGCTCACCGCGAACCCGACGGAATGGCGCGACTACCACGCCCTGTACACCGAGGCCCGGCGCAACTGGGCCACCATCCCGGCCCACGTGTTCGCGGACTGGCTGGACCACCGCCTCGACCGCCCGCGACGGGTGGCCGACCTGGGATGCGGTGAGATGCTGCTCGCCGACCGGCTCATCGACAGCGGCAACCCGGGCGGGCACACCGTCCTCGGGTTCGACCACGTCGCCGTGGACGAACGGGTTGCCGCGTGCGACATCGCGCACCTGCCGCTGCCCGACGCGAGCGTCGAGGTGGCGGTGCTGTCGCTGGCCCTGATGGGCGCCAACCACGGCGACTACATCACCGAAGCCCACCGGGTGCTCGGCATCGACGGGCAGCTGTGGATCGCCGAAACCGCGTCACGAGTCGGGCAGGACACGAACCGGCTGCGCAACTCGATGCGTGACTACGGGTTCGACCTGGCCCACATCGAAGTCGTCACGGACACGTTCACCATGATCCGGGCCACCCGCGCGGATCGGGCACCGGTCACCGATCCTCGCCCGTTCCTGTTCACCGTGGACGACGCTGCCGCCTTCGATGCTGCTTAGCGCCATGGACCGCGGTAGGCGACGGACGGCGTGGACCCGATTGACGGGTGATCACCCCGCTGACGCAGGGAACGTGGGGAAATCCCCACCCTTACAGGAAACACTCCCGCAGACGCAGGAACTACAACGCTAACACGGGCTTTCCGGCGTTCATGCCGCCGGAACAGCGTGAAGGAGCCCGAACCCGTACGCACGCCCGCGCCCCAACCCGGTGGACAGAACTTGCACGAACCGATCAGGGTCCTGCACGTCCAACACGCCGCGGACCGCGGTTGAGTTCAGCGTTGCCCCCTTCGATGAGGACACAACCGGACCTTCGCTGTCGATGGCGACATCGACGCCACCCCACAGGTCGTCGACCGCCAAGCTGAAAGCTCCACGCGACTGCCTGATCAGCCATTCGGTCAGCGCCTCGTGGTCAGTGATCGGAGTGCGGGTACCCCGGGCGGAACCGGGAACCGATCTCACGGTGGTGGCGCAGACCCGAGTCAAGAACCGCCACTGCGATCCTGACTTCGTTCGACCCGCGAAGCGGGCAGCGAGGTCCACCGGTTCGGTCACCGAATCAACGGCACTGTGCCCCACCCAGGCTTGCGGGTCGAACGAAATGCACGCCTGAATGGTGATGACCGGCGTGCCGTGGTGGGTGTCCGCCCGCCACAGCACCTTGTTGTCGGCGCGCGCTGTGTTCCTGTCCGTCCCCGAGAAGGCGCGCATCGTGAATCCGTGCATCACGTGCGGGTCGGCGAGTAGTTCCCGGGTGTGCGGGGAACGGGGGTTCAGCGTCACTCGCGTTGCCCACATCTGCTGGGTGTTCATCGTTGCTCCTGGAGTGTTCTCTGCCGCAGGTCGGCGCTGGCAACCCAGTCCGTGCGGACATAACGGGGCACGTACCTGCGATGGATGTCGCTGAAATCCAGCGGGTGGTCGAAGCGGATCTGGGCGAGCGGGTCCGCTGGGCCCGAAGGCAGCGACAACCTCATCCGCTCGTCGACCCTGCTGCCCGGCAATGCCGGTGCAGTGCGGAGCACATTTTCGGGGTCCTCGGCCAGGAGGCCACCAAAAATCGGGGCAGCGTTCGGACAGCTCCGCCGACCCAGGTACAGGGGGCGGGCCGGGCGCTGCAACGCCTCACCACAGCGGGTGAGGAGATCGGCGTTCCCGGCGAGCACCGCGGTGAACGAGGCCCCCGCCAGGTAATGTTTGACACCCACCACCCCTGTCGGCAGCCCGTCTTTCTGGGAAATGATGTCCCGGAACGACCGACCGGTGTCGCCCAACGAGGTGATCTCTGTGCGCTGGGCGACCCCGGTCGTTGTGCCGGCTGTGTAGAAGTCCCTCATGCGGCGACCTTGGACGTCCACTCGGGTGGCGAACCACAGCTCCGCCAGGTCGGTGATGGCGTCGCTGCGGATGCGGCCGAGAGCGTTGGCCACCAAGCCGACCACACCGGAGAATGTCGGTTCCCGGTCGGTGTCCCGGTCGGTGCTTTTCGAGCCGGACCCCCACGACTGCAAGGGGGCCGACAACCGCAGGAGCAGGGTCAGCTCACCCACGGTAGGCATCTTCCATCGCGGAGTCGATCGTCGCCGTCACCGTGTCGTGCAGGGTGGCGTTGTCGAACACCACCCCCTTGAGGTCGGGGTGGGTGATGCAGGCGTGCCCGGTGGCGCCGTCGGCGTAGGCGGTGGCCCACGCATCCCAGGTCGCCCCCAGCGCTTCGGCGGACTCCCGGAGGTAGTCGTCGTGCACGGGCCGCGTGAACGCGTCGCCCAGCATGCGGGGGGTGTCGGTTGCCACCACCACCACCAGGGCCGGGTCCACGTAGGGGGCTGTACCGTGTTCCATGGCGCTGGGACGCAGCCGGGAGAACCCGGCCAGGAATGCCGCCACCCCCTTGCGGGCCAGCTCGTCGTCGTCGCGCAGCGGACCGGTGGCGAACTCGTCGAGGTTCACCACCCCGTAGCGGTAGAAACACCCGCTCGTGAACCCTTGGTGCCCCATGTTAGCGGAACCGGCGTGACCCTGCGAGGCTTGGTCGTCATCGACGGCGGACCAGAAATCCGTGAGGTAGTCGTCGGGGTGGGTGGTGAACCCGTGCGCCACGGAGCAGGCCGCTTCGACCGACTGATCGGCGATCTCGGTGAGCATGCGGCCGAACAAGGCCACATCCACCAGACGCCCCGCGTCCAGCACTTTCTCCGCAGCAGCGGTGACGGTTTTCTTGGTCTTGGCGTCGAGGGTCTTGCCCAGCTCGTCCCAGTGGTCGCTGACGAGCTGGGCCAGACCCTGGTAGGCGTTGCGGTGCGCGGGGATGAGCACGTTGGTGCGGCCGGTGAACCCGATGGTGTCGACCGTCACGATCGCCCCCACCTCGTCCCCGTTCTCGTCGAGGGTGGGTGACACCCCAGCCCTCAGCTTTTTCAGCATTTCCAGGTCGACCAGACCCTTCTTCCCCTTGTCCTTGTCCTTGTAGCCGAACAAGCGGACGACCCGCTCGGCGGCCGCCTTCTCTGGGCGGCCCTGCTTGACCAGCTCGGCGATGACGTGCAGGGGCAGCCGGCGGGTCTTCACGCTGAGGGTGTCCACGTCGAGGTGGCCAGCGAGTGCCTTGCGTAGCGCGAACTTCTGCGATTGAGAGGACCACCGTGCGCGGCGGGTACCGGCCAGTGGCATGGACTTGGGCAGCCCGGCGTCGTCCCGGTTGATGCAGGACAGCGGGAACCACTGCAACGCGTGGATTTCGATGAAGCGGGACATGACGGGTGATCCTTTCGTGGAACTGGATGACGAGGGGGTTGTGGGTCGAAAGCGGGGACTGTTCAGGACTGCGCCTCCGTGGAGTCGGATGAAGCCCAGACGCTTCGCTTGTCCGCGTAGAAGTCGTACGCCCACCGGCGTTGCCGCCGGGTCCACAGGTGGGGGGCGCAGGTCAGGTCGTCAGCCAGGGAAAGCCAGTTCACCGCGATGCGTTCCCGGCTCAGCACTGCCACCGCCCGGTGCGCGGCGGAGCGCACGTGGTCCTGTCGGGCGCGGGTCAGCTCCTCCAGCAGGATGGTGGACAGCCGGGCGTCGGTGCGGAACACGACGCCCAGCGCAGCGCCGAGTGGCTTCCCGGTGCCTGGCTGGGCGGTGTTGGCGGTATGCCACAGGGCGAACAGTCCCGCCAGCAGGTAGTAGGACCTTTCCCGCGCCGCGTCGGAGGGATCGGCGAACCCGCCGACGTGGATGACGGCAGATTCGCCGATGCCGTCCCGCTGGCCCAGCGAGGAGCGCATCGCCATCAGCGCACTGCGGTTGCCCTGGTGGGTGAGTTGGTTCAGGTGCGCGATGAACGGGGCGTTGGGGCTGGTTGTGGTGGTCATGCTGCGGTCTCCTGGTGGGCGGTGTAGGGGAAGCGTCGGGAGAGGGTGGAGGTGAACTTCGCCTTCTGCTGGCCGTACTCCATGGCGGGTAGGTTCCTGGCCTCCTCGTCGAACAGGGCGACGGATGACTTCCACATCGAGCGGTTGAACTCGTCTCGGGCGCTGGTGATTACGGCCTCGTCGAAGGGCTCAGCGGCGCAGCGGTCGAGCAGGTGCCGAAACACCGGTTCCGCTTCCCACCAGAACAGGGAAGCCGCATGTCCCGCTGCTTTACCATCCGCTGTCGCCGTGTAGAACGCTTTCAACGCCTGCACGAGGTCCTTGCCGGTGTCTTCCAGCGCAGCCAGGGCAAGCCCGATCTGGGCGGGCGCGAGGGAATCCTCGTGCATGAACCCCACCGGCAGCGGCATCAGCGCCCGGATCTGCACGGTGGTGAGTTTCTGTCCGGCGTTGTTGCGCCCGTAGATCGCGACCGCACCCAGCGCCTTGTCTTGGTTGAACAGCCGCTGGGTGGCGGTGAGGACCTGGTCTGACCCCGTATCGGCTGTGAAGCCGTAGATGATGGGGGACTCCCGCCACAGCCCTTTCGTGTCGCTCGCGCCCAGGTGCTTACGTTTGCCGTCCTTCGCAGCGGCCGCGTAGATGAAATGCGGTTCGGGGACCACAGCTGCCGGGGGGTGTGATGCCGCCTTGCCGTCCTCGGGCATGGTGTCCGGGGGCGGCCGATGCCCGACGCCCAAGCGGATTCCGGTAACGGTGTGCCCGTCCGTGGACACGCTCAACAGGTAGGAACGTGCCGGCCATACCAACCTTCCCAACCAACCGCTGGGAGCGTCACCGGAGTCGACTTCCCACACCGGTGTTCCCAGGTCCGGGGCTGCGTGCAAGTTGAGCAGCAGCGTCTCCGCCAAGTTCCCCCCGATGGGGAAGGCGATCAGGGCCCCGGCGAAGATGCCGGCTGGGGTGCTCTTGTTCTGCTCCGCTTCCCCCGTGGTCGAGGTGGGTCGGGCGGCGGATGTGGTTTGACCGTTCCCCCACATCTGCACCGCGAGCAGGTATCGGGCGGCGTCGGCGGCATCCATGCTGTCCGCCTCGTCGGCGTAGCCGGGGTGCAGAGTTTTCGCTTCCCCGGCCAGGAAGGGGAACGCGAGCAGGGTCGGGCTGCGCTGGATGATCGGGCGCAGCCAGGTGGACTGCAGGAACGGCCGCGTGGGGTGGCCGAGGTCGAACCGGTCCGCCACGGTGTCGAGGTAGGCCAGCACCCGGTCGGAGGGGTAGTTGTGCGGGATGTCGGGGTTGTCCTTGGTGGGTCCGCCGAGGGCCGCTTGCGTCACGGCGATCAGCAGCCGCAGGACCGCAGCCTCCACCCCAGGGTCGGGATCTGTCACAGCTGCTATTTGATCAGCCTGTGCCACAACATCTTTCACCCCAAGAACCTGGTGACGGCCGGTCAGGGTCATCACGTGGATCCACGGCTCGGTGAGGAGGTCGAAGGAACCTGCATGCGGGGCAGAAGTGGACATGGACAGGACCATACCACCTTTACAGTTAGAAATCTGCGTGAGACACTCCGGGTGACCCGGCGCGGCTGGTCTTCCCCGCGCAAGCGGGGAGTGTGTCCAGAGTGTCGGGCCGGCCCAGTACCCTCGGAGCAGCAACAGGACGAGTAACCCAGTGATAACCCGCAGCTCAGGAAGGGTCTTCCCCGCGCAAGCGGGGGTGTTTCCCACCACCCCGTGGAGCGCTCGCCGACTACGGGGTCTTCCCCGCGCAAGCGGGGGTGTTTCCTTCACCACCAGCACCCGGTTGACCAACTTCACGTCTTCCCCGCGCAAGCGGGGGTGTTTCCAGCCTCGATCCGGTCAACAACGGGCTCGAACTGTCTTCCCCGCGCAAGCGGGGGTGTTTCCGGCCGACAGGTGACCCTGCAACAGCTCCGGGCATCTTCCCCGCGTAAGCGGGGGTGTTTCCGACGCGTACGCGCACTGGCGGACCGAGTTGTTGTCTTCCCCGCGCAAGCGGGGGTGTTTCCAAACCCGCAGTTCAGGAAGGGTCTTCCCCGCGGTCTTCCCCGCGCAAGCGGGGGTGTTTCCTGGGCCTTCACCGTGCCGGTGCCAGACGCCGAGTCTTCCCCGCGCAAGCGGGGGTGTTTCCGCCCGGCTCGATGTGCGGATTGATCAGGCCTGGCGTTCCCCGCGCAAGCGGGGGTGTTTCCTGGCCGGGCCTGCTCGAGCTGATCGGGGAGCAGTGTTCCCCGCGCAAGCGGGGGTGTTTCCTTAGGACACTCGAGGGCGTCGAGCACATCGAGGTCTTCCCCGCGCAAGCGGGGGTGTTTCCAGTCGTGGGTCGCCGCCGAAATGGGAGACGTGGTGTTCCCCGCGCAAGCGGGGGTGTTTCCCACCCCCGCACCGGGTAGCCCGGCGTGGACGAGTGTTCCCCGCGCAAGCGGGGGTGTTTCCCTGCCAACGCTGGCGCAGGCGGAGGAGATGATGTGTTCCCCGCGCAAGCGGGGGTGTTTCCGTTATCGACCATCACTGTCCAGCTGGCGGCGGGTGTTCCCCGCGCAAGCGGGGGTGTTTCCTGTCCACTGGTCTTTGTGGTGCTCGAAGAATAGTGTTCCCCGCGCAAGCGGGGGTGTTTCCCTCCTGGCAGCAACCGCAGCCGACGACGATGAGTGTTCCCCGCGCAAGCGGGGGTGTTTCCGTAGGGGCCAACCCGGGCACGCTCGGTCTTGGGTGTTCCCCGCGCAAGCGGGGGTGTTTCCGGAGTGAATGCCGCGGAGCTCGCCTTCTCCGAGTGTTCCCCGCGCAAGCGGGGGTGTTTCCCGATTGGGTGATCTGTTGCCAGGCGGTCTGGGGCGTTCCCCGCGCAAGCGGGGGGTGTTTCCGACCGAATTGTCCTGCTCCAAGGCTGCGATGAGTCTTCCCTGGTGAGGTCTTAGACCAGACCGAACTCTGCGTCGTAGGTGAGGGGACCGTCCGGGTCCAGCACGAGGAGCTTGGTGTGCGCCAGCGCCGTCCCCTTCCAGGCAGGCGGATCTTCCACCATGCCGTCGAACACCCGTTTGCGGACGTTCAATGTCGACTGCTGCCACTCCCCACGGTTCCTGTTCACCGGGAGCACAGTCCGTCGGGACACCGGGATCAGCCCACCCGCTGTGCGGTGCGCGACGGCCACCTGCATCGACTCATCGCCGTCGCGGGTGCGGTACCGCTCATCCTCCAGGGCCTCCGAGTTCCACGCGGTGTCCAACCATGGAAAGGGCAGGGTCAAGGTTTTCGCCGTGCCCTGCGATGCGTTGTCTGCGCGGGTCTGTCGGGTGTTCAATGTTTCCCACTCCTCGAGTTCCGCGCCACTCAACGATCCGGTGGTGCCGTCGTACACCGACTGGACCAGGGTGGGAATGTCCTCGGGCAGGCGGAGTTGTGTTCTGTATTTCAACTCGTCCCATGTGCGCAGCAGGGCGGTGGGGACGGTGGCCCGGTACACCCATGACATGGGGGCGAAGTCGGGCACCCCGTTGGTCCCCACCGGTGGGGACAGCACCCACACCGCTGGGTCCGCGGCCCAGACCGGCCGCGGTGTGTTCGCCCACCGGTGGACCCGGCCGGCGCGCTGCAGCAGCAGGTCCGCCGGGGCGAACTCGGTGACCAACAGATCGAAGTCCAGGTCCAAGCTCTGCTCGATGATCTGGGTGCCCACGACGATGCACAGCCGCTTGTCGCGTATCTCCAGGCTGTCCTTCCCCGACTGACGCAGGACGCGCTGCCCGATGGCGGCACGGTCACTACGGCAGAACTTGGAGTGGAGCAAGAGGGCGGTGGCCTCGGGCATCGCGGCGCGGACGCTGCGGTACGTGTTGCGGGCGTGGGCGACGCTGTTGCACACCACACCGACAGTTCCCCAGGGCGCCGCCGCCGTGATGTGCTGGCGCAACGCCGCCGTGATGTCCGAGTCGGAGCTGTGCGGGTCGACCGGCAGGTGCCGCACCACCACGGTGGTCTGTTCCCGCGTCTCGATGGGATGGGTGACCGTGACCTCGTGTGCGGTGGCGCAGGTGACCGCCGGGTACTCCGCTTCGGGCAGCGGGTCCATCACCTGTTCTCCCCGCAGACCGGAGCGGTAGGCGTTCACGAAATCGGTTTTCATGCCGATCGGCAGTGTGGCGGACAGCAGAACCACAGGGCAGCCCAGGGCCGCCAACCACTGGAGCGTCGTTTTGAGCAGTGTCGCCTGGAACACGTCGAAGGCGTGGATCTCGTCGAAAATGATGACTCGGCCGGCGAACCCGGACAGCCGCGCCTGGACGTACTTCACGGGCTGCGCGGACAGGGTGACCTGGTCGCTTGTGCCCACCCCGATGGGGTACAACAGGCTGCAGTGTGCACCGCGGAACCAGAAGTCGCGCTCGGTCGGGTTGGTTGGCTGCGCCCGGCCCGGGCGGTGTCCGTCGGAGTGGCCGCCGACAGGAACGGCATCGTACCGGTCACCGCAAGCCTCATCACTTTCGTTGGCTGCGGGCGTGCTGTCGGCTTCGTCGGTGACGGGGAGTGGCACGTTCCAGTCCCCGGTATTCAGGATCGGGACGTCCTCGGCGCTGCCCACCGCGCGCAGCCACTCGCTCACCCTCCGGTGCATCTCCCGTGCAGTCGCCTGGGTGGGCAGCGCCACGTAGAAGCCTGTCGCACCTTTGCGGGCGTACTCATGCGCCGCCCACAGCGCCGCCTCCGTCTTTCCGATCCCCATGGGGGCCTCGACCACGATCAGCGACAGCAGCGGCGCGGCGCGGGCCACCTCGCCCACCACCGTCTGCACCGGCCGCGGCGGCTGGCCGAACAGTTCGGTGAACGACTTCGGTTGCTGGCTGCGCAGTTTCCATGCAGCCAGCGGTGTTTTCCGCTCCGCCCGCGCTGAGTTCTCCCGTGCCCTCACCATGTAGTCCTGCACCGACATCGGCTCGTCAAGGTGAGGGAACCACCGCGGTCCTGACGCCACCCAGTCGGCTGACTTCACCAGTCCGGCGACCTCCATCATCAACGGGCTGGCGATGCGTGGGCTGAACGCGAGCGGGGTGTGCGCGCCGCACGCCTGCCGCACCAGGTCGACAACCTCCATTCGTGCCGAATGCCACCCGGGGAAATGACGTGGGCTCACCAGGGCCTGCGTCGAGCCGAAACTTCTGAGGAACACCCCGTGCTCGACGCTGAGCGCAGTCGCCCACGCCACCGCGGGTTCACAGTCACTGCCCCAGGAGATGAACAACTTTTTCAGTGCGCTGGCCCCCAGTTGCTCATGCGACATCCACGGCTTGCCCAGACACTCGAGTCCACCGTCGTGCACGACCTGACCGAGCGGTCGAGCCTGCTGCTGAAAGTGGGGGGTTGCTTTGCCCAGGTCGTGCATGGCCGCCAGGACAGCGAACCATGCACCGGCCTGCCGCTCACCGGGCTGCCCGGTGGCCTCGGTGAAAGCCCGCCGGAAGTGGGCGGAAACGGAGGTCTCCCACAACCTTTCGGCGACGGCGGAGGTGACCAGCAGATGCCACAACAGCGGGTGCCGGATGCCGGTGAGCCCGCTGCGATCCGCTGGGTCCGTCTTCCCCCAGAGGGTGAAAACCTGCGGGGGTACCACAGCGGGTATGGGCTGCTGTCCTGTGTTGTGGGTCTGTGTCATGGTGGTCATCTCAGATTTCAGGCTGGTGGGCAGGTGTCGTCGACTTCGGCGGCCAGGTGGGCGATCGCGGCCCGGTTCAAACCGGCCGGCAACCCGGTCTCCAACACGGTGCGCTGCGGTGCGCCCGCGTCGTACACCCCGATGCGGTGCAGGGTGGTGACCCGGC
>JAABUJ010005139.1_pt1 | contig 13252 bp, 10 predicted proteins | sample 5559131 | NCBI WGS metagenome assembly JAABUJ01 (sample SAMN10711875, study PRJNA513366) | rock metagenome | isolation source: Antarctica rocks | place: Antarctica: Victoria Land, Mt New Zealand nord | collected 2016-01-07
CGTTCAGCGCCGCCGGCTAGGGCATCTGGCCACGCGTCAAAAGCGATTAGGCCGCCAATGACATAAAAGAAGTGTTATCTCCCAGGCCGTATTTGTTCAGGTACGCCATACCTAGCCGTTGTACGGTATAGTCACGGCCTTGTTATATGAGCGCGTAGACATCGACGCGTCGGCGTTAGTTATGTATCAACGCGTCGGCGTTAGTTATGTATTAAAGGGATGGCAGGACATGAAAGTATTGGTGACAGGCGGAGCGGGTTTCGTGGGGACGCACGTCGTGAACGCATTGATCGCGGCGGGCCATGACCCCTACGTCTTCGACATACAGGAGCCGCGCTATGGTACGTTCGTGCGCGGCGACCTGACCCGGCTGGACGACCTGGTGGCCGCGACGGCGGACGTGGACGCGGTGTGCCACCTGGGCGCGGTCGGAGACGTCTACCTGGCTTTCGAGAACCCCCCGCTCGCGGCGGCGCTCAACGTGACCGGCACGGCCCATGTGATGGAGGCGGCGCTGCGCAACAAGCTGCGCAAGGTCGTCTACGCCTCCACCTGGGAGGTCTACGGCCACCCCCAGTACCAGCCGCTCGACGAGCTGCACCCGTGCGCGCCCGACCACCCCTACAACATCACCAAGCTCGCCGGCGAGCACCTGGCGCTCTCGTACGACGCGCTCAAGGGCGTCCCCGCCGTCGCGTTGCGCCTGGGCACCTCCTACGGCCCGTACATGCGGCCGAACTCGGTGTTCTCCCTCTTCATCAACAAAGCCAAGGCGCGCCAGCCGATCACCATCCAGGGCACGGGCGGCCAGTCGCGCCAGTTCACGCACGCCCGCGACATCGGGCGCGCCTTCGTCGCCGCCCTCGAGTCGGACGTACACGGCTCCATGTACAACATCGCGGCGGAGGAGAAGATCTCCATCAAGCAACTGGCCGAGCTGGTCGCGGCCGAACTGCCGACCGACATCGTGTACACCGAGGCGCGCGTGGGCGACGTGCCGCCGGCGTCCATCAGCAGCGCGAAGGCGCGGCGGGAGCTCAACTGGTCGAGCCAGGTGCCCTTCCAGGAAGGCCTGCGCGAGCTCCTCTACGCCCACATCCACGACACGCAACCCGTGCTGTCGTAGGCGTCGCCGACGCGGAACACGGCCCTATCCGGGGGCGCGAGGCGAGCTGCCGTCTCGCGCCCCCGGATAGGGCCGTGGCAAAACTATATGCTATGGCCCTCCTTTTTGTACCCTTTGTACGCCTGTACGCCTGTACGCCTGGAGCAACTTCTATGACGGGCCCATCTACCGGGGCGCTGGTCATCTCGCTTGACTTTGAACTGCACTGGGGACTGCGAGATAAGACATCGACGACCGGCTACTACCGCCAAAATCTCTTGGGCGCCCGGGATGCGACGCCCCGCATGCTCGCTCTCTTCGAGGAGTATGGGGTCAGCGCGACATGGGCGACAGTTGGCTTTCTCTTTGCCCATTCCAAGCAAGAACTGCAAAGCTTTTCCCCCACAGTCAAGCCGCTGTATGACAATCCCGCGCTCTTCCCCTACCACGAGGCGGTTGGGGACGGGGAGGATGACGATCCCCTCCACTTCGCGCCAAGCTTAATCGACGCCATTCAAGCGACACCGCGGCAAGAGATAGGATCACATACCTTCTCCCACTACCACTGCCTCGAGCCTGGACAGAGCCGGGAAGCGTTCGCGGACGACTTGAAAAGCGCTGTACGCATCGCTCACATGTCTGGTATCCAACTGACATCTTTTGTCTTCCCGAAAAACCAGTATAACCCCGATTATGAGGATGTGCTGATAGACGCGGGTATCACGAGCTACAGGAGTAACCAGCCGGGGTGGATGTACAAGGGAGTGAGTGAAACCAAAACGACAACGTTAATGCGCGCGGCCCGGTTGACCGATTCCTATCTCAACGTCAACGGACCGCACACAACGCGCTGGGATGAGTTATGCGTGGGGCATGGTATCTGTCGCATCCCGGCCAGCTTTTTCCTACGGCCGTACTCACCACGGTTGAAGTGGTTAGACCCGCTCCGTCTGCATCGCATCACGAAAAGCATCGAACGAGCCGCGCGCGCGCGCGAAATTGTTCACCTATGGTGGCACCCCCATAACTTTGGCGTCCACTTGGATGAAAACATCGCCTTCCTACGGGCAATCCTGGAGGGTTTCGCCCATCAGCGGGAGACCCATGGTATGCGCTCTTTGTCCATGGCCGATGTCGCGGCGATCGTGATGCCGTGATGTACCGCACGAACCGCGCTATCTCGGTATTATAGAGATGACCACTCGATCCACACCCGAATCGCCCACACCCGCACAGGTTGTGCTGTTAGTCAATGAAGGGCCGTTAGCCAGCATCGTGTATCACGCCTTGAAACGGGAGTTCCCCGGTTTACAGGCGATCGTAGAGGATTCTGTCCCTCGCACGCGGCTACTCAAACGGCGCATAAAGAAACTTGGGCCGGTTATAGTCGGTGGTCAAGTTCTTTTTATGGCGCTTGTCCTGCCTATCCTGCGCAGGACCGGAAAACGGCGCATCGAGGATATCAAACAGAGGTTCGCGTTGGATGACGCGGCCATAGACGATACGGCGCTGCGTGTCCCATCGATCAATTCCGATGAGGCGCGGCAAGCGCTGCAAAAGATGGACCCGAAGATAGTGGTAGTCTTTGGCACGCGCATTATTGGACGCGCCACTCTATCCGCTGTTCCGGCGCCGTTCATAAATATGCACGCCGGGATCACGCCCTTGTATCGCGGCGTGCACGGCGCCTATTGGGCTCTGGCTGAAGGAAGGTCAGACCTCGCGGGTACTACCGTGCACTTTGTCGATCGCGGCATCGATACCGGCGTTATCATCGAACAGGCCATCTGTCGCGTGTCATCCGCGGACACCTTCGTGACCTATCCCTACCTCCAAACCGCGGTAGGCCTACCGCTCCTAGTGAAGGCGGTACGCGCGGGGCTGAACGACGTCCTGGCGGCGGGCGAGAACGACCGCCCCCTGCCGTCCAAGCTGCGGTCTCACCCGACGCTCTGGACCTACGTGGGGACGTGGTTGAGTAAGGGCGTCAAATAACGCTACACTATAGGTCCAATCACTAATGTATACGGAGCGGTAGATTGTGAATCAGGCAGAATGGCTCGCCGAGGCCACGCCGGACGCGGCGCCCGGCGTGGCCGCACGCGCGTTGTCCTTGCGGGCCAACTTCTCCTGGACCTTCGCCGGCAACGTCATCTATAGCGCGGCTCAATGGGCCATGCTAGTCGTGTTGGCCAAACTCGGCTCGAAAGAGATGGTCGGTCTTTTCACGCTCGGCTTGGCGGTCACCGCGCCCGTGATGATGCTGACCAATCTACAACTGCGCGGTATACAGGCGACCGACGCGCGCCATGTGTACTTGTTCGGGCACTACGTTGGATTACGCCTTCTAACCACGCTGCTGGCATTAGCGGTCATCGCGGGAATTGTTATCATATCGGCGCCGGGATGGGGACCGGCGCTCGTCATCCTCGCCGTGGGCGCCGCGAAGGCGTTCGAGTCTATCAGCGATGTGATCTATGGTCTGCTGCAACAGCACGAACGGATGGACCGCATCGCCACGTCGATGATGATTAAGGGACCCTTGTCATTGGCCGCGCTCGCCGTTGGTGTCTACCTGACGCACAGCATCCTCTGGGCTACGCTCGGGCTGGCGCTTACGTGGGCGCTCATCCTGGCCGGGTACGACCTACGCAGCGCTATAGTCGTCCTGCGGGCGTCCCAGCCACAGGCAGGGGCCGATTGGCCGCGCGCGCTGCGCCCCATTTGGGATCTACGCCCACTCGCGGCGCTGGCCTGGCTGGCGCTGCCGGCCGGGATCGTCATGGCGCTTCTCTCTCTAAGCGTGAATACGCCCCGCCTATTCGTGAAACACTATCTGGGAACGGGTGACTTGGCCATCTTCGCCTCCATGGCGTATGTTTTAGTGGCCGGCGCGACGCTGACGACTGCCCTCGGTCAGGCGGCCGCCCCCCGGCTATCGCAATACTTCGCGGCCGGAAATGTGCCTGCATTTCGCGCGCTGCTCACGAAATTGCTCGGCATCGGCGTCGTGCTGGGCGGCGCCGGCGTGCTGGTGGGCCTCGTCGCGGGCCGCGCGATACTAACGCTGCTGTATCGCCCCGACTATGCCGGTCACGTCGATGCGTTCGTGTGGCTGCTCGTCGCGACCGGTTTAGAATATATCGCATCCTTTCTCGGGTATGCGCTGACCGCGGCCAGGTATTTGAGGATCCAGGCGCCCATCTTTATCGCGGTCATCGCCTTCATGCTGGTGGCGGGGCCTTTCATCATTCCAGCGCACGGCATGGTGGGAGCGGCATGGGTCTTCGGCGGCTCAGTCGTACTCCAGATCCCCTTGGAGGGCGTGGTCATCGTCTACGCGCTCAAGAAACGTACACGCCAACACACAAGGCAGACAGGGCAGGATAACGTATGATAGACGCGCGAAAGCCGGTCAAAGTGCTTCACATATTCGGGCGTATGGTGCGCGACGGCGCCGAGATGCGGATGCTGGAGATGATGCGCGCACTCGACCTGGAGCGCTACCAGTTTCACTTCTGTACCTTGGAGGGCCAGCCGGGCGACCTTGACGACGAGATTCGTGCGCTCGGGGGCGTTATCCACGCGGATCGCCTCAGTCCGGGCTTGCCCTGGCGCTTTCGACGTTTGCTGCGCGAACAACGGTTCGATGTCGTGCACGCGCATGTCCTGCTCTCCTCTGGTTTCTTTCTCCGCCTGGCCGCGCGCGAGAGTGTGCCCGTGCGCGTCGCCCACTTCCACTCGACAGGCGATGGGCGCCCCACGACCCCGCGTAGGCGCGTGCAGCGCGCGGTGATGCGGCAATGGGTCGACCGCTATGCCACCCATCTCCTTGGCGTGAGCGAAGGCGCCATGGCGGCGTGGAGCCCGCGGTGGCGCGCCGACCCGCGTTGCCAGGTCGTCTATGACGGCATCGACGTGACGCCGTTCGCACAGCTGCCGGATCGTCACGAAGTACGCCTGGAGTTTAACCTGCCCGAGGAGTGCCGGCTGTACATTCACGTCGGACGGCTGGCCGCCCCGAAGAACCACGCGCGCCTCATCGCGATCTTCGCGGAGATCGCGCGGGCCGATCCGTCGGCGTACCTACTACTGGTCGGTCGAGGAGGGAATGATATCGAGCGCATGCTGCGCGCCCGCGTCGCGGACTGGGGTATCGCCGATCGCGTCGTCTTCGCTGGGATGCGCTTCGACGTGCCCCGGCTCCTTACAGCGGCCGACCTTTTGCTCTTTCCGTCGCGGAGAGAAGGGCTGCCGGGAGCGGTATTGGAGGCATGCGCGGCGGGGACGCCTGTGCTGGCGAGTGACCTCCCCGGCGTGCGTGAGATAGCGGCGCAGTGTCCCACGGTACGCTATCTTCCCCTGGACATAGGCGACAAGGACTGGGCGGGAACCGCGATGGCGCTCGCCGCCGATAGCCGCGACCCCGCTAGGAGGGCCGCCATCGCGCGCGCGTTCGCGGCCGGCTCGCTCACCATACGCGACTCCGTGGCCGCGCACGCGACGATTTATCAAAAGGGGCTCGCGCCATGCTAGGAGCCGCTATCCCCGCGGGACGGCCCGGCGCCGCGCGCCGTTCGCGGCCCCATTTACAAGAGATTCTGCCGCACCTGTTCCTGGTGTGCCTGGCGCTCATGTTGGCCGCGCTCGCGATCGTGGGGCTGACAGGCGTCTCCCTCGCCGCCACGGCCGACATCACGTCGTTGTGCGCGGTCGGCGCCATCACCCTGGTTGTCCGTGTCGCGCCGCGCCGGCTCTGGTCGGCGTCCGCGATATACCTATGCGTCCTCTGCCTGTTCCATTTCGGCCTCGCGGCGGTCTATGGCCTCGGCCTGCCAATCGGGAGCGCGACCTTGGCGAATATGAGCGCGTGGTTTTACACGCCGTACACGAAGGAAGCGCTTGTCCTGACCGGCATGGGGTTTGTATCGTGCGGCATAGGTATCCTGATCGCGTTGCTGTGGGGGACGACTACGACACGCGTGCGATCTGTTGCGGCGCTGGCGTCATCCGAGAGGGCGGCTAGCGATCGCGCTTTCTTGGTCACCGGCTTCGCGCTCGTCCTTGTATCCGTGTGCGTGTGGTTCCTCATCGCGGTGCGCGCCGGCGGCGTCGGAATCCTGTTCGGGTCCTACGAGACATTCCTGGCCGTCGTCGGCGAGAGTCTCGCCCTTACTTTGGCATATTACGGTATCAACGTGGGCATGGTCTTCCTGGCTGCCGCACAACCCGCGGCGCTACGCCGTGTCGCCTTCGCCATCTTCTGCTTATGGAGTCTCATCGCCCTCCCCCTGGGCCTGCGTGGAGAGGTCCTATTTCCCGGCCTTGCCGCGCTCGTTATTATGGCCAAGAGACGGCCTCCATTCTCCGCGAAGGTCGCCTTTTTACTGGGGCTACTCTTGTTGAGCTCCATCGCCGCGCTACGCGAGGTGCGTCAGGTTGGGGTGCAAAACGTCGGCTCGGCGACGGTCAGCGCCAGCCCGCTTGACGCCCTGACCGAGTTGGGCAGCTCGCTACGCCCGGTGTCGGAAGTCGTCTATTGGAGGGCGACCGGTGACCAATTCATATATGGGGCGAGTTACTGGGCGCCATTCGACCGCGCGCTGGCCAAGGTCGTACCGGGACGCGCCTGGAAGCTGCCGCCGGCGGAGGAAGATCCGCGCGTCTTGGGCTCGCTAGCGACCATGCGCGGCGATGGCGCGATCGGTTTCTCCGTCGTGGCCGAGGCCTATCGCAACTTCGGGCCCGCCGGCGTCTGCGTCATTATGGCGTTGATCGGGCTGTTGCTTGGCCGCTTAGACCTATGGCCGCCCACGGCGGGGCGCCAGGTCTTACTTGGCGTCATCCTTGTCCCCCTACTGATCGAGGTGCGCAACGACTTTACCGCCGTCCCATTTCAGATCCTGGAGGGCTGCGTCGTGGTATATGTGGTGTTAGTGATCGCCCGGACTATCGCAAGGAACAAGGGCGCGGCGATGAACCCTTTCCTACAGCCGGACGATGACGCTCCAGCCGTAAAAGGTAGACCGCGATGAGCCGTCCCGCCTTTCTCATCACTATTGACACGGAAGGGGATAACCTATGGGCGCAACCACGCGCTATCACGACGAGGAACGCCGCGTACATCCCGCGATTTCAATCCTTGTGTGAAAAGTACGGCCTTAAACCAACCTATTTGACCAACTGGGAGATGGCGCGGAGCGCCGAATTTCAGGAGTTTGGCAGGGATGTCCTCGCGCGGGAGATGGGTGAGATTGGTATGCACCTCCACGCGTGGAACTCACCGCCGCTGGGTGTATTGACCTCCGATGATGACCACCATCAGCCTTTCCTCATCGACTACACGGAAGACCGGATGCGGGAGAAAGTAAAGGCGCTAACCGGCGTTCTGGAAGACACGTTCGGGGCCGGATTGGTCAGCCACCGCGCGGGCCGCTGGAGCTTCAACGAAACGTACGCGCGCATCCTCGTCGATAACGGATACCGCGTGGATTGTTCCGTCACCCCCCACGTTTCGTGGCAGTCCAGCCAGGGTGACCCGGCGGCGAATGGGGGGACAGACTTCTCACGGTTCCCGGAAACAGCCTATGTCGTCGACCTGAACGACATCAGCCGCGCCGGTCATTCACCGCTCTTGGAACTGCCTATGACCATCGTCTCGCGCCCGTATCCCCGCGGGGTGGAGGTAGCCCGGAGGGTCGTGGGCAAAAGCAGCTTTGGCGCGCGCGCGATGGATCGCTTTTTCCCGTCGGGCCTGTGGTTGCGGCCAGCGCGCGGCAACCGTGACGCCATGCTGCACATCCTCTCCATAGCCGGTCGAGAGAAACGCGCGTACGTCGAGTTCATGCTGCACTCATCGGAACTCATGCCGGGCGGTAGTCCCTATTTTCCGTCATCGCAAAGCATCGAGGTTCTCTACGACGACCTGGAAGCGTTGTTCGCGGCAGCAGTGGGCGTCTTCGAGGGGCAGACACTCTACGAATACTATCGCCAGGTCACTGGAAGCACGGTAGCGGCCAGAAAACAGGTCGGACAACAAGAATGAAACGGGATACGATGCACAGAAAAGCTTTGGTGCTGGGGAGCGACACCCGCTCCGCCTTGAGCGTTATTCGTTCGCTCGGACGCGGAGGCGTGCAGATACATGTCGCGTGGCACGAGAAGGATAGCCCGGCCTTGCGCTCACGCTATGTTTTCAGGGCGCATGACCTACCCCCTTACGACGCGGACGACGACGCCTGGCAAACGGCGTTGGTCGCGCTGATGCGGCGTGAAGGGTTCGATCTGGTCATTCCATGCCAAGATTCGACCCTTATTCCCTTACAGCAACATCGTCGTGACCTGGAGCCATGCGGGCGGCTCTATCTGCTGGACGATCGAGCGTTCGATGTGCTGTTCGACAAGTTCAAGACCAACGAACTCGCGCGCGCCGTCGGTGTGCGTGTTCCGCGCGAGATACTGGTCACACGCCCGGAAGAGGCCGACCGTGTATACGCCGCGTTCGCGCCGCCGGTGGCGCTCAAGCCCCGCGCGTCATTCGAGGCTCAGCGTCTCCATGTAAAACAGATGGTGCGCAAAGCCTACACGCGGGAAGACTTCGACGCCTATCTTAACGACATGCTGGCGTCCGGCCCGGTAGCGGTCCAGGAGAACATCCGAGGCGAAGGGGTCGGCGTCGAACTGTTGCTGCATGCCGGCGAACCGCTGATGATGTTTCAGCATGTGCGCGTGCACGAACCGCTGCACGGGGGGGGCAGCTCCTACCGCAAAAGCGTCGCGGTGTCGCCGCCTTTAGTCGACGCGGCGGTGAAGCTACTACGCCCTCTAGCGTACACCGGCGTCGCGATGGTCGAGTTCAAGGTGGATGCCCAAACCGGCGAGTGGGCGCTGATAGAGGTGAACGCCCGCTTCTGGGGCTCTCTTCCGTTGGCGATCGCGGCGGGGGCCGATTTTCCCCTGGCGCTGTTCCAACTCTTAGTAGAGGGGCGGACCGCCTTCCCGCGGCGGTATCGCGTGGGTCTCTACGGCCGCAATCTACGCGCCGACTTGGGATGGCAGTGGGCCAACCTGCGCGCCGATCGGTCTGACCAGACGCTCGCCACGCGTCCACTGAGGCAGGTACTGGTAGAAACCTTCGTCAATATCCTCACGCTGCGCGAGCGCAGCGACACCTTTACGCGCGACGATCCCAGGCCGGGCTTTATTGAGGTCAAGCAACTGGCGGCCGAGGTGGGGACGAGACTATCCGGCAAACTAACGCAGCGCTATCTGCGGTCTCCCGTCATGCGCCGGCGGCTCGAACGACGCGCGCGCGACGCCATGGGTAGGGCGCGGACGGTCCTTTTCGTGTGCAAAGGCAACGTCTGCCGCAGTCCTTTCGCCGCGCATGTGGCGCGTCGTTGTTTCCCTCCAACCACGACGTTCCTGTCCGCCGGCTCTATTCCCCGCGGTGGACGTAGCGCGCCGGCGACGGCCGTTGCTCTCGCCGCACGGTGGGCCGTAGATCTATCCGCGCACCGCTCTGTCGTCGTGACAGAGGATCTGGTCCGGCGCGCGGACGTTATTGTCGTCTTTGACTACCACAACTACCGGGAGATCGCCGCGGCTTATGGCTTCGCTCGAGACCGCATCCACTTCGTCGGGGCGCTCTACCGCGACGGCCCGTTGTTCATCAAAGATCCGTGGGAAAAAGATGCGGCCTCTTTTGAGAAAACATATCGGCAGATTGCTACCGCGCTCGGGGCGGGCTGCTATCGCGCCGATGGTGTGAGCGCGTAAGATGCTTGGCGCGGCCCGCTGATGACAGCTTCCAGGATAACCCCTCAGATAGGACGGACCGTGGCTACGCCTGTGGGCCGCATGGCCCGACGTATCGTCGCGCGGGCGTACACCCGCCGCGGGTACGGCGTGGCCGCGACGATCGTGTTGATTGCTATCCTCGCCGGAACCCTTGCCGCGTCCGACGGCCCGCGCCAAGCGGGGCCTACCCCAACCGTCACTCCCGTCGCCACCGTCAGCGTGGCTCGCGGAGACGACTGGTCACTGCCCTCCTGGGCGCCAGTTTCTCCTAACGCCGGCATCTACCTCGGCGGCCTCTCCGACCACATCCCAACCGGTGTGCCCATCCAGCAGATCGCACTCCTGCAGGCCTCGTGGAAGCAGCTCGAGCCCTCCCCCGGTCAGTACGACTGGTCGTCTATCGACAACCAGATCACCGCTAATCGTGGCCGCGGCTTCTGGCTACGCATCTACAACACGGCCGCGACGGATGTCCCCGCGTGGCTGCCCCGGCAACATCCTACCCTGCGGACGCGCCCGTGGTTCTACGGCAACGCTCCCCAGCAGTTCTACTACCCGTGGGACAATGCCTTCGACGCCGCGTTCAAGGCATTCCTCGGCGCCTTCCGCCAGCACTACGCCGTCGACCACCCCGACCTCCTTGCCCGCATCAAGTTCGAGTACGTCCCCGGCGCCTGGAACTGGGACGAGTACCAGATCTGGCCCGACGACCGCTTGCACGGGATCAGCCCCAAGGCCTACGTGTCGTGGTTCAAATCGCTCATGGACGCCTACAAAGCAGCCTTGGGCGGTGATGGGCGCAAGCTCGTGTATACCGGGACCGGCCACACCGAGTGGGCCAATAGTAATACGGCCTGGCAGCAGGCTGTCGATGATCCGGCCGGGGGCAATATAGACGCCGACTACGTCATTCGTACCCTTGGCGGAGGCGTTCGAGAGGGCGAGACCAAAGCATTCAACCTGTTCGGCAACGAGCCCTCGTGGGGCGTCACAACGCCGATCATCAACGGCACACGCTACATGGTGACCGACGACACCAATCCCCTCGTCGCCGCCACCGACCGCTACTTCGGCGCCGAGAACGAGTGCTACGGTGACTGCGGCGCCCCTAACACGCTCGACTACTACAACGTCAAGATGTCGTTCCTGCTCATGCTCAAGCTACGCATGAACTGGGTCTTTACCTGCTACCGCTGCTACCGGACGGCTCCGGCGGTGCTCGACTGGGCCTTCCGTGAAATGGGCAAGCACTACGACGACGCGCCCGACGCCTGGGCTGACTTGCGACAGTGGACGGACAAAAACGACGGTCAGACGCTCAATAATTGGGAGCGCTGGCTCTACCAGCGCGATCAGCCCGGTGACGGCATGACCGTGCCGGCGGACCCCACCACGTCCCCCTGGGCCTTGCAGGGACCGCCCTACGACGAGGCGCGCCGCACGAACCACGCGGGCGGCTCCGACTACATGTACTTCGCCGTCGACAACAAGTTCCTCTACGGTGGCCGCGACCGCGTGCAACTCAAGGTCACCTATCTCGACAACAATAAGGCGGCGTGGCGCGTGGAGTACGACGCCGCCGACGGCGACGCCTACAAGCCGACCATGCTGGTCCGGAACGTAGGCGACGGGCAGTGGAAGACGGCGACCTTTACCATCCCCGACGCGGCTTTTCAGAAGCGGCAGCAGAGCGGTATGGACTTTCGCATCTATGACGGTGGGCGCCAGGATCTCACGGTGCGCTTTGTCCGCGTCGTCAAAACCGTCCCGCCACGCGCCACGCTCGCCGCCTCGGCACGGCGATAGCCGTTCGTCGGGTCACGGCGCCGTACTAACGTCTCCCATGTTGAGCGAGCGCATGCTATGGCTCTCCCTTAGGCAGGCAAACTCCTCCAAAATCCGCTCCAGGAACGCTATATTTTCGTCGGTATACGTCCCGAAATTGTGAGGATGCCACCAGAGGTGGTAGATCTGGCGCCGCGTCGCCGCCGCCCGTAGGTCGTGGATGATACGCCGTAGACGTAATGGCTCAAGCTGGCGTAAGCGTGGGTTATAGGGGTTCAAAAAACGGCTGGCCGGGACATTACAGAGCCCGTCGTCTCGCGGGATATCGTCCCACGCCGTCAGATTACTCCCCGAAAGATTCAGGTAGCGATCGGCCCGTCGCGCGTTCAGGATACGCCGCCCGCGCTCGTCATTGGCCGCCGACGCGCGATACATCCACCCATGCGCGTTGCCGCGGTAGCACACGATTCCGCAGTCCCTCAGTATAGCGGCATAAGCGGGGTTAGCCTGATTGCGCGGGAAAATGAGCGAACGAAGGTTGAAGCCGCGCGCCCGCGCGATGGCCATCGCGCTGTGCAGGTCGGCTTCGAATGCATCCCGTGTTTGTCCCTGCTCGAGGCAATAGTAATGGGAAAACGTGTGACACCCAATTTCCTGGCGCGGCCGCCGTGCGATAGCGTCGATTAAGCTGGGAGCATAGTGCAGGGGATCGTCCGCTTCCGTATCCCCCGTGATCTCATGATACGGCGATAGGGCGGGATTGGCGTAGTCCGGACGGAGCACGGGGGAAAAGCGCTCCCGTTCACGACGCGAACCCGCGAATAAGAAACCAACCGTCGCCCATGTAGCGGCGACGCCATAACGCTCGAAGATGTCGAGCATACGCGGGATAGCTCCGCGGGCCCCCAGGAGATTCGCTCGGTAGGCGCCATCGGCAGGGTGATGGTCCCGCACGCCCCAATGGAGCTCGAAATCCAGGGAAACGACCAGGGCGCCGTCGTTGGGCCGCGCTGTCCGTCGATCACCTTGGGCTGTCCAATCGCCGTGGTCTCGCATCTCCACCTCTCTCACTTACAGACGGTACGACAATCGCCGAGGACGCGTATGAACAAGCGCATCTCTCAACACTACATTTCTGTCATGTACTCGCGCGACAGGCCCGATTACCCCTGATCACGACTGTAAAAAACCAGTCAATAGTACTTTTAGGGGATGCGGGGAACGGCGTCTACCGTTTACGGTTGCTGTGGACGCCTTTTGCTCCTACGCCTGGGCGAAGACAGCCCGGAGCGACTGTAGCGCCCGACGATCAGAACAAGTAGAGTGGAAGAAGGAGCGGTTACAGCCCACAAGCCTACAACGCATACATAACCTGCGCGGACAGGTTCATCATATAGATTGCAGGATGCTGCAAAAGGCAAACCCATCGCGAGGTGGGGTAGGGCAATCGCATTATAAAAAAGCTTGTGGGAGACGGGAGAGGAGGTGATACTAGAACAAACGGGACGGATGAGGGGAGCTGATGGACGACGGGACGACGGGGACGATCATGGCACATTTTGG
>JAABUJ010005141.1_pt1 | contig 13248 bp, 11 predicted proteins | sample 5559131 | NCBI WGS metagenome assembly JAABUJ01 (sample SAMN10711875, study PRJNA513366) | rock metagenome | isolation source: Antarctica rocks | place: Antarctica: Victoria Land, Mt New Zealand nord | collected 2016-01-07
CCACAAACGCCGCATGGCCTTCATTCAGGTGGCACACATCAACAGGGATTTGCAGGGCGGCCAAAGTGTCCCACCCCCCAACTGCAAGCACAAGTTCCTGCAAGATGCGCGTTTCGCGGTCGCCGCCATACAGGGTGCTGGTAATCGCGCGGTCTTTCACGGTGTTGGCGGGGTCATTGCTGTCCAAAAGATAAAGGGCACGCGTGCCGACATCGGCCCGCCACACGCGCAGGGTTAAAAGGCGGCTGGGCAGCGAAAGGTAAATGCGCAGGGGTTTGCCGTCGAGAAAGACAGGGGACACGGGCAACTCGGCGGGGTCGTTGTCCAGGTCAGCCTCGCCCTGCCAGCCGTCCGGCGTGAGAGTTTGGCGAAAGTAGCCGTGCGCATACAAAAGCCCCACGCCGGTCACAGGCACATGCAGGTCGCTGGCAGTTTTGAGCAAGTCCCCGGCCAGAATGCCCAGGCCGCCCGCGTACAGGGGCAGGGCCGCGCTCAGTCCGTACTCCAGGCTGAAGTAGGCGATGCCCTGAAGCCTGGCATCCGGGTGGCGGGTTTGCAGCCAGCCTGCGCTTTGCTGGTCTGCGTCGCGGGCCTGAAGCACATCTTGGAACGCCTGCACAAGCGCGCTGTCCTGCGCGGCGGCTTCCAGGCGTTCGGGGGAGATTTGGGCCAGCAGTGCCTGCGGATTGGGACTGGCCTGCCACAGCGCGGCGTCCAATCGGGGCCACAAGCTCAGGGCAGGCTGGGTCGCGCCCCAGCGCAGGTCAAGGGCTAGCTCGTGCAGGCCCTGCAAGGCAGGTGGCAGCGGGCGGGGGGCAGAGGGCGGAGTTGTCATGGGCATGGGAGCTTTGCAGGCGCGGCGCAGAAAACAATCGGGGCTGTCTACGCCATCATACCCCAAATACGGCGCAGGGCAAAAGAAACACGGCGCAGGAGAGCGCAGGAGAGTCTAGCTCTCGCGGGGTTAGAACCCCGTGCTGTTAACATGAAACCCGCCTTCGCGGGTTAGGAGAAGCCTGCTTTTGTCCCACGCAGGCGGGTTATCCCACAACAGCATGGGGTTCTAACCCCGTGCGAGGGCGTGGGGTTCTAGCCGGGCGCGACGACTATCGCCACGGCCCCCGGCGTTGCAATGGTTCCCCGATGGCGTTAACGCCTTGTATCTCAACGGCTCCGGCATCTCCTCGTCCTAGTCTCTGCCTAGTATTTCAATGGCCCCGATAGCGTTGGAGAAGCCCCCCGGCAGCGTTGCAAGAGCGTTTCCGTGCCCTGCCGCGCAGGAAAAGCGGCGTCAATCCAAGCAAAGCGGGCCAGCCTGAGCCTGGTGAAACGAGCCACTCCGCCGGCCCCTGCTCTCTTGACAATCAGGCCCATGTCTGCTATGCTAACGGCATGCCAAACGCCCTGTCAACGATGCCTCCTACCGTGCCTCAGCGCTTCGCCGCCATGGCCGAGCGCTACCCAAGCCGCCCCGCCCTGTCGTCAAAGCCGCCCAAAGCCAAAGAGTGGCAGACCCTGACCTATGCCGAAATCGCCGCCCAAGTGAAGCGCGTTGCTCTGGGACTGCAAGCCCTGGGCATTGCCCCCGGCGACCGCGTCGCCCTGTTGTCCGAGAACAGGCCCGAATGGGTCATTGCCGACCTTGCCATCTTATCGGCGGGAGCCGTGTCCGTGCCTATCTACCCCACCCTGCCCGCCTCACAGGTGGCGTATATCTTGCAGGACAGCGGAGCCAAAGGCGTGGTGGCGTCCGATGCCAAGCAGTTGCAGAAGGTAGCCCAGTCGCGCGAAACGGCCCCCGAAGTTGCGCTCTTAATCAGCATGGACAGCGGCAGCGCGCAGAGCGATGTGCAGTCGCTGGTGGCAGTCGCGGAGGCAGGCGAGCAATCCCCTCAGGCGGCAGGCTACGAGGCGCGGCGCGACAGTGTCGGGCCGGATGACTTGATGAGCATTATCTATACGTCGGGCACCACAGGCAGCCCCAAAGGCGTCATGCTGACCCACGGCAACATGGCGGCGGCCCTGGACGAAGGGGCCGCGGCCTTTCCGCACTTCCAGCCCCCAAATGAAACATTCCTGTCGTTCCTGCCCCTGTGCCACATCTTTGAGCGGGTGGTCTCGCTTTTGACGCTTACGCACGGCGCGCACACCTACTTCAACGACAGCATCTTCAAGCTGGTGGACAACATGGCCGATGTCCACCCCAGTGTGATGGCCTGTGTTCCCCGCGTCTATGAAAGCATCCATGACCGGGTCATTGAGGGCCTGACCAAGCTGCCGCCCCGCCGCCAAAAGCTCATTCACTGGGCGCTAGGGCTGGGGCACGAAGTCGCCGTGCGCCGCAATGCCGGGCGATTGGTGCGGCCCCTGATGGGCGTGCAGTTTCTACTCGCCGACAAGCTGGTGCTGTCCAAATTGCGCGCCCGCTTCGGCGGCAAGATGAAGTTCTTTGTCAGCGGCGGCGCACCCCTAAACCCCCGCACGGCGGAGTTCTTCAACTCGCTGGGCATCCCCATTCTGGAAGTGTGGGGCCTAACAGAGACGGCCCTGGCAACCTTCAACCCGCTGGGCCGGGCGAAAGTGGGAACCGTTGGCACAGCGGGGCAGGGCCTTGAAGTCATGGCCGCCGCCGATGGCGAATTGCTTATCAAAGGCCCCAGCGTCATGCGCGGCTACTGGAACAACCCCGTCGCCACATCCGAGGCGATTGACACAGACCACTGGTTCCACTCGGGCGACATCGGCGAGATTGACAGCGAAGGCTATGTCAAGATTACCGACCGCAAGAAAGACATCCTAGTGCTGGCGAATGGGAAGAAGGTCGCCCCCCAGCCGATTGAAACAATGCTTGCCCACAGCCCGTACCTGAGCGAGATTGTGCTTTTAGGCGACAAGACCGAGACGGTAAAAGCCCTGGTCGTGCCGAACTTTGACACCCTGAAAGCCTGGGCCAAAGAGCAGGGCCTGGCCAAGCAGGACAATGCCGCCCTGGTCGCCGACCCGCTCGTGCGCAAGCTTATCAAATCTGACATTGACAAGCGCTCGGCTGACCTGGCCGACTTTGAGCGTGTCAAGCGCATTGCCCTCATCGACCACGCGTTTTCCATTGAGGGCGGCGAGCTGACCCCGACCTTGAAAGTCAAGCGCAAAGTGGTCGCTGAGAAGTTCGGGCACCTGCTGGAACGCGCCGATACCACCGCCTAACTCTCCGCCAATTCGCGCGCCGCACCCCATCGCTTTGAGAGGAACCCGCCGCTATGGACGTGCTCCCGCTTTCTTCTCTCGCCCCGCCTGCCGCGCGCCCTTGGGCCAACGGGCCGATGCGCTTTCTCCTGCTGTCCTTGTTCTGGCTGCCCGTCTCGCTGTTTTGGGGGGCGATGCTGGGACAAATCCTGCCCGCCCGCGTCCTGACCTTTGCCGGGGCAGCGCACTCCGGCACCTCTTTGAGCATTATCAGCCTGAGCGGGGCCGCCGTGGGCCTGCTCATCCAAATCGTTATTGGGCCGGTGAGCGATGCCTGCGCGTCGCGCTGGGGGCGGCGTCGGCCCTTTGTGTTTGGCGGTACGGTGCTGGCTCTGGGCGCGCTGCTGGCGTTTGGCTTGGCCGGGTCGTTTGTGGGCCTGGTGCTCGCGTTTGTCGGCATTCAGTTGTTTCTGAACATCGCCACCGGCCCGTATCAAGCCCTTCTGCCTGATTTGGTGCCGCTCAGCAAGCAGGGGGCCGCTTCGGGCTACACGGGCATGATGCAGCTTTTGGGCGATGCGGGCGGCCCGATTGTCGCGGGCCTGCTGCTGGGCGGGGCCAAAACTCCCGCAGGGCAAGCCCATGCCGTTTTGACCATCATGGAAGGGGTCGGCGCGGCCCTGCTCTTGTTTATGCTGCTGACCGTGTGGCTGGTTCCCGACACGCCCGCCCCGCCCCCAAGCCGCCGCCCGCTGGCCGCTTCGTTGCGCGAGACTTACGCCCTGCATATCCCCCAAAACCCCGACTTTTACCGATTGCTGCTGTCCCGCGCGGTGTACAATCTCGGCTTTTATACGGCCCTGGGCTTTTTGCTGTACTATGTGCGCTTTGCCCTGCACACCGGGGAGAACTATAGCAAGCCGCTGGTGCTTTTGCAGGAGATCGCGATTGGCGGGGCCTTGCTGGGCACTCTGCCGTCGGGCATTCTGGCAGACCGCATCGGCAAGAAGAAAGTCATTTATGCGTCTTCGTTGTTCAGCGTTGTTGCCGGAGCGGCGTTTGCGTTTGCGCCCGATGTCGGGTTTGCGCTGAAAATGGCCTTTATCTTTGGCATTGGGTTCGGCATGTTCCGAGCGGTCGACTGGGCCTTTGCGTGCAATTTGCTCCCCGAAAATGGCGGCGCGAAGTTTATGGGCATCTGGAGTTTATCCACCATGGTGCCGCAGCTTCTCGCGGTTCCGCTGTTCGGGCATCTGGCGGACATCCTCAACCGAACGCACGGCATGGGCGCGGGCTACCGGGGCGCGATGCTGGCGACATTAGGCTATACAGTCATCGGCACACTGCTGATTTCCGCCGTGCGCGAGAAAACCGCCCTGCCCTCGCCAGGTCCAACCGAGACAGCCGCTTCCGTGCCGTCGCCCACCTTGTAGCTGCCCCATTGGGCAATGCCGGGGCGGATTGACGCGCCAAACGCGTTGCTTGGGCGTAACTTAGGCTTTGCAAGCCATAACCAACGACGGAACAATTTCTTCCGTCGTTGGGACACGCTTGCAACGCGCCAGCAAAGCCTTCGCAATACCTTTGCAACGCCTTAGAGTGTGTAGAGAAAGTGCGAGGAAGGCCCCCCCGCCCCAATAATGGGGAGCCAGAGTGGCCCCCCCGCCCCAATAATGGGGAGCTAGAAAGACGCAGGAGCAGAGCAAGACAGGATGCGGCCTATGCCTTCCTTCTGTATTGCACCCCATTATTGGGGCGGGGGGGCCTCTTCATGGCTTTCCATACACGCTCTTAGCAACTCTGTGGGTACACTGTGAAGACGAGGCGGCTGCGGCAGGAAAACAACTTCTATGGAACCTGTTTACTTCTTTTCGTCGTTTGTGCTGTTCCCTCTCGCCCGGCTGCTGGGGCGCGTGCTGGGGCGCATGCGCACGTCGGGCGAGCGCCATGTCCCCGCGCGTGGCGGGTTTATCTACTGCCCAAACCACATTTCCGATGCCGACCCTGTGGTCTTTTTCGTGTCTCAGCCCCGGCGGGCCTGGTTTATCGGCAAGCAGGAGCTGTTTGACATCCCCATTCTGGGCTGGTTTTTTTATCATTTCCACGCGTTCCCCATTCGCCGGGATACCGCCGACCGAGCGGCTTTGCGCCGCGCCGAAGCGTGCCTGCGTCGGGGCGAGCCGATTTTGCTGTTTCCCGAGGGGCGCTGCTCGCAAACCGGGCGATTGCAGCATATTCAGTCGGGCGCGGCCCTGCTGGCCCTGCGCGCGGATGTGCCGATTGTGCCGGTCGGCATTGAGCACACCAACGAGCTGCTGCCTTATGGGTCGCTGGTGCCGCGCTTTTCCCGGCATCCGGTGACGCTGACATTTGGGCCAATCCTGCGTCCCTCGGAGTTTGTGCATTTGAAGCATGGCGAGGCCGTGGAAGCCATGACGCACAAACTGGGCGAGGAGTTGGCGCGCTTGACCCATCAAGCCCCGCCGCCCGCTCCCGCCGCGCGCCCGCGCCGTCCGCCGTCCGCTGCCAAAGCGCAACAAGCCGGGAGCGGTGCGCTCACCTAAACCGAACTTTCTTTCTGCCCTGTGTGTATGGTCAAGCAGAGCATTTGCAGAAAGAGAAAGTTTAATGAAACGCACAACACGATTCGCCGCCACGCTGACCGCCGCTGTGGGCGCATTTCTCGCGCTGTCGGGAGCGCCCAAACCCGTGCAAGCCGACACGCCGCGCACGCCTGTTTTAGTAGAGTTGTTTACTTCAGAGGGTTGTTCAAGCTGCCCATCCGCCGATGCCCTGCTCACGGCTCTTGTCCAGAAGCAGCCGGTTCCCGGCGCATTGGTGATTGCGCTGGGCGAGCATGTGGACTACTGGGACGGCGGAAGCTGGACAGACCCATTCTCCAGCCACGCCCTGACCGCGCGGCAGAACGACTACGCCTCGTCGTTCCACAACGAGAATGTGTACACGCCGCAGATGGTGGTGGACGGGCGCACGGAGTTTGTCGGCAGCGATGACCAAAAGGCATCGGCGGCGATTGCGCGCGCCGCCCGCGCGCCGAAAGCGCAGGTGTCGGTGTCGCCGGGCGGGCAGGCGGGCGTGTATGCTGTTACGGTGCGCGGCCTGCCGTCCCTCGCGGCGGGCGATGCCGCCGAGGTTTACTTTGCCGTGACGGAAGATAATCTGCGCTCGCATGTGCGGGGCGGCGAAAACCGGGGCCGGACATTGACCCATGTGGCCGTCGTGCGTTCGCTGGAAAAGCTGGGAGTGGCACGGGCAGGCGAGACGTTTACCGTGCAGCACCATATTCCCTCCGTGGCGGGACGGGGCGGCAGCCGGAACGTGCTCGTGTTTGTGCAGGCGCGCGGCAACCGGCGCGTTCTGGGCGCGGCGCTCGCGGCCCGCGCCTGACAAGAAAACAGCCCCCGCGCCACTGAGGGCGCGGGGGCTGTTTTGTCTGTTAAGAGAAGGCGCTATGCGATGCCGACATAGCGGGCCATCAGCATTTCGGGGTCATCAGCCACCGGCTTGATAGAAACCCGCAGCAGAATGCTGGTGCCGCTGTCGGAGGTTGCCAGCACCAGGGTGTCCGAGGACTCCAGCATCAAGAAAAAGCCCATGCCCAGCGATTTGCGCGTGGAATAGCCGGCATCCAGGGTGGCGCGGGCCAAGTTGACCGGAGCAATGCCTTCGCCCCGGTCATTGACTTGCACAAAGATCGCATCCGGCATGGTCCAAACCTGCGCCGTGCCGCCGTGTCCGTGCTTGACGGCATTGGTGGCGGCTTCGGTCACGCCGGTACACAGGTCTGCGACCCGCTCATAGGCCATGTCTCGTTCTTCGCCTAGCTTTTGCAGTGTCCGGCGCAGGGTGGACGCATCCTGCGGCTCTTCCAAGGTAGCTGAGAAGTTCGGCTCCCCCAGGGCCATGTCCAGCGGCGGCATCTCGTCCGGCTCCACCAGGCGCAGCTTGCCGCCGGTCACCGCCATCAGCACATCCCGGTGGAAAATGCGCCGCTCCTGCTCGGTTTCCAGCAGGCGGGTGTTGGCGCTGGCAAGCTGGGTATTGCTTTCCGCTAGGTGCGTGTTGGCGTTGTTCAGGCGCTCGCCTGCCTCCCGCACCTCGCCCAGAGCCGTCCGCAGAAAGCCGGTCACGCAGGCAATGGTGAGTGTCCCCAGCAGCAGCGCCCCGAACTCAATATCGTCGGCTATGACCGGGGCGGTCAGCAGCCGCGCGGCCCCATGCTCATGGTCGCCAAACAAAAACAGGCGGGCGAGGATGACGCTGGCAAGGGCTGTCAGAATGCCGCCGCGCACGCCGAGCAGCGCGGCCCCAATCGCCACGGGGATGAGATAAAAGATGGTGTAGGGACGATGTGTGCCTGGCAGATGGGTGAGCAAAATCTCGCCCTGCGTCACGAGGATCAGCAGCAGCAGAGTGCCGAGGGCAGACAGCAGAACGCGAGCAAATTGGGGGCGGGCCAAGGGAAGCCCTGCGGAGGCAGGGGATGAGGAAACAGAAACGCGTGGCATCAAAGCGTCCAAAGTTCTTTTGCTGTTGCGTGTGGTGTTATGTGCAATGCCCATTTTACCATGCCGCCAAACATTTAAGTATAAAATAGCTGCGCGGCACAGAGCCGCTTGTTTCTGGGCCGGGGGCTGTGCTCCCAAAGAGCAGGAGATTAAGGAGCAAAGCGCGAACTCATTGTTCCATGCCTCCGCCTAATCCGCGCCTGTTATTTTATGCTGTCAACGGCCTGGGGCTGGGCCATGTCACGCGGCTGCTGGCGATTGCCCGGCAGGTGCGCGCGCAGTGCCCGGATGCCCAAATCCTTTTTGTCACCGCCAGCGAAGCAGACAACGTGATTTATCAAGAAGGCTTTGCGGCGCTGAAGGTGCCGTCTAAAACCATTGCGTCAATGGCGCGCCTGCGTCCGCAAACCTACGCCAAGCTGGTGCAGACCGTGACCTGGAACGCTGTTGCCGCGTTCAACCCCGCCATTCTGGTGGTGGATACATTCCCGGCGGGCGCGCTGCACGAGCTGCTGCCGCTGCTGCGCTGGGAAATGCGACGCGTGTTTGTCTACCGTGCGCAGCAAAGCGCGCAGGCCAATGACTTGTTTTTCCAGAACACATTGGGGCTGTACGACCTGGCGGTTGTGCCGCACGCCCCAGGCACGGAAGACATTCCCCTGCCGCGCTCGCTGCCTGCCGTGTGGACAGGGGACATTCTGCTGCGCACACGGGCGGATGCCTTGCCCCGGCCCGAAGCGCGCGCGCGGCTGGGCCTGCCCGCCGAGGGCCGGGTTTTGTATGTGACATTTGGAGGAGGCGGGGCAGACGAGGTGCAGGAAGCCCTTGCCGTCGCGGAGGCCGCGCTGGCAGGCACAGACTGGATTGTCGCAGTTGCGCGTGCGCCATTGGAGCGAATAGGCGGGCAGAGCCTCCTCGCGCACTGGCGCTCAGTTTGGTATTATCCTATGGCGGAGTGCTTTGCGGCGTTTGACGCGGCCCTCTCGGCGGCGGGCTACAACAGCGCGAACGAATTGCTGCACCACGGTGTGCCGTCGGTCTTGGTGCCATTCGCGCGCGGCCTGGACGATCAGTTCGCCCGCGCGCAGCAGGCGGTGGATGCAGGCGCGGCACTCGCATCGCCTTTGGAAGCCCATGCTCTGCGCCATGCGGTGCAGGCGCTGGCCGACCCCGCTCTTGCTCAGCGCCTGAGCATGCATGCCTGCGCGCTCAGCGACGAAGAGGGAGCCGCCCGCGCCGCATCTGCTATTTTAGGGCTGCTCTAACGCAGTAATTTAACGCAGTGAGCCTAGGCATGCTTTTCCGGCTTGAGCAGGGGGAACAAGATTACGTCGCGGATGCTGGGTGCATCTGTCAGGATAATAGCAAGGCGGTCCACGCCGCCGCCATAGCCGCCGGTGGGGGGCATGCCGTACTCGAGAGCGCGCAGGAAGTCTTCGTCCATCGGGTGCGCTTCCGCATCGCCGCCGGCCCGCAGCGCCCCCTGCTGGGCAAACCGCTCACGCTGATCCTGCGGGTCGTTAATCTCGCTGAAGGCGTTGCCAAGCTCCGCACCGGCCATGTAAATCTCAAAGCGGCGGGTCAGGCTGGGGTTGCCTGGCACGCGCTTAGCGAGCGGCGACGTTTCAGTAGGAAAGTCGGTGATGAATGTTGGCTGGGTAAGATGCGGCTGCGTGTAGCGCTCGTGCAGCTTTTCAATAATGCCCCCTACAGTCGGCTCATCCTGGGTGGGCATCCCTAAGCGGCGCAGGACGGCGTGGGCAGACTCCAGCGTGGCGAGTTCGCTTGGCGCGACATCGGCGTACTGCTGAATGCCCTCCAAGATAGGCAGGCGGGCGAAGGGGGCGACCAGGCTGATGCTTTGGCCCTGATAGGTAAAATGCTCCTGCCCGTGCAGGGCGCGGCAGCAGGCCCGAAACATGCCTTCCACCAGAGCCATCATGTCTTCTAAATTAGCATACGCCTGGTACAGCTCCAGCATGGTAAACTCGGGGTTGTGCCGCGTGGAAATGCCCTCGTTGCGGAACACGCGCCCAATCTCGTACACCCGCTCAAAGCCCCCGATAATCAGCCGCTTGAGGTACAGCTCTAAAGAGATGCGCAGGTGCATCTCGGCATCCAGGGCATTGTGGTGGGTCAGGAACGGACGCGCTGCCGCCCCGCCCGCCACGGTTTGCAGCACAGGCGTTTCCACTTCCAGATATTCTTGCGCGTCCAGGTAGGCACGCAGGGCACGCACAATCTTGATGCGGCCCACGAGGGCTTCCCGCGCGGATGCATTGACATTCAGGTCTACGTAACGCTGGCGGTAGCGCTGCTCAGTGTCTTTGAGCAGGCCGCTTTGCTTTGCTTCGCCCTCGTCTCCCTCGTACACTTTGCCCAGCGGCAGCACGCGCAGGGACTTTGCCAGCAGGGTTAATGCGCGCACATGCACGCTGGTTTCCCCTGTTTTGGTCTTGAACACAAAGCCCTGTGCCCCAACAATGTCGCCTAGGTCTAATCGGTGCTTGACATCGTCAAACAGGTCTTCGCCTATCTCGTCGCGGCGCACGTAGATTTGGATGCGGCCTGTTTCGTCCTGCACCTTCAGAAAGGCAGCCTTGCCCATGAGGTTAAGCATGGTGATGCGTCCCGCCACCGAGACAGTCTGGCCGTCTAGGGCCTCGGCCTGGGCGAGAATGTCGGCGGCGTGGTGGGACACTTGGAACTGCTCAATGGCGAAAGGGTCACGGCCTGCCGCGCGCAAGGCGTTCAGCTTTTCCACCCGCACCGGGTCAACGGCATCGGCAAACAGTTCAGGCGTTTCGGAGATGGGGACTTCGGTCAACAGTGGCGCTCCTTGCAGAGAGGCGGCCCTCAATCAGGCCAGCCGAAAGTATACCCTAAACTGACACAGCCCGCCCTGATAAACTATCAGGGCGGGCTGTGTTTGCGTTTAGGCCTTGCGGTCAGGCGTCAATGGCGCTTTTAGGGTGCTTCTTTCTCCATTGGTGCTTCTTTCTCCATTGGTGCTTTTTTTGTTAGCGGGATGCGCCAGCCAGGCGCTCCAGGTGCGTGGTCATCTGCATCTGCATGCGCATAGACTTGGGAGCGGACGCATCCGGCATGTTGGGCAGCGCGACTGTAGTGTTCATAGTGATCGTGCCGTCCGTTCCCACTACGCTGCCTTTGTCCACGTCAAACTTCAGCGATGTGTCGCCGTGGAACTGTCCGGCCATGCTCGCGCTGCCTGCCGCGCCTGCGGGAACTGCGCCGCCTAGCGTTCCCTGCATTGCCTGGTGAATGTCGGCGATTGGCTGCGCGCCTTTGCTGACACCTGCCAGCGTGGAAAACACGGTTAGCTGCATGGCAGGCATTCCGGGCATCTGGCCGAACATAGGCAAATCGGTGTTGCTCTGCCAGGTGTCCCCAATCTGAATAGGAGCATCGGGCAGGATGGCGGGCACCATGCTGCCCATCTTGGACAAGTCCATGCCGGGAGGCATCTGCCCAGCAACGGCGGGCGGCAATTGCATGGACAGCACCTTGCCTGCGGGCGACATGACCACGGTAAAGCCGCCTTTGTAGGCGTTCGCTATCGCGCCTATGCCGGGAATGGGCTGGCCGTTTAGGGTGGCGGTCATCTGCGTGATGTGCTCGGTCAGGATGGCCGACCCGTCGGGGTTGACGCTTTGCACGGCGGTGTCGTAGGCCATGACCATGTGCTGCGCCATAGCCGGCATGGTGCGGGAAGCGCTGGCGGCTTGCCCGGCCATGGTCATTGCCATATTCATGTCCATGGTCATTTTGTAGTAGCGCACCTCGCCGGGTGTCCATTTGTAGCGCAGGGTGACAGGTGATGCGGTGGGCGCGGTGGCCGTTGTCTGTGCCTGCGCAGCGAGCGGGAGCGCGGCGAGCAGTGCGGCGCTGAGCGAGAGCAGTCGGGTGTTCAGCAGTCGGGTGTTCATGGGCGTGGTTTCCTCTTGATGACGGTAGATTAGGCGTGCAGAGTTTTCTCACTTTAATATGACACGCAGCGGCGGGAATAGTTGCATGTGCTTTCTCGCTGCCCGGTCACAGTGTACTTGCCTCTTTAGCAATTGGCGGATGAACCCTACCGCTCGGTACAGGGAAAGAGTTGCCTGGTTTTCGCTGAAGGCGAACGGTGTGTCGGTGTAAAGCAAGTTAACCCTGTCCTTAATGATAAGACCGTAGTTAGAAAGATAGCTGCCGCTCAGGCCGTGAAGAACGGTGCATCCCCCGAAGGCGTATGTGAACTCCTGCTCCAATGCATCCAGCAGTCTTTGGTAAACAGGAGCAGGCAGGTCTGGAAGGTAGACTTCAACCCTTGCTTTTTCTGACAGCGGCAACGAGTTGTTCCTTTCGCTGAGCAGCGAACTCCTGCACCCGCTTTAGCGCCTCTTCTGCCGACAGCTTCGCTGGCTTAGGACGTTCAATTTTAAACTCTTTGACTTCTAATTTTTTAGCAGCCATGACTGTCTCCTGCACCAATTTTACCACGCTCTTACTTGCGGATGGCGATGATGGCGTACTTCACCTTGCCCGCAGGCGCTTTCACCGATACTTCGTCGCCTACCTTTTTGCCGAACAGCGCCTCGCCCACCGGCGACTCGTCGCTGATTTTATCCTGGTTCGGGTTGGCCTCGACAGGCGATACCATCGTGAACTCCCAATCCTCGTCCATGTCGTCTTTGACAAGCACAATGGAGCCGATGCCCACATGCTCGGTGGGGATTTCGGCAGGGTCAAGCGGGCGGGCAATCTGCATAATATGGCGCAGGCCCTCAATGCGCCCTTCCAGGAATGCCTGCGCGTTTTTGGCGTCTTCGTACTCGGAGTTCTCGGTCAGCTCGCCAAACGCAATGGAGTCGCGGATGCGATCCGCCACTTCCCGCCGCTCGGTCGTGCGCAGCTGCTCAAGCTCATCGGCGATTTCTTTGTAACCCGCTGGGGTCAGCACTATTTCTTCGATGTCACCCACTGAAACGGTCTCCTGTTCTGGAGTCATGGCTCCCTGCCAAAAAGCTTTTGGTAAAACGCCTGTTCGGCGCGGGTTCTCGGCAGCGCCCCGAATTGGGCGACACTATACCTGAGAATGCTTCTGCTTGTCAACGGAATGTCTGTATTTGTCCACAATTGCCGTCCATTTGTTCCCGCGTGCCGCCGAAGCGTTTGGCCCCGCTTCTTCCGGCTTTAGAGATTGGGGTGGACGGCGCACTAGCCCGCGCACCCGCGTTGTCGCGTCGCGCAGGGCATCTTTGTACAGCTTCTGCAAACGCGGCCCGGACAGGGTCTGCCCCGTACTGTAATAAATCGCCGCCGCTTTGCCCACGGTGTAGGTGCCCGCATACGCCACCGACCCTTTGACCACGACGCCGATGCCGCCCGGCACAAGTCCTATCAATTCACGGGCGACGGCCCGCCAGCCAAATGCGCTCCCGACCACCGGCAGCAGCTCGCGCGTTCGTGCCCGAATGTCTGGGGGCAGGCCATACGCCGCCGCGATGCGCAGCAGCAATTGCGCCTGGTTCTGCGA
>JAABUJ010005142.1_pt1 | contig 13247 bp, 19 predicted proteins | sample 5559131 | NCBI WGS metagenome assembly JAABUJ01 (sample SAMN10711875, study PRJNA513366) | rock metagenome | isolation source: Antarctica rocks | place: Antarctica: Victoria Land, Mt New Zealand nord | collected 2016-01-07
ATTCACCGATTGTACGACGAAGGCATGGGGTTGCCTGACGAAACGGAGAAAATCGTACGCGTCGGTCGCGACGCCGAGGGACGCGATGGAGGGAAGGCGGCGGCCTGTCCAGTTGGGGTGTACCCCATGTCGGCTCTCCCGCAATCTCGATGCAGCGATTTCGCTGGATCGCCAATCTCAGGAACGATTCCATTGGTCGGCACCGGCTCGTGAATCTGCATCGCTTTTCACGCGAGATCCACTCCGTCCGACAGCCCGGAAACGGGTCACTCGGCATCATCGAGATTGATACTGCTCTGAAAATGACGGTTTTCATCGGCGGTGGTGCACCGATGGCGCATGGCAAACTGCTGGCGAAGTCCGTTTTGGGGATGTACGGACTTGGTAACTGAGCAAGTTGACGGCGAATTCGGGAGCGATCGACGGCTGCTCATGACTTCGCCAGCAGTATCGAGATTGCGGGAGAGCCGTCAAGGCTCATACGACGAGGCGTGGTGCGGTAGCGCACCATAGCGCGACACGACACGAATCGGCAGCGCGAAGATCGGGTTCCGCTCCGGCGTCGACCAGACGATCGCCGCGAACCTACCTCCGGGCTTGAGAAGGCGGCGGATGCCGACGAGTATGTCGTGGAGATTGGGGATGAACATCAGGCCGTTGCGGGAAATCACCGCGTCGAAGGTATCGGGATCGAGGTTAATCTGCTGCGCGTCCAGCACGGCTGTCATGACATTGCCGCGTCCTGCTTCTTGCGCGGCCTCTGCGGCAACGGCGACCATACTTTCGGCGATATCCGTGGCCAAGACCGAGCCGGCCGGCCCGACGCGGGTTGCCGCCATGAGCGCTTGGTCGCCGGTACCGGTCGCGACGTCAAGGACGCGGCTCCCAGGACCGATATTGGCGAGATCGAGCATCGTATTGGTCGCCTGTCCGAAAAGTCTCGCACGGGCAGCCTCGCCCTGCTGCCAGGCCTTCGCTGCCTCCGGTGACGTCCACATGCCTCGTTGCTGGTTTTCGCCGGATTGATTTACGGCCACGCTCTTTGCTCCTTTTCCCATGACGACACGCTACCGCGAGATTGTACGATGTCCGGCGAGAGAAATTTCGCGACATGTGTGACGGCGAATCCACTGGGCGAACAATCAACGCGCGAGCGTATCGTGGCTATGATCCATGGAGAGATTCGAGAATCTCTCCATGGAAGTGTCGCGCGGAGGCTTCCACCGGCGCGCATCTCAGGTGGAGGGTGGCATGATGGGCCCAGAATCAGGTGCCGGTACGATCGGCGGCTCATCAGGGGACGGCGCGGCAGTCACGCTCAAGAGTGGCGTGATGATCAATGGTTCCTCGGCAGGCGCGGTCGTGCCATAGGCTCGCCAGCCAAGATAGGAGACCCAGTCGGCGTAGACCGTGCGCACGATCCCCCCGCCGAGCGCGGAGAGCATCGTTCCGTCACCCAATGCGATCCCGACATGGCCGTAGGGATTGGCCCGCTGATCGAAGAAGACGAGACTGCCTGCCGGAGCCTGGCCGCGATAGAGCGGGCCGGTGAACGCGTCGCTGATGGCGCTCGCGAAGCGCGGATGGACAACCCCCGCCTCGTCCATCACGTTGCCGATGTACATCTCACACCAGCCGGTCCACGGCACACCATCGGGCCGGTAATACTCACCGTAGTGGCGCAGCGCGGCGCGGGCAATCGCCGTGTTGCCGCCGATGCCAGGGTCATCCAATATCTTCAGGCCCGAGAGATCCAACTTCGGTACTGCGACCGGGGGCGGCGTGTCGGGCACGCGCGTCGGTGTCTCCGTCGGCGTCGGCTGTGCGATCGGGGAGGCGAGTGCGGTCGCAGTAGCGGGCACGGAAGTCATTGGCGTGGTCACTGTCTGCGTCGTTGCCGTCGCGGGTGGCATCGTCGAGGGGGAGACGATCGCCGTCGCTGGGACGGACGCGGGAGTGCCGGTCGCGATCACTGACGATGATTGCAGGGGGCCGGCAACGGGAGTCAAGGACGATGCCGACGAGACCGTCGCGCCGGGCGTGGCTGTTGGGGCTTTTGCCGTCGGTGTCGGGGTCGGTGGTCCAAGGAGGCTGGTAGCGTTGGCCGGCGGTGGCAGTGTCGTCGCCTGCACGACAGGTGGTTCGGTCGCTGATTCTCGTGGTGTAATTGTTGGCGACACGGCTATCTTTTTCGTCGGCGTCGCGGTTGGTGTGCCCGCTGGTGATGGTTGGACCGTCCCGGTACCCGCAGCTCCGACTGTCTGCGATCCGAGGGTGCCGATCCAAAGGAGACTGCCCATGATCGTCACGATGCCGAGGCTCCGGAATTGTCGGAAAAGGTATGTGCGGCGCGCTGCAGTGTGTGCGATGCACCTTCCTTGATGGCCCACGCTTCCCCCTGTGTCCCGATGCTTATGTCCCGCGACCCGACGGACGTCCAGGACGTTCACCCGGGCCAAGCGTGAAAGGTAGCAAAGACGGACCCGATACACAAACGGGTAACGGATCATTTGTGCTGTGGAAACGCGTCACGGCAGCGAAAATCGCTCACTGGCGGGCTGCGGTGACGAAAGTCGAGATTACTAAACGGGGCGTCCACCCGTATCGGCAAGGGTCGCCTGCCACGGGGCGACGGGCGGCGTAAGCGCGATTTCGTCGGGAACCGGCACCTCTATGTAACACGGCGTACCCGCCGCAAGGCAGTCGGCGAACGCGCGCTCGAACGCTGCGAGACTCTCCACCCGTATCGCGCGTAGCCCCATCCCCCGCGCCACGGCGGGTGTGTCGAGTGGCCCCAGCTCGGTTGTGTCCAGAGACTTCTGTGGTTTGAAGATGGCTCGTCAAGGCGGCCATCGTCCTCCACGATCGGTAGTGACAACAGACCGAATCGAAGGAGGAACACGATGGCCTACAAGCAGCGTACCGGCGTGACAGCAGCATCGCAATTGATCTTGACGGACGATCCGGACTTTCTAGGCGTTCTCGTGGAACGGGTGATCCAAGAGATACTAGAAGCAGAGATGACGGCGCATCTGCACGCTGACCCCTATGAGCGAAGTGCCGACCGGCGCGGCAACCGCAACGGGTATAAGTCCCGCCAACTGAACACCCGCGTCGGTACGCTCACCTTGCAGGTGCCGCAGGATCGGGACGGCACCTTCTCCACGCAAGTCTTCACCCGCTACCAGCGCAACGAGAAAGCCCTCGTGCTCGCCCTGATGGAGATGTACATCGAAGGGGTTTCCACACGCAAGGTGCGCGAGATCACCGAAGTCCTGTGTGGGACGAGTTTCTCGAAGAGTCTCGTCTCGGAGTTGGGGTTACCTCACGAAACGGAGAAAATCGTCCGCCAAGGCGGCGATGGAAAGAAACACGAGCAACGGAGCATGGCGGCATGTCAGACTGAGGTATACCCTAATCTGGCATCTCCCAACAGCTGACACCGCCCGTCGGTGTAACGGCCTTCGCGGCCTTGGTGGGCAAGACACAGATCGGCGCGTCGTATGCACGTCGAGCGTGATGCCGCCGTCGGAGGCGTAGACGGCTTCGATCTGAAACCCGCGCGGATGAGGTGTGTGGATACGCGTTGGCTCCGTCCGATGGCGAGGGGGAGAGACGGGCTGCTCATCCCCACCAGAAGGCGGCAGCGATGATGCCGTACAGTCCGAGCAGCGCAACGCCCTCCAGCCAGGTCGACTCCCCGTCGTAGACGACCACCGCCGTGACAATCGCCGTCAGTCCCAACGCCGCCACGAGTAGGCCGGGAAGGACCAGCGTCAAATGCGCGCCGCCGATCACGTAGCTCAGGAGCACGAGCGCCGGGATCAGCCCGAGCGCCACCTGCAGCGAGCTGTTCAGGATCACGCTCAGCGCATAGTCCGGCTTGTTGCGCGCCGCCAACTGGATACCGACGACGTTCTCCACCGCGTTCCCGGCGATCGCCACGATCACCAGGCCGGTGAACGCCTCCGAGATATGCAGCGTCGCGATTGCCGGACTGAGCGCCGCGACGAACCAGTCGGAGACGAACGCCGCCCCGATACCGGCGAGGAGCAGGACCAGGGCGGCGAGCGCCAGCGGCCAATCTTCCCGCTTCTCCCGCTCCGTCTCCTCGGCGCCCGAGACCGCGATGGGTTCACCGGCGAGCGAGGACGGGATGCTGGCGATGAAGACCACGAGCAGGATGACGGCGCAGGCGATGCTCAACCCGCCGATGTGCGTGCTTGCGGGTGCATGCAGGCCCTTGGCGAGCGTCGGTACGGTGAGCGCACCGACGGCGAGCAGGGTGAGTACCGCGATCATGCGCGGGGTCTCGGCGGCGAACCGCTGCGTGCCGTGGCGCAGACCGCCGACGAGGAAGGCGAGCCCGAGGACGAGCAGGCTGTTGCCGAGGATCGAGCCGACCAGGGCTGCCTGCACGACGGTGATCAGCCCGGCGCGCAGGGCGAAGATGCCGACGAAGAGTTCAGGCAGGTTGCCGATCGCCGACTGCAACACCCCCGTCGCGCCCGGCCCTAGTCGCTCACCCAACTGCTCGGTCGCCTGCCCGACCAGCGCGGCGAGCGCGGCGAGGGCCACCCCGGAGAGAGCGAAGAGGAGCACCGCACCCGCGTGGGCCACGGTGAGGAGGCCGGAGAGGAGCGTGGCAATGAGCGCGACGCCGATCGTGAGCCGCTCGTTGCGCGCGAGCGCGCTCATCGGTCAGGGTCCGTGTCTATGGCGTGCCATCCTTTCCCATCATCGTTACCCACGCCGTTGCACCTCTTCACCCTTCGTCCGGTGGCCATTCTCCCGAGACCATCAGCCCGCCGAAGACCACCAGTACGACCGCCAAGCCGAGAGAGGCAGCGACACCCCACGTCCCGCCGATGAAGCGGAGGATGAAGGGCAGGGCGAGCCCGAGGCCGAGCAGCACCGCGCCACGAAAGCGCATATCCTGTCGCGGCTCGATCATTTCGGCATCCCTATCCTGCCTTCTTGGCAACCGATGGCAAATTGGGAACGCGAAGCAGTCGTCATGGCCAGCCTCATCGCGATACCGTTCCGGGGGTGTGGGCAAAGATCTCGGTTCGCTGGCGGATGTGGCGAGACAGAGTGCGGGGAGCCGCGTGGTCGCGCCGACTCCCCGTCACCTTTGCCCCGGTGCCGCTTACGCTGGCACCTGCTCCTTTTGGCTGCGTGCCCAGAACCGGTGCTGCCCAATCGCCGCGATAAAGGCGCGCGCGAACGCTTCGATGTCCGCCGCGTTGCGCGCTACCACCACCCCCGCATCATTGATCACGCCGCCCGGTTTCCCAGTCGTCACAATACTAGGGATGTCCGTCCGCGCGAGCACGTCCACCCCCTCGCCCGCCGCGCCGATCGGCTTGCCGTGCTTGTATGCCTCATTGAGGAAGTGGATTGCATCGCCCTCCTTCGCCAGTGCCTCCGCGCTCCGCGCCCCGCCCGGCACGAAGACCGCGTCGTAGAGCACCGACGCGACGGTGATCGCACTCTTATCCACGGCTACCGGCTGACCGCTCGCGCCCGTGATCGTGCCGAGCGCCGTAGCGATCACCTCCGCCTGCGCCCCCGCTGCCATCAGTACGTCCTTGACCGCTTGGACTGCGGTATCGTCCACACCGTCCGCCGCGAGGATCGCCACCCGTCGCCCCTTCACCGAGCCTTTCGCCGTGTGCTCGATACTGAGGGCCGGGGAGCGATCAACGCTCTTCCCTTTGAAGGTGGCGGGCCGGTCATTGGTGTTGCCCCCCGTCGGCGCTGCCACACCGATCCCTGCCGCGACGCGCACCGCGAGGTCATGATCCACCTCATTGAAATGTCCCACCATCCGCTCGCGCACCGCGACCGTCTCGACCTTGCCGAGTTCGAAATGGGCGGCAGCCACGAGGTGCTGCTGCTCGGCGGGCGAGAGACTCCGCCAGAAGAGCGTCGCCTGGCTGTAGTAATCCCGGAATTGCTCGCCGCGCGCCCGCACCTTCGGACCGTTCACCCGTTCGGGATAGGGGACGTAGCCCCCCGCGCTCTCCGGCGCCAGCATCGGGCAGCCGCCGCCGAGCGAGTTCGGGTAGTAGCCGGCGCGCCCGGTGTTGATCGTCTGGCGCATGTGGCCATCGCGCTGGTTGTTGTGGACGGGCGCGAGCGGGCGATTGATGGGGATCTCCGCGAAGTTCGCGCTACCGAGGCGGCTCAGTTGCGTGTCGAGGTACGAGAACAGACGCCCTTGCAGGAGCGGATCATCGGTGAAGTCGATCCCCGGCACGACATGGCCGGGATGGAAGGCGACCTGCTCGGTCTGGGCGAAGAAGTTATCCGGGTTGCGGTCCAGCGTCATCTTGCCGATCCGGCGCACCGGCACCAGTTCCTCCGGCCAGATCTTCGTCGCGTCGAGGATGTCGACGTTGAAGGCGAATTCGTCCTCCTCCTCGATGATTTGCACGCCGAACTCGTACTCCGGGTAGGTGCCGCGCTCGATTGCCTCCCACAGGTCCCGCCGCAGCCAGTCCGCATCCTTGCCCGCGAGCTGCTGCGACTCCTCCCAGAGCAGCGAGTGGACGCCGAGCAGGGGTTTCCAGTGGAACTTGACGAAGCGCGCCTTGCCCTCGGCGTTGACGAAGCGGAAGGTGTGGATGCCGAAGCCCTCCATCATCGCGACGCTGCGGGGGAGCGCCCGGTCCGAGAGCACCCAGAGCACCATCGGCGTTGCCTCCGGCAGGAGCGAGAAGAAATCGTACGCCGTGTCGTGCGCTGTCGCCGCCTGAGGGATCTCGTTGTGTGGCTCCGGCTTGACGGCGTGGATCAGGTCCGGGAACTTGATCGCATCCTGGATGAAGAAGATCGGGATGTTGTTGCCGACGAGGTCGAAGACGCCTTCCTCGGTGTAGAACTTCGTCGCGAAGCCGCGCACGTCCCGGACAGTATCCGCCGAGCCGCGCGAGCCAGCGACAGTGGAGAAGCGGACGAAGACGGGCGTCGTGACGGCGGGGTCCTGCAGGAAACGCGCCTTGGTAAACGCGGTCATCGGCTCGTAGACCTGGAAGGTGCCGAAGGCGCCCATGCCGCGCGCGTGGACGACGCGCTCGGGGATGCGCTCGTGGTCGAAGTGCATGATCTTCTCGCGGAAGTGGAAGTCTTCCAAGAGGGTGGGGCCGCGCTCGCCCGCCTTGAGCGAGTCGTCGGTGTGACTGATGCGCAGCCCCTGATTCGAGGTGAGATATTCGCCCGCCGCCCGCTCGCGGAATGGTTCCATCTCCGTGGTCTTGCCGTCGATGCGTTTCTTGCTCCGTCCGTTGGCTGGGGTCCGTTTTTCCATCTGCTCATCTCCTTGACCATGTGGTCGCCCTGCCCGTCATTCCGCGCCCGGTGCGCGATAACGCGACCGCGCAAGGTCTATGCCGCCGTGCTCGCCCTCGATCGTCACCGGCAAGCCGCTGAGGGCATGGCGGTGGGGATCGGAGGCGTGGCGCATGCGAGCGTACTCTCCTGCGAGGCGATCACGACGATTGATCGCGACTCTCTCGACACGGTCCCCTTGTGCCACTCGTGCCCCTGCTGGCGCAGGTCCTCCTCGCGATCCATCACGCCCTTGTGCCGTGAGCGCGCGGGAATGGGGGGTTGAACATATCCCCAGAACAATAATTGCTAGGCACTCACGGTCGACATCTACCGATCCAGCGCTGTTACGGATGCGTCGGCGACGTCGTGGTCACGGCGACGGTGTTCGGCGGGTACAGGGCCGGCGTGGGACGATGCCGCACCCGGGAGAGAGCGATTGGCGTCCCGTGCGGCGTTGGGAGCACGGGGAGGGTCTCGGGCGGCATCATCGCGCGATGCCGCCTTCGAGCAGGATCGCCCCCGTGCGCGCATCGAAGATCGCGATCCCCGTGGGGAAGGTGCCGAGCCGCCCGGGGGCGGGACCGCCGCTGAAGGTGAACATCCCGTGCATCTCCACCGCGTAGACGAGCGTCGCCTCGGGTGGCGTGAGCCGCGTGCCGTACGCCTGAGCGACCGCCCCCACCGTGGTGCGCCGGATGCTCGTGATCGTGTAGTCCGGTGCGGTGGCGATGGTGATCCCCATCCCCCGCAGCGGGTGTGTGCGGGCGAAGGCGCAGACGTCCTGTTCACTATAGTGTCTACTCAGATGAGGTAGTCGAGCATGTGGTATCCTCTCATCCATGCAAGCACCCCTTTTCGTCCGTCCGTTGACGGACACCGAACGCGATACCTTGACGGCGGGGTTGCGCTCCCCCGCTGCCTTTACCTTGCGCCGTTGTCAAATCCTCCTCGCCTCCGCACGGCAGGAGCATGTCCCCGCCATTGCTCGCGCCCTCGGCTGCAACACCCAGACCGTCCGCAACGCGATCCATGCCTTCAACCGGTCCGGCCTCGCTTCCCTGACCGAGGGGTCGTCCCGTCCGCATCGGATCACCGCCGCCTTCGATGCAGCCGCCGCCGAACGGTTGCGCGCCCTCTTACACCAATCGCCGCGCGCCTTCGGTCAGCCGACCAGCCTCTGGACGCTCGATCTGGCGGCGGCAGTCTGTTGCAGCGAGGGGATCATCAATGAGCAGGTCACGGGTGAGACGATCCGCGTCACGCTCGGGCGACTCGGCGTGCGCTGGCAGCGGGCGAAGCAGTGGATCACCAGCCCCGATCCGGCGTATGCGCGAAAAAAAAGCGCCGCGACCGACTGATCCGCTTGGCGATCACGCATCCCGACTGGACGCTCGGCTTCGCGGACGAGGTGTGGTGGAGCAGAGTCGCACGACCCCACCTGGCGAGTTGGGCGGCGGCGGAGAGACCGTTGCGGTTGATCGAGCAAACGGTCAGGCGCGACGATCCCGATCCGAAAGCGCTCGCCTGTTACGGGCTGTTGGTCCGGGAATGGGACGACGCGGGGCAACGCGGCGAACGGATGCTGCTGCGCTTCGTGGACGGTCGCCCGGTGAGCGCGGTGACGACGCAGTTTCTCGACTGGTGCTGCGACTGGCTGGCGGCACAAGGGAAAACGGCGCTCCTCCTGGTCTGGGACAATGCGAGTTGGCATGTGAGCAAGGAAGTGCGGGGATGGATCAAGGAGCACAATCGGGCGGTCAACAAAGAAGGAAGCGGGGTGCGGATCATCGTCTGCCCGCTGCCCACGAAGAGTCCGTGGCTCAACCCGATCGAGCCGAAGTGGATGCACGGCAAGCGGTGGATCGTCGAACCGGCCCGCTTGCTGACGGCGGCGGAGATCGCGGAACGGGTCTGTGCGTGTTTCGGCTGTGTTCATGAACCGCACCTCGCCATGATCGAAGAGGTTTCCTGATTGAGCAATAGGTCGGCATGCCGGGCGGGGCGGCACCCCCACGCGCGTCGCGGTCGGACTCGGTGGGGGTGGGCCGGAGGTGGCGGTGGGGGCGACCGTGGGCGGCACCGGGCCGGTTCCCGCTCGGAGCATCGGGGTCGGTGGTGGCCCACCAGCGGTGATCCGGGGAGCGGCGGACGGCGCGCCCAGTGGGACGACAAGGGTTGGGGCCGCGCGGGCAATCGCCGTCGCGGTGGGCGGCGGGCCGCTGGTGGTCGGGGACGGCGTCGCGGTCAGCAGCGGGATGGAGCGCGCGGGCGGCGTGCAGGGCGCAACGGTGGCGACTGTGGCGGTGGTGCGGCCACCCGTCGGTGCGGCATAGCCCGTGACGGGGCCGGCGGCAAGGAGCGTGGCGAGGGCGCGGCGCGCTTCCGGTCACTGGGGGACAAGCGGGGCGTTGCCCTGACGCTTGGCAGCCTCGCCGCAGTGGCGTTGCGGCGGGGCGATATCGACCGGGCAACGGCGCTGCACCGGGAGAGTCTGGCAGTCTGCCGTGCGAGCGGCGACACCCCCGGCCTCGTCGCCGCGCTGGAGGGGCTGGCGGCGGTGACCGAGAAGCGGGGCGATGATCCGCAAGCCGCCCGGTTGCGGGGTGCAGCGATGGGCTTACGCGGACTACACGTGCCTGCGGCTGGATCCCCACCGCCAGTCGGTGCCGCACATTTCATGGACACGACACAGGCGACGGCTCGGGGACATCATGGCTGATGCGGCATGGGAGGCGGGCCATCGCGCGCCACAGGCGGTGATCGCCGCGGTGTTGGCCATGCGTGATTCCGATTGAGGTCGCACGGCCTCGCGGGGAGCGGACTGGGGCCTCAGTGGGGTCGATTGGCGAAACAGAAAATAGTGTACGCGAAGACCGGCAACGCCAATGGACCCAACGGACGACACGCGGTGAGAGTGTCCATTTGGGGTGTACCCCAACCTGATGTCAGCCGCCCCCGCCCCATCTCGTCAGTATAGGATTGATTTTTCTCTTTCTTGACAGCCGTCCCCGAACATTATAGACTCTATCTTGACAGATGGAGGAACGATTGTGAATGGCCAGCGCATCGGCTACGTCCGGGTCAGTTCGCTCGACCAGAACCCGGACCGCCAACTCGAAAGCATCACCCTCGACCGCACCTTCACCGACAAGGCGTCGGGCAAGGATGTCGCGCGGCCGCAGCTCGATGCCCTGCTGCGCTTCGCGCGCGAGGGGGACATCGTCGTCGTGCACAGCATGGACCGCCTGGCGCGCAACCTCGACGACCTACGCCGCCTCGTGCAGCAGCTCACCGCGCGGGGGATCCGGGTGGAGTTCGTCAAGGAGGGGCTGACCTTCACGGGGGAGGACGCGCCGATGGCGACGCTCTTGTTGTCGGTAATGGGGGCGTTCGCCGAGTTCGAGCGGGCGCTGATCCGGGAGCGGCAGCGGGAGGGGATCGCGCTGGCGAAGCGGCGGGGGGCGTACCGGGGGCGGAAGAAGGCGCTCAGCGCGATGCAACGGGCTGAGTTGCGCCAACGTCTCGCTGCAGGGGAGCAGAAGGCGGCGGTGGCGCGGGCGTACGGAGTCAGTCGGGAGACGCTTTACCAGTACCTGCGGGCGAGTGATGACAAATGATGTTCGCCTAATCCAAGGGCTGTGATCGGATTAGGGGGAAGGAAAGCGCAGGTGAGCACCGATGTTGTTCGCCGGAAACGGATTATACTGGTTTTGGGTGACGCGTCGGGGTAAGATCGGGGCGGAGGTGATGCCCGATGAACGTCCTGTCCCTGCCTGATGAATGGTCTGCTGAGGACCTCTACGCTCGCTACACCCATGCCCCCGCCGTCGCCATCGGGCGGCGGTATCACGCCCTCTCCCTGCGCCGTCTCGGCCATCCGCCGAAGGAAATCGCCGCCCTGCTCGGCATTACCCCCGAGGCGATCCGCAAGTGGATCGTGCGCGCGCGCACCGATGGCCTCGACCGGCTCGGCCCGCCCGCCGGGGGCAAGGGCCAGCCGCCCAAGCTCACCGCCGCGCGGCAGGCGGAGGTGATGGCTTGAGTGGACGCCGAACCGATGCTGATGCTCAAGCAACTTCAGGCGCGCATCAAGCAGCGGTGGGACATCTCCCTCTCCCTCACGCAGGTCTGGTCTCTCTTGAAGCGGCATGACGCCCGGCGGGTGATGCCGCGCACGCGCCACTATCAGGCTGAGACTGCGGCGCAGCGCCGCTTCAAAAAAAGTCCGGCGGCGGATGCGCGCGGCGCGCAAGGGGCGGTACCGGCTCCTCTTCCTTGCTGAGGCGTGGTGGGGGCTGACGACGCAACTGCGCCGCGTCTGGGCGCGTCAGGGCGTGCGGCCGGTGCAGCCGGTCTGGGGTGGGAGGCGGTGGCGGCCGGTGGTCGGGGCGGTCGAACCGGCGACGGGGCGATTGGTGAGCCTGCTCGTGGGAGGATTGAACAGCGCGTGGTTCAGCCACTTCCTGGTGCATCTGGCGGCGCAGTATCCGGGGGAGCGGCTGGTGGTGGTGCTGGACAACGCGGGATGGCACACGAGCGGGAAGGTCGTGGTGCCGGAGGGGATCACCTGATGGTTCCAGCCGCCACATTCGCCGGAGGTGAACGTGATGGAGCAGGTCTGGCAATGGATCCGGGGGCAGCACACGCGGGGGGTGCTCTTCACGACGGACGCGCAACTGGACGGGGTGCTGTGCGACGCACTGAATGGGCTGGCGAGCGACAGCGGTCGCATCAAGTCGCTCACCAACCAGCGGTGGCTCTATGCCAACACTTCATCCTAATTCAGTATTAGAGCGGTTCTCATAAAGGTTGTCCCTGCCCCGGCTCGTATCCGCAGTGTGTGAACCACCCAGCCGCGTCTTGGGGCGTGACCGTGTCGAGCGCTGTTCCGATGGCTGCCTCCAATCCTCCTTGCTCTCGCTTGCCTGCGCGCCGCACCGCCGTCTTCACCTTGCTGAACATCCCCTCGATCGGCGTCAGGTCCGGCGAGTAGGCCGGTAGGAAGAGCAGCGTGCAGCCGTATGCTTCAATGACCGCGCGGACGCGATGCCCCTTGTGCACGTTGAGGTTGTCCATCACCACGACCTGTCCCGGCACCAAGGTCGGCCCCAGTCCCTGCTCCAGCCACGCCACGAACCCCAACCCGTCCATCGCCCCCTCGATGGCCATCGCATCACCGATCCCGGCGAGCGACAGCGCCGCCACCAACGTCGTGTTGTGCGTGTGGTTGCGCGGCACGTAACCGTAGGCGCGTTGCCCGCGCGGCGCGCACGCAGACAGCGGCATCATCCGCGTGTGGAAGCCACTCTCGTCGATGAAGACGAGTCGCTCGGCGGAAATCGTGGCGATCATCGCCCGCCATGCCGCGCGGGCATCCTCGTCCCGCTCGGTGGCGATTAGGCTCTTTTTTTGTGCGTCCAGCCGACGCGCTGGCGCATCCGGCACCAGGTGCTCGCGCTCACCGCCACACCCGTGGCCTCTTCCCACCGCGCGCATTGCATCGTCAGCGTCGCATCCGGCGCGTCGGCCAACTGCGCCCGCACGCGCGCATGGTCGGTCGGGGCGATCGCGCGTGGTCGGCCGGGCGAGGCGCGGGGCGCGAGATCCCCCGCCGTGCGCCACTGGCGCAGATAGCGTTTGATGGTGCGTTCGCTGACCGCGAAGAGGCGCGCCGCCTCCGCACGCGGCATCCCCGTCCCGACCGCCCGCACAATCCGCTGTCGCAAATCCTCGCTATATGCTCTCATCGCTCAAGCATCGCCGTGGGACAACCTTTATGCAACCCGCTCTAGCGGTAGTTTGTTGTCAATGGGCATAGCAGTCAATCGGGTGTCCGTCCCAGAGGTGATCAAGCAACCGCTGCAAAGCAGGTGGTGGGGGCAGATCGCTCCACGCCTGCCACCAGCGCCTCA
>JAABUJ010005146.1_pt1 | contig 13238 bp, 10 predicted proteins | sample 5559131 | NCBI WGS metagenome assembly JAABUJ01 (sample SAMN10711875, study PRJNA513366) | rock metagenome | isolation source: Antarctica rocks | place: Antarctica: Victoria Land, Mt New Zealand nord | collected 2016-01-07
CGATCGGCCCGGTGAGCGCCCGGCGGATCGCCGCGCGTTTGGTCGGGCCGGGAACGACGCAGCAGAGCTGCTCCCCCGCCATGAGCGTCGGGATCGTCAGGGTGAGCGCCCGGTGCGGCACCGCGGCCAGGGTGGCGAAGCAGCCGTCGTGCACCTGCTGCCGGCGACAGGCGTCGTCGAGCGCGACCGGCTTGACGGTCGCCGGATCGGCGAAGTCCGCGACCGGCGGGTCGTTGAAGGCGAGGTGGCCGTTCTCGCCGATCCCGAGGCAGACGATGTCGATCGGCGCCGCGCGCAGGAGGGCCGCGTAGCGCGCGCACTCGGCCGCGATCGCCGCGTCGTCGTCACCGGCGATCGGGCGGGCGGCGAGGGAGTGGACGTCCCCCGGCTCGACGCGCGCGAAGAGGTGCTCGCGCAGGAAGTGTCCGAAGCGTTGCGGGGCGGCATCCGCGAGATCGAGGTATTCGTCCATGTGGAAGGCGGTCACGCGGGTCCAGTCGATCCCCGTTGCCGCGCCGAGCGCGGCGAGCATCTCGCGCTGCGAGGGCGCGGCGGCGAAGATGATCCGCACGCGCTGCTGGCGGGCGAGCCGCTCCCGGAGCGCCGTGGCGACGGCCGTGCCCGCCGCCATACCCATCGCCGCGCGGTCGTTGTAGACGCGCACCCGCAATCGTTCGACGCGCTCGCTCGCTATTACCACCGGCGGTACGTCCATCATCATGCTCCTCCGAACGATGAGCGCTGTATCGGACAGATCGCTCGCTCAGCGCAGGCAGGCGACGAACATTGTCGACGAGCACAGCCCGGCGCAGAAATCACGACCGTATGCCCCACGTTACCTCAAATGAGCGGCACGCGCCAGGGCGGACGGAGGATGCAGCGCCCGCTTGAGCGCCCGATCCTGGTCCGCGATCATCCGCTGCGAGAGCGCGGCCGCGGGGACGAGGACCTCCGACCCGTGGAAGGCACCCGGGTAGACGTGCAGCTCAACCGGCACCTCGGACGTGATGAGCCGCTGCGCATAGGCGATGTCCTCGTCGACGAAGAGATCCTGCGTGCCGACCGAGATGTAGGCGGGCGGGAGATCGCGCAGGTCGGTCCCGCGCGCCGCCGCCGCGTAGGGCGAGCCGGTCGCGCCGCCCGGCTCGGTGCCAAGGTAGGCCCGCCAGCCGTTGCGATTGGACGCCAGATTCCACACCCGCGGGTCGGTGACCGCACGGCTGGAGGGGCTGATGGTACGGTCGTCGAGCATCGGGTAGACGAGGAACTGGAACGCGATGGATACCTCGCCCCGGTCGCGTGCCAGTAGCGCCAGCGCGGCGGCGAGACCGCCGCCCGCGCTGGCGCCACCCACCGCGACCCGCCCGGGATCGATGCCGAGGGTCGCCGCATGGCCAACGGCCCAGGTGAGGGCGGCGTAGCAGTCGTCCAGAGGTGCCGGGAAGGGGTGCTCGGGGGCAAGCCGGTACTCGACCGACACGACCGTGCACCCGACGAACTCCACGATGCGCTGCATGGCAAGGTCTGTTCTCGCGATGCTGCCGAGCACGTACCCGCCGCCGTGGGCCCAGATCAGGCACGGGAGCGCGGCATCGTTATCGTGCGGACGATAGACGCGGACCGGGACGTCCGGCGCACCCGCCGGACCCGGGGCGAACCTATCCTCCTTGCTAACGTGCGGCGAGTCGGGGCTGTCGCGCCGCATCGCTTCGAGCCGTCGCTCGAATGAGCCACGGGTGGCGGGCAAGTCGTGCCAGTTAATGTCCTCGGCCGGGAACGTCTGGAGCACCACGGCGAGCTCGGGGTCTAACCGATCGATGAAGGCCATCGGCGTGTTCCTTCCCTAACGTACACGGTGCCTCGTGGCGGCCGATCTACCGGTAGCGGTCAGCGTTAGCCCGGCGTTCTGCTCTCCATCGTGGAGAATTCCGCCGCGAAGTCCCGCCATGCATCGTCCCTGTGGCGGGTGCGCGGTATTGTCGCAAGCCCCATCTGATCCTGCACCGCGCTTGTCGTCGAGTGGCTGTCGGTGTCGGCCAGGGCAACCTGTCCTGAACAGACAGGGGCCCGTGACACCATGCCAACAGCTCATGTCGCGCTCTTCGTGGCGCATCGCAAAATCGCGGTCGTCGCGTCTCCGTTGCCAATGGCCGTGTCGTTCGTGCTCACCAGAGGGTGTAACCGCCGTCGATGACAAAGGCGGCGCCGGTCACGTAGCTGGCGGCGGGACTTGCCAGATAGACCGCGAGCGGGCCGATCTCATCCGGCTCGCCCGCGCGGCCGAGCGGCACGTTCTGCAACAACGCGTCGATCACCTCCGGCTTCCGCTCGTTCCAGGCTTTGTTCGTGTCCGTCATGAACAGGCCCGGGCAGATCGCGTTCACGGTGATCCCGTAGGGTGCCCAGTCGGCAGCGGCACAGCGCGTGAAGTGGAGGACCGCGGCCTTTCCAGTTTCGTAACCACGACCACCGACACCCCGGTTGGCGATCAGCGCGCTCATCGAGGCGATATTGATGATGCGGCCACCCGCACCGCGAGCCAGCATCGCCCGCCCGATGGATCTGGTGCCGAGGAAACAACTCGTCAGGTTGAGATCGATCGTTCGTGCCCATGCCTCGAGCGTGTCGTCCTGAATCGAGACGCTGGCTTCGCGGTTACCCACGTTGTTGATCAGGATGTCGATCGGGCCGCAGTCCCGGAGGATCAATTCGCAGGCCGCTTCGCACTCCGTGGGTACGCCCATATCGGCCTGCATGATCCAGGACTGCCGACCGAGGGCTCGGATCTCCGCCGCCGTGGCCTCGAGCGTCTCCCTGGTTCGGCCTGTGATCACCACATCGGCCCCGACATCGGCTAGGGCCAGGGCCATCACGCGACCAAGCCCGCGGCTGGCCCCGGTCACGACCGCGCACTTGCCATCGAGGAGGAACGCATCGAGAACGCCCATACCGGCCTCCGCTCTTCGGGCTATCGCGCCTGACGATCCTGCCCGCAGTTATTGGCGCTTGCGCGCCGCCTCATGCGCTTCGCGCCGCTGCCCCGAGTACCTCGGCGATCGTCACCGGTCGTCGTTCCGCCAGCGACGTGAGCGTTGCCTCGATCATCGCGGTCACGATGAGGCCATCGCGGCCACTGGCTTCCGGCGCGATATCGTCCGCGACACAATCGACGAAGTAGCGGATCGACTCGTACCGGTAATCGACGGCCTTACCATAGCGCGTGAGCGACCTGGAGGAGAACGGCGTGTGGTAGCGATCGGTGAACGCCCAGAGCGACGGCTCATTCTTGACTTCCAGGCCGCCCTTCTCGCCGTACAGCGACAGGCGATTGTCGACGACACTGGTGAAACTGTTCGGGACAATCCAGGAGGTCTCGAAGGTGCAGAAGGCCCCGCCCTCGAACTCCACCAGGGCATGGATGGCGTCCCAGCAGGGGATGCCCCGGCCATCCAAGACGCCGCGATAGCCTTTGGCATAGACCTCGACCGGATCGCGAGCGAAAAGCCAGCGCACGATATCCATGGTATGCGGGAACAGGAACCACTCCGGTCCGGACTTCCCGGCCCAGGCCAGCATCTCGGTCGGCACGTAGAGCGTATCACTCAGCCGAGCGTAGGCCATCACCGGGGCGCCCAGGTCGCCGCGCTCCATGTAGTCCTTCGCGCCCATGAACAACGGATTCCAGCGGGCATGGAAATCGACCATGAACCTGACGCCCGCCTGCTCGGCTGCCTCGACCATCGCCAGGGCAGCGGCGACATTCGTCGCGAGCGGTTTCTCGACCATGACGTGCTTACCCGCCCGCAACATCGCCAGCGTCGGCTCCGTGTGCAGATGATCGGGCGTGGCGATCGTGACCGCCTCGACGTCGCTGGACGCCAATTCCTCCAGATCGGTCGTCCAGGCGCAACCGTACTGGTCCGCCAGCGCCCGCGCGCGGCCTGCGTCGCGATCGCAGATGATGGCCACCGTGCCGCGCGGATGCGTGGACAGGGCGAGGGCATGATTGCTGCCCCAGATACCGGCCCCGACAATACCCAACCTGACATTCGCTGCGGTCATGCTGGAGCCTCCGATCTAGCAAGGGAACATCCCCTTGAACACCGCGACGTGCCGCGCTCGCTAGCGTCCGGCAGTGGAGAGACGTATTCCCGCGGCCGGGCAGGGCCTTGCCGGAACACCATGGCCCTGCGGTGGACGAGCCGCTTCGTGACGCGACGCGAGCAGGCTCTTCGGATCAGCCCCACAGCGACGGAAGCTACTCGGGCCTCGCATCCATCCCCCTTCGGGTGTGGTGCGTGGTGCCAAGGGGCGTGAACCCCGATCGTGCTCAGCCATCGGCGTGGTCATCGTATCCTCGGGGGTAGCCCGTCACGGACACAGCAACGTCGAGCGCGACGGCCAGCTGGAACGTCTCGCCGGGATTCAGGGTCAGGATGCTGTCGGGCCCATCGCCGGCATTAGCGACGAGGCCGACAACGCCGCGCTCCCCCGGGGCGAGATAGCGGAGACGCGTAACACCGGCGACGAGGGCCACCGCGACACGAAGCGGCGTGTCGGGCCCGCCCAACCCCACGACCGCCTGCGGCGGGAATCCCGCGCCCGTGTCTCCCGTATCCTGGCGAAGGTTGCTTCCGGGAAGGTCAACGCGTATCGATCCGGGCGCGGGACCGAAGAGGCTTCCTACCAGGGCTAAGCGAAGGCCGAGGTGCAGCTTGCGCACCTCCGTCGCGCGGTTTTCGGCCACGAGGTGGAGGGCCAACGCCCCGTCCGTCAGATCGGCGGAGAAGCTGAGATGCACCCCGCTATCATGGCCCCCCGCGGCGCCCGTGGCGTTGCCCACGAGCGCGGTGGCCAGCGTTGCCGCGGTCGGATCCCGCTCGACGAAGCGCCAACCGCCCGCCGGCGCTATCGCCGCGCCCGGCCCTGCGGTGACGAGCGCGCAGCATACGCCGCACCCGCCCCCATGCGGGGCCTCGCACAACGTGGGCGAAGGCTCGGCGTGGAAGACGTGGACCCAGTCCGTGCCGTGGGCACCGGCAGGGCGCACCGCGAATCCGACGCATCCGCCACCGTGGGCTGGGGCGAGCCAGGCCACGGCTCGTCCCAGCGGGTCGACGATACGGACCAGCTGTGCCCGGGCGTCCTCCCAGCCGGGCGGTGCCGCCGGCGTGTCGATGACGGCGAGGCCGGGGCGGGCGCGCCCCGCGCGGTCAGAGGGTGATGTAGATCGTGTCATCGACGACCGTCACCGGGTAGCGACGGATACGCACGCGCTCATCGGTGAGCGCGCGGCCCGTCAGCAGGTCGAATTCCCAGCCATGCCACGGGCACGCCAGGATCTCGCCCTCCCGACCCCAGCGATACTCTCCGGGCGGGGTGGGCAGCGTCGTGCCGCCCACGCGCCCGCGGCAGACCGGCGCGAGCTCGTGGGGGCAGAGGTTGAGTGCGGCCACGAACTCGCCGCCGACGTTGAAGAGGCCGATCGAATGCCCCTTCACCTCGATCAAGCGCCGCTCCCCCGGCGGGAGCTCGCTCACCCGCGCCACCGGCCATTGGCGCGGCCCCGTCCGGGGCGTGCCCGTCCCCCCTTCTTTGTGGGCCACCGGTGCCCCGCGCTCACTCATCCTCGCCCCCCGTAACGGTGACGGCACCGACGCTCGTATGGGACGCCTGGCGCACGGGGAGGTGATACAACTCGCGCGCCGTCTCGCTGAGGACGCGTTGACGGACACCGGCGGGCAGGAGGCGCGCCGCGAAGTCGGGCGTGTCGCCGTCCCAGTGTGGGAAATCGCTGGAGAACATCAGCATCTTGCCGGCGTCGAACATCTCGAGGATCGAGCGCAGGTGCGCGGGATTCTCCGGTTCCTCGATCGGCTGGGTGCTGAGGAGAACATGCTTCATGATGTACTCGCTCGGCGGCCGCTCGAGCCAGGGTGTCTGCATACGCAGCGCCTTCCAGTTCTTGTCGAAGCGCCACATCAGCGGTGGAAGCCAGGCGGCCCCACCCTCGAGGAGTACGAACTTCAGGGTGGGAAATTTGACGAATACCCCCTCGCTAACCATGCTCGTGAGATGCGCCATGTAACTCCCGACCAGATCGGTGTGCCATTCGAGGTAGCTGGTCGGGTATCCGACCGCGGTAGGTGCCCCCGAAATGCCCACCCCCTCCGAGCCGGGGTGGAGGGCTACGGGGAGGTCATGCTCCACCGCGGCTGCGTAGATGGGGTGGAAGTAGCGTTGCCCGTAGGGCATCCGTGCACCGCTCGGCATGAGCACCTGCACGAATCCGCGATTGGGTGCCAACCGGTGAATCTCTCTCGCCGCGAGTTCGGGATCGTTGGGGGCGACGGTGATCGAGGCACGATAGCGCGGGTCGGCGGGTAGCCAGTCGGCGGCCAACATGTCGTTAATCGCCGAGACGATCGCGGCGGAGAAGTCCGGGTCGGTGCCAAGACCGACGTGCAGGCTACGCTCGGGATTCAGGATCCCATACTCGATCCCGTATGGATCGAGGAAAAAGCGGGCTAGGTCACCTGGATTCGACTCGACTCGTACCCCTTCTTCAGTCACCGCGTCGGGCCGCATCACGCCGTTTGGGTTCCAATATCCGAGATTCCCGGCCCCCTGGTTGCCGGAGGCGTAGCGTGTGCGCCAGGGCTCGGCGAGGAAATCAAGGAGACGGCGCGGATCGTAGCTCGAGTGGATATCGGTGTCGATGACCGGTAGCGATGGTGTCATGAAACCCTCCTCACGTTGCGGAAGAATGCAAGACTCGGCATCAATTTACGGTGGTGCTCCACCCGGCGAGAGTCCAAGAACCGACCAGCGCTTGCTCGAGTGCGTCAGGGTGGCAACGCCGAGGCCTGTACTGCCACTCTTCCCCACGCCATAGCCGGAAGCACCGAAGCTGGTCCGACGGGTGAGCGCGATTCGGCAGCCCTTGCCGGTGATGCCACTATCGCCGCGCCACCCGCGTCCCGCCTCGCTATCCGGGGCGCACGATGACGGCGGCGGCGAGGTCGGTCGTACCCTGGCCCTGGCCCATCCGACCACACTTGCCACCTTCCACCTTCCTACCTCGAGATGCCGGGGGCGAATCGGACAACGCCGCTCGACGGTCGCCCGGGAACGGCTTCGACCAACCGGGCCTGGCTGCAGGTGCCGGTTGCCCGGCGGTCGTGTCCGTCCTCCATTCATAGACGGAGGCGCGGGTCCAACACGTCACGGAGTCCATCTCCGAAGAAGTTGATCGACAGCACGGCGAGCGAGATAGCGAGGCCCGGGAACGCCGTCAGCCACCAGGCCCGCGTGAGGATGTAGTCGCGCCCGTCCGCGACCATCGCGCCCCAGCTCGGCATGTCGGCGGGTGCGCCCGCACCGATGAAGCTCAGGCTCGACTCGAGGATGATCAGGAGCGCCAGCTGCTGGGTGCCGAGCACGATGATCGGTGTCCAGGCATTGGGCAGGATATGCCGGAAGATGATGCGCATGTCGCTCGCCCCGGCCGACCGAGCCGACTCGACGAAGGCCGCGCGCTTGAGCGACAGGGTCACCCCACGGACCGTGCGGGCGAAGACGATCCAGGCGGCCAGCGACAGCACGGCGAGCAGCACGACCAGGCTACGCCCGGCGAACGCCACGATACTGAGCGCGAGGAGGATGCTCGGGATCGCCAGTTGGACGTCCGCGAGGCGCATGGTCACCGTGTCGACCCAGCCCCCGAAGTATCCCGCGAAAAGACCAACGCTGACGCCGAGGGTGCCCCCGATGAAGACCGCCAGGAGGGCAATGCCCAGCGAGACGCGCCCCCCGTAGAAAATGCGGCTGAGGATGTCCCGTCCGACCTGATCGGTACCGAGCAAATGAAAACTTCCCACCTTCGAGGTCGCCAGCGGCGCCACAAGCTTGACGCGCGGGTTCATCTCCTGGGGCGCGGCCGGGGCGAGCAGGGGCGCGGCCACCGCCGAGAACGCGAGGAGCAGCAGGAGGATCGCGCCGACGACCGCACGTCGCGACCGCAGGAAGCGCCGGGCGAGGGCACGCCGGGCGCTCACCTGGACGGGCACGACGCGCGTGACCGCGCTAGCGGGCTGTACGGTGCGCGAAATCATCGGTTCGCTCCAGAGGTGATCGGCCACACACGCCACGTGCTCTGCGTTCAGGCGTGGTGGATCCGGGGATCGATGTAGGCGTAGAGCAGGTCGACCGCCAGGTTGATGAAGACGAAGAACGTACTCAACAGCAAGACGGCCGCCTGGATCAGCGGGTAATCCCGGGCGTTGATCGCGGTATACACCAGGGTGCCGACACCCGGCCAGGCGAAGATCGTTTCGGTGATCACCGCCCCCCCCAGGAGCGTACCGATCTGGATCCCGAGGACCGTGACCAGGGGGATAAGGACGTTGCGGACGGCGTGGCCGTAGATGACGCGCCGGTCAGTCAGCCCCTTCGCGCGGGCGGTGCGCACGTAATCCTCTTGGAGGACGTCGAGTAAGCCCGAGCGGACCAGGCGGGTCGTCAGCGACATCAGATACGCCCCGAGCGTGATCGCGGGGAGGATCAGGTGCTGCGGCCCGCCCATACCGGAGGAGGGGAGGATCCCGAGGAAGACCGCGAAGACCAGCACCAGCATCAGCCCCAGCCAGAACGCGGGCACGGACTGGCCCACCATCGCGACGCCCATACCGAGGTAATCCCAGGCCGTGTCGCGTCGCACGGCGGAGACGACCCCCATCGGGACGGCCACGAGCAGCGCGAACACGAACGCCGTCGTGGCGAGCAGGAGGGTCGCCGGTAGATGGCCGAGGAGGACCGTGACCGTCGGCTCGCCATAGAAGAGCGATCGCCCGAGATCGCCCCGGAAGGCGTGGCCGAGGAAGACCAGGTACTGGACGGGGATGGGGCGGTCCAACCCCATCTGGTGGCGCATCGCCAGCACTTGCTCGGGTGAGGCGCTATCGGACAACATGATCCGCGCCGGGTCGCCCGGGATCAGGCGCACCAGGACGAAGACGATGATCGACACACCGAAGACGAGGCCGACCGATTGGATGAGCCGACGTATGACGTAGTTTCCCATACCCATATCGCGGCCGGCGGGCCCCGCGGTTTCGTCGCCAGACCCGCCAGGGCGCCTATCCCAGCTCGGTGTCGATGAACGAGAAGATCCGATTCGGCATCCAGGTGAACTTCTTCACCTTCTTACCGGCGGCGTAATTCCAGTTGATCTGGTGCAGGTAGATGAACGGTGGGGCCTGCCAGATCCCGGCGGCGGCCTGCTCGTAGAGCACCTGTCGCTTGGCCGGGTCGATCGTCGTGGCGGCGTCGCGGATCTGCTGCTTTACCGTCTCATCGGCGAACTTCGTGTGGTAGAGATCGCCCACCACGCGCTCCTGGAGGTAGCGGTCGGGGTCGCCCGTCACGGCGATGCTGCCCGCGTACCCGACCTCATACTTGCCGTCATTGAAGGACGCCAGCGCGGCGATCGGTTCCTGGAGGTTCACGTTCAGCTTGACGCCGAGCTTGCCCATCTCCTGGGCCACGTACTCCGCGATCTCCTTGCCGCTCGTGAACTGCCCGTTCGGGACCTTCAGTTCGGCGGTGAAACCGCCCGACAGCCCCGCGGAGGCGAGTTCTTTCTTAGCCTGGTCGGGGTTGTAGGGATTGGGTTTGATCGGGTCTTTCTCGTTGTAGCCCAGCAGGCCGCGCGGCGGGTACGACGCCAGCGGTTTCGCGTTGCCGGACAGGATATCGTTGGCGATGACGTCGCGGTCGAGCGCATAGTTGAAAGCGCGCCGCACCTCGGGCTTGCCCAGGTGCGGGTGGGTCTCGCCGTTCAGCGTCAGGAAGTCCGTCTGCCACAATTCGCTGCGGATGATCTGGAAATTGGGGTCGTTCTTGATCGCCTGGACATTCTCCTCGGTGATCCCTTCGATCAGATCGGCCTGTCCGGCGCGGAGAGCCGCGACGAGCGAACTCTGGTCGAGGATCGGCTTGTAGACGACCTTCGCGACCTTCGGGAAGCCCTTCTGCCAGTAGGCGGGATTCGCCTCAAGCACGTATTGCTGGTCGATGTTGAAGTCGGTGATGCGGAAGGGGCCGGTACCGATGCCGTCCTCGTAGGTCATATCCTTGTTGGTCCCGGCCTTTGGCGGGACCATGTAGAGGATGACGATGTTATTCAGCAGCGGCGCGATGGGGATCTTGGTCCGCAATTCGACCGTGTACGGGTCGACGACCCGGACCGGTTCATCCTCGAAGTCCTTGAAGACGAACGACAGCCCCGACAGCGCATTGCCCTTGGCGCGCCCGATCGTCGCCTTGACCGACTCGCCGTCGAACGGGGTGCCGTCGTGGAACTTCACGCCCTGACGGAGCTTGAACGTCCACACCTTCCCGTCCGCGGAGGGCTGCCAGCTCTCCGCCAGGACGCCGTAAATCTTGCCCTGCTGATCGAGGTCCACGAGCGGCTCGAAGATGTTCCGGTGCAGCACGAACTCGTTAAGGCCATAGAATTTCTGCGGATCCTTCGTCCGGACCTTACCAGGCTTGGCGAAGTTCAGCACGCCGGTAGGGGCAGCTCCGCCGGGTGCCGCACCGGCGGCTGGCGACGTCGCGGCGGCAGCGCGTGTGGCCACGGCTGTCGCCTGCGTGGGCGCCGTGCTCGTGCCTGCGGCCGGTGCACCGCTCGGTGAGGCGCTGGCAACGGTCGTCGGCGGACTGCTCGGCGCGGCGCTCGACGGTGCGCTCGTCGGCGTTGCGGCGGCGCCCTGGCCGCAGGCGTTGAGGAACACCGCGCCTGCGGCGATCCCAGACAGGGTAAAGACGTGCCGAAGTAAACCGCGTCGGCTAAGGGGTGGGGTTTGCTGCCGGATGATCATCGTACCACTCCATGACTGGTCCCACGGGGGCAGAATCGTGCCAGCGAAGCAGACGTCCGGAAGGCGGGGGAAAGGCGTACGCGACAGGGACTCGACCAGAACGTCGCGGAAAGTCCCCTAACACCAGGTACAAGTCTTCTATAGCACTGCCATCGCGACGGTGTATTGATTCGATGAATGAATTCATAGTAGCGGGACAACGCCGTGCTGTCAAGATGGTCATAGGTGCTGGCTTTGCCCGGCCTTCGCGCCTCCGGCGACGCCCACATCACACTCCAACATCGTACCTGGTGTGGCATAGAGAAGCGGGTATCGCCCCCGGTGCCGCGCAAGCAGCATCGGGCAGGCATCCTCGCGACCACCGACGTCCTCCGCCGGGCGTGACCGCGTGACCACGTGTCCTTGACAGCGGCACGTCGCGGCGCTAATATCAGTTCACTCATCGAATAAATTGGTATGGGATACCAGCAGTGCATGCACACATCCCGATCCCGAAGGTACACCTAGAGACGCGATGAGGCCTGCCGCAGGCCAAGCGCAGAGGCCCTGTTGCCGACTCATCGCATCGGTGGTCGCGGTAGGGACGTGTACCCGCAGGGTGAAGCAAGGCGGATTCAGGGTCATGAATGCTCATGTCGCCGGGTACAAGCTGCGCGGGAGTAATGCGGCGAGTATCAAGGTCCACAACCGCGCTATCGTCATTCGCGCGCTGCTGCGCTACGGCCCGCTATCGCGCCAGGCGTTGGTCCAGCTGACCGGCCTCATGCCTTCCACCATCACCTATGCGGTCAATCATCTCAGCGAAGCCCGCCTGGTCCGCGAGATCGGCAAGGACAGATCGGCGACGAACACGAGCGCCGGGCGGCATCCGATCCTCATCGATATTCGCACCGATGCGGCATTGGCGTTGGCCATCTGCATGGAGGAAACATCCGTCTGCGTCGGGCTGGTTAACCTCAAGGGTGGGCTTGAGATGACCGAGACGCTGCCGGTTCGGCAGGGGATCGCGCCGACCGAGGCGGTGCGCCTCGCCGGGCAATTGGCGCGGCAGCTGCAGGCGCGGGTCGATGGCGGACGGCTTATCGGTGCGGGCGTCGCCGCACCCGGCCTCGTCGACCCCGCCACCGGCGTCAACGAGTATGCCTCCTATCACGATTGGCACAACGTGCCGCTCGCCGCCATGCTCGCCGATGAAGTCGGGTTACCGATCTGTATCCAAAATCGCTCGCGCGCGGTGGCGCTTGGCGAGCACTGGTACGGTGCAGGCCGGGGGATCGATGACCTCATCGCGATCGTCGCGTCGGAGGTGATCGGCGCGGGCATTATCATCGGGGGGCGGATCCATACCGGCCGGGCGGGGCGGGCGGGCGAGATCGGGCATACCGTGGTCGTCGAGGGGGGGCCACTCTGTACCTGCGGCAAGCATGGTTGCCTGGAGGCGGTCGCCTCGATTCGCGCCCTGGCCAGTGTCGCCCGATCGGTACTCGGCGCGCACCTGCCGGGCATCGACGCGGCGCCCGACTCGATCGTCGCCGCGCGCGTCCTCGCCGCCGCCGCCGGTGGACAACCGGGCGCGCGCGTCATCGTGGACAATGCCCTCCACCACCTGGCGCTGGCCGTCGCCAATCTCACCGTCGTGCTGGACCCGGAACTGGTGATCCTCAGCGGCAGCCTTTTTTCTGCCGCTGACCTTGGTCTGCCAGCGATCGCGGGTACGATCGATGCCGTTTCGCTAGCACCGTGGGAGCGGCGCCCGAAAGTGGCCTTGGGGATGCTCGGACCGCACGCGAGTCTCGTTGGTGCCGCAACGCTCGTCTTCGAGCAGTTACTGGAACGCGGGAATCTCCTCGCTGTGGGCGGGGTTGACGCCGTGTCCTCGGTGACGGTGCAGGGCTAATCCGGCGACCGCGCCCGCTCGAGAGCTCGTCATGGGCTGCGTCGGGGCCCCATCGGCGTTTGCGAGGCCGATCGATGCTGGCAGCGTGGCGGTGAACAATGCGGTGGCACGGGCAAGGCGGTACCTTTCCGGTCCGCAGCCCGTGCCGACGACCGCCGGCGATACCGGGCCAGGGACAACAGCGCTGCGCGCGTGCGCTCGCATCCGACACCGCCGACCCTCACCCGAGGCCCCGATCCCAGGGGAGAGCGACAAGCGGCCCAGCCCGCGACACAGGAGAGCACCGATGGAGCGGCAAGACGCGCAGGACCAGGAACGCCGAGGCGACACGGAGCCGGATGTCCTCGTGATCGGGGCGGGCGCGGCGGGCGCGGCGGTCGCCTGGCGCTTGGCCGCGGCCGGGTGGCGGGTCGTCTGCCTCGAGCAGGGCGACTGGGTCGCGCCGGCGTCGCGGCCCC
>JAABUJ010005150.1_pt1 | contig 13232 bp, 13 predicted proteins | sample 5559131 | NCBI WGS metagenome assembly JAABUJ01 (sample SAMN10711875, study PRJNA513366) | rock metagenome | isolation source: Antarctica rocks | place: Antarctica: Victoria Land, Mt New Zealand nord | collected 2016-01-07
GTGAAGACGTAGGAGACGCTGCCGGGGTCGGCGAGCTGGCCGCCGTTGCGGGTCAGGGCGATACGCACCTCCGCGGCGGCCCGGTTGCGGTTGTCGGTCAGGCACTCGATGAGCACGGCGACCCCGCCCGGCGCATACCCCTCATACGTGATGCTCTGCCAGTCGGCCCCGCCGGCCTCGGCGCCGGAACCCCGCTTGACCGCGCGGTCGATGTTGTCGTTGGGCACCGACGTCTTCTTGGCCTTCTGCACCGCGTCGAAGAGGGTCGGGTTGCCGACGACGTCACCACCACCGGTGCGGGCGGCGACCTCGATGTTCTTGATGAGCTTCGCGAAGAGCTTGCCGCGTCGCGCGTCGACGACAGCCTTCTTGTGTTTCGTGGTGGCCCACTTGGAGTGGCCGCTCATGAACGTTCCCTCACGATCTCGACGAACATCTCGTGGACCCGGGTGTCCCCGGTGACCTCCGGGTGGAAGGAGGTGGCGAGCAGGGCACCCTGGCGAACGCCGACGATCCTACCCGCGGCCGACCCGTGCTCGACACGGGCCAGCACCTCGACGCCGCCACCCGTGTCCTCCACCCAGGGCGCCCGGATGAAGACGGCGTGGACCGGTCCGTCGAGTCCGGTGAAGGCGATGTCCTCCTCGAAGGAGTCGACCTGTCGCCCGAAGGCGTTGCGGCGCGCCGACACGTCCAGGCCGCCGAGGGTCTGCTGGTCGGCCCGGCCGTCCGCGATCCGGTCCGCGAGCATGATCAGGCCGGCGCACGCCCCGTAGACGGGTAGGCCGTCGGCGATGAGCGCGCGGAGCGGTGCGAGGAGGTCGAAGGCGCGGACGAGCTTGTCCATCGTCGTCGACTCACCACCCGGAAGGACGAGGCCCTGTATGCCGACCAGCTCGCTGGGGCGGCGAACCGTCCGGACCACCGCGCCGAGACCGTCGAGCACCCGTGCGTGCTCGCGGACGTCGCCCTGCACGGCGAGGATGCCGATCTGCGGTGCGGTGCTGCTCACGGGCGAAACGCTACGCGGCGCAGCGGTGGGCGCCGACCCGGGGTCTGATGCGGCCGTGATGCGGTCCCCGCACCCGGGACTCGGATACCGTCGAGACATGGAGTCCACGCAGCCGGGTCGTCCCGGGCTGGAGGCCCGGGCCCGGGCCCTGGAGGAGCGGCACGCCGGGGCCGACCGCCGTTCTGCCTTCGCCCTGCCCGACGGCGTCATCTACCTCGACGGCAACTCGCTCGGTGCCCTGCCCAGGGCGGTGCCGGAGGCGGTCGCCGACGCGACGACGCGCCAGTGGGGCCAGCGGCTCATCCGCTCGTGGAACGAGTCCGACTGGTGGGGCGCACCCGAACGGGTCGGGGACCGGATCGGTGCGCTCGTCGGCGCGGCCCCGGGCCAGCTCGTCGTCACTGACTCGACCTCCACCAACCTCTTCAAGGTCTTTCTCGCGGCCTCCCGGATGCATCCGTGGCGCACCAAGGTCCTCACCGACCCGGACTCCTTCCCCACCGACCTTTACGTCCTCGAGTCCGCGGCCCGGCTGACGGGGTTCACCATCGAGCAGGTCCACCCCGAGCACGCAGCCGAGCGGATCGCCAAGCTCGGCGACCGGCTCGCCCTCGTGGCCTACTCCTCGGTCGACTACCGCACCGGCGAGATGTGGGACCTCGCGTCGATCACCCACGAGGCGCACCGGGTCGGCGCCTTCGCGTGCTGGGACCTCTGCCACTCCGCGGGCGCCGTCGACGTCCGCCTCGACGACGACGGCGCCGACTTCGCGGTCGGCTGCAGCTACAAGTACCTCAACGGTGGTCCCGGGGCGCCGGCGTGGCTCTATCTGCGCCGGGAGCACCAGGAGACGTTCCACAACCCGATCGCGGGGTGGCAGGGACACGCGCGGCCGTTCGGCATGGAGCGTGAGTACGACGCGGCGCCGACGATCAGCCGCGGACGCTCCGGCACCAGCCCCATGCTCAGCCTGCTGGCGCTGGAAGCCGCCCTCACGGCATACGCCGGGCTGGCGATGGCCGACGTGCGGGCCCGCTCGCTGTCGCTCACCGGGTTCTTCCTCGAGTGCCTGACCGCGTTGGGCATCGACCTGCCCGTCGCGACGCCCGCGCAGGACGGGCGCCGCGGCTCGCAGGTCTCGCTGCGGCACCCCCACGGGTATGCCGTGGTGCAGGCACTCGCGGCCCGCGGGGTCATCGGAGACTTCCGGGAGCCGGACATCATCCGGCTCGGGTTCGCGCCGCTCTACGTCTCGCACCGGGATGCCCTGGAAGCTGCCCAGGCGCTGGCAGAAGTGTTGCGGGACCAGGAGTTCGAGCGGGAGGAGTTCTCGCTGAGGGCGATGGTCACATGAGCCGGGCCCTCGTTGAGGAGATGCGCGACACGGCTGCCCGCCTCGCGGCGTCCTTGGACGACGCGGCGCGCAGTGCCGGGGTGGTCGAGTTCGGTGCCCCCGACCGACAGGTGTGGACCTACCTGCCGGGTCCGCGTCCCGGCGTCATGCTCGGTGACCTCGACGAGCACCAGCAGCGCCTCGTCATGCGACTACTCGATGCCGGTCTCGGCGGCTCCGGCGCCCGCACGGCGCGGGGCGTCATGGAGCTCGACGGCGTGCTCCGTGACCTGGAACGCGAGGAGGGACGAGCCGGTTGGGAACGTCGCCACCGAGACCACTACTGGTTCCGGCTCCTCGGCGACCCGGCCGGCGAGGTCTGGGCCTGGCACCTCGCCGGCCACCACCTCGCCGTGCATCTCACGGTGGTGGGCGACGAGGTCGCGGCGACCCCGCTCTTCTTCGGCGCGAACCCCGCGGTCGTGCCGCACGGACCGCGGACCGGCTGGCAGGCACTCAGACCAGAGGAGGGCCTGGCCCGTGACCTCCTCGAGGGGCTGGACTCCGACCAACGACGCACCGCCGTCGTCTCGAGCTCGTCCCCGGAGGACATCGCCACCCGGATGGACCCGGTGGCGGACCCGGGCCTGGTGCCGCAAGGTCTTGCGTGGGCCGACATGGACGGGCCCGGGCGGCGGCGGCTCGACGGGCTCGTGCGCTGCTACCTCGCCCGGGTGCACGACGACGTCGCGGATGCGGCGTGGCGGTCCGTCGTCGACGGCGGCCTGGGCGGGGTGACCTTCGCCTGGGCGGGATCGGTCCAGCCCCGGCAGCGGCACTACTACGCCGTCCGGGGGTCGACGTTCCTGCTCGAGTACGACAACACCCAGGACGGCGCAAACCACGTGCACACCGTGTGGCGTGACCTGCGCCGCGACTGGGGCGGCGACCTGCTCGCCGCACACCACGCGTCGGCGCACTGACGAGAGGGGCGCCCCCGGCCTCGGGCGAAGGAGTCGGTCTACCAGCCGCGCTCGGCAAGCCGGTGCGGCTGCGGGATGTCGTCGACGTTGATGCCCACCATGGCCTCACCGAGGCCGCGGGAGACCTTGGCGACCATGTCGGCGTCGTCGAAGAAGGTCGTCGCCTTGACGATGGCCTCGGCGCGCTGGGCCGGGTTGCCCGACTTGAAGATCCCCGAGCCGACGAAGACGCCCTCGGCACCGAGCTGCATCATCATCGCGGCGTCGGCGGGGCTGGCGATGCCGCCTGCGGTGAACAGCACGACGGGGAGCTTGCCGGCCTGCGCCACCTCCTTGACGAGCTCGTAGGGGGCCTGGAGCTCCTTGGCCGCGACGTAGAGCTCGTCCTGCGGGAGGTTGTGCAGGTGGAGGATCTGCTGACGGATCTGGCGCATGTGGGTCGTCGCGTTGGAGACGTCACCCGTGCCGGCCTCGCCCTTGGAGCGGATCATGGCGGCGCCCTCGGTGATCCGGCGCAGGGCCTCGCCGAGGTTTGTCGCACCGCAGACGAAGGGGACGTCGAACGACCACTTGTCGATGTGGTTGGCGTAGTCGGCCGGGGTGAGGACCTCCGACTCGTCGACGTAGTCGACGCCGAGGCTCTGCAGGACCTGTGCCTCGACGAAGTGACCGATCCGGGCCTTGGCCATGACAGGGATCGACACGGCGGCGATGATGCCGTCGACCATGTCGGGGTCGCTCATCCGCGAGACGCCGCCCTGGGCGCGGATGTCGGCAGGGACGCGCTCGAGGGCCATGACGGCGACCGCGCCGGCGTCCTCGGCGATCTTCGCCTGCTCGACGGTGACGACGTCCATGATGACGCCGCCCTTGAGCATCTCGGCCATGCCACGCTTGACCCGGGTCGTGCCGATCCGGGTGCCGGCCTGCTGATCCTGCGCCGGGTCGTGCTGCGCCTGCTGTGTCACGTGCTTCTCCACCGCTTCCGTGCTCGTCCGTGCTGACCCGGACACGAGCGCCGGGGCTGGGTCCATCGTAGGTGACCGCTCGCGCTAGCTAGTCCCGCAGTCCGGTGGGCAGCTCGTCGTGGAACTCGATCGTCGCCGGCAGCTCGGCGTGCCCGGCCAGCCGGAAGACCCGGACGACCGGCTTGCGCCGGACCCGGCGGACGTCCGTCACAGCGTCGTTGTGGAAGCGTCGAGCCAGCTGCACCCGGATGCCGGAGGCGCAGACCCGGGCGAGGGTCTCGCGGGACGGCTCGTCCGTCTCGTGCAGGCTGTCGAGGACGTCCGGGCTCAGGGCCACCTCGAGCGCCTCGGTCAGGTCCGACTCGACGATCTCACGGTCCGCCTCCTCGCCGTCGGCTGCCGCGAGCGACTCCGAGGCGGCTGCGGCGAGGATCAAGGTCGACGAGGCGTCGAGGTGGCCGGAGTTCGCCAGCTCGAGGGTGGCCTCGGCGCGCCGGACGAGCTGCGCGTCCAGCGCGGCGTACGTCCCCTCGACCCGGGCGTGCAGCCGGTCGAGGCGGGCGGCGTTGTAGGAGAGGTACCACGCAACGACGACGAAGACGACGACGACGAGGGTCGCCCACTCCAGGGTGCTCACGACGCGCCCCCTCTTCCGGCTCGCAACAGCTTGGCCCACCGCGAGCTGCCCTCGGCCGAGGGCCGCACCCGGGCTGCTCCCTCGGTGACGGTCTCGTAGACCGCCATGATGTCCTCGGCGACGACCGACCAGTCGAAGAGGTCGGCCCGCCGGCGCCCGAGGGCGGCGATCCGGGTGCGTTGCCCCGGGTCGCGGAGCAGCTCGAGGAGCCGGGAGGCCAGCGCTGCGCTGTCCTCGTTGCGGAACGTCGCCCCGGCCCTGCCGTTGTCGAGGACGCGGACGAATGCGGGCAGGTCGCTGGCGAGCACCGCCGCTCCGGCGCTCATGGCCTCGATGAGGATGATGCCGAAGCTCTCTCCCCCGGTGTTGGGGGCGACGTAGACGTCGGCCGACCGCAGCAGCCGCGCCTTGTCCTCCTCGCACACGGAGCCGAGGAAGGTCAAGGCCGCGCCGACCTCGGGACTGACCTTCTCGAGGATGTCCGTGGGGTCGCCCGGCCCGGCGACGAGGACCCGCAGGCCGGGGACGGCTGCCAGGACGGCCGGCAGCGCGGCGGCGAGCACCGGCATACCCTTGCGCGGTTCGCCCATCCGTCCGAGGAAGGCGATCGTCGGGCGTTCGGGGGTGCCGACCCAGTCAGGGTTGCGCTCGGCGAGGTCGAACCGGTCGACGAAGACCCCGTTGGGGATGACCACGGCGTCGCCGCCGATGTGCGTCGTCACAGTGCGCCGGGCGTCCTCCGACACGGCGATCCGGGCGGTGATCTTCTCCAGGCTCGGACGCACGACGGGGTATGCCGCCTGGAGGACCCGGGAGCGCAGGTTCGACGTGTGGAAGGTCGCGACGATCGGCCCCTCCGCGGCCCAGAGGGCCAGGATCGAGACGCTGGGAGTGATCGGCTCGTGCAGGTGGATGACGTCGAACTCGCCGGCCTCGAGCCAGCGGGAGACCTTTGCGGCGCTGACCGGTCCGATGCTCAGCCGGGCGACGGAACCGTTGTAGCGCACCGGGATCGTCCGCCCGGCGGACACGACGTAGTCAGGCAGCCGAGTGCCCTCGTCCGCCGGGGCGAGAACGCTGACGACGTGGCCCTGGGTGAGGAACACCTCGGCCAGGTCGCGCACGTGGTACTGGACCCCACCGGGGAGGTCGAAGGAGTAGGGGCAGACGATGCCGATCCTCATCGAGCCCTCACGTCGTCGACGCGGTCGACACCGGCGCCTCGCGCGCCGGCTCGAGGTCGTCGACGAAGACCCGCTGGAGCATGTGCCAGTCGACGGTGTGCGCCGTGATCGCATCCCCGATGAAGTCGGCGCACCGCTGGGTCATCGCCGCGACCTTGTCCCGGGTGGAGCCCGTCTGCGGCACCGGGATCACCGGTGAGAACTCGATGACGATGCCCTTGCGGCTGCCGGGCACCTGGGGTGCGTCCTCGTAGTGGATCGCCGCGGCGAAGAGCGGTGCCCTGGTCATCAGCACGAGCACCGCCGGGCCCTTGGCCATCCGGGCACGGTGACCACAGAAGTCGACCTCCAGGCCGCCCCGCGTGAGGTCGCGGTCGGCGACGAGGGCGACGAAGTCACCGCGCTCGACGGCCTTCTTCAGCCCCGTGAAGGGGTCGTCGCCTCCGGTCAGCGGCAGGATCGTCATGCCGAGGGACTCCCGGAACTCGAAGAACTCGCGGAAGACCTCCTCGGGCTGCAGTCGCTCGGCGACGGTCGTCACGGGAGCCAGGTGCGTGGTTGACCAGGCGGCGGCGGTGTCCCAGTTGCCCATGTGGCAGACGAAGACCACGGCGGCCCGCCCGGCATCGAGGGCCTCACGAACCGGTCCGTCGCCGGTCGCCCGGGTTGCGGCGCGCAGCTCCTCGGGGGTGCGGTCGGGCAGCCGGAAGGCGTCGCAGTAGTAGCGCATCGTGGAGCGCATGCCGTCCCGGACGAGCCGGTCGAGCGCCGCGTCGTCGAGCTCCGGCCGCACCCGGGCATAGTTGGCGCGCAGCCGCTGAACGCCCTTGCCATTCCGTCGGGTGACGGTGTCGGCGATGGCGTCGAAGAGCCGGTATGCCACCGGGGCCGGGAGGGCGCGGATGGCGGAGAACCCCGTGCGGTAACCGAGGACGACGCCCGTGTCCGTGACGGTGTGCCGCAGTCTCGTCAGCGGGCGACGGGTCATGACGGCTGCGGGCCGGCGGCGAGGGCCTGGCGGCGGACGGTGACCATGCGCTGCAGGACGGTGACGAAGCTCGCGACGGCGAGGAGCCCGAGGACGACGGTCAGGAGGACGACCGGCAGCCCGAACCCGACCAGCGCGGTCGCAGCCAGGACGGCGAAGAGCCGGTCCGCGCGCTCGGCGATGCCGACGTTGGCGGTCAGGCCCAGACCCTCGGCGCGCGCCTTGGCATAGCTGACGACCATGCCCAGGATGAGGCAGGCCAGTGCCAGCCCCGCGGTGAGCAGGCTGTAGTGCGGGCCCGGACCGGCGAAGTAGAGGACGAGCGCCCCGAAGATGGCCGCGTCCCCGACCCGGTCGAGGGTGGAGTCGAGGAAGGCACCCCAGGTGCCGTGCGTGCCGGCCAGCCGCGCCATGACGCCGTCGACGTTGTCACTGAAGATGAACAGCACGGTGACGATGGTGCCCGTCAAAAAGGATCCGCGCGGAAAGAACCCCAGGGCTCCGACGCAGACTCCGATGGTGCCGACCACCGTGACGACGTCCGGGCTGACCCCCAGCGCGAGGAAGAGCCTGGCGATCGGCGTCATGACCTTGGTCCAGGTCTCGCGCAGGAGTCGGTTCAGCATGGCTGGCCCAGCCTAGTGGCCGGGCGGGGACGGCCAGGACGCGACGAGCCGGGCGCGGACGTCCTCGAGCAGCATCGGCAGCGCCTTCGTCTGGGCGATGACCGGGAGGAAGTTCGAGTCGCCTCCCCAGCGCGGCACGACGTGCTGGTGCAGGTGCGCGGCGACTCCGGCGCCGGCGACGGCGCCCTGGTTCATCCCGAGGTTGAACCCCATGGGACTCGAGCTCGTGCTCAGAGCGGCGATGGACCGCTTGGTCAGGGCGGTGAACTCCGTCGTCTCCTCATCCGTCAGGTCGACGTAGAGCGACACGTGCCGGTAGGGGCAGACGAGGACGTGCCCCGGGTTGTAGGGGAAGAGGTTCAGAACGACGTAGCAGAGCACGCCGCGATGGACGATCAGGCCCTCCGCGTCGCTGCCGTCGGGGGCCGCACAGAAGGGGCAGCCCTCCCCCGCCTCCTCGCTCGGCCGGTCGCCGCCGATGTAGACCATCCGGTGGGGCGTCCAGAGCCGCTCGAAACCGTCCCGGACGCCCGCGAAGTCGGCCGCGGACTCGAGATCCCCGCCTGGCCCGGTCATGGGCACGATCTTAGGCATGCTCCTCCGCCGGGCCCGGCCGGCACCTGCTCCTCCGCCGGGGCCGGCCGGCACCTGCTCCGACGGCGTCAGCGGCTCGCGCTCTGCACGGCGGTGCTGGTGCTCAGCGCGCTCAGCTGTCCACTCGTCACGTCGGCGACGGTGGCGCAGGCCCGTCGAACCTCAGCAGAGCCGCGCGGGGTCCCGCCGGTGGTGCGTGGCCGCCCCTCAGACCTCGACCGCGGACTGGTCTCGTGGAGCCGAGGTGACCCGGGTGCGCGACTCGATGGATGTGACGATCTCCGCGATGGCGTGGGCGACCGGCACCCCGTTGCGCTGGGAACCGTCGCGGTAGCGGAAGGACACGGCGTCGGCGGCCCGGTCCTCCTCGCCGGCGATCAGGACGTAGGGAACCTTGGCCTTGCTGGCGTTGCGAATCTTCTTGGGGAAGCGGTCGTCGGAGGAGTCCAGCTCGACGCGAACGCCCTTCTCCGCCAAGCGATCAAGTACATCCTGCAGGTAGCTGTTGTACTCGTCGGCGACGGGCACACCGATAACCTGCACCGGCGACAGCCAGGTCGGGAACGCACCGGCATAGTGCTCGACGAGGACTCCGATGAACCTCTCGATGGAGCCGAACTTCGCCGAATGGATCATCACCGGCTGCTGACGACTGCCGTCGGCAGCCTGGTACTCGAGCTCGAAAGCCTTGGGCTGGTTGAAGTCGTACTGGATCGTCGACATCTGCCAGGTGCGACCGATGGCGTCGCGGGCCTGGACGGAGATCTTGGGGCCGTAGTAGGCGGCCCCGCCCGGGTCGGGCACGAGCTCCAGCCCCGACTCGGCCGCAACGTGCTCCAGCACGGCGGTGGCCTCGGCCCACTCCTCGTGCGAGCCGACGAACTTGTCCGGCTTGGAGTCGTCGCGGGTGGACAGCTCGAGGTAGTAGTCATCCAGCCCGAAGTCGCGGAAGAGGCCGAGGCAGAAGTCGAGAAGGTGCTTGATCTCGGCCGGGGCCTGCTCCTTGGTGACGTAGGAGTGCGAGTCGTCCTGGGTCATCCCCCGCACCCGGGTGAGCCCGTGCACCACGCCGGACTTCTCGTTCCGGTAGACCCCGCCGAACTCGAAGAGCCGCAGCGGCAGCTCACGGTAGGAGCGCCCGCGTGATCGGTAGATGAGGTTGTGCATCGGGCAGCTCATCGCCTTGAGACGGTAGGTCGCGCCCTCCATCTCCATGGGCGGGAACATGCCGTCGGCGTAGTACGGCAGGTGGCCGGAGGTGTGGAACAGTCCCTCCTTGGAGATGTGGGGGGTGCCGACGTACTGGAAGCCCTCCTCGACGTGCCGCCGCCGCACGTAGTCCTCCATCTCCCGCTTGAGGATCCCGCCCTTGGGGTGGAAGACCGCCAGACCGGAGCCCAGCTCGTCGGGGAAGGAGTAGAGGTCGAGCTCCGCCCCGAGCTTGCGGTGGTCGCGGCGCTCGGCCTCGGCCAACCTCTCGAGGTGGGCCCGCATGTCTTCTTTGGTCGGCCACGCCGTGCCGTAGATCCGCTGCAGCTGGGGGTTCTTCTCCGACCCGCGCCAGTAGGCAGCGGCGGACCGCGTCAGCTTGAACGCGTTGCCGAGCAGCTTGGTGTCGGGCAGGTGTGGCCCCCGGCAGAGGTCACGCCAAGCCAGCTCGCCATCGCGACGGTGGTTGTCGTAGATGGTCAGCTCGCCGCTGCCCACCTCGGCATCCGCGCCTTCGGCGGCATCAGCAGCGTTGCCCTTCAGCCCGATGAGCTCGAGCTTGTAGGGCTCGTCCTTGAGCTCTTCCCGCGCAGCGTCGTCCGTCGTCACCCGGCGGCTGAAGGTCTGACCCTCGTTGACGATCTTCTGCATCGCCTTCTCGAGGGCCTTGAGGTCCTCAGGGGTGAACGGGATGGCGACGTCGAAGTCGTAGTAGAAGCCGTCGCGGATCGGCGGGCCGATGCCCAGCCTGGCGTCCGGGTTGACCTGCTGGACTGCCTGCGCGAGGACGTGAGCGGCCGAGTGCCGCAGGACGGTGAGGCCGTCCTCCGAGCCGATGGTCACCGGCTCGACGGCGTCGCCGTCGTCTAGGACGTGAGCCAGGTCGACGAGGTCGCCGTTCACCCGCGCCACGACAACCGTCCGGTCGCCTCCGAAGAGGTCACTCGCCGTAGTCCCGTCGACCACCGATCGGTCGCTTCCAGCGACGGACACGGTGATGTCGGCAGACACGGTTGCTCGCTCCTTCTTCAGGCCGGCGACGCAGTCGCCCGGCCTGCGGTATGCCGTGTGCTCACGGCGCGCCCAAAGGCTATCCGTCCCCGTGGAGGCGCCGCGACGCAGTTCCTGCACGGACCACGGGATGGAACTTCGGCCGTCCTCGGCGGATCGATGAGGTGCATCCACCCCGAGCCAGTTAGCCGGAGTTGCCTCACAGCGATCCTGACTCCGGCTGATGCCACTCGTCCAGGGTGGCACCGCCGTACTGCTCACCCTGTTCCGATCTCTGCGGGATTCATCCTGCTGCGGCTGACGGGCTGCATCGATGAGGAGGGCCGCCGGATGACTCTGGCCGCCTTGGCCCTCCTCGAGCGGTACTACGGAAGCCAGCCGGACGTGGCCCAAGTGCGAGACGACCGGACACCAGTCGCATCGACCGGTATGCCTTTGGCGTGACGGCAGCCAGGGGGGTCGCCGGCCGATTCCTCGACATCAGCATCACCGTCACCGCCGTGCCGCACGGCACCGCCTGATCTGGTGTGACAAGGCAACCCCGGCGGAAGCAGCGACCGGGTCGGCGGCAGAAGTGGCCGGATGATCACGGTCGTCCCGGTAGGCGCCCCTCTGCCGGTCCCGCTCACGCTGACCGGACCGGATGGTCATGCGAAACGGCCGCCACCTAGTCTTCGGATCAAGCGTTCAGCGTGCTCGAGCTCCGACTCCAAGACGTCGTCGCGCTGGCTGTTTCGCAGGTACCACGTCGTCGTGACGCCGTCCCACTCGCGGACTGCTACGACGTTGACATCGTGCGGGCTTCAGCTCCACCATGCAGCACCTCCACGCCTGGCTAGACGGCTCCGAGCAAACGGACGAGACGTCAGTAGCCGGTACGGCCGTCGATCGCCTCGCGGAGAAGGTCCATGTGGCCGAGGTGGCGGCGTACTCCTCGATGAGGTGGGTGAGGATCCAACGTAGGTTGACCTGCTGGCCTTTGCGCAGTCCACGGACGGGTACGGCGAGGTCGGTCCATGCCATGGCGTTGGCGCGGGTGGTGACCACCTCGGTCTGGTACGCGGCGACGTCAGCTGCCGCCGTCGCGGGGTGCATGTCGTCGAAGTCGCCGTCCTGGCTCGCCGGGGTGCAGTAGTAGTCCGGGACGTCTTGCTCGTCGAGGAGCACGACGCGCAGCCAGTACCACCTCTGTGAGGTGCCGGACGATGCCGATGAGGCTCATCGAGGATGGTGGGACGGCGCGACGGGTGAGCTGCTCGGCGTCCAGGCCTGCGAGCTTCAGCAGAGCGGTGTCGCGGTACAGGTCGAGCCAGTGGTTGAGGATGGCTTGTTCCCCACCGGTCATGGGCCCGTCGGTGCGGGTGTCCTCCCGCTGGGCGACGACGGGGGTGGTCGTGCTGGGGCTCGTCATGCTGGCGATGTTGCCACCGGCTCACGATCCAGCGCCAGGCGTTTTCGTGGACTGGGCAGGGCACCACTCCCAGACGACGGCTTCTGTCGAAAAAGCGCGCCGGCCGATGCCGTCCCGGTAGCCGATCCTCCAGCGGGTCTCCGGGGAGCGTTCGGCCTGCGGACAGCTCAGCGTTGTGCTTGGGCGACGGCGGCGCGCTCGACGGCCTGGGACTTGGTGAGCAGTTCGCCCGTCGCCAGCGTGTGACGACCGCGGGCCATAGAGGTAAGCCCCAGGTCCGCGATGACTGGATCGAGCCATAGCCACGGCCGCCGAGCCGCCCACGTCCAGTACCCCGTGAGCTCGGTACGTGCCGCTTCCCGCACGTCGTCGTCGCTCATCGCCGGCAGAACATCGAGCGGCGAGCGGCCCCGGACGGCCCAGCCATGCCGGCGGCAGGTGTCCGCAAGCGGATGGCTCAGCGGGCACTCGCCAGGCGGTTGGGCGCCCATAGTTGATCGGCGTCGCCAGCGGCGAGTCGGCCTCGGTAGACGTCGATCTTGTGGTCTATGAGTTCGAGGTTTTCCTGTATCTCGGCGAGCTTGGCGGTCACGTCGGCGGGGTGGGCCTCCATGAGGGCAAGTCGTTCCTGCTCGTTGCCGTGCCCGGCGGATACCAGCTCGGCGTAGCGGCGGATCGTCTTGATGGGCATCCCGGTGGCCCGCAGCTTGGTGCAGACGGTGATCCACTCCAGGTCGAGCTGCTGGTAGCGGCGCCGAGCATCGGCTGGCTGATCGCGGCGCGCGCTTTGCAGGCCGTCGGGGGCACGATGCTCAACCCGGTGGCGCTGGCGATCGTCGCCGCCACGTTCCCCGATTGGGCCGAGCGGGCCCGGGCCATCGGCGTGTTCGGCGCGGTATCCGGCCTGTCGCTGGGGCTGGGTCCGATCCTGGGTGGCGCCCTGGTCGACGGCGTGGGCTGGCGTTTCGTCTTCTGGGTCAACGTGCCGATCGTGGCCGCGGCGATCGTGTGCACCGCGCTGTTCGTGCCCGAGTCCCGCGCCGCCCGAGCGCGCCGGTTCGACCCGGTGGGCCAGATCCTGGTGACCCTGGTGCTGGGCAGCGTCGTGTTCGCGGTCATCGAATCCACACGGCTGGGCTGGACCTCGCCGTGTCGACCCGCTGCTGGAGCTGCGCCTGTTTCGCAGCGGGCCGTTCAGCTCGGCGATTCTGATGGCGCTGTTTGCCTTGTGCGGCTTCGGCGCGTTCCTGTTCGTGACGACCCAGTACCTGCAGGA
>JAABUJ010005152.1_pt1 | contig 13230 bp, 16 predicted proteins | sample 5559131 | NCBI WGS metagenome assembly JAABUJ01 (sample SAMN10711875, study PRJNA513366) | rock metagenome | isolation source: Antarctica rocks | place: Antarctica: Victoria Land, Mt New Zealand nord | collected 2016-01-07
GCCGACGATCTGTCGGTAGCCGACGATCTGTCGGTAGCCGACGATCTGTCGGTAGCCGACGATCTGTCGGTAGCCGACGATCTGTCGGTAGCCGACGATCTGTCGGTAAAGGACCCATGATGCGATTGCCCTGCGGAGGCAAGGAGGCAATGCGCCACCTTGACAAAGCGGGTCACCATGATTAAGATATGGGGCAACAGCTTAGCCGCTGCCACAAACTAAATTTTGCATCGTTGCATGTGCTGGGAGGGTACCGACCGTATGGCACGGCTTGAACAGCTGCATGAGAAAACCTTTATCAAGCAAACGTTGTCGCGTTATGCGACAACAGCAATGGCTGAACGCTTCGACGATTGCATTACGATTGACTTAAGCAAAATCCTTGGCGTGCCGGGTTTGCCATATCTCGTCTATTCAATGGATCATCCGTCTAAGATTTCCCGCCCCTTGCCTCCAGGTATGGAATGGCGATTTTACGGACGATGGATTGCTGGTTGCACATGTGGAGACGTCTTGGCGATGGGCGCGCGCCCGCACGGGTTTTCCGCAGACCTATCTGCGCCAATCGATACCGAGGTTGCGACCATAGAGCAGATATATGCTGGATTATCGGACGTGCTGGCACAATACGGGGCCGAATTCGAGGGTGGCAACTTCGACATCAATACGCAGTTGGGAGTAGTTGGCTTTTGTTGGGGCATCGTCGAGCGTAATGCCATCATCCGTCGAGTAGGAGCCCAAAATGGTGACTACGTGGCGGTGACGAGCGCGCCTGGGATCGGTTGGTCAAGCTATTTGCTGAACAAGCGGGGGCTGTTTACCCGATTGGACAAGTACCACCAACGTATGCTCGAAGAGTACAATCTCATGCCTACGGCACCGGCCCGCGCAATTATCGAGGCTGCTCGCCTGCCAGGGGCAATCACGTCAGGGATGGATCTGACCGATGGGCCCATCGAGTTTTTTTACAACATTGCAGAACGGAATGGGCTAGGGGTACGGGTCGAAGAAAGGCTTATCCCCTTGCCGGAGATCCTGTTGGCGGCGGCTGCGGCATTAGATGTCCCCGCTCCACTTCTAGCTCTTGATCCGGGTTATGATACCCCTCGTATCCATGGCTACACCATCGCACGTGAGCGATGGAACGATGTGAAATCAGTCTTTGACGCGAATAGCATGCCACTTTATCAACTTGGGGAAGTAACCTCCACATCGGGCGTTATGTGGGTCCCGATTAGCGGTCCACCGCGCGAACTACCCCGATTTTGGGCCGATCAATTTAGGGAAAAGCAACTGCTGGAACGATGGCTTGACCTCGTCGACGAACTGAGGTAAGTATGGAGCGAAACATAGGATCGTACGAGACGCGACAAGTCATGCTACCTTCAGCGCGATGTGAAACGGTGTTGGTGACGGGCAGCAGCGGCACGTTGGGAATGCCTCTATGCTGCTCGTTGGCCGAGCACGGGTACAAGGTCATCGCCGTGGATAAAAATAAGCCCGTCGATCTGCCGGAAACCATTGCGTTCCATCAAGCTGACATCAACGACCTTGGATCGCTTGCCCCGGCCTTTGCAAGCGTTGACGTGGTCGTTCACACAGCGGCCCTACACGGCTATCATCTACCTTATTACTCACCGGACACCTTTTTTACCAACAATGTACGTGGCGTCTTTAATGTGCTGACGGCTTGCTTACAGCAACGGGTGCAGAAAATGATCTTTACAAGTAGCACATCCGTTTATGGGGCTTCGGCGGATCCCATCGACGATCAAGCTAGTTGGCTCGATGAAAGTACTCCTTTGCGATGGCGTGAAGTTGACATCTATGATGCCACAAAGGTGCTTGGTGAGGAGTTGTGCGAACAACACGCGCACGAGCATAACATGGAGATTATCGCCTTGCGCACAACGCGCTTCTTCTATGACGACTACCTGTCATATAACATACGCAAGCTTTACCGCGGCATCGACCTGCGCGACGTTGTCCAGGCGCACCGCTTGGCGGTCGCGACGTCATTGGGTAAGGGTTATCACGTTTACAACATTGTGGCGAAATCGCCGTTCCAACGTAGTGATGCTGCAGAGCTCGTCGCGAATGCTCGCGTAGTAATTGAACGCTATTATCCAGGCGTCACCGAGTTTTTCGCATATAGGAACTGGGAACTCCCGAAATCTATCGGTAGGGTGTACGATATCACAAAATCGGAGCGTGAGTTGGACTTCCTACCGCGTTACAACTTTGATGAGTTTTTGCACGAAATCCAAACGAATGTATCGGCTTACCAACGTAGACGAACTAGCTAACAAATGGATGGAAAAGTAGTTTAGTGCCCGATTAAGGAATCGCTATGCCGCTTTTAGTAGTCTGACGGACGATTTCTTGATTCTGGTACGGCTATGTAAAGATAATATTGACCGAAGGGGGTATATTATCATGAGCGGACAAGACCTGGCTATTTTGGGAGGGACACCCGCAGTTGCTCAACCGCGTCACTTCATTTGGCCTCCTGTCACAGAGGAAGACATTAACGCCGTTGTACGGTTGATGCGCAACCACGAACTGTCTTACTATGGCCGCGAAGGGGAAGTCGCGGAATTGGAAGACGCGTTCTGCGATTATTTAGGCATCCGCCACGGGCTTGCCACCAGTTCTGGAACGACCGCCTTACACTCCGCTTTCTTCGGTGCCGAGATTGGCCCAGGGGACGAGGTTCTTGCTCCAACCTACACTTTCTTGGCTACGGTAATGCCTATCTTCGTTACTAATGGGACTCCTGTTCTGGTGGACGCCGAGCCTGACACGGGAAATATCGACCCAGCCGACATCGAACGTCGTATCACGCCACGTACTAAGGCACTTGTGGTCACGCACATGTGGGGACAACCATGCGACATGCCGGCGATTGTAGACATCGCTCGCCGCCACGATCTAATCTTAATCGAAGACTGCTCGCACGCGCACGGTGCCATCTGTAATGGGCAAAAGGTCGGTACGTTTGGCGATGTCGCCGTCTTCAGCCTGCAGGGCAAGAAGCTCGTGGCGGCGGGACAGGGCGGTATCCTCATGACAAACAACCAGGATATATACGAACGCGCGACGTTGCTCGGCCATTTCAAGGTACGGTCACATCAGGAGGTGCGTAGCGAGAAATACGCTCCGTTTGCCAGCACCGGTTATGGCTTGAACTACCGCATGCACCCTCTTGCAGCGGCGATTGCCAATGTACAGTTCCGCAAATTAGAGGAACGCATCGCTGCCCGGCACCATAATTTCGATTATTTGTCGGAGCGGTTGCACGGCATCCCAGGCATCGAACCGCCGGTCCATAAACAGTACGTTACGCGCCACGCCTTGTATAGCTACAAGCCGTTGTACCGTCCGCATGAGTTGAATGATCTCCCGATCACCCTATACATACAGGCACTCCGTGCCGAAGGGGTAGACATCGAAAAATCGGAGACTCCTCCGCTCCATTTGGAGCCACTATTTCAGGTGCATAATGACCAGATGGAGACTTACGGACGCCCCGACAAATTCGTGAACGGCGGTACCCGGCGCACATATGCGGCTGGAGACTTGCCGAACAGTGAACTGTACGCAAATCGTTCGCTCGTTTTGCCGGCATTCACGGAGCCAGTGCGTGATATGTTCGACCAGTACGTCATCGCCTTTCAGAAAGTTGCGGAGAACATCGACCGGTTGCACGCCTACCAGCGGGAAACCGAGCGATCACCCGCTGTCGGGCGTTAGAAGTCAAGAGTTGTAATGGAGACAGTTGCTCAATAAGGTTGACCTAGGCCAATACCTTCGAGGAAGCAGGACACTCCTGTAGTTTCCGCACGATCCCTCGTGCCGTATGTGGATGTCGCTGCGGCTAGTAGCTATGGCTTGCACCTCGGCGTGCGACCCGCATAAGAATATGGCGGATCGTTATCTGCTGACATCCAACGGGATTTGCTCCAACCCTTGGACGGCACTCGCATCGTCACCGCATTACACCGAATGTATTGAGGGAGACACTATGTCCACCATTAACCGTCTTCTCACCATCACCGGGCGTGTGGTACCCACTGAGAATTGCGGGGTCGAGTTGCTTCTGGGCCAGCTAAGCAGATCGGATGTTAAGCGATTTGTCGAATTAGTACTGTTTCACAGGGTAGAACCGCAAGTGCGCCTAAATTTGGAACGTTTGGCGTTAAGTTCTGTGGCTGCTAGCGAAAATGCTCACGTTATCTTGAACCAACTCACCCCTCACGTTGATGAACTCTTTGTGAAAACCCGACGGCACAAGCAAGCTCTACGAGAGTTGATCGCCGTAGTGGATGAGGTTCATGGGGTCCCTATCGCCGGATTAAAGGGAATCCATCTAGAAAGACTGTACGATGCCAATCGAGGCCAACGCGTCTTGGCCGATGTGGATGTGCTTGTTCAGACGGAAGACCTTTGGACGTTGCTCTCGGTGCTTATTAGGCAGGGTTATGCCATCGATAAGCTCCGATTCGGTAAGTATAAAATGTATCGCAGTAATCCGGGTTATCCGTCAGCATACGGGATTTGCGAAACGATGAAGCTCGACGGCAGCCCTATCTACATTGACGTTCACATCGGTGCCTTCCCCGCCTGTGGCGAAGGGTTGATCTCTATCGGAAGGAATGATTTAGTGTATGATGAGGGCTTGTGGTTTCCTAGGATAGAGAAAACGATCATCATCAGCCTGGCGCATATTATTAGACAGGGGTTCTGCAGATTCCGTGACATCAACGACTTCTATCTGTTGTTACAACAGCCGAACATAGACTTTAACGCGTTACACACGAGCATCCATTCGGCAAACCTTGGGGCCGTCTATCACGCGATGCTGCGTCTTGTTGCTAGATACTACCCCCGCTACTCATTGCCCGTCGCCAAAACGAGCAGACACCCATATTTAGTATTCGCAGACAAGTTTTTGTTACTGGAACACAAAAAAAAGGCGGGGGAATACACGGATGGAGTCAAGTTTACTCGATCACGTGTCTGGCAAATTCAGTACTTGGCTAAATTGTATATAGAAAACTACGGCCTTGCTGCGGGGATTATAGAAGTAATGCGCAATAGCACCTATTTGTTACAAACAGGTCGTCCTTATAAGGTATGGACTACACGCAAAGTTGGAGGAATAAGCGATGCAGAACGCTTTGTGCTCTGTCCGGTCGCATCCTATACTCAAGAGATCAATGTCGACGCTCTCAAGAAGTATGTAGATGATCATGCGTCTGAAGCGGATTTCATCCCGTCATTTGGCTTTGCAGTGCTTAATTCAGGCATGGGAAACGAACTTGTTGTTGCGCCCGGATTAATACTGACACAATGTAGCTATGTAGGAAGTAGGGCAGATATACCCGACCTTTCTTGTGACGTTAGGGCTCTTGCGAAGGCATTAAAAATTCCAAATTACCAAGCCCTATGAGAAAAGTTGTGGCAGAGATCTACTATCTAGCGGGGTTCTGCCTCAGTCCGGCGACACATGGGTGCTTTCGGATAGAGGATTTCTTGTGTACCCAAGCTGCAACGCGCACTGGGCGTGATGGGCTTCTTTCACGAGCAGCATAGGGCGGCCTTCGCCTCCTCGACGATCATAGGGCCAATGAGCGCCGCCATCTTCCCTGCAGACGACACATAGGATTGCGAGGACCACTAAGCGATCTTCAACAAGACAGAGAAAATGAAATATGCACAGGAATATGCACGGGAAAGTGGGGCTGTTAGCTGTCGACCTGGATGGAACACTGCTTAGATCTGACGACTCTATTACGGCTAGTAATAGACGGGCAATCCATAAAGCCACATCGAATGGGGTGCAAATAGTCATAGCGACGGGCCGTCCCTATGACGAGGCAACCCATTTACTGAAGCCTATTCACTGCCCGCTGCCAATGCTAGATGCGGGGGGGGCCGACATAAGGGATACAACTGGCCGGAGTCTCCGTACGATACTATTAGGCGTTGAGCAAGCCGTGGCTGTTCTCACAACGCTTCTTCAATACGATCTTACCAGGACGACCATCTATACATCGGATGGTGCTCTGATACTTGAGGGACCCGAGCTCCAGCAAAGGGCCTGTAACATCATCCCCGCAATACTTGCGGCGAGAATCAAGATTTTAAAAATACTGGTAAGTCCTATAGAAAGGAAAATGTTACAGCGGGAGCTGACGGCGCGATTGAGCCAGATCGAAGGCATTAATGTTACCTCTTCTGCTCCTTGGAATATAGAAATATTACACCAAGCGGCTAACAAGGGAGCGTCTCTCAAGTGGTTGGCAAGCAAGTATGGGGTTCGGTTCGACCAGCAAGCCGCCGTGGGCGATAGCTGCAACGATATTGATATGTTTGCTGCGGTGGGAACCAGTTTTGCTGTGGCCAATGCCCCTACAAATGTCAAGAGGAAAGCAACGGTCGCGTTAACAAAGACATGCGACGAGGATGGCGTCGCCCAAGCGATTGAAGTAATATTGCAGATGTGAAGGCAACAGCTTTGCTATGGAATGGAGGGGTGATGGTGCTGGAGTAAGGCAGAGGATAGCCTATGAGATGATGTTTTGTTTGATAGCACTAGGCGGTTCATCAGGGCAGGTATCCTTCGCGTTCGCGGCCTTATATGGAGTGGCACCGGCGCTATAGTGGGTATGCTGGCGGCATACCATAGCGGTAGGGCGATAGAATAGGTCGGGGGAAATAGATATGAGAGTTGGCATCGATGCCAAGTTTGCGTCGCCGCACTATGGTGGCTTAGGCACTTATACTGTCAGCATAATTCAGGCTTTGGTGGATCTCGGTAAGGACGAAATCTTAGCATTTGTCCCTGACGGACGGTTAGGTCCGTATCAACTCCCGCCGCCATCCGATAGTTTCACAATCTGCTCTGTGCCTGTGGACGTACAGGCGCCCGAAGACTTCTCTCAATTCCGAGTGTACTGGGAACAGACCGTTTTACCTGTTCAACTCGCGCAGCAGGCGATCGACGTATTCTTTGGCCCCGTGTTCACGGCACCACTAGCTTGGCACGGCGTGCGCGTAGTGACAGTACACGACCTTCTTTTCGAGCGATCCGACCAGTATAACACGACGACGAGTAATAGCTATTACCAAGATTGGGCCAAGCGTTGTGCGCAGCAGGCGGATGCCATTATCACCGTTTCGCGGTCGACCGCCGAGGACGTGCGCGCTTTGTGGCACATCAATGATATCCCCATCACGGCTATCCACTTAGCTCCAACCCTCTCCTTTCTCTCGTCCGGCCGCGCCACGTCGCGCACAATTATGATCTCCGCCTTGGGTATAAATGACCCTTACATTTTGTATGTTGGGAGCAGCTTTCCGCGCAAAAATCTGGAGCGCCTCATCGCTGCCTACGCTGCTCTACCTGCCGCTCTGCAGCACGCAATACGATTACTATTGGTGACCGCTCAGGATCCAAACGTAGAAACGCTCCTAGCGACGTACGGCATGAGCGACCGCGCTACAGTGATGGGGTACTGTGACCCGAACTTTCTGCCCCACATCTATGCGGCGGCGGAGATGCTAGTCCTCCCTTCCCTTTTCGAAGGCTTCGGGCTGCCAGCTATCGAGGCTATGGCGTGTGGCACGCCTGTCGTTGCATCTACGGGGGGGGCAATCCCGGAAGTTGTCGGGGACGCGGCCTTATTGATCGACCCCTTCGATACTGCTAACATCACAGAAGCCATTGCCCGTTTGCTCACAAACGACGACTTACGTGCCGACCTAATCGCGCGCGGTCGGCGGCGCGCATGCCACTTTCAATGGACGAAGACAGCGCGTTCCACAAGAGAGGTCCTGGCCGGATCGGTGGCCAAGCGGGGGACGGTAGTCGGCTTGCACGCACACGCTGAGCAGAGCGCGGGTGAGGTGTGAATGTGGCCGTACTCAGACTCGCGCACTTGCGGCAGATATCGGCCTTACCCGTCGTCTGGGAGAAGCCCGAGTATCGGGCTTTCGCCATCAGCTTGTTCTTTGCCGGCGTTGCGAACTCGACGAGCATGCCTCTTGTAACCCTATTCTTGACAAATAGTTTGCACGTTCGGGCATCGCAGGTCAGCCTCTTTTTCATCACGGCTCTTGCCGGTCCCATCGTAAGCATCCCCATCGGACGAATCTCCGATCGCTTGCCGTCACGGGTATCCCTGATTTACTTTAGCGCGTTTTGGTTAGGAATTGGCTGGACGGTCATGGCGATCGCGCGGCAGGTATGGCTTGCCTTCGGCGTGGGCGTCATTTTCTTCTGCTTTATTGGCATATTGAGCGCGCAGATCTTCGCCGCGTTGCGCGATGTCATGACCCATAAGAATGAGGCAAATGAAGCATCTGTGAGCAGCACCGTTCGCACCGCTTATTCACTGGGATGGCTCGTCGGACCCATCGTCGGAGGCCTACTTGCTGGCACGGTAGGGGTGAGATTCGCCTTCCTGACGACAGCAGGCGCCTACCTCATAAGTACTGTTCCCTTCCGCTCCCTACGTATACATGTCGCTGTAACATCGCCTCATGAACGTCCACGCGTGATCGGGCGAGAGAATTTGCGGTTGCTCCTGTTTGCTCTGATAGCTCTGTTTGTATCGAGCGGTGACGCTATCAAGATTGCTTATCTCCCGCTATACATCGTTTCAGGCTTGAAAGGGTCTGTGGTGGCTTTCGGCTCACTGTTATCAGTTTCTGCCCTTGCCGAGTTAATCGTACTGCCAGTGGCTGGGGTAGTCGCCGATCGGGTCGGGACACACGCGGTAATCGTTGGCGGAATCGCCATAGGCGTCGCCGGTTATATGCTGTTGACACTCAGTACACAGCTCTGGCAGCTGTATCTCGTTCAGCTTTTGCATGTAGCGGTCATTGCTGCGCTGATGGGGCTTGGCATCACCTACGCCCAACAGTTAAGTCGCCATCAGCCGGGCCTTGCTAGTTCTGTCTATTTTGGTGCCCAATCTTTAGCTATACCACTAGGTAGCCTAATGGGAAGCGTGGGGGTCCGCTTTCTTGGCCTCCCCCACGTTTTTGTAATACCGGCCTTCATTTGCGTATTTGCGGTAGGCGGGTTGCTACTCCTCGGAACAGCTCCGCAAGAAGAATAAACTTCTGCGTTTCGAGCGTACCGATTCTCGCCACTCCACTTTATGGGGGTTATGCAAAAACCCCCAACAGGGCGTTGACCAGCAGCAGGCGGTAGTAGCTCTCACCGCCCAGCCGTGCCGCCTCCCGGGCATGTTCCGTGTCGCTGTTCATTCCCTCGTAGTGGCCGAGGGCCGCCAAGGCCGCAGCGAACTGGGTGGGTGTGTAAATAACCCTTACCCCCCGTCGCTCACGCGCCTTGTGGCCCCTCATCGTCACCCTCGTCGCCGTAGCAGTCGAGCGGAGGTAAATCCAAGCGCGTAGCCGGGGCGCGCCCCTCGACGAGCCACAGGTCGTCGGGGGAGCCGGTATCGCGCGGGCCGAGCGTCCCGCACTCGTCCATGATGAGCGGGGTGCGGTCGAGGAGGGGCTGGCCACTCGCCAACAGCGCCGCGAACTCGGCTTGCAGCCGCTCGCGCTCTTCCTCGCTCGTCCCCTCCGGGTCCACGCGCACGATGTGCGTCACCTTGTTGTCCATACCTATCTCCTCCATCGCTGACCGGTGCTTACAGGGGGAACTTGACACACATCACCCCCACTATAACGCGCGAACGCGCGTTTCCGGCTTTCTCTCCCCAGGGGGCGTGTGTCAGGGCTCTCCTATCGCTGGCTCTATTCTCGATGGTCCGCCCCGCCGGCGGGGGAGAAAGGGGCGCGGCGACACGCGCGGAGCGGAACGGCGCCGCTTACCAATAGCGGTCCGACCCATCGAGCGCCCGGACATCGGCCTCGGTGAAGCAATGGTGCAGGTCGGCGATCTGGTCCGCCTCGCGCAGGAGGTCATAGATGGTGGCGTCGAGCTCGTCGTCGGCGCCATAGGTGAGGGTGAGAATGTAGTCGCTCCGGTTCGTGTCGGGCTTGCGCATCGCGTAGCGTCGCAGAACGGAGTCTTCGATCCAAGCGCGTGCCTTCGTCTTCCTGCGCACAAACTTACTGTTGTTCTCAACCCGGAGCCAGAGTTCGACGTTGATGCGGCGCAGGGTGTCCGGCTCTGTGCCCGGTCTCACGCCCGTCGTGGGCGTGTCCCCCTGGCTCGGGGCGGCGGTCGAGGCGCGCGGCGCGGCCGTCTGGGGGAGGGTCGGGCGCAACTGCGCGGCCACGCTGTGCAAGACGGTGGCGAGGCGTCCATCGGGAGGCGGCGCCTCATCAAGCCAGGCGACCAGGTGGCGGCGGTCGGCAGGCGTGAGAGCGAGCGTGACGACCTCGCCGGCGAGCAGCGCGTCAATGAGCCGGCTGGCGCTGCCCTCGCCGGTGTGTGGCCCCCGTGCGGCGCGATAGCCATGGCGCGCGGCAATGACCCGCAGGGCCGCCTCGTCCTCGGCCATGAGCGGCCGCATACGTCTCTCCTCGGTGGCTGGGCGCGTCGAAACTACCTAGTTTATATGCCGTGCGGGCGGCGGTGTCAAGGTAGCCCTCGCTCTCGTGAGCGGACACGCGTTGCTGGCTTTCTCCCCTGGAGGGCGTATATCGTGGCCTCCCCGTCGCCCGATCCCGCCGCGCCTATCCACGATCGTCGTCGCCCGCCTACTCCTCGATCTCCCTCGGCACACGCCCCTCAGAGGAGAAAGTGCCAACGCTGCGGTGCAGCCTTGTTATATGCAGCGCCTCAGCCAAGACCCCCGCCATCGCCCACTCCTCACGCCCGGCTCTACGCCCGACCCTCTTGCTCGTCCATGAACGCGCGCAGCGTGAGTACGCGTTCCCTGAGCTGCGCCACCGCCCCGTCCATGAACGTCATCGCCTCCTCAATGCGCTCCCGCCGATAGCCCGGCAGCGTGTCCGCGTAGGCGTCCATCGCCTCGTCGATTGAGCCGGCGTGGAAGCTGGCCCAATCGTCCAGCCATTCGCCGAGCGATTGAAGGTCCTGGGCCAATTGCCGGCGATAGGCCCGATCCAGCGCCTCGTCGCTCTCGTCGTCCGCGCTGATGACGTCCGGGCCGTCGTCCTCGTCGTCGTCGAGGTCGTTGTCCCGATCCAACCCCGCGATCTCGTCGTCGGTGGGCTCGCGGAATGGCGGCCGCTCCGCGCCCGTGTCGTCACCGTGCGCCGGCGTCATGTGTCCCCCTCACACGCTCATGCGCGGCCTCGCGGCTTACACGTCGCGGTCCTGCCCGTCGCCGGCGTCGGCCTCGTCATCGGGGACCATCAGCGCATCGACCTCGGCAATGTCCAGTTCGGGGTCGCGCCGGTCCAACTCGTCGAGCGCGGCCACACCGTCGCCGTGGTCCTCGTCACCGGCGTCATCGGACTCCAGCAACCGGGGGCCGACGTCGCGGTTCAAGATCGCGCTAACGCGCGTGTTCAAGCCGGGATCGGCGGGGTCAATCAGTGCGCCCGCACCCTCCTCCGGCACGGGGCCGAAGAGCGGTCGGCCCGCGCGTACCAGCGCCGCGAACGCGGTCTGGAGCGTGCCACGCTCCTCGTCGGTGAGCTCGTCGTCGCCGAAGCGCCCGGCGTACACCATCTCTCCGTTCGCGCTCCCGCTCGGCATGTCGTCCGTATCGTGCGTGTCGTGCGTGCGGTTCATGTGTCTCCTCCTCAGTCTCAGTCGTGGAGGGCCGTCGTCGGCCCTTCATCTATAGCGTCGTGCGCGGCTTGGCCGCGCCCCGCGCGGGACGCGGCCCCCTTCCTCGCACCCTTCTCCTTGAGGGATGGTCGACCCACGCGCCCCAGATGGTCGCGGCGGTAGGCCTCAATGGCCTCGGGCGCGACCATGTTGAGACGCGGGTTGACCCGTATGACGGCCAGCTTGCCGACGCGGGCGGCCGTCCTGAGAGTCTCGGGCGAGATCCCCAGTTGGGCCGCGGCCTCGGTGACGGTGAATAACGTGCGCTCCTTGTTCATTCTTGCAGGATACAACCTGGGCCATAGACGGCCGCGCGGCTGTCCCTCGACAGTCGGGGCGCGGGTCGGGGTCATAACCATGGGCGTGCTCTCCTGTGTCCTGTGTGATGGGCCGGCCTACCACGGTGGTAAGCCGGCCCAGGGGCTTAATACTCGTCGGGTAGCAGCAGGGTCGTCGCGTGACGGTCGGCCTCGGTGATGCACCAGACGCGGCCACCCCCTTGTAGGTGGTAGACGCTGAAGATGCGCGCCCCGTCGCGGATGGCGTCCTCGTTCAGCCCCTCGTCCTCAGGGCTGATCTCGCCCCAGTCGCCGGTCCAGTGGCGTGCGAACAGCGCGGGGGGCGTGGTCAGGCCCGCCGCGCACGCGTCAAGCGCGCCGACGGTGGCGCTCAGGACGCCGAGCCCGAACAGGCCTGGTATGGGCAACTCGGCGCCGCACTCGGCGCACAGGCGCCGCGCCACGGCCAGCCGGCCGGGGGTCGGGGTCGGGGCCGGGATGACCGCGCCGCCGTAGGGGCGGGGGCGGATATCCAGGCAACCAAAGCAGGTCGTGCAGAGCAGGCGGGCGCGATGCTGGTAGGCGAGCGGCCGTAGGGTGGTGGGGGCGGCGATGGCTGTGATGGTCATGGTGTACATCCTCCCGATGGTGCGCCGTGGGCGGGGGGAACTGGCTCCCGCCCACGGCTCTTGTGTTGTCGTTAGAACGGTACGGAGTCGTCCAGGCCGATGCCGATGCTGAGAGCGACGGCGCGCTTCGTTACCGGGTCGGCGGTGTGCGGCCGGTAGACCTTGAGCGCGGCGCGGTAGGCCCGTTCAAGGTCCGTGTGGTGCGCGTCGCAGAGGCCACACGTCTCGGAGCTGACTTTCCAGCCGTCGACGTGGTGCCGCGCGGTCGCCGGCGCGGCGCACCCAGGCCACGCGCAGCGGCCAAGCGTCGGCGTCGCCCGGCGCGCCGCAGCACGGGCCTTGTCGCCCGCTCGGTTGCGCCCGATCACCGGGTCGCGCCCGAACTTGGCGCGGTAGCTCGGGGCCAACTTCTCTCGCAGGTATTCGCCATAGCCGGCGTCGAGAGCGTGCTTGAACCCAACCGCACCGATCCGGCTGTTTATATGGAATAGGATTGTCAAGTATTGTGGGTGTAAGCACGTACTCACCGAGGACGGCCTCGTGTCATGGAGTGGGGAAACGAGCGCTGCCGTTGCATAATCATACAGCCGCG
>JAABUJ010005153.1_pt1 | contig 13228 bp, 8 predicted proteins | sample 5559131 | NCBI WGS metagenome assembly JAABUJ01 (sample SAMN10711875, study PRJNA513366) | rock metagenome | isolation source: Antarctica rocks | place: Antarctica: Victoria Land, Mt New Zealand nord | collected 2016-01-07
TAACATTCTTATATATTTTACTTATTGTCTATCTTAGCTAAACTAATGATCTTATACAATACTTTAAGTTTGCTGCATTTAAATAGATGATGATTCAGCTTTATTTAATGATAAATAATATATAAAATATAAGCAAAATTAACTTTTCTTTATTTCTGAATCAGTTAGATCAATAATTTCTTTGTTTAATCACAATATATAAGAAACTCTTTCTCACATATAATTCACACTTATTTCATCTTCAACATCTTAATATATTAAAGTCATAGCAACTTCATATCTTTAAATGATGCTTCTTTCTTGTAACACTTTGTAAACAGCACAATAGCAAAAGCATAACAACAGCAACATTATAATCATTAAGAAAAATAAGAGAGATATTCTCTCTGCTGTATCTTTCATTAAGAATTCAGTAAAATTGTTAATGATTTCTGTACATATAATATTTAATACATCAATGCATTTTAACAATGTTGCAGCTTAAGAAATGCACTCATATAAATATAAAGAAATATAATAAGAAATCTTCAGATTTCTGTTGCTTTCATCATTAAACACTGTCTATCAATACAGTTTTAAACATTAATAAATTAACAAATTTATCAGAGTCAATCTTGAAGATTAAGTCTGTAAGAGCTAAATTAATTAAGAATGTAATGAATATTATAAGTAACACTGTTAACATACTTACTCTGCTGAAATGAAATGCAGAAACAGAATGCAACAAAGAAGAATATTAAATATAAGAAATATAAGTATTTTAAAATAAATCTGTTGACAAAATGTCTGCATAATGATGATGAGATACATGCATTAAATAATATTATTATGCAGAAAAGACAGCAGCAGAGACTCTGTCACTGCATAGATGTAGTTATATTTACTTAATCTTTTTAATGATGAAGTATCATCTTTTTACATCTCATTCTCACTTTCTTAAGTCACAAATGAATCATTATTAACAAATTTAATTGAAAATGCTTACTTAATAATCATCACTGCATCATTAACATCACAAAACATCATCTCTAAGACATAATTGATCTGCAAGAAACTTATTACTTAAAAGAGTGCTGAGCTCAAGACTGTAATTAGTGAATATCTTTCTGCTTTATATTATACATAACATTTTTCTTTCACAGCAACATTATTACATACATCATATCTCAATTTCATTTTCATCTCAGCTCTCAAGAATGTTATTACTTCATAACATTATATTCTCAGCAATTTCTTTATCTTCTTATTTATTCACACTGACATCATCTCAATGTTACATCATAATTATTACATCAACAACAAGTTAAATTCTCTCTGTTGTCTCTGCTGTTTAAAGCATATCAGTGACAACATTAACTGATATAACATTGTTAAAAATCAAAATTGTAATTATTACAAGATGCTTTAAAAGCTATGCAACTCAGTTTAACAGAAAGTTTCTTGTTATCTTGTAATGTATTAATGATAATAAATCTCTGTATTCTTTAACTGTTAAGTTAATAATTTGCACATACTTATTAATCATATTGTCATCATAATAATCAATGATGTTCATTAATCTTAACTTCAGCATCATCTCAATTATATATAGACATCATTTATTAAGCATATCATCATCTACATTATTTGTATTATAAGACATCACAATAAACATCATAAGTCTGCAAAGATTCACAATTTATTGCTGTTTATAATTTAAGAGCAGCAGACAATCACTGTAATGCAGATATTTATGTTAAACATCTTTTATTTTATAATTTGTTCTTTTAATTTTCTTGTACTTTACTGTCATCATTATGTTGCTTACTTTACTTTAAGTATGAGCTTTTTTCTCTTTAATTAAATAACAACATCTTAAAAAGCTCTTATAACTCAATACTGTAACTCAGTTACTTCAACAGCAACTATAATATTAATAAGCAGTTGCTGTTCTTGTCTTTTGCTTCTGATAGTGATGTAGATATAAAGATAACAGAGTGATTTATTAACATTTTATTGATGTATTAATTGTATTTTGACTTTGCTTCTTTTAAATAATATTATGTAGAATATTTTTAATAAAAATTTTAAATCTCATTTACACTTACACTTCTTCTCTATTCTTGCATCATATTCTTGTCACAACACTTTTATACTTCTCATATTCTTTATTTAAAATCACTCATTATATTCTGTTAAGTACTCTATTCACTTAACTTTATATTGTAACTGTTCTTTTCTTTATTTTTTATTTAAGATCTCTTTGATCTTGTATTCTTTCTCATCATTTATGAGATTCAAGAAGAACAGTTCTGACAAAGAATTATTGTTTAGACAGCATTTATAAAACTTTAAATATGAGACATAAAATACATTATGAATTCTGTAATGAGCAGATAGAGTTAGTTAGTATGCTTATTTATTAATAAGATTAATAATTTAAAAAGACTTAATAAATTTATACAACAATTTCTTGCTTAATCTGCATTGCTTTAAGTTCTTAATGAACAATAGCATTAAATTGTCAATATTGTAGCTTTTTTAAACATAATTTTTGTTAAAGTACTTAACTTACACTTTTACAGCAACTTATCATCACTTTATTATTGTAATACAGATTTTCTTTATTTACTATATTCAGTCTTTTGCTGTTAATATCTCTTCTTCATAAATGTTATTCTTAATGTGTTGAGCAATTCTTAAATAATAGCTCATTAATGTCTTAAATGATGTTTAATTGATTGTTGTATATTTTCTGTTTGTATACACAAACTTTATCATTAACAAAAAGAACACTCAGTTATTTTGTTCTTCATAATAATAATAATGCAAATAATGTTTTAAAATTTGATTCTGTCTTTTAATTTAATCATTAATTTATAAGTAAAAGATAATGCTTAATCTTCACTTCATTTAAAGTTGATAATAGAATTTAAATCAATATATATTAATAAAAATTGATTCTCAGTCTGAGACAATACTTCTAAATTCTTTATAGCAGCATATGATCTATTCAATATATATGTTAGCTAACTTAATTACAGTAAGTTTTTTAGTAATAGAGATATATTGAGTCATCTTTGTGAGATGATTTATAATTATCAATATAAAGTCATAAACATCAGTTTCTTATCTGCTAAACAGCAAGTCAGTGATTATGTTCATTGTTATTTTCTTTTATGATTAACTAAATAATGACAATAACTGTAATTTATTATATCAATGATGTCTTGATACTTGAATTCTTAAACATACAGCACACAAAGTAACATATTTTTTAAATATTATTCATCATGTTAATTCAATAATACTTTCTAAACAGTAAATTAATTGTTTTATTTATTTTATAATGTTTTATTAAAACATCATCATGATACAGCTTCATAAATTCATTCTTAATGACTTCATTAAATAATATATATATCTTATTCTTGTAATAAAGTAGTTCAGTGAAATTAAACATTCACAGACTGTCATTAATGTCTTAATAACTGTAATTATTCTGTAATTTCAAATCTTATTACATCTTTACTGTTAGAACATCAGTGTTCTGCAAGAGATGAACAAGTTTAAGAAAGAATGATTACTTTTCATTATGTATCATTTTGTCATCAGTTACTTTTTAAATCAATGTATATAAAATGAACTGTTTACAATCAGTAATTTCAGCAATAAAGTTAAGCAGCTCTTCTGCTACATTGTATATAAATAAATTAAATATATAATTATTGTTTTTTAATTCATTTTTAAATAAAGACTTTCTAAATCTTTCATTAACTTATTCTTAACAGTCATGATCTTCAGTCTAAATACTTAATCAATATTCTTTTAATAAAACAGTCAGCATAATTTGCAGATCTAAGCTTTAAGCATTGATCTGATTAATTAAAGCAATAATATTTAATTTTAATTTTTAAGATAGTATAATCAGCTTTCATTACAATGTTAACAGCAATTTATTTATATTCTTCTTGACTTTATAGTCAGAGCATCTTAACTGTGCATTAGTAAGATTTATTTTCTTTAATTAATGTATAATTATAAAATCATAAGCAGCTAATCTCATAACTCAGCATGTTTGTCTTCTATTTAATGATTTTACATTTATAAATTCTTATAGATTATTATGATTTATAAGTATCTCAATAAAGTAATGACTACTCTTAAGATAGTGTTGTCAGTGTTTAAATGTCTTTATGATTGTTAACAATTCTTAATTATAAGTTTCATAGTGTATTTTAACTGAATTTAACTTTCTTAATCAGAAGATAATAGAGTGTCATTAAGCATCTATTTAAAGCTGTAAATAAATATTTATTAACTTAATTATTAAAATATCAGTTTCAATCTAAGCTCTTAGCTCTGAGTTAAAGTGCATTAAAATAAACATTTATATAAAGATGTTGTAAAACTTACAAAATGCTTATACTATCATTTATAATCACTTAAAGACATCTATCTTCTTGTCATTCTTGCTGTCTTTTAATAAATCAATTAAAGAAACAGTGATCTTAGAATATCTCTATATAAAGTAATGATAAAAGTTTGTAAACTTTAAAAATATTTATATCTCACAGTAACTTTTAAATATTGATCATTTCTTTATGATTTTAACTTGTTGTTGATTCATCAAAACATCAGTAGTGAAGATGATAAACTTAAGAAATTTTATTTATATAATATAAAAAGTGCACTTCTTTAAATTTATATACAATTTAAATCATCAAAGTCACTTCAAAATTTATTTTACATAATTTTGATGTTCTTTTAAAAAACTGAAATAGATTAAAATATTATTTAAATATATTACATAAAAGACATTAATTAATTCAGTTAACACTTAATTAACATAGACTTGAAAAGTTATCAAGACATTAATTAATCTGAATGACATAACTATATACTTAAAATGATTATAACATATATAAAACACAGTCTTTCACTTATTATCTTTCTTAATTCTAATACAGTCATAAGCATTCTTAAGATTTAGTTTAATGAACATCTTAACTTTACTTAAATAATTAAGTGTCTCACTAATCAGCAACAGAGAGTGACAATTCTTAACAGTAATTTTGTTAAAATTTTTGTAGTCAATATATAGATGTAAGCTTTTTTCATTTTTTAAAATAAACAGAACTGATGCTTCTACAGAGTTGATGAAATATTATATTTATTTCTTTATTAAGATATTATCTCAATATTCTTTAAGCACTTATAGCTCTGTTTTTAACAAATTATAAAGTGAATTATAAAATAATTTATGTCTCTCTGTCTCTATGACATAATCATGATCTTAATGAAATAATAACTTATCAACATTCTCTTCAGAGAACACATTCACATATTTGTTGTATTGTTAAGATAGCATTGATGTATTGTCAACAACATATATAACAATTATTGATGAATCTAACTCAGACATCATTAACAATGCATAAATAGCAAATTGATTTTAAATGTTGTTAATAAATGCTTCAGACTCATCAATAATTAAAGACATTTATTTTATCTTATAATGTTATGTGTATAAGTTACAATCAATATAAATGCATTGCTGTTTCAGATTTAAAAGACTAAAGATGAGTTCAGATTCATTTTTATTTAAAATATAAAATAATTGCTTTTCAGTTTGCTTTGTTTTTAACTGTTAATGAGTTTATGCTTCATTAAATATGCATTATAACAGTAAACATGTTGTTTTCTTAAAAGCTTTAATCTCAGAAGTTCTTCATCAATTTATGTCAATTAATAAACAACAGCATATTGCTAAGACATTATATTGATCTTTACTGCAGTATTTAATAGTATATTGATAAAAATTCAATTAAATTAAATTTAAATTTAATCTTTCTTTATAATGCTAAATTTCTTTATGATCTTTAATCTAATTTTTGTCACTAAAGCACAGTCAATGAAACTCTGTCTTTTTTTATCTTAACTACATTAATCTTAATGTAATTAAGATTTTTTAAAGAATTTCTGCAATTCTTTATGAAATAATTTAATCTTTCACAGTTATAGCAACTATTCTTTTTAACATTAATCTTAAAACAGAGTTTGTCTGCATTATTATGATAATTTAATTTTATAATCTCAGAATTAAGACAATTATTCTGCTGCAGCTTTGCTGTTTAAATGAAAGAATGTAAACAGTGTTTATAGATTTTCTTAATAATGTAACTTTAAATTGTACAATTATCTATAAATTACTGATTAATCTTTAATTTAGCAGTTAAAGCTATTAGACTTTTTCTTGTCTTTAAGAAATCTTAATAATTGATTAAAGTTACTTAAATCTTTAATTAAAATTTTATAAAGAAATAACTTATTCTTTATTTCTCTGTATAACTTAAAAGCTGATTCTTCAGTATGTTAAAATATGTTGCAAAAGCTTAAACTAATTAAGTAAATTTCTATATAACTTTTAAGTATTTCTGTATTATATTAAATCTGCAGTTCACTGAGTTCTCAATAAGATTGAGCAGAAACTCTGAAAAGAATATTTATAATTTATTATTTAAAAGTTCATTTTCATTAATGTAATGAAATTATGCATCTCAAGATTCTTCTGCTAAGAACTGCATAACAAAGAGAATTTTATCATAATTATTAAAGAAGTTTTCAGAGATTAAGTAGAATGCTGTTACAGCACTGTATATAAATTTAGTATGTTTATAGATAAATTTTTTATTATATATAAATAAGTTCTTCAGTCATTGAGTTCATTTTGCTGAAAGTGCATACAAGACTTTGAATGTATGTCACTTTATTGAATTTAAAAAGTTAATGAAAGCATAAAAAGATTCTGTATGTAATTCTTTCTTAGATAAAACTTAAGAATCTTTATTTCTCAGAAGTTTGTTAATCTTATTATACATGTTAAATACTTACAGTTCACAATTGATTTTCATGAATCATTATCTTTTTTCATTATTGATTTATTTAATTTCAGTTAAATAAATCTATTCATTTAAATATTAATTCTTTTTCTCTGCAGTTTAAATAACAGCCTGAATCTCTGCAGATTTTTATTTTTTAAAAATCATTTAAATCTCAATACAATCAAAGAATAACTCTGTTTCATTTTGCTGACTTTTAGTCTGCATATTGTAATGTAATGAATTTTCACTCTTTAAAAAGATAAAGTTGTTAAAATTGTGAATTTATGAATCTCTTATCTATAAGAGACTGATGAGTAAGATATGTAACAATGTGAGACACTACATTACAATAGTTATTCAATGAAGTTTTGATGTTAAAGTCTTGTATTGATAAAGATTAACAACTAAGAAACTTAAAAAATTTGTATGCAAAGACTGTCTATATAGTACTTTGCTTATTAATCATTGTGTAAGAAGTTCAGCTATGATTTGATATGAGTACATAATGATATCATGACAAAATTATCTTATTAAGCTTCTGTTTAATCAATTTTCTGCTGTTGTATCTGTTGCACACATGCTTATGCAATTTGTTGTTGAACAGAAAGATTTTACAGTAGCTATAACAGTTATTTTGTGTTTTAGTTATATAATTTACATTTATAGCTTCTTCTTCATTCTTTTTATTCTTCAGTTCTTGCTCTTAATCTGACTCATAGATCTCTTCTTCTTTCTAAATATTGAGTATATCAGCTTTCTAATATATATTATTATAATAGACATTCTTAAATTCTTAATAGTCAGTCTGATCATTAACAGAAGATCTGTTCTCAGAAAAATTTGCTTTTTAAATGAAGTATATTTAATTACTGTATTCACTGTAATTGCCTCATCATGAGAACTTATTGCTTCTATTTCAATAATTAAATGATTTTTTAATCTAATTTTTAAATCTCTAATTTGATGTATTTATCTCAGATGACAGTCTTTTATTTTTAGAAATGATTTAAAGAGATGTCTTAAAGCTTAATTAAGCATTTAACAAAGTGTCTTGTGAACAGAGTTAAAACTGTTATAATTAATTATTAAGCTATCATTGTGATCTGAATGAATATGAGAAATTGTCATATCTTAACAGCAAATATGATAAGAAAAAGAAAGATTGATAACTATAGTTATCTTAACTATAGTTACTGCAATTATACTGATCTTGTTGATTTCATTGAATGAATCTATTAAATTAAGAATTGCACAAATAGCTATTGTATCAATTTGTCTGTTTAACTAAAAGAATATTGATGAAATCTTTGATAAATATTTCATTCTTAGATTCATTGATGTTTTATTAAAGAGACATATCAATATGTATTTATGTTTAAATTATTAAGTTAAATTCTGATTTATCTTGATTACAGCTTTTAATGATAGTCATAAAAATAATAATGTATTTTATTGAGCTATAACAATTTTTAATGTCTTCAACAGTATATCTGATCAAATTAAACTTATTTTAAGCTTCACTGAGCAATACTTTAAAGCATTTCTTTAGTGTCTTGCATCATTCTTCAACATCATTAAAATAAGCTACTAATTCAAGACAGATAATCTCTGATAACTAATTATTTCATTACAGTTTTGCTTCTCTGCATAAATTAACATTAAGATTTTAACATATTTATCTAACATCTTAAGTAATAGCTGTCACTCTGACTCAATTAATGAAGACATAAACATTTTAATAATAATTTTTGTTATTCTTATCAACAATATTGTTATCTTCTCACTTCTTAAGCAAGTTTAAATAAAATAAGTCAATATTGATTGACTTTTAAGTCAAGTTATCTTTATAAAAGTTATCTTTATAAAAGTTATCATCATCATTGACATTGTCTTCATAAAGATTAAAAAAATTAGATAAATCAGATAACTCAGATATACTCTGTTGTGAGACATCTTATTCTTATAATTAAACAATTAATGCAGTAATGATCTGCAGAATCTGTGCTTAAATGATAGAGTTTATATCAGTTAAAAAAGATGTATTATCATTATTGTTTTATAAATCAACATTTTAATCATTGTTTATCATGCTTTGTAATGAATTTCAGAGAATGTTTTCAGTAATACTGAAGTTAAATTCAGATTCAGCAACTTAAGATGCTTATAATGTAATAGAATGCTCTAAGATATTTAGATTAATTTTTGATGAAATAATGATGAAATATTGTAGTTTTTATTTAGTCATAAAGAGATTTAGCAAGTCTGAATCAGACATATCATCAATCTTTAACTGCTGATTAACTGTTTTGACTACTCACTAAAAAAAGAATGAATCTATATATAATATTACTGTGTTCTAATTAAAGATCTGTAATACTGAATTGAATAGAGTTCAGTTATGTGCTTAAGCAAAAAAGAATATGTTAGAAAGCACTGAGAAAGTAATTTAGATTTTTTGAATACTTGACTGTTTATATAGAGTTGTAACTTCATGAATAAGAGTGACAACATCATTAAGTATGAATAAGACAAAGTTAAAATTTGCTGATTCATACTCTTTAAGCTGATAAGCTAGAATTACTGTATGATTAAATAGTCTTAATAAATTAAATAAAGAAAATTTCTTAAAGATCTTTGTCAGCTTAATGAGTTGAGAGATGTTTTAACTATAAGGTGAAGTTACAGAGTGAAAGAACAGTGTGATATAATAGTAAGATAATAAGATTTCTTGATGATTTAGTTTATTGATCTCATCATTATTTAATGCAGCACAGAAGTTAAGCTGTAGAACTGATAATCTAGCAAGTTAAAATCTTGATGAATAATTGATAATTGTTTTGATAAAATACTGTTGATGCTATTAAATTGTTACTGTTAAGTAAAGTTAAGAGATAAAAAGGCTGTCTTGCTAAGTAAGTAAGAAGTCTTAGCTATATAGTTATCTGACTATTACATCATAATGATAGATAGACAGAAGCAATTTCTCATAATAGTGAATAAAGCAAGATTAAATGCCTAAATGAAAAGAAATGATGAAAGGTCATAATGATAAATTAGTGTGAGAAAAAGAAAGGTGTCAGTGTCATAATACAGTAATCATTAAAGAAATGCATATTGTCAATAATCTGAAGATTAAAATACTTATAGACATCAACATTCTCATTTTAGAGAATATTTCTATCATGCTTTTAAGCAGAAAAGCAATTGTGAATAGTTATGACAACATTGAACTATCATTAACAGTTACTACATAGTTAATTGACTCAGTGCAAAAGATTATAATGACTCATAAAAATATGATTATACAGCTTAGAAGTTACATAAATGTATTAATAGTTAAGATTACTTTATCTTAAAATTATAATCTTCTGTTTAAATCAGATTGTTACACAGAGAACACAGCAATATATGCTTACATCATTGATTATATTTTATCAGTAATATAAGTGCAAAATGACTTAGATGTGTCTCTTATCATTTCATAAAAAATCTGTCTTAATTATATTGTGAAATATGAAGTCAATAAATATTATCTAGTCAATTTGCAGAATTCAGAATTTGCAATCTTCATAATTAGAAAATGAGCAAATTGAGTCAGAATGTATTTTCAGAGTTTGTTAATTATAATGACAGCATTTTATCTAAGAATGATGACTAGCTCTGAGAGAAAGATCATGCATGAAGTAACAATTTATAAATTTAACATCATAGCAGTTCAAATCACAACAGTTATACATTTATATTTTCATCTTTAAACAGATTAAAACAACTTAATAAAGATTCTAAAGAAAGAATGAACAAATATTCTGTTTATTGATGATTAAAAGACTCAATACAAGTTAGAACAAGTATGTATATACTTAATTAAGTAAAAGAACTGTGAAGTAATTGATATAGTGTTTGATAAGTTACAGACATAAGATCACTTAAAATGAACTATAAGCTTTATTTCTTTTATATATTTCTGTTTTATAATATGAAAAAATCTACTGAATGAGATCTGAAAAGATAGAGTAATAGTGAACATCTGAGCACTTAATAAAATTATTATATTAAATATCTATTCAGTATTTAGTCAAAGTGATATTTTAACTGCAATTTAAGAAGTTAAATACATCTTTACAATTGACTGCAGCTTCTTCTTCTATCAATAAAGAGTAAAATAGACATATCAGCATTGTCTGATTGTTGTTTTGCATTGAGATTAGAAAATCTTTAAGATTGCAGTTATGAGATATTGAAACTCATTGATATATATTTAACAAATGATTAATAGAATTTTATGACAACAGAGATTATACATTAAAGTTTATGTTAATGATATTGTTATTTTCTTCAATATGTTAAAAGAACACTTAAATTACCTTTACAATGTATTTGACATATTAGACAAAATGAAAATCTATTTTTTGTTAAAAAAGTTCTATTTAACATATCTATTCATTCAGCTGTTGAGTCAACAAGTAAATGCTTTGAGTCTTGTAACTTTGAAAGACAAATTAATTATAATATTTAAAATTAAATTCTCTTTAAGTCTAAGTCAATTAGAAAAGTAATTTGATCTAATTGATTATTTATAATAATATATTTTACATTATGCAACTATTATCAAGTCACTTCAGCAGTGAAAGATCTTCTTAAATTAAGATCTTTGAGTAAAAGAGACAAAAGAAAACATTAAAAAGTAAATAATTATTATTATTAAATTAAATAAGTCAATCTTAAAGAAGTTAAACATCTTTCATCATCTTCAGTCTTTATTTTCTCAGTCAATCATTTTAATGCATTTCTCATCAAAACAGCAACTTTACATTGATCTAAATATGTTTAAAGAATTTGACTTTGAAGCACATGTATATTATACAAAAAAGATTGCTGAAAACAATACTTTAAAATAAAAGTTCATGAAGTCTGTTCTGTTTTTAAGCAGACTGCTTCAAGATGTCAAAATGTAATATTGATTAATAGAGCTTGAAGTGACAGAATTGATCTGAGTAATTAAGAAGATTAAATATATAATAGAAGTAATAGTAAAAAATGTAATTATTTACATTGATTATGTGATTTCAATAAGAATTAATCATCAATTCAGTATAAATATCACTGTAGTGAAGAAGCTTAACTTATATTTTATTTAAGTATCTAAATATCTTCAGTGCTTTTGCCTAAACATTCATTATAAGTTTAAAAAATTAAACATAATATTAAATACTCTGTTTTAATTGTTTAATGATAATGATATCTGTGAGCATTTAGTCAATTAAGAGAATCAATTGAAAATGAATAACTTTATATTGAAAGTTTTGCAGATCAACTTAAGAATAGCTATTTATGTAAGAATCTTAATGAAGATCTTAAATCAATTGTGACAGAATATTAAGCATGAATATGTTGAAGAACTAAAATGAAAATGTATTTTATAAATATTAAAAAGAAACAATACTCTGAGACTTGACACTATAAGACTTTCATATAAAATAAGAGATAATTTTATCTTTTATAAAAATCTTAAGAAAGAGCTTTATCTATGTATATTAAAGAGTCTTTATGACAGAATGTTTAAGATAGCTTATGATGACATTGATTACTCAGAATATGCATGAATTCATAAAAGATTAATTGATTTATTTTATTTTTATGATCTATTAAAGAATCTTTATAAATACATACAACATTGTTCACAATATCAGCTCAGTTAAACACTGTATTATAAGTCTTATAATGTTTTACAGTCAATAATTACATCTTCTTATTCTTTTTATACATTGACAATTGACTTTATTCTGATCTTATCATTATTAAAGTCAAATAAGTATAACATAATTATGTTAATCATTGACAAATTCAGCAAAGCTATCACTTCTATATCTGATTAAAATATTATAATGATAAAAGATTGAGCAATTACATTACTAAATTGTTTAGCACTGCTAAACTGAGATTTGTCTAAAATAATTATATTAAATTGAGACTGTAAATTTCTAATAAATCTGTAAAAAGAAGTATTTAAGCAACTTAAGATAGGCTTACTCTATTTAAGTGTTTATTATCTATAAATAGATAGTAGCTCAGAAATAATTAATTAAATAGCTGAAATTGTGCTTCAATATTAACTGATGACTTTAAAAGAGTCAGATCTCTGATCATTTATATTAATACATTTATAAATTGCTTTAAACAACTTAACTAAGTACAGTTCAATCAGACTCAGTCTTAATCAGATCATTTTTGATATGCAAATGTGCAAAGTTATAAATTTACTTCAGATAAAAGAGTCTGACACAGAGTGAATAGACTTTAATTATAATAAAGAATAGATGAAAATAAAGTTAATTATTTTTACAATGATGAATTAGTACTGATTA
>JAABUJ010005155.1_pt1 | contig 13227 bp, 16 predicted proteins | sample 5559131 | NCBI WGS metagenome assembly JAABUJ01 (sample SAMN10711875, study PRJNA513366) | rock metagenome | isolation source: Antarctica rocks | place: Antarctica: Victoria Land, Mt New Zealand nord | collected 2016-01-07
AAGTCCATATACCCCATCTCTCGCTGAGCTCTCGTCACGTTAAACAACCCTATCCTTGCCTGATCCACTTCCTGCATCTCCGACTGCTTCATCACCAATTACTGGCGTCTCCTCGCTTTCTCATCTGGGAGATGAATTACAAGGCGCGGCAAGACCCGGTCAGCTGCACCTGCGGGGGTCCAACGTCCACGGTGTGCGCGCCTACAACCGTGGTCTGGCTGCCGTCAACGCCGTAGAAGGTGCAGGTTGCACCGCCGGCGGAGCTGATGGACGTGATGCTGGATCTGTCGTCTGGTAGGATGTTAGCTTCAACTCGCCCGGGAGATGGTTCGAGCGAGACGGCCAAGAGAAAAGTATGGGCGGTGATTGGAGAATTGTAATGGAGGGACTTAGGAGAGGAAAAGGAAAAGAGTAGGGGAAGCTAGGGAAGAAGCAAGGTAGGGAAGGAACGTCATTGACTTACAAACGTAGAAGAGAGTGCCGTCAGTAGGGACAGCTTGGGTGAAGGTGTCCTGGGGCGTGGCGCCGTGGAAGGTGATGAGGGCTTCGAATTGCCGGGCAGTAGGGGCTGCGAGGGCAGAGGTGGTGAGAAGAGCCAGGGTGGCGGTGATGGCGGAGAGCTTCATGTTGAGAAGGTGTGATAGATTGGGTTCTGCGTAGATGACTGAAGGATGATGTTGAAGTTCTGAAGGTAGTTTGAGGAAGCGAAGAAGATGATGCTAAAGGATGGAGAGAAACAGGACAGAGCAGACATCGTGGAGGTTTATATACCTTTCCATGTCTGACTACCCTTGAAGTGGACGTCCAAGCGTCATTACCCTACGACCTCACCGCCTCTGGACCTACGGGATGCTATACGAGAATTACTCAACCTGTAAGACACCAAGATGGCGACCGACATCATCCTGCGGTCTGCCGGATACAACCTCGTATTTCTCCACAACGTGATCTGGGGTGATTGCCTTATGGTCTTTAGACCGCTGAAGCCGGATTGTCCTCTCCGGTCACTGCATGATTTGGTCACTGGCCCCTTATTGCTCGTTGACGCCCGATCTTGAAGCCCGGCCCATAGATGCGGCCGACATATGTAAGGTGTAACATTCCCTTGCCCATTTTGAGATTTTCAGCCGATTTTGAATCAGCTTGGATGCCATCTAAAGAGGCATGATAGCTGATCTACCTCGGGGACTTGATCGGCTCAGCCTAGGGCTAGCCGTTCTGGACTCTATCATGGCCGCCGCCCCCAAGGCTTGACCTCAGATCCTCACAGTTGGTAGATCCGACTTCGTGCAACGATGCCCCGCCTGACGGTCGTATTGATTATCCTCAGAACATCCGTCCTTGGCACGTGCCTGGTCAGAGCAAACAGGACTGGCAAACATCAAAGATGACGAGGCATTCGTCAGCACATCAGGTATTCTGTACAGAGAGTAATCGTTCAATATGACGTGCCAGCTTGCAAAGCTGTCAGCGTGGCTGCATAAGCGTGGCTTGTTCGGCTCCACGGTGGCACAGAGTCGACAAGTGAGACCCGCACTGCGGGGAGTCTGACCTTGCACAGGTCGTGCGATGGCGGATTGCGAAGGATTGATCGACTTCCCAACGAGGGAATCTGATGGCAGGCGACGGAAGCAGGTTCGGTGATTAATCCATCTTGAAAAAAAGAGCCCCGCAGCTGGAGAATAGAAGAAATGGGGAAAAAGAAAGCGCTGCAGCGAAAGAAGGAGAGGCGTATCGGAGCTAGATCTTAGTACTTCGGGTGTCGAGCCGAGCACGGAAAGGTATCCCCTCGTCTGGCGATGAGGCCTCCACAGGGGTGGGATGACCAGAAGTGTACAGTAAGCGGGTTAGTTCCCGCCCACCCCTGTGGAGGCCTCATCGCCAGACGAGGGGATGGATACCTTTCGCCACGATTTTGATTTGTAGTCCTTTCTTCACTTGCTTAAGTTACTTGCTTGTATTTTCCATCACGACGTTGGATCTTCGACCAAGCACAATAGCTCTTTTGGTAGAGCGCCCGATGAGAGACACTCTTGTCAGATATGGACTCTAAAGAAGATCAAAGACTGTCCAAAGGATCATCGGAACTGCAGAAGAGCCGCTGTTTATTAACGAAGCGAAATGGTGAGTTTATTCCGTGGATAATGATGAGGAAGGAGAACCTATGTCCTGTCTGCCCCACTAAATAGGTGGCGAGGAGGCCGGCGCAGCCTCTTTAATCTCCAACACCTCTGCGGCCCGCCTATCATGCAGGCCAATATTCACCAATGAAATGACTTCAACACTCATTTTGTCGCAGTGGCTTGACTCAAGGCTTGAAACTCATATGACCCTCGTTCCCAATTTCATTTTAATAACATCTGTTTTAATCGCTGTTTGGCCCAACAATAATAGTCTCGTCTACTTTGCAACAGTCAATGTGCAGAAAGCCAAAACGTGTTCTACTGACGTCCTACCGCCGCTACATTCTTTGCTTGACTGTAACAATCAAATCATCTCCTTCCATCGGTTCCATTATTCCCAAGCAAAACTTTTGCTTATCAACTCGAGGGAATTTAGGCCAGGAACCTGCCGCCCCTGTTGCGCGTTTCGGGATAATCTCGATTTCGAAACGATGGAGTGCCAGTGCTACGAAGGTGAGGATCTCTCTCGCTGCAAGATATCGCCCTGGACAATAGGTTTTACCGCCGCCAAAGGGTCGAAAGCTCGGGTTTTTGCTTAGATCAGGGTCGTGCAGGAATCGGTTCGCATCGAATTGATCCGCATTGTTGCCAAAGATGTCTGGATTGATATGTAGCTGACGATAGGGGATAAGGATGTTGGCACCAGGCTGAAGGATTTTACCACCGATCTCGGTTTCACAGTGGATGTCACGGACAGTGCTTGAAGAGGCAGTGAGTCGTAAGACCTCCTGATATACCGCTTTCAGCCTCGGACATTGTTGCTCGAGCCGATATTCTAGCGCATCGCTCCCCTGGCAGATGGCACAGTTGACTTCTTCCCGGAGAACCGCCAGAAGCTTGAAGTCGCAGAGGATGTGGGCCATCATCCAAAAGCATTGCTTGTACGCATTCACATTGATCCTAACGGTTGATCCGTCAGTTCAGGTGAGTTCCAGTCCAATATCATCAGGATGCGTTTGCTTGAATGCGTGATGATTGTTTTAGGAATGGGGGTGCGACGTACACCCAGAATAACGGCATCGTCAGCGCAGCTATGTCCTTATCTCCGATCTCCAATTGTCTCATTTCGTCCTCAAGCCTATTGATGATGAATGCTGCGTCAGGTCTTTTCGCCTTCGGAAGACTGAAATAAGCCGTTAAGGTCTCAATGATTATGTCTCTGGCAGCGTACAGTTCACCGGACAAGAATCTTGGATAACCGTAATGTAGTTTCCAGCTACATGCGTCGAAGTCGTAGAAGCTTTGGAATAAATTAGGGTTAATCTGTAGAAGTTGGACCCCAAAGAATGCTCGAGTTGAGGATTCTAAAAGGACATCCCGGCACCATCCTAGAAGCGAGATAGTCTTGCTTTGTGTGGAAGATGCGAGGGTGATCTTAGATGAAATTGTATGCCAATGCAAAGACTTGTGAATGTTGCTCATAAACGCCTTTTGGAGATGACCTAGTTCTTTGCCAGGGAGCAGCTGTTGCTGGCAAATCCTCGATCCGAGATGAGTGAATTCATTAGTCTTTGCCTTCAAGCTGTCCATTGCCCGATTATTATTACCCTCAGGCGAGCGCGGGGGCATCCACCTGTCGACTGCAGAAGACGACGCACCGAGCGAAGTTAAGGTATGCCGAATATGAGTGTCGATTGTAAGTTCTTCTGTATTTCTGTAGATTCTCATGATTTCTTCGGGTGAGGTCATCAAATAGAGTGTTCGACCAAGCAGAGTAAGCTTGTAAGTCTCGCTAGAGAACCCAAAGTACTGCCTGTAACCATTTAGCACTCTAGATTCAGCTTAGAGATGTTGTTCCACATTGGCCCGGACAACGTTCACGGTGGATTCACCTCGAATAAGCGAGCATGCCATCATAGTCTCTGAAGAGACTAAATGCATGGCCTTCATAAAACATCGATCAGTCTGTGAGTCTGAAAGGGGTGTGACAGTATCGGCGTGGATACCTATGACTGAGAATGTATTTTAGTATTCTCCGCTACGAATGGAGCAATGCACTGACTTGGAAACCAGTAAGGAGTTTCTCTCGGCTCTCGAGGATATAAAGCAGGAACGACGGTGAATCTCCACAATCGCCATATTGTGTAGGTCGTAACGAGTGCAAGTAAGACTAGAGGCCATCCGGAAGTGTAGACTGTTGCAGGGCAGACTTTTTCAAGAGACCAGGCCCATTGCTGTACACAGTCCAAGAACATCCTCATGGGCAAGCGTCTTCTAAAGGAAGAATTCTGGGCTCGGGGGTGAATGTAATCTAACAAGATTCACATTTGTGGGAATCGATGAGAATACTACAACAAATCGTGAGAGAGGGTGATTATCATTATAACAGGAAGTTTCGTGGAGCGAAGCAGGCGAAAAAGCAAACGGGCATGGATCCCAGCTGAAGGATTGTTTCACCTAAGATCTAAGAGCCTATCAAGTGATGTACATTATCTAGCTGCTGGCTTAGGAGTCGCACCAATCAATCTGTTCTAAAGTGATGATCGGCAAGAGACTGTGGGGACTAATACTTTTACGATGAGAAGCAAAGGTGCAGGATCGGAGCCTAGAATGGGCAAATGCGACTGAAGGGTGTCAATATCTTGTTGAGCATCAAGTCTTATGATAGCTTTAGATCGTACGTACTTGATCCAATGCCGAAGAGTGATTGATAGTACCACACTAGAACCTTATACGAGTCGCAACGCCATAGGAGGTGTCACCAAGTCTACTGAAAAGCTAAAGTCTGAAATTGTATCTCTACTATCCATCGCCCCTTGACCGCTGTCCCAGCATCCCATAATATATAGCCGTGCAGATTATTTCCCATACACCAAGTTCGCGACTTCCAGTCACTACACGCGTCGTCGAATCCTGAATCGAACCTTGTCCTTGGGCGGCAAGGCCCCTGTAAGGAAGAACGATGTGTCCATCTTTGGTTCCCAACCTTTGGGCGATTGTATCTCAATGTCAAAATACAGAGCGAGAATTGCAAGAGTGCAAACGACCTTTTGCTTTGCAAAGTGGCGCCCAGGACACATCCCCGGACCGTTGCCGAAGGGCGTATAGACACTCTTCAGACCCTTCAACGAAAACATGGGCTCCTCGGATGATCGTTCCAGGGTAGAAGGACGTTTCTTCGGCTTTTGCTCTGTGGATAAGGGTAGTCCTTTTTGTTTACGTAGTGGGCCACTACGGGGATCGTTGGGATATATTAGGAACCGTTCCTCCCAGAAACCCTCAACAGGATGAGGGTTGTCTTTCTTACCCGCGTTCCAGAAACTCTTGTTCATGGCTCCACTCCTAGACGGCAGCCCAATGATAGAACCTTTGGGAAATGTCCATTCTCCAAGCTGCAGGTCTTCTTCGACGACAACTCGAGGCATGATGCCAACCACCCGTAGCCTGGTTACTTCGGCAAAAATAGAGTGAAGCAGAGGATTACTCCCTAGTTTGACAGACTCTGATTCTTTGCTAGTTGTGTTGCAGGCCGATTGGGCGATGCTCCGAATACGAGATAAAAGATCGGGTCTAGTAAAGACTTCAAAAAGAGCCCAAAAGGAGACGGTGATGGAATTTGCACTGGCGCTATTGGGGTTACGTGAGCGTTGAGATTATCTAGAAGTTTGATTGACTGTCACACTTACGCAAACAAGAGCCCCAAGTCCTCTGACGCTCGACCATCGGGGTTCATGACTTCGACATCGTGTAGAAAGCTCTGTCTTGCCTTGACATATTTAGTCCCGAAATAGCGATCCCAATCAGGGTCATCCGGTCCAATCTTAGAGAAATCAGAATGTTCAATCGCGAAGACGTGCCACTTTTTGATAGCCTTAAGCATTCTATCACGATGACGGTGAGCCTTAGGAGTCAACCAATGCGGAAGGCCCTTTAATAAGGTAGGCACACTCCTATCGAAGGCCCAGAAATCCTCAAACAACTCCGGATTGAGAGATAGAATAGAGGAACCGAACATCGTTTCAGTGCTGGCAGGAAATACTAGGGCTCGGACGAAATGCCAAAGGTCTGGAAGCTCGGTCCAACCATGCCCGATACTGGTGTCCGCGAGTATATTTCGACTTAAGATCTTCATATATCGCTCGCCAATCTTGATCCCGTTTGCGCCAGCCAGAAGTTGATGTGCAGTTCTGGTGTGAAAATATCTTATACGATCCTCCGGCTGGACGTGACTACCAGACAAGGGTTTCAAAAGCTGACCTGAATGGTCTTCGGAGTATAATGGAACGATGTGTTGCGGTGTACCGAGAACGTTCTTCACCGTGATTCGAACTGCCAAGGTTGACGATAGAGCCGGCGTCGGGTTGAAGAATACATGGGCATAATCAGGATTGCTCACCAGGTATAGCTCAATATGTCCAAGTCTTAGACCAACAGGGACCGATTGGCCATATTTCTCACTATCATGGGATTAGCACGGTAGATGTCCAATCACAGAAGTGTAAGGACCCTTCACTTAAGAAGATGTGCAAAAGCAAAGATCACTTACACCATCCACGCCGCCAAACCAGGTCCATCCCAGAGATAAGGAATGACACTTCCCAAGAACGGTATCCAATATGGAACAATCGGTGGTTTCTTCCCTTGCTTTCTTGAACTCCACATTGCCATTGTTGACTGGATGGTCGTTGTCAAATAGGTTGAGAGCAGAATTGAGGCAAGCGTAACAACAGCCATCAGCTTCCAGTCATAGTTCGTAGCATGTACAGGTACATCTTTAAAGCCCCACTGAACGGCTGGCATCTATCGTGAGGTTTTAGTCAGCTCCCATGACGAAACAATGACACCCAATTTGTCCCAGAAGTCTGGAACATGTACCCTTATCGAGCCAGCTCTTCAGTCCAAGCAGGCTGCCAGGATTGAACATAGGTAGACAGGGACCTTACTTACATCGGGCGGTCAAGAGCTGTTCGAAATTAAGCCAGTAGATAGGGACGATGCAAGAAGTGAGTACACAGATAGGGTTTCTGTGCCTTTGATGAAGAAAATATAGGACATTATAGCGTTTAGGTCGTCTGTCAGTCACAGCTCACAAATCTTCGCCAAGCATTGAGACCTTAAAGCCGGTTTTGTCAAAGATAATCAGATGATGACTTTAAAGATGGAACGTTTGGTACTTGAAGGAGTGATACGAGCAGGCGGTACTATTCTTGGGCGAGAAATGAACTTAATCGTAAGTACGGATGAGGCACAGCCCGCCACCGTCTTGCGTCTACTTATATATAGACCTAGAGCCATGATTGATGATAGGCACAGTTGTACGGCCCTAAGGTTCTGCCCGACTCAGACTACTGGGAATATAGATGGTAACGTCCGTAAATTTCCCCAAGATAGCCTAGTGAAAAGCACAGTAAGCCCTGTAGCTCTTGAGTTATGTTCGCCGCACCTCGACGCTGCAGGATCATTTTCCGGGAGAAGGGTACGAAGTGTTTCAAGCTAAACTCAAATCGCTCAGGCATCTACGCAGTCGATCCCCACTTACAAGCTGTAAGCCCGTAAGGATGGTGGGACAGATCCACAAGCCATTTCCGTTGCTGCCTTCTTTTTGGCGGGATAATGTGGTGCTTGCTCTCCACGAACTTGTAGGTGGCGTAAGACTGCGCAGACCCGCATGCTAGCAGACCCAGGTTCTAGGCAACGTCCCACCAGGCTAAAGTACAAGGAGCACGCCGCATAAGCGTAACGATCCCTGGAGACTTGCCCTGGTATTAAGATCTGCTTTAATCTAAACTGTATCTTCATTCACGCCAAGCTCTGTCTGAGTGAGCCAACTTCGGAATGTGCCTCCTGATGTAGTGGTATTACACATCAGTTCAGGCATGAGATGACTTCGTAAGGGCATGACAGAGAAAAGTTAGGGCGGCTAGTACTAGACTGGCTGCCTTTTCCGTCGCGCTTGAACACTTTTCGCTGTTGTTCCTAGTAATGGCATTTACCACGTCCCCACCATCCCCACATCGTCCTGGAGCTTTCTCTAGCTGAGGCCTTGCCCCACCTGACCTTTTCGACAAATTTTCTTGTTTGAGTCGGACTCTCTGCTAATGTAAAGGATACGCGGAGTCTGGGAAGTCTATTAGCCGAGGATACCAATGTCAACCACATTGGTACTGGTTCATGCTAACCTATAGTGCTGAACAGCTGTAGAGCCAAGGCAATAGATCGTAGGCATGTCCGCAAGATCATCATTGCTGGTACGATAGCTAAGAGAGCCACGACGCTTAAGAGATAATGAGCTGCGTAAGTCATGGGTGCTATCAATCGAGCGGTGGGGTCAGGCGAAGTATCCAGGGACATGGCAACTGCTTCAGGGACTCAAAGCCGAGTTATATGTGTATCTAGATGAGGTGTCTGGGCCACCGGCCACCTCGTAGCACCTCCGTCGCGGCCAATAAGCGTACGGCGGAGATCGCCGGTGGCATACTGCCACCGGAATTGCTACGAAGACTGCGAAGGGAGGGGCAATGTTGGGATTTAGGACCGTATGCAGAGTCGCAGATGAGACGAAAACGCGTAGCTGCCCTCGTTGGCTTGGGAAGATGGTTGTGCGCCTATCAGAACCTGATTGGTCGCGCGCGAATCTGTAGGATACAAGAGTCGCGTCAGGTGTGTCAAGACTATGCAAATGGTGTGGAGATCGAAGCGTGGGCGCCAAAAGGTTGCGTCTTTGGCGGAGTGATCCATGCGAGAAACAGTGCCCTACATGCATTAGCACATTTCTGTCCGTCCGATATGCAACATGACGCATGACATCAAGCCAATGAGTGGAATACTTTAGAGTTCAGCATTAGGATTTACACGCGCGGTTGCCTCGTTCTGCGCTTTCGCCTAATTTAGCCAAAGTAAAAATCCCTGCTGTCTTTAGCGCTAGATAGGTCTTATCGCTGGAGGATTCTTGCAGCCGCATAAAACGCAATGCATTGGTGTCGGACACTATTTTCATTTGGATGCCATCTAGACTGTACAGTGCTCAAGCAACGTAAGATAAGTAAAAGCAGCACAAGATATGATGAGGATCTACACACTGGCTCACATGCTCCACCCATCGCAGCATCTGACAGGATCAGTCATGAAACAAGGCTACGATCTTATCCTTGTTGAATGAGACCGAACCGCAATCCTTCCGGCAACAGACACCCACTGGAGGACACAGCCATTTCAGGACTACGAGTAAGGGCATGAGCAAGAGTTTGACCAAGGCAACGCTATGGCAGTGGAATGACGGAGGCACATGATGATGCGAAAGTCTAATGTTGTGGATGTCAGTCACAGCACGTGAATATTGCCTAACATACATCGTAAGCATGTAGGTGGTGCAGGCGAGTTGTCCGATTTGAAAGATAAGCGTCGATAGAATGATAAAGTGTATTCTTGGGCTTGATTATCCTGATCAATCTACTGGTAATTGGTTGATTCTTATCATTGCTATTTGTACGTTTTCGAATGTTTGTTTCTTTATGGAACCCTAGTCTATTGGAATCCCTGGTCTATCACACTCCTCTTTCAGTAATTTGGGAAAGACTCTCTCTATGGTTTCCTATTTCTACCGACTTGTCCATCGTTGCCTTGAAAGCGGATGTAGCGTCGATGACCTAGTCATAGATATCCGTCAATGCACGTAGGCTATGTGCTTGTCACCACAACATCCTAGGGATGACCAGAGTGAGATCTCCCAATTGTATTAGACCGGGTTGTGGATCCCTTGTTGGTAGAACGAAAGATGCTCATCATCTCCCAATACCCACGTCGAGAGGGTGGATTGCTAATTGTAGCTTCCCTGGACTGCTTTGTCTCGTGCGCGGGATCGGGAGATAGTCCGTCATAAGTTACATCCTCCAAGGTAGTCTCGAGCGCGCCTTCTTGAGGGGGAAGGTCTCTCATCTCGTAGTAGTCACGCCGTGTTGGGCTGAACTTATCAATCAGGGTCTCACTTCCTGAATGTGTTGTAGTAGATCTGTTTCCGAAGTACCTTGAGAGGGTTCCCAGCCCGAGGAATTTCCCCTCTCTAAGCTGGATTTAGCAGTCTTATCAAGTATACGAGGACAAGAAAGATTAAGGACTAAGGGATGAAGAAGGAAGGTTCGACTTACCCTTGGATTGACCCTAGAACCTCCGTCTCGACCTGGAGCTTCTGCGGTATTGTCTTCTTCGATGCAGGAGTCCTGGTGTCATCTCGCTGGTTTTGGTGATTCCCTTTCGACCTATTCTTGTAACTGGAGCGTAATAGATAGGTGAGGCGAGGGAATCTAGGAGGATACCGGCGAAAAAATGCTGGAAGATGCGGTACTGAGCCACAGATAACACCAACCGTTCCTTCTACGACACTGTGATGATCCAAATTAGCGTTGAACGATAGTGTACACAACATATTGTAAAGTACGGGAAAATCGAAACCCCTTACGCCAATCCGGCAGCCGGAGGTTCATTCCAGGTGAGATCCGAGTTGTTTGACTCGGGAACACGAAAGTACAGACCAATTGAGCTAGCAACGATCGCACTGAGCTTTCGGTCAGTAATGCTTTGGCCATAGACTCGGTGTTTCACTCCAAGAGAGCAATGAAGTTCGGGGCTTCAAACGCTTACATCAAGCCTGTGAGAAATACCGCAGTGATTCCTAACTTCTTTCTGAGCGTCATCTGTAAACTGAATAGGACTGGAAGTGGCAAGATGAAGATATAGAGATCCGATATTAAGCCAAAGATTCCTTGGACGTCGCCCATTGCTTCCGCATGAGTACATCGCGTTGCGTATCCTATTGATGTCCAGCTTTCCCCACGCCTTGGAACACAAAGAACAATTAGAGCAACGCACGATGCGAGGTAGAAAAGACCGTTGAAAGCGATACCAAGGTATATAGCGATCCTTGTCCATCGGTTGCGGGCGAAGATCCGGTAGTACAAAAGGAATAAGGCTAGTTTTGCGAAGAACATAGTAAGAGAGTAGAGAATTGCCCCTGAACCAAGAATTTGAACCTTGGACAAATCCGAATTAGCCAGGAACTCTCGTCCGTCGAGAGAACTGACCTTGACTACATGAGGCGTAAGCAGTATGGCTCGCACGTTCCACTCATTCGGCCCCAAAACCTTGTCATCAATACACCATATCAGGCCCGCTGCGAAAGCTGTTATACCTACCTGGTAGGAGTCAGAGATACTGATGTGATCATTTCGACTAAGATGGTACACACTGCAGCAAGCGTAGCGGAGGCTATCCCAGTATGTAAGCACAAGCTAATTCTAAGCCAGCAGAGCCTCAGACTTACCATCATCCCACCCGAATTTACGAATGACCCATACCTTGCTATAGAGCCTAAGCATGAACAGTGGCCACATGATGCCAACAAAAACGGAACAGAGAATGATTACTGCGGGCCCTCGAGTTTCAGGGTTGATAAAATCAGACGTTTGCCCAACCGGAGGAGGCTGAAGGGGGTAGTTTTCGAAAGCAGCAATTTCTGCAGGGGAAGCCATTGTGTCTGTCTGGAATGGTCTTCAGTAATTTCCGTACGACGAACTAGAAATTTTCTAAAGAATAGTGAAGGTGCAGGCTCTTAAAGATTTCCCAGAAAAGAGTTCCGAGCAATCTCAGACGCCAGCCGTGCCGCTGCGCACGCTGTCAATGTCGAGGACCCTACTTAGATGTGATCCAGTGTTTGACAATTTACAATCATGGCAGCTATTAGTAGGCCTAGTGACGCCTCGAGCCTGTTACAAAGGATCTACGGGGACATTGTCAGGGGAAAAGTGGAGATTTCTTTTGCGGGAGTTTCCCACCGTGTGCTGCTGCAGACTCCATTGGAGCGTGCTCATGTTTTAGTGGGATGCAGCGATATGCGGGCTGATCCTGCAGGAGGCGTAGCTTGATGCCTTCAAATGGAAGATGAAAGTTTATGCGATTGCGAGAGAGCACCGATACTTCCGGGATAGCCATCCTTGAATACAATTGGGTACATTTAGAGAAGGAGCAGAGGCATGTCTTGACCGCGTCGATGCATTCACGAAGTCATCATCTTTATTGGATCAACCCACCGACCCACCGAGCAGGGGTGAGTATTAGCTTTCGCACGCTCTTGCCGCATAGCTGATAATGTGGAAAGTCGGCCATCGATGCTGAGGATTAGGCTGCAGACTTGGGGTACGCCCCCAACTCATTGACCAGGGATTGAACTGATATCCCTCATGACTCTATACGTCCTAGGTAAGTGATGAGTAACCCGCATCAGCACCCAGATAAGCTAGTGATGACAGACTTTGCAACCCCAAGAAGGCTCCCCCAGTGGATGCCGAGCTTTTGGTGCATAAATTTAGTCGTCAGGCTCGTGCAAAGCATCATCCTTGCTGTCGAAGAGCCTGGAAAAGACGCTCATCTGCCAATGATGAACACAGCACATCGACGAGCGTAGGATGCAACATATGCATGAGAATCGATGATGATTGATTGATCACACAGGTACACGAGCAACATAGAATGCACGTCGATCTCAATAAAGCATAGAGGGTAGATCTTCCGACTTGCTCCTACGACACACAGTTAAGGTAGCACGCCACACTCAATCCGTACTACGCTCGAGGATCTCTTTACTGCAAGTCATGCCGAGATAAGGTGATATGCAATTTCCGCCCAAGGCAAGTGGGACCCTTGCTATTTGCGGCTCAGCCAATGTCGGTCCGGTATGTGAAGTGGGAAAGTTATGGCAATGTGCGACGCATGGCATCATGCACGTATTTTTCCCTCTCTCGCCATGGGATAGGTGCGCTAAGCTCACAGTTGTTGTGCCTGGAGTGTTTTAGGCAACCGCGCAGGACCAGGCAGCCGCGCCAGTAATCGCGCATATCCATTTTGCTCGCATGAGCGACAGGGTGGAGCGCTTGGACGTGGGCCGTCACGTGGCAAGTTAGCGTTGCTTTCAGCTCCGCTTCGCCCCGTGCCAATAACACTCATGGCAATATCCCAATGCCACGCGCAATGCGGATTTTCGTAGTAAGTTTTGTTACGTCACACAGTAGATAGGCAGAGAGAATATCTTAGATTATACTTGTCTCTTTGTTCA
>JAABUJ010005159.1_pt1 | contig 13219 bp, 10 predicted proteins | sample 5559131 | NCBI WGS metagenome assembly JAABUJ01 (sample SAMN10711875, study PRJNA513366) | rock metagenome | isolation source: Antarctica rocks | place: Antarctica: Victoria Land, Mt New Zealand nord | collected 2016-01-07
CCCCACGTGCGTGGGGACGGCGAGGAGGGAGGGAGGCGGCGCATGGCACAGCACGGTTCACCCCCACGTGCGTGGGGACGGCTCTTCTAGCAGAGCAGTTTCCTGCGCCGGCTACGGTTCACCCCCACGTGCGTGGGGACGGCGCTACAGTAAGAACATAGGATTTACCCAAGAACGGTTCACCCCCACGTGCGTGGGGACGGCGTGAGCTTGTCGGGTCCGGATCTCTCGGGAATCGGTTCACCCCCACGTGCGTGGGGACGGCGCCCGTACCGGCTGTGTCCGTGAGCCCACCAACGGTTCACCCCCACGTGCGTGGGGACGGCCGCTACGCCATTACCTATGAATGTGTGGGTGTCGGTTCACCCCCACGTGCGTGGGGACGGCAAAGCAACCAACCACTGCGCTTTCTGGGGGCACGGTTCACCCCCACGTGCGTGGGGACGGCCCTTCTGTGCGCCAACGGGAGGATCAGCGCACCGGTTCACCCCCACGTGCGTGGGGACGGCAGACAGCGTCCTGCTGGACCGCTCCGACCGCCCGGTTCACCCCCACGTGCGTGGGGACGGCGCACGCGCGCGGGCCAGGGCGGCGGCCCACGCCGGTTCACCCCCACGTGCGTGGGGACGGCCTAACCATCTCGCTCGCCGCGTTCGGCCGCGCCGGTTCACCCCCACGTGCGTGGGGACGGCCTATCCCCAACCTGGTTGCAGCCAACGGCTAACGGTTCACCCCCACGTGCGTGGGGACGGCCACTGGCGTTAGGCTTGCGTAACCTGGTCCCGCACTTTGATGAGGGTCAGCCCCTCGAAATCGACGACGGATCGGGTCGTCTCCCCATAATATCTGATAACGAATCCTTGCTCGTTATCGGCACTGTAGAGTAGCATGGCGCCACTGCCACCCGCGCTTGCGCTCGCACGGCTGGACGCCGCGCGCCGCGCGCGCCGGGGTGCCACGTCTTCGCACACTTTGTCCCATAGCTTGTCGCGCACCATGGCCGAGACGTGCCCGACGAAGACGCCAGGCTGTGTCTCCAGCAGCCAGCGCGTCACCTCGCCGCGCAGGCTCGCGGGCGCCCGTTCCACAATTAAGATGATCACGATGGCGTCTCCTCTCCGTCGCTGTCTCGCCATCCGTGGAGGTTGCCGGCCCTATTGTAGCCTCCGGCGACCTCGCCCTGACTGTCGTCCCATAGGCCACCGGGCGTGGCGTCATCGGTGTCGTAGTCCTCGTCGAGGATTGGCCGGGTCGTGGTTCCCTCGTCGGCGGCCATCAGCCAGTGGATGTCGGGGACGATGCGCTGCAGCAGGCGCTCGTTGCGGAATGTGTCGCGGCAGGCCTGGCGCACACGCCGCTCCAGGTTGTCCGTCCCCGCCGCCACCGTCTTGAATGACAGTGGAATGGTGAGGTCTGCCTTGTAGAGATCGGCGATGTCATAGACGAACGAGAGCATCTTGCCGGTGTGAATGAAGCCGAGCGCCGGGGAGTAGCCGGCCGAGACGATGGCCGCGTGGCAAATACCGTAGAGGCAGCTGTTGGCGCACGAGAGCGCGCGGTTGATGGGATCGGCCGCTTCCCAGTCCGATGGCTTGAAGACGCGGCCCTGCCACGCCACGCCCGTTTCCTTGGCGGCCCGGGCGTAGGCCTCGCGCACGCGCATGCCCTCTTTGCCGCGCATCTGCTGCAGCGTCGTGTCCTCATGGAGTAGGTCGCCGAAGCGTAGTTCATACATCTTGACGACGACGCGCATGCGCTTCTCCCGGTCGGAGCACAGGAGCGCCTGGCGCACCAGGCCACGGGCCGAGCGCGTTTCACCCATGCCTTGCGCGTAGAGGCGCACGCCTTCCTCGCCGCCCCACACCACGAGGCAGCCGTTGTCGGCCAGCGCGCGGATGGCTGCGTGGGTCACAGTCGTACCGGGACCCAGAATCAGTGTGGTTAGCCCGGCGCAGGGCACCGGCGTCTTGCCGTCGACATCCTGCACGGCGATGGCCTTGCCCTCTTGATCGACACGACAGTGCTCGACGTAGAGGTAGCTGATCGAGTCGCGCACCTTGGGCAAGATGTGTAGGTCTTTCATGGGGTCGTCCTTCGAACGGGGGCCAGCGAGAGCAGGCCGAACCCGTACGCTTTGCCCGAGCCGATGCCAACGACGAGGGCGGCGCGCAGCAGGTTAGCGTCGGTCACGCGCAAGATGCCCCCGAAGGTGACGGCGCCGAAGGTGCGCGTGTCCGGCGGACCGTGTCCCACCACGCGCTGAACCGGACTGACCTGTACGGTAGGAGAGCCGTCACCGCGCCTCATGAGGTCGAAGCCGCTCTGCTCTCCCTTGCGGACGATCCAGGCTAGTTGCTCCTCTTCCTTGACCAGCACGACGCGGCGTCCGTTGCGCCGCGCGGGGTCTTTGTCTTGCCGGGGATCGACTTTCTTGGTCGGGTTCGCGTGCAGCTTAAAAGTCAGCATCTGTCCTGCCGTGAGCGCACTGTAGGACGCGGCGACATCCTTGATGTCCGCCTCTTTCAGGAGGTAGCGCGTGGAATGCCCCCTCAGCGTCCCCCAGTCCGGGTAGGCGCCGGACTGCACGAGCACGACAGGCAGTCCGCTGGGGCTTTCGTCCAGACGATAGAGCAACGAGAAGCGGCGACGTGCTCCGTGTGCTTCGTCTCCTGGCGCATTGTCTTCGCCGGTGTCCGGCGTCTCGCGTAGGTCGGGGAAGGCACGCAAAACGGTGCGGTGCAGGTCGCGGCAGTCGGCCAGGTCGCGCTGCACGGCGCGGTCTCGCGGGTTAAGGATCAGACGCGAGAGATAGAGGGGAGCAGAGGTGGACGCTGCGGCGTCCACCTGTGGGGAAGCGGTGTCTGTCGTCATGATGCGGCGTCCTCCCGTGCGGGGCGTGGTCGTTCCGTGGTGCTAATGCGCACGTAGCGCACGTCATAGAGGCGGTTGGCGGGGTCGAACGAGACCGGCACGTCGCGGCGCATCTCGCGCGGGGCATACTCATCGCCCATGGCGCCGGGGTCGGCGCCGTCGTCGATCACCAGGGTAATAGTGTCGATCTTGTCGTGATCACGCCGGTGCTGCACGGCGGGTGCGTCGTGCGCCGGGTCTGGTTCGATGTAGCTTTTCAGCACAGACTCAACGGAGCCGTGTTGCAGGCCCGGCCCCCATGGCGGCGCGTCGGGTAGCTGGATCGGTTCGCTGGGCACGAAGGCGCGGCGTCCCAGCGAGAGTGGCCAGTGGGGCGCCGCCAGCGCGGCGTCGAGCTTTTGGAGCAAGGCGAGGTCGCGGCTTTCCAGCCCTACCAGGAAGCGCGCGTCGGCCAGGTAGTAGCGGTGCGTCACGACCGTCCGTCTGTTCTTACCGCCGACCTCGGCCACACCGTAGGGGTCGTGGTTGCGGTTCGTTCCGTCGGCGTGCTGCGTCCCACCCACGGTGTGGTAGTCGACGTGCACGGAGCCGGGGGCGTCGATACGCACACCCATGCGCAGCGCGGCAAGGTCGTCGATAGGCTCCTCGCGCGCACGCCCGAGCGCGGCGGCGAGCAGGCCGACCACGCCGCTTTTGGACGGTTCGCGTCCCGCCTCGCGTTCGTAGGCGAAGCGGCTGCGCGTGCCCCACGACTGCATCGGGCCGGCTAGCCGCAGCAGCAAGGTATAGAGGTCGCGAGCGGTTTGGTCCGCACTCATTGCAGCACGGCTTTCATCGCCGCGCCGATCACGTCGTCCACGCCGTCGACGACCGCCGAGGCCAGCTTGGTAAGCGGGGACATCTCGCCGTCGTCACCGTCCAGCATGCAGACCCACTTTCCGGCGATCTGCTTCTCGCCGTACATCTTGGTCAAAGCGCCCCAATGCTTGTCGAGCTCTTTCATCGAGTTGACCACGAGGCCGCCATTGCCGGTAGGAGGAACAGGCTTGACGAAGGCGTTGGCCAGCGACCATAGGCCGCGGTCGCGCACCACGGCCATGACAAGTGACGGCGGATTTTGTGCCCCCATGGAGTTCTGCTTCCCTGTCGGCACGGCGGCCACGGCGGCGCGTATAAAGGCTTCCACCGAGCGTCTCGTGAGGTCTATGTCCCCCCCTAGATTCCGGGCAAGCTGGTCCACGTCGAGGTTGAGGTAGCGGTAGAAGCAGGCCGAGCTAAACTCGATCGTGCCAAGCATGTCGGCGCCGGCGGTATCGTCCGGCTTTAAGTCGTCCACCGCAGTGTAGAAGTCGAACTCGACATTGGCGGCGTTGGTGGAGAGGGCGTGAGCCACCTGACACGAGCCTTCGACGTTGCGCTCCGGTAGATCGGCGATCATGCGGCCAAAAAGGGCGAGGTCGGCGGCGCGCCCCCCGTCCAGCGCCTTCTTAAAAGCAGTGGCGACGGGTGCATTGATGACAGGAGCGGCTGTTTTCGCGCGTCCCTTTCCCTTGGTCGGCGCGCTGCCCACGAGGTCGGTCGCGGGGACGGCGTCGCCCTTCAAGGCGTCCCAGTGTTCCAGGCAGAGCGCCGCGATGGCGTCTATCTCGCGGGCGCCTAAGAATAGGAGGTACTGTGTCTTATCGTTGCCCTCCAGCCTCAGCCCAGCAGCAGTGATGGCCGCGCGCGCCACCGCTTCGGACTCGGTGAGATCCTTGCTGTACGTGCGCGTAAAGCGGTCGCGCAAGGTCTCCATCAAACGCTTGGTGCGTGATGCCAGGTCGTCGGGCTGGAGCAAGCCGTCGCTCTTCATGACCTCGCGCATAGCGCGCTTGAAGCACTGCGAGGAGACGCGAGCGCGGCGGTAGCCGCCGAACTCGCAGTCCTTGGGTGAGCCGGTGTCGTCGCGGTTGAGGTTATTGGGTGCGAAGTTCTGGAGGATGTGTAGTTCAAGCAACATACGTTGGTTCTCCTTATACGTGTGATGATTGTGGATATCGTTTCTTGTTCATGAGGTTGTTGGGCCGCGGACGGGAAAGCCGGTTTCTCGTGACGGGTCGCGGAGGTGAACACGTTCTTCTCTATGGGGCAAAGGTCAGGCGTCGCCCGCCTTATCATCGTTGGACAAGCTGTCGCTCGCCTCCTCGTCGTTGGACAGGCTGTTGGGCGCCGGGGTAGCATCTGTCCACTGCGGTGACCAGAAGTCTTGCGCCCAGCGGCGTTGGACCGGCCGCGAGGTCCGGCCCCAGGCGCCGAGGTCGAGCAGCAACTGTACCCAGTCAATGCGCGTATCGCTGCTCTTCAACAAACTAACGGCGTGGCGGAGGTGTGTGGCGAAGCTCTCGCCTTCATCGTCGGCGTTGAGCAGCGCTACGAAGCGCCGTTCGACGGGTTTATCGAGGCGTCCGCCGCTCTGCTCGTCGTCGCCTTCTTTACTGTTCGCGCCTCCGCGTGCGGCTCCCTGGTCAAGCGCCAGGGAGCGCATCGACGCACCGAACGTCTGCCGCTTCGTGCCGCCTGGCCACGCGACGGGGTAGAGCGCGAACAACGAGGCCGTGAGGTAGTACGGAGGTTCTTCGCGGGGCCCAAGGTGCGCGGGCAATATCGGCACGATGTAGGGCAACATCTTGAGGTCGTCGCCGGGAGCCTTGCCCAACCCCCGACGCAGCGCGGCCAAGGCGGCGCGGTCGCCGTCATGCTCAAGAGTGGGAGCAAGCGCCTCCAATCGATGCACGAATGTCCGGGCGTTGTTTTCTCGTGTCTCTTTGTCCTCCATGACGCGTGTCGCTGGCCGGCTCGTGGGTGTTTCGGTCGTCATCGTCTTCTCCTTCCTGTTGTGCTAGCGCGTTCCGGTCGGCGGCAGCTGCTGATGCGATACAGCGCGGCGTCTCTGCGCGCCGTAGGGCGAGAGGGCTTTGCCCATGTAGGCACGGCGGGCGCGGGCACCGTGCGCTACTGCTTTGAGGGCGCGTGCTGAGCCGTCGAGGCCGTTGGTCACGCTCTCAAAAGCAGTGCGCCCGGCCATGTCTAGCGCGTCTGCCCAGCGGTCGAGTTCGGCGCCCACATGGTCCTTGAAGCGCGCGTCATACGATGCCCTGTCCTCCTCCGGCTTTTGCGTTAGGGGCAGCGCCACTAGAAAGCGTGCGAATGGTTCGTCGAGAGCCGCCCAGTAGATGCGCTCGACGCCCAGGCTCTGCGCCACCCCGTTGACATCCGCCGGGAGCGGCTGTCGCGCGTTCTTGTCGTCGGCGTTGGGGGCGATCAGCAACTTGGCCAGTGTGCGCGTGCTGTCGCGCAGGGCGCGCCCCGCGCTCTCCGCCAGCGTGAGCCCCGTTCTGAGTTCGGAGAACAGCGCTTTGCTGCGTTCATCCGTCGCATCGAGGTACGCGAGCGGCAGCGGCAGGCGCTCGTGATGCCAGGCTAGCACTTTCGCCTGGTCGGAGCGCATGCCCAGCGCATCGAGCGGCAGCGCGGACAAGCCGAGCTTGTGCTGGACGCGTAGATCGTCGAGCCACTGTAAGGTATGGGGGCGCCGCGGCTGCTTATCGCCGCCTGCGGCGAAGATCGTCATGCTGTCGCGCCAGAGCGCCCGTTCGTCCCGGAAAACGAGTGGGGGATAAACCTCTTGCCCGTCGTCCGGCTTGGCCTTCTCGTTGTAGGAAAAGGCGACCATCGTTTCTTCGTGTCTGCGCTCGAAGCCCGCGCCGAAAGGGTGACCTTTCATCGCGGCGACGCGCCGCACGACGACATGTCCCTCCGGCGTCCGCGTGGGGAACAAACAGACGCGCCGCGACTGCCAGGTCAAGTAGTCGAGGTAGCCCTTGGGGTACCGCGGCTTGGCCGTCGTGGGATCGTTGGCGCCGCGCTCCCATGCGGGCGCATCGCCGTTATCCTGCTCGTCGCGCGGGTACTGCACGAGGTTGAGCAGCAACGTCTGCCAGAGGTTGGCGCCGCGCACCAGCAGCACGGCGCCCTTGACCAACGGGCCAGCCGACGCCGATTTATAGATTTTTGGGTCCAGTCCTTTCTCGTACGAGATCAAGCCGCCGACGGCGTACGCCTGGAATGCGACAAGGTAGCGCGCCGCCTCCGCCGGCGAGAGGCCGCTGGCGTCCGCGCCACGCCCGTGGTCGAACAGCAGCACGGCGTTGCCCGTGTTGGCGTGCTCGTGGGTTAGCTTGGCGATAGAGCCGGCGTACTCGTCGTCGATCTGCACCTGGTAAAACGGCTTTTCCTTGTCAAACAGGTTGAAGCGCGGGCGCACCATGTCGAGGTAGGCGTTGAGCCTAACGACATCTGCTTTCTCGGCGTCCCATAGATCCCACCAGGCATCGTCGTCGGCAGGACCAAAGACGCGATGCATGATGGCGAGCAGCAGCCGGTAGAGCGAGATTGTAATGAGCGGCGAGGGTGAGGTCAGTTCGACGATCTCGTGTGCATGCTCCACTATGTCCTTGAGACCAAGGTCTGCCGGTCGAGGGTGCGCCTGTCCGTCAGGAGCGCGCATCACACAGCGCAACCAGGGTTCGTCAAGCAAGTTGAACGGGGGGATGTCTTGGTTGGTCATCACGCCTCCTTCATGGTCCAGAGAACGGTCGAGAATGGTCCAGAGAACGGTCGATGGTTGCCGTGGAGATGTCGTCACTCTCCTTCCTCCTCGTCAGGTAGAGGTTGCTTGGCCTGGGCGCCGATCAAGAGACCGCGTCCATCCTCAAGTCGTAGCGCAATCGCGTTGTCGTCGGCGCCGACGACAGTGGAGCCGTCGCGCGGGTCGAAGACGAGCAAGCGGTACGGCCGCAGTAACGACGACGTTTTCCAGCCGGCGGGAAGATAAGCGGAGGCGCCAGGGGCATCGGGATCGCCGAGTCGCCGGATAAGACCGAAGTGCGTCACCGTGAGCGAACGGCGCAACAAGCGCTCGGTCGTCGCCACGTCGGGGGCACGTGTGATGTCGTAGGGTTTGTGGCCCTCGCGATCGAACGACGGGTTGATCGCATCGCCCCAGAGGCAAATCAGCCCAATAGAAGGTAGGGCCAGACGGGTGACAGCCTGAGCCGCGGGATGCAAGTCCGGGGCGTCTTCTTGACGCAGGTGCCCGGCGAGCTTGTCGAGCGGTTTCTTTTTTTGGGGCTTCAAGATGACGCGGATTTTGCCCTGATATTCGTCCTTCCCCTTTTCGCCCCCCAGCGTTGCCAGGGTGTGCTCCCAGGCAAGATGCCATGCTGGCCCTGGTACGTCCGGCTCCCCATCGCCGTAGACGACCTCGATCAGGGCGTCGATGTCGCCCGGCACGACGATCCGTGAGCGGTCGCGTACGAGCAGCCATGTCCGTAGCAGAACATGATTGGAGTAGACGATAGATTTTTTACGGTGTGCGAACAACGGGACGCTGTCGCCGTCGACCTCTGGGTCGCAAAGCCAGAGCGTGGGCTGCGTCAGACCGACGGGACGCTCACGGTGGTGTCGGTGCAGACGCCCGCTGCGTTGTAACAGCAGGTCAATCGGCGCGAGGTCGCTGACCATGAGGTCGAAGTCTAGATCGAGGCTCTGCTCGATAATCTGTGTGGAAACGAGCACGGAGCGAAAGGGGCGCTTCACCGGTTCGGGAGCCTCTTTACCTTCTACCTCGACTTTTCCATCAGGCCGGCCATAGGCAATGAGAGCCTTCTGTTCGCGGTCTTGGCGTTGCTCGTAGGGCATACGCGCGTGCAGTAGCGTCAGATCAGGGGCGTTGGCATGACCGGCGAAGTCCGCCGCAAGGGCCGCGTAGACCTCCTGTGCTCGGCCCACGGTGTTGCAGATCACGGCGGCGCAGCCGCCCTCGGCCAGCACGGACCGCAGCCGCGTCGCCAATGTGAAGGGGGCGCCGGCCTTGACAGTAGTCTCAGATGGGGTGAGATGCAGCAGGCGCAGGTCTTTACAGGAGCGCGCGGATGTCGTGACCGGTTCCACACGCACCGTGGCCCCCGGCGTCCCTACCCAGGCCACGCGCGGATAGAGCGCAGTCGTGATGGGCGCCTGTTCATCAGGGGTCGTGCCCGTGGCGCCCTCGATAAAGGCGGCGATGAGGCCGTCGCGCCGTCGCGCGGGCAGCGTCGCGGAGAGCAACACGACTGAGCAGCCCAGCGCGCCAAGCCAGGCCAGCAACCGCGCTAGCAGCACGGACATGTAGGTGTCATAGGCATGGACCTCGTCGATAACCACCACCTTACCGCCCAGCCCAAACAGCCGGACGAACACATGCTTGGAGGAAAGCACGGCCATCAGCGCCTGGTCCACCGTGCCGACGCCGAAGGGCGCCAGCAGCCCTTGTTTGCGGTGCGTAAACCACTCCGCGGCCACGACGGATGGCCCCTTCTCGCTCTCTCCCATCCGGCCACTCTGTCTTTGAAAATCCGGGTCGCCGTCGGCGTCGACGCCAGAGAGAGTAAAGAGCTTGCCTCCTTGTTCTTTCAACAGCCGGAACTCTGCCGAGAGATCAGCGTGGCCATGCAGCAGTTGCAGCAGCACCGCGTCTTTATCCTTGTAGCGATTCTCCAGATATGTGCGTACACGGCCAAACATCTGGTTTGATGTCGCTTGGCTGGGCAGGCCGATGTAGGAGCCGGTCTGGCCGCGCGCAGACGCCCAGTGGTCGGCCAGATACAGCGCGGCCTCAGTCTTACCCTCGCCCATGGGCGCCTCGATCACGGCCAGAGTAGGACCAGCCACCACACCGGCGGCATCGCCGGCCAAAGCGACGACTTTCTCCTGCACCGGCGCCAGTTCCTTGATGAAGGGGAAAAGCGCGCTCAGGGTCAGCGGCGGCAGCGGCGCCGCCGCCGCGAGATGGCTTTTCCAGCCCAGCGCCGTCATGGCCTGCTCCACCGTCGCTCGCGCACCGACCATGTACCCGATAGGGTCGAGCGTGGGCGGCAGGGCGCCGGTCTTGTATATGTCGGGGACAAAGTACGTGAAATAATCTTTGTTCGAGCCGATCCAGTCGGCCACTGAGACGAAACCGGCCAGCCACATAGCGGCGGCGTTGTCGATGGTGTACGGCGGTGTCGAGACTGGAGGATCAAAGAGCACGGCCAGCGCCTCCCGCAGTGTCCTCCGCGCCTCAGTCCAGGAATGATCACCTAGCGTTTTGGAGTCGAAGCCGTCGACCACGCCTGTACTGTGAAAGCGTCCGTGGTGTCCGCCTACGGCCATGGCGATGACGCCGGCAACCTTTTCCGGCAGGCCGTACGCTGTTACCAGCTCGCTTTGCAGCATGTGCTGTGAGACCGCGCCGTGCGATATGGGCGTGGCATCAGGCAGCGGGTTAGCAGGATTAAAGAGGCCACATGCTTCTATATGTGTGCGCAGACAGGCCGGCGTTGCGTGACGAAATTGGAACGGTGGGCATGCTTTGCCCACGTCGTGCGTCGCCGTGATAAAGGCGAGCCAGCGCCCCGTCGCCTCGTCGTCGGGCAGACCGAGGGCCGTCGTAATCCGTTTCTTGGTCCAGGCTGAGACGGCATCGCGCCAGAGGGCCTCGGCAGCCACGCCGACGTCAATCAGGTGACAGATCAACGGATGATAGGCCGACGGGCTGTCGGAGCGTCCTAGCTTGGCCCAGAGGCAGTGCAGCGACGCCAACCCCGGCGGCAGCAGCCGTGGTGCAGATGTATCGGTCATTGGCGCATCTCCTTACCGAAATGGTCGTCGGACGGATAGTAGTCGAGGGTGCGGAGCAGCGTCTCGCGCACAAGAGCGCGTAGGGCCGGTGGCTCTACCACGCGGCAGTGTGGACCGTACCACATGATCCAGCGCACGAACTCCGGCGTGAGCGGCGTCGTCAGCGTCGCTTTCACCATTCCATCGCACTGAACGACGAAGTCGATAGCCTCCAGGCGGTGCTCTTCCTGGACCCAGCGCCCTCCTTGCTGGTCGAACAGAAGCTCCACGAGGATGGGGGCGCCGCCGATGCCGCGCAAAGCGCCCCAGCCCTGGGAGCGGTACGCGGCGATGTCGAAGCCTGCGGGGACAGCGTACGTTGTATCGAGCAATGTAATGGACTGGACGCGGTCGATCTTAAAGTCGCGTATGTCCTGGCGTAGGTGATCGAACGCGGTGATCATCCACGAGCGTTCGTACGGATAGACGGCGAAGACATTGATTGTGCGTTCGCTCAGTTCACCCTCGCGTTCGCCTGTAGCGTAAACTATGTGGGCTTGCCTGCTCTCAAGACGGGCTTGCTGGATCGTTTCCAGCACGGCTTGCCGCTGCCTGTCGATGCGTGCGTCGTTCTCGCGCGACGCCAACTCGCGTTGCAGCATCGGCCGCCCCTGCGCGGGAACGGCGTTCATTAACCGCGCGAGCGCCGCGCCAAGGCTGGCCGTGTCTATGTCGCCCCGATCGCGCGCCAGTTCCGCCGCCAGGGTCAAGGCCAGCACGTCGGGCAGCGAGAGCAGCACGGACGGCAAGGCCGGTGTCTGCGTAAAAAAGTAACCAGCGGCCTTGGATTGGGTAATCTCGTAGCCGAGCCCACGCAGCATCTCTAGATCGCGGTCGATCGTCCTTTCGGCCACCTCGAACTCGCCGGCAAGGCGTGCCCTGCTCCATTGACCCGGCTGACTGGTAATGCGACCGGCGATCTTGAGGATACGCCCTAGTTTCGTCGTCTCCGGAACCTTGCGCTTTTGCCCCTCCCCAGCGGAATCCACATTTTCGTCCATACTCCTCCTTTTGGTCTCTCCGTCGTCAGCCGACGGAATAGCCACTATGTATAGGCTACTGTAGGTGCGCGACAGAGGCGTGTCGCACCAAAATCTCTTTCGAGAATTTATATGCGCCCGCTGCCGCGCGATACGTTGTCCGTCGCGCGGCGGCAAACTCATGACGCTACTACCGGCAAGCGGTATCGCGGACGACTCGGTCTTTAGTCGCCAATCAGAAAGCGACGGTTAGCCTAAGAAGGCGACGGCCTTCCTGTGCTGGCATTGGCCAATGCGGTTCGTCAAGAAGCGAGGCGACTGGAACACACGCAAGGTCAGGTGACAAGTACCGGGGAGCGAAGGTGGCGAAGCGTGAGTTAGAACGTGCAGCCGCACAGGATAAGACCGTGAAGGTGTACGCCAACGTGCGGAGCAAAACACGCACTGTGACGCGGGGATCGCGGCAGGGGCAGCCGCTCAAGGTGCGCGTGCGGATTGGCGGCGACGATGGTATCAAGGCGCGCGAGCTGCTAGCCCAAATGAACGCGAGCGGCGGCGGTACGGGCTCGCAGTTTGCAGCAGCAGCCGGCGATGAAGATGGTAGCGTTGGCGAGGACGATTACTATGCGGACCTCGAAGACTTCGACATTGTTGAGTACGGCCAGGGCGGTGATAAAGCGGCTTAACCCATGAGTTAAGCAAGATGGAGGATCAATTATCGAGGTCAGGCAGCCCTTTTGCCCGCCCCTTACGTGACCATTCTCTTACGTAGAAATCGCAACTAAGTAGCCAGCCGCTGCGCGTTCGTAGTTTTTACGCGTCAAATCCCACGAACTTTGACCAGCGACCCGCTTAGGGTGGAGTAGATCCCTAAGTCTGGATTTCGCACGGCGATCGTCATCGTCAGCCAGGGCACCCGAACAGGTCGTTTTTGCCGCCAAGCGCGGCATTGGAACGCCAGAAATGCCCCCGAAACGGGTGACATTCCGGCATTGCTGTACGTTGTCATAAAGGTTGAGCGGGGCTGAACGTGGCGCTACCCCATTTTGCCGCAAAGGTTGAGCCGGCGTGCCAGAAAGGGTGAGCCGACGCGCACGTTGTGTCACAAAGGATGAGGATAGGCGCGTTGTGTCACAAAGGATGAGGATAGCGTTGTGACGGCGTAGTGGCCCTTAGCAAGGGTGGACGAGGGACACGGCGCGGGGGAGGAGGGTTGGTGGGCAGCCCGCAGACGCATGGCCTCAATCTTTATGGCACGCCGGCCCAACCTTTGTGGCAAGGACCTCAACCTTTGATATTGGTGGCGAAGTCACTCTCAGGGTTTTGCCCACGCGTGGAACGGGGTGACGAGTAGGCATGATCACGGGTACAAATCGACTTCGCCAGATACGGTATTGATTGTCAAGGGCAATTCTGCGTCACGCCGCTGTGTGGTGTCGGGCTCTGCCCGACCAAGGGGCTCGCCGCCCCTTGCACCCCGGTTTCGGCGGCGGCGACAAATGGGCGCGCGGCGACAGACGCGCGGGTGACGCAGGCGCCCGTTCGCCGTCCTCGCCGATCGAAAAAGATGACGCCAAGGCGCCGCGCGTTATGCCGCCGAGAGCGTGTCCTGTCCATAGGCAGGATCG
>JAABUJ010005161.1_pt1 | contig 13212 bp, 13 predicted proteins | sample 5559131 | NCBI WGS metagenome assembly JAABUJ01 (sample SAMN10711875, study PRJNA513366) | rock metagenome | isolation source: Antarctica rocks | place: Antarctica: Victoria Land, Mt New Zealand nord | collected 2016-01-07
CGCGTCGAACCGGGAATGGGCCCAACTGTCAGCGCGGGCCCCGCAGCTCGTGGCCACCATGCGCCGCTACCTGCTGCAACTCACCACGTTCCTCGCGCCCCGCAGCGTCGAGGCCGCCGACACCACCCTGCGCCAACTGGCCCGCTGGCTCACGTCCTCAACGGAAGTGACGGTGGTCGCCGGCATCGAACGCCGTCACATCGAGGACTACAAGGTGTGGCTCGCCGCCCAGGCCGGCCGCGCCGCCGGGCTGACGTTGGCGAAGAACACCCAGCGACAGCGGTTGCGGATGATCCGGATCTTCCTCGAGCGGCTCATCGAGTGGGACTGGCCCGACGCGCCCGGCCGCAACCCGATCCTGCACGGCGACATCCCACACCGCACCGAACCGATCCCCAAGTTCCTCACCGACCAACAAGCCGCCGCGTTCATGGCCGCGGCCCGCGCCCACCCCGTCGCCCGCTACCGGCTCGTCGCGCAAGTCCTCGCCCGCACCGGACTGCGTGCCAGCGAGCTCTGCGAACTCGCCGCTGACGCCGTCACCCTCATCGGCACAGACAGGTACTGGCTGCGCGTCCCGGTCGGAAAGCTCCGCAACGACCGGATGATCCCGCTACACGCCGACGTCGTCGATCTCTTCGCCAACTGGACCGCCGCCAACGCCGAACCCATCCGCAGAACTCGCCGGCTGCTCGCCGATGACCACGAGCCCATCGACCGCCGCACCGTGCACCGCATCGTCGCACGTGTCGGCGCGATCGCCGGGATCGACGACATGCACCCCCACCGGCTGCGCCACACCCTGGCGACACAAGCGATCAACCGTGGCATGCGCCTCGAAGCGATCGCTGCGCTGCTCGGACATTATGCGGGTGATCGTGTCAAGGGGTTGTTTCTGACAGGGCATCGGATCACGTTGTGGGGCTCAGGACGCGGCGTCGTCGAGGCGGGTGAGGAGTCCGTCGAAGATCGTTTGGCGGCCGACCTGTCCTTTGCTGGCGGCGTCGTCGCGTTGGCGTTGGAGGGTGGGCCGAAAGTCGATGGTGGTTTGGAAGAACGTGCACGACTCGCAGATCGACTCGAAGTGGCAGTCGAGCCCGACGGGCCGGGCGCAGTAGCCGTTGCCGAGCATCCGCTGGTGCATTTCGGCTCGCAGGCGGCGCATCTCGGCACCTTCGGCGTCGGCGGGCAGTTCCCGTGGCGCGTCGTAGAGGGCTTCGACCTTCTCGGAGACCGAGAAGTACTCGTCGGCGACGGTGCGGTTGGCGATGCGGGCATACACCATGGTCATGCGCATCGATCGATGCCCCAACAGTGCGGCTATCGCCTCGAGCGACATGCCGCGGTTGATGGCTTGGGTGGCGAGGGTGTGACGCAAACGGTGGGGGCTGACGTGGCCGATCCCGGCGGCCCGGGCGGTCTTGGCGACGGCCCGGTCGACGCGTCCTTGGCCGATGCGTTGGCCGTGCTCGATGAACAGGTAGGGGCTGCGGAGGCTGGCGGGCCGCTCGGTGAGCCAGCCGTCGAGGAGGTCTTTGAGCTGTGGGTGCAGCGGGATGTAACGGTCCGAGCGGAGCTTGCCGACCGGCACGTGGAGCCAGTAGGCGGCGCCGATCTGCACGACCGAGTCGACGGTGAGGTCCAGGAACTCGCCTTTGCGTAGGCCGGTGCGGGCCAGGAACTCCACGGTGAGGCGCACGAACGGGTCGGGGTCGGCGCGGGTGGCTTGCAGCAGCTTGGTGAAGGCGCCGTCGTCGAGGAAGCGGGGCAAGGGTGCGTCGCGCAACGGCAGGTCGCCGTCGAAGACGAGCACTGCGACAGGGACGTCGTCGCCGTCCCATTCGGTGAGGCGTTCGAAGCAGGTGCGCAACCCGCCGAGATGTTCGGCCAGGCTGGTCTTGGTGAGGGTTCCGCCCCGGGCCGAGCGACGAGCAGCCAGGTGCAGCTTGTAAGCCTCGATGTGGCGGCGGCGAAGGTCGGCGACGCAGGCGACTTCGGGGGCGTTGGCGGCGAGCCAGCAGGCGAACTCGCGCAGGACGCCCTCGACGCGCACCATCGTCGACGGGCGCAGCGACAGCCGCACCTGGGCGATGTAGCCCGTCAACGTTGACGCCAGCCGGGGCGCGGTCGATGCCCATTCGGCGGTCCGCTCGGCCGAACGGTCCCGGTTGGTCTTGCGAGGCGGAGCGTCGAGCACACCGAGGTGGAACAGCGTGGTCTGAGCGCCGAACAGCGCCGCGCTCAACGCCTTGGGACCGTGGCTGTCGGGCCGGTGACGGCCCAGAGCGGCGACCAGCGCCCCTCGTCCTTCGTCGATGACGGCCTTCGTCGCCTGCTCGGGGGTCAGCCCGGCCAGCGCCGTCACTTTGACCAACGCGGACCACTGCAGGCGGGTAACGATCCGGTTGAAGCCGAGTTCACCGGAGATGGCGCTGAACCGCTCGTGGAACGCCCGGTGGTGATGGGCGGCGATCTCACCGAGGTAGGGCCGGCACGCCACCAGATAGTTAGGGCTCGGCCGCAGCCGGCCCGTCACCATCAGCCAGCCCACCACCCGGCGATCCTTGAGCGGCAAGCCGCACTGGGTTGCTAACGGCAAGTTCGCCCACCCGTCAACGCCGATCCGGGTGAAGAACATGCGGGCGACCGACGTCACCGGGTGGCCAGCGAACATGCCGGCGGCGACGAGGTCGGCCCGATAGGCCGCCACAATGTCCTCCACGTCCTCGCAGTGCCGTGCCGGTGACGCACTCACCCCGACACCGCCTCACCGGCCGGGACGGACTGAGCCGCGATCGCCTCCGCCGCCCGCAAATATTCCTTCTCCAACCAGTCGTTCGCCAAATGCACATAGATACGCGTCGACTCGATGGAGGCGTGGCCGGCCTGGGCCTGGATGGCCTCCAAAGCCATGCCCGCCTCTCGCAGACGGGTGAAACAGGTGTGGCGCAGCTGATGGCAAGTCGCCTTGGCCAGCCCGGCTCTGGATCTGGCGCCGTCGAGAATCTCATCCAGCCCGGCGGCCGACAGCGGCCCGCCACGCCGGGCGCCCTTGAGCACCACGAACACCCGGTCAGTCACCGAGGTTCGGGGACGCTCGACCTCCAGGTAGTCGCCGAGGGTGGCGAAGAACCGGCCCGAGACCGGCACGATCCGCTGCCGTCCGCCCTTGCCCTCCGCCACGAACACCCGCCGCTTGCCGGCGTTGATGTCCTCCAGACGCAAACCCAGCACCTCGCATCGGCGCAAGCCGCCCAGCACCATCACCTCGACCATCGCCCGGTCCCGGGCGGTGCGCAGAGCGCCAACCAGCGCGTCGACCTCTCCGGGCGACAGCACCCGCGGCAATGTGCGCGGCGTGCGGATCAACGGCACCCCGCCCTTGCCGCGTCGAACGCCCGGACGGCGAGCGGCCAGACTCGACGGCACCGGATTTCGGGTCACACCCGCATCACCTCGAGCGACCAGATAGGCGAACAGTCCTCGCACACTCGACAGTCGGCGAGCAATGGTGCGAGCAGCCAAGCCCGGCTCACCGTCCTCGAGGCGAACCACCGTGGCGCCCTGACGCGGCGCTCGCTGCGCGGCCAAAAACAAGAACACGTCCGCAGTGGTTACCTCGGCGGGCACCTTGGCGACGACGGTGAAGAAGATCTTCAGATCCGACGCCACCGCCAACCAGGTGTTGATGCGAGCCCGCACCGCGACGAACCCGAGATAGTCATCGAGCATCGCGTCGCCCAACGTGATCGCCCGAAGCTCGTCGTCCTCAACGACGCGAACGAGGCACGGCATGAACGTCAACGGGGCTCCTCTCGCAGTGAGCCGACATGCTGACCGCCACCGTCACCGGAGTGGTGGATCACCCGTGTATCAAACACCGATCCCTCGAGATGACCCTCGTCTACGCGCGGATCGCCGACCGGGTCGTCGCCGACGAATACGCCTCGGTCTGCGAACAGATCGACGCGCTCTACAACACCGCCGCCACGCCCGGCGCGCTCCCCGCCGAGATCGAGACCGCGGCCATGACCCGGCTCCGCCAGGAGTCCCACGCCAGAATGCTCGGCAACGGCATATGCACCCGGCCGGCCGAACTCGACTGCCGCATGGAAACCATCTGCGAAACCTGCGCCTACTTCGACACCGGCCCGCAGTTCATGCCTGTCCTGCTCCGCCAACGCGATCACGCCGCACCCACCACCAGAGCGACCGCGCCAAGCTCTACGACAACCTCATCACCACCGCCGAAACGAAATCTCCTTGACACCGATCCTGCGTATAACGCCGGCTACGACACGCGAAGCAGGTAGATCACGGGTTGCAGCTTGCCGAGGAACTGGAACAGTTCCCAGTGGAGGTTCGCCTCAACGTGGTCGTAGATGTCCTGGCCATGATCGGCGACAACGTCCTCGCGTTGCCGACGTAGCCGGGCGAGGCGCAGCAGGCCTTTGACACCGGTTGGGTCCGCTCCTCGGCGAACTCGCGCCACTCGGTGCCAATGACCTGGGTGCGTTCGATTACCAAGCCTGTCCTCCCGAACGTTGCCTCCAGATGGGATCGATGGAGGTTGCCGTCGACGTGCCGAGGTGTCGGCGAATCATTTCGGGGTCGCGGTCATCGAGAAGCTCGGTCGTGATCGTGGTGTAGGCGAGCAGGCGTCCCCCTGGCTTCATGACTCGGACGAGTTCGGTCGATGTACCGTCGAGGTCGTCCACCTGTTTCACCACGTCCCGACACCAGACGAAGTCGAAGTGGCCACCCTCATACGCGAGATCGTGCATGACGCCTCGGTGGAACGTGACCCGGTCGGCGAGGCCTGCCGCTTCGACCGCGGCCATGGCCCGGTCGATGTGGATCTCCACCGGGTCGACACCAACACCGTCGATGTCGCACTGCTGGACCAGCTCGACGGGGCGCGCCCCAACGGCCGGCATCGAGGCACGTGTTCCAAGAATAGCTGTGTTTCGGATAACACGAAACACTCGATATAGCGAAACAGCTGGCGATGGTGTCAGCTCGTGGGCTCTGGAAGGGCAGCAGCGCACACCTCTTGCATCTCGATGGAGGGCATCCCCCACGGAGGGCGGGGTTCGGCGCTCACCTGGTGGCGGCGGCAACCTTCTGAGCAACGGCAGAGCAGCGTTGGGCGCGTTCAACGGCCCGTGCGGCGACCGCTGGGGCGATGTCGTCGGGGTCGTATTCGGCTTTGGTCTTGAGCGGGAGCAGGCGACGTAGATCGCGCTCGACCTCGGCACCGTCGGGGCCCGCTTGGCGAAGGAGTACCAGGACCTGTTCGTGGTCCTCGGCGGCCGCACGCTGGCCGAGTCGGGCACCGCACACCGCATCGGCGGAGTTGATGCCGGCGTGGATGGCGAGGCTGGTGGCCGCGATGTTGCGGCCCTCGCCGAGGGCGCTGGCCGCCGCCGCAACGAACTCCTCGGCCTTCGCGGAGTAGGAGCGGACCTGGGTTGCGGAGACTGGCCGGGTCCGAGGCGGTCTAGGCACTTCGGGCGCCTCGGAGCTCGTCGAGCTGGAGACCGTGGACCAAGCGACCGTCTCGGCTGATGTCGGACCAGAGCGGGCGGCGGCTTCCCACCAGGCGTGCGGCCTCGCTGGCACTCACCTCGAGCGCCTCGAGCCGGTTGCCGGTCAGCCGTCGGACGCCGGTGTGCAGCTGCTCCATCGCCGAGGCCCATCCCTCGTCGTCCTCCGCGACATCGTCTGGCCGCACCACGACGAGGTCGATGTCGCTCACCGCAGTCGCCTCGCGCCTGGCGAAGGATCCGAACACAATGACGCTCACCGGCAAGATCGGGAGGGTGCCAGCGAGGTGGCCGAGCTCGTCGAGCACGCGGTTGGTGGCCCTCGCCAGTTCGAGGATCGTTCGTGACGCGACATGCTCCGGCACGAAGCGGAATAGCGACGAGGGCGGTACCTCTCGACGCTCGATGACACCGAGTACCACCAGACCGGGAAGGATGCGGGACGCCTGGGCCTGGCTAACGGCAGACAGCTCCGCGATCGTCCGCAGGTTCAGCTCAGCGGTCGTCTCCGCGAGCACGGCGAGAACCCGACCCTGTGCGCCAGGCACGATCGCCTCGACGGGGTGCACGAAGTCCATGCCCGACTCTAACCCGCCTACCCATCATAAATGAAGCGATTATTTCATTTGTGATCTGAACAACGGCCGAGGTGAGCCTTAGCCGGGGGCCGCCGTATCCGCCCACGAACACGAGACGAGAAGCGTTCGAGTTCTTGAACCGCCAGGGGACGTCGCCGGTTCGGCCCGGCCCAGTGAGTTGAAGAAGGCGTTCATCTCGCCGCGATGTCTGAAGATTCGCAGGATCGGTTCGTCGGGGTCGAGCTCCGCCAGTCGCTCAGCGATCAGTTCCTCGTCGCTCATCGTCGTCGTGGTCCGGCCATTCGGAGCGTCGTGCTGAGCGCGACCGGGGTCCTTCACGTTGGCCACGATACGCGGACTGCGCGCTCCGGCCGGAAGGTCGATGGATCGGTGTCCAGGGCCCGAGTCACCTGCTTGTACCGAACAGTGTCGGTGTAGCCATTCTCGACGATCAAGGCCGAACGGCGACGGACGGCGCCGGATCCAAAAGCGCCCTGACCTGCGGGAATGGTACGCCGGCGGACGTTCGTGAACGGCTCAGATCCGACTCATAATCCCTCGCTCGCGGGTTCGATCCCCGCCGGGCCCACTGCTCCGACCGGGGACTTCGCGCCGACCCGATGGCGCCACGATGCACAAGGTCCACGAGCGGGCCGCCCGGCACCTTCGAGTGCGCCGCCACCTCCCGCGCCGCCGCTGACTGTCCGAGCGATCAAGAGATCCATCACGCGGGAACGTGGTTGACGGCCTACTGCCGCTACCGCAGATGCCGACTGGCCATAGCTGGTCGCCATCTCGACGTCTACGGGCAGAGTCGTCGGTGCGACCCCTGTATCGCCGTGGTGGCAACCTTGAGCGGTCCGCCGCTTCCGATCGAAAAGCGAGCCGAACCATGCCACGCAACGACCGCCGATCCGGGATCCTCGTCGGGATCGCATTTGATGACCTGTTTCGGGCCCAGGAGCTACTGCTGGCCGCCAACGGCTTGGCCGCCAAGGGCAAGCTCACGCTCAACGACGCCGTGATCCTGAACCGGGACGACACCGGCCGGACCCACGTCCACGAGACGATCGATCCCACGCCGGGACGCTCGGCCTTGGGAGGTGCCGCGTGGGCGGGTTTGTTCGGCCTTCTGCTCGGCGGCCCGGTGGGTTGGGTGGCCGGGACAGCGCTCGGTGCCGGCGCCGGCGCCGCCTCGGCCAAGTTGGTCGACATTGGGATCTCCGACGAGTGGGTCGCCTGGTTCCGCGATGTCGTGCAACCCGGCACCGCGATCGTCGCTCTGCTGGTGGAGGACATAGACCGGGATGCGTTGGTAGCTGAGGCCGGACGGTTCAGCGGCGCCGAGATCGTGTACTCCAACCTCGACGATGACACCCTCGCTCGAGTCCGCCAGGCGCTCGGTGACGCCGACTCGGACCAGCCGACGGAAGCCGGTCAGCCCGCCGAACCCGTGGAGCCAGCCCCCGAGAGCTGACCTCTAGCCCGCGCCCGCCGGCAACGACAACGGGCATGATCGGGGCTCGACTACCGAGGAGACCTGTCCGTGGGAGCCAACCAGCGCAGCCAGATCACCATGAGCGACCAGGAGGTCGCCGCTTTTGTCGAGCAGTCGAGGACGGCGACCATGGCCACCATCGGGCCCAACGGCATGCCGCACCTGGTGGCCATGTGGTTCGCCGTGTTGGACGGTGAGATCTGGTTCGAGACCAAGACGCGCTCGCAGAAGGCGGTCAACCTGCGGCGCGACGCCCGCATCACGTGGCTGGTCGAGGACGGCCTCACCTACGACACCTTGCGCGGGGTGTCGATCGAAGGGCGGGGCGTGATCGTGGAAGACCCCGACGCCCTGTTCCGGGTGGGGGTCAACGTCTGGGAGCGGTACACCGGTCCCTACACCGAAGAGGCCAAGCCGCTGGTCGAGTTCATGATCCAGAAGCGGATCGCGGTCAGGGTCGAGGTCGACCGGGTCCGCAGCTGGGACCATCGCAAGCTCGGCATGGATCCGGTCCCGGTAGGGGGCAGCACCGCACCGGCGGGGTGATGACTAGCCCCGAGCCAAGCCGCGCAGGTACTCCGCGGCGGCGGCGCGGGAATCCGGGTCGCGCCTTGCTGTGACCAGACCGTCGGCGTCGGCCCAGGCGCCGGCGGTGCCGACCATGGACTCCGAGATGGCGTTGACCCGCTGCTTGGTCGCCTCCAGGGTGAAGGCCGAGCGTGAAGCCAGCACGGTGACCAGCTCCTTGACGGCGCCATCCAGATCGTCGTCGGCGACGACCCGGCTGAGCAGTCCTACGGCGCGGGCTTCGTCGGCCGCGAACGTCCGGCAGGTGAGGATCAGGTCCTTGGCCACCGCCGGTCCCACCTCGCGCACCAGGCGCGGCACGCCGCCCCACGAGAGCGGGATGCCGAGGGCGACTTCGGGGATGGAGAAGCGGGTCGAAGCGGCGGCCACCCGCAGATCACAAGCCGCCGCCAACACCACCGCTCCACCGACGCAGTGGCCGTGGATGCGGGCCACCGTGATCGCCCGCATGCCCTCGACGGCGTCGGCCATCTGCCGGCCCAGGTCAGCGCCGGACCGCGCCGCCACCGCACCCGTGCCGGACTCCTGGTCGGCGTCGGCGTCGGCGTCGTCGCCGAAGGCGGCCAGGTCGGCACCGGCGCTAAAGGCGCGGCCTGCACCGGCGACCACCACCACCTTGACCGCCGGTTGCTGGTCGAACCACCGGGCGGCGACGGCCAACTCGGTGAGGGTGACGGGGCCGAGCGGGTTGAGCTTGTCCGGCCGGTTCAGGGTCATGGAACCCGTGTCACCATCGACGTCCACCCGGATCGTCTCAAAGGTGGGCTCCGGGCCATCGGGATGGGGGGTCGGCATCGACCGCACGGTACCGGCCGACCGCGCCTGGAAGGCATGGAAGGCTCGACCCGTCCCGCCACCACTTAGGAGCTTCCATGGACACCGTCGCTGTCGAGGTCGCCAACCGGGTCCTGACCATCACCCTCGACCGTCCCGACCGGCTCAACGCCTTCACCTACGGCATGCACCGGGAACTGCTGGACGCCTTCGACCGGGCCGACGCGGACCGTGATGTCCGCTGCGTGGTCGTGACTGGGCGGGGACGGGGGTTCTGTGCCGGCGCCGACCTCTCCGGCGGTGGGGACACCTTCGACACAGGCGTGGCGGAGTCCGCCCGCTCCGGCGACGGTCGCCACCGTGACGAGGGTGGTCTGGTGGCGTTGCGCATCTTCCGCAGCACCAAGCCGGTGATCGGTGCCATCAACGGGCCGGCGGTCGGGGTGGGGGTCACCATGACGTTGCCCATGGACGTGCGGCTGGCCGGACAGTCGGCCCGTTTCGGCTTCGTGTTCGCCCGCCGCGGCCTGGTCCCCGAAGCGGCGTCGTCGTGGTTCCTGCCCCGGTTGGTCGGCATCAGCCGAGCGACCGAGTGGTGCTTGACCGGCCAGATCTTCGACGCTCAGGAAGCATTGGCCGGCGGCCTGGTGCGGTCGGTGCACCCCGACGGCGAGCTGCTCGACGCCGCCTACGCGCTGGCCGGCGAGATCGCCGACAACACATCGGCGGTGTCGGTCAGCCTCACCCGCCGCATGTTGTGGAACATGCTCGGGGAGGCCCATCCCATGGCCGCCCACCGGTTGGACTCCGCCCTGCTCGACGATCTCGGCCGTGGCCGCGATGTGCGCGAAGGCGTCCAGTCGTTCCTGGAGAAGCGCCCGCCATCGTTCCCCGACCGGGTGCCCGACGATCTGCCACCGACCACGCCCGATTGGCAGGAGCCCACCTTCTGACAACGGCGGGAAAGTCGACCGGTACCCGAGGGTGGAAGCGGCGGTTCTTACACTCGACCGTCGTGGCCATCGGGAGAAACTTCCACCTCCCTCGTTTCCACACCGGCGGCGACTTCGAACCGCAAGAGGACGTCGCTCTCGAACGCAGCCAGCACCGGACCGTGGTGGTGGCCGGCTGCATCGGTGTACTGGTGGGGCTGGCGGTGGCCGGGTTCGAGCGGATCACCAGCACCTTGCTGTTCGACCACCTGGTGGATCTCCCTCGCTGGGTGCAGGTCATCGGCCCTGGGGTGGGGCTGGTGGTGGCCGCATTGAGCCTGCGGTGGCTGGCCGGCGGGGCCGACTCGTCCACCGCCGACGAGTACGTGCGCGCCTTTCACGCGCCTGAAGCGCGGATCGATCAGCGCCCCGTGATCGGGAGGATGGTGGCCGGCGTCGCCACGCTCGGCTCGGGTGGTGCCCTCGGGTACGAAGGCCCCGCCCTGTATGTGGGCGCGGCGCTGGCGTCGGGGGTGCGCCGCAGCTTCGGGCGGGTCGTGAACCGCAGCGACGCCCGCGCCCTGATGGTGGCCGGCGCCGCTGCCGGCGTGTCGGCGGTGTTCAAGGCTCCCGCCACCGGCGTGCTGTTCGCCCTCGAGGTCCCTTACATCGACGACGTCGCTCGCCGTTCGTTGCTGCCGGCCCTGGCGGCGTCGGCCACCGGTTACTTGACCTACGTGTCGCTGGTGGGCACCAAGCCGCTGTTCGCCCTGGCCGGCGCCGGCTTCGACCGCTTCGGGATGATCGAGCTGGGCGGCGCGCTGGTGGTGGGCGTCCTGGCTGGCCTAGGCGCACGCGTCTTCGTCCGCTGCGCCAGGTGGGCCAAGGACATCAGCCACCACTACTCGCCCTGGCTGCGGGTCCCGCTGTGCGCCTTGAGCATGGCGCTGGCAACCGTCCTCACCTTCTGGCTGTACGGCTCGGCCCTCAACCTCGGTCCCGGCTACAGGACGTACCAGTGGGTCGCCGACCCGACCAGGGAGCTGGCTCTCATCGCCCTGCTCTTGGTGATCCGCCTGGCCGTCACCACCTTCACGCTGGCCGGCGGCGGGGTCGGCGGTCTCTTCATCCCACTGGTGATCCAGGGCCTGCTGATGGGCCGGTTGGTGGCGGGGGTGTTCGACGGGCTCGGCCTGCACCGGCTCGGCAGCCTGGAGGCCACGTCGACCCTGTTCCCGATCCTGGGAGTAGCCGCCTTCCTGGGAGCCGGCTACCGCACGCCCATCGCCAGCGTGATGTTCGTGGCCGAGACGACCGGCAAGGCGGTGTTCGTGGTGCCCGCACTGCTGGCGTCGACGGTCGCCCTGCTGGTCATGGGGCGGCGCTCGGTGTCCTCGGCACAGGTCTCAACCCGGGCGGGACACCTAGAGCGCCGGTTCCGCCTGCCCGTCAGCGTCGCAATGCGGACCGACGTGCTGACCGTGCCCCCCGACGCCACGGTGGCCGAGTTCGTTCGTGACCACGTCATCGGCAACCGCCAGCGCGTGGTGACGGTGACCGACGGCTTGACCTACGTCGGCATGTGCACGGTCGAAGCCGCCACCCAGGTTCCGCAGGAGGACTGGAACACCACCGCCGTGGCCGACATCATCCCGGCCGACCAACCGGTCGGGTCGACGTCATGGAAGGTGCGTGACGCGGTGGAGGCCATGGACAGCAGTGGCCTGGACCGGGTGGCGGTGGTTGACGAGGATGGCTCCTTCGTCGGCGAGGTCCGGTGGTCCGAGTTGCTCGAACTCGACACCGTCCTCCGTCAGACCGGCCGCTAGCCCGTGTATGAGGGAACTGCCTCGACCGCGATGGCGGGACCGGGCCCGGGGGCGGTGACCATCCCGCCCGGAAGCACGTTTCCCTCCGAGCCGTCCGTCGACGTCGGAGCCACCGAGGAGCACACGCCCGGCGGCGCCGCCGCGTCGGGGCCGACACGAACGTGGTAGTTGGTGCCGCACACGGTCCCGGTGGCCAGAAATCCGCCGGAGACGGAACGGACCGAGATCCCGGCGACGGAGTCACCGCCGACCATCGGGCTGCCTTGGCCCCGGTCGGGAACCCAGAGCAGGAACGTGCGCCCGGCGGGACCGGTGCCGGCGGGGACCTGGCCATAGGCGTCGAGGGTGGCATCGGCCCCATTGCTGGTGAGGGCGGTGATACGCCCTGGCAGGCCGCGGGGATAGGGCCGGCTGAGAACGGTTCGCCATTCAGGCACCACGCCGCCGTTCACGTCCCCGGGGCAGCCGTTGTACTGGTAGTGGATCTGATCGCCGGGAATCCCGCCGGACGTACCCACCGAGTGCGGGTCGCCGCAGGCCTGCCGCCACTGCCACCAGGCGCTCCCGGCCAGGTTCTGGTCCTCGAGCTGCCCGAAGGTGACGACCTTGGGAAGGTTGCCGGCGGGATCGGAGAACCAGCCGTACTCGCCTGACCAGATCGTCGTCCGGTAGCCGTTGGCCAGGCTGGTGGCGTAGGCCCAGTTCTGCTCGACGGTCAGCGGGGCGATCGAGCCGCCGTAGATGTGGGGGGCGAACACCAGGTTCTGGTCGGTGGTGAAGGTGGGCGGTACGGCTTTGCCGTTGACCGAGTACTCGAAGAAGACGATGTGGTCGGCGCCGCCGGCGCCGCTGGCCGCCTCCGCCTGGCGGATGGCGGTGATGGTGCGGGCGTAGTAGCTGGTCATCGCCGCCGTCGTGTCGGTGGTCGGGTGGCCGTCGCCGGGCTCGTTCAGCAGGTCGAAGCCCGCCACGTTCGCATCATCGGCGAACTCGGTGGCCAGGCGGCTCCACACCTGGACCAGGTGGGTCTGGATGCCGTCGCGGTCGGCCCAGAAGCTGTCCCAGGCGGTGCGAACCGCTTCGCTGTCCTCGCGGCTCGACCCCTTGCAGGTGTCGGCGCCGTCGGTGATGGTGGCCCACTGAGGTGCGCCGTCCCAGCCGATGGCGGGGGAGAGACCCGAACCACAGGTCACTCCGGGAGGCGAAGCGATGAACTTTCCCCACGCGTCTTGGTGCATGTCGATGATCGTGTAGAGGCCGCGGTCGGCGGCGTCGGCCACCGCCTGGTGGATCTCGGCCAGGTAGTCATCGTCGATGACACCGGGAGCCGGCTCAAGCTTCGACCAGCTAACCAGCAACCGCACGGAGTTGAAGCCCTGGGCAGCCATGGTGTCCCAGTCGGTGCCGGTGACCGGGACGGTCGGCGGGTAGGCCGGGTTGGCCTGGTAGTAGTCGGCCAACGAGTTC
>JAABUJ010005162.1_pt1 | contig 13211 bp, 11 predicted proteins | sample 5559131 | NCBI WGS metagenome assembly JAABUJ01 (sample SAMN10711875, study PRJNA513366) | rock metagenome | isolation source: Antarctica rocks | place: Antarctica: Victoria Land, Mt New Zealand nord | collected 2016-01-07
CGACCGACCACGGCTTCTCAATGTTAAGTAGCCGCTCGAAGACATGCTTCTCGCGCATGGCATCGGATGCGACTCACGTCCCGAAAGCCCATCTTTTCGCCCACTAAGAACCCGGAAGACCCCTTTTACGTAATGGACCGCGGATATCTGGACTTTACCAGGCTTTACAAGCTCCACCAGGTCGGCGCATTCTTCGTCACGCGGGCCAAGCGCGGTATGGACGCCCGGCGCGTGTACTCGGCTGCGACCGATCGGAGCACGGGCATCATTTGCGATCAAGTCATCGCTCTGAACGGCTTCTATGCATCCAAAGGCTATCCCGGACATTTACGACGCATCCGTTTCAACGATTCGGAAGCCGAGAAGACGCTGATCTTCTTGACCAACAACACGACCCTGCCGCCCTTGAGTATCGCCGCTCTCTATAAGAGTCGATGGCAGGTTGAGCTCTTCTTCAAATTGATCAAGCAGCATCTGCGCATCAAGAAGTTCCTCGGGACCAGCGAGAACGCGGTCAAGACCCAAATCTGGTGCGCCGTGTCTACCTACGTGCTCATCGCCATCATCAAGAAGGAGCTCAAACTCGAAGCATCGCTCTACACGCTATTACAGATTTTGTCCGTTTCCGTGTTCGAGAAAACCCTTATCTCACAAGCATTTCAGACCGAACCACCCGACCAAATTGAGCAAGGCGATGGAATCAGTTGATTCTATTGGGTTTTTAACCGGACAGTAGTGTCTTGATATAGGTGATGATGTTCGCGAAGTGCCGCTTGAGCATGGTCGCAACCGCTACGAGCGCCGGCAAGCGAGAACGGATCGCCCAGGCGTACCACCACGCAAAAAACCGGCGTGCCCAAGCCTCGCTGCGATACTGCCAGAAGTGCGCGAAGCTTTCTTTGAGAGACCAGGCACGCCCCAGGCGTCGGTACTCGTCTCGCAGGACGCTCAACGCTGCTCGATCTTTCGCTCCAGACGCGCAAAGTTGCGCAGCCACGCGTACTTCGTCCCCTTCAATGCCGTCCTGTCCAGCGCACGGTCGCGCATCATCTCACGCCGGGTTAGACCGACGGCCTTGGTAAGATATGCGGTGATGGGAAACTTATCGAAGACGATCTTGTGGGCGGCGTCGGGCACATGGCTCATCGTGGACTCGAAGAACGGCATCCTCATATCCATCGCGACGCCCTCGATGCCGGCAAGCTGTTCAGCGGAAAGACCCGCCCAGTAAGCGTCTATGCTCTCACGCTTGCGACCGCTGCCGATCCAGAGTACCTCGCCGCGCTCGAGATCGGAGACGATACTGAAGTATTTGTGCCGTTTCTTGATGGACTTCTCGTCGATGCCAATGAAGCGCACGATACGAGCGTCACGGCGCTCACGGCCCCGCTTGACGGCGCGACTCATGATCGCGTCAATCGTATCCCAACCGACGCCAAGGCGGCGAGCGACCGCGGCGGTGGACATCTCCAAAAGCAGCGCGATGGCGTAAGACTCGAAGCGCTTGGTCACGTCCGATCGGCCTTCGGCCCAAGGGACGATCACCGTGTTGATGCCGTCGTCCGGACAGTCGATGCGCGGGACAACGGCATGGATGAAGAGTTGATCGCCGCACAGATCGAGATCGCGCCAGACGCGTTCGCGATGGTCGTATTTCGGAGCATCGCGATTGCAGATCGGGCATCGCCCTGGCCCGCGCCATTCGATCGTCACGTCGACGCGCTTGAGCTTGACGTCGAGGGCGGCATCAGTGACTTGCCAAGGCGTTTCAACACGCAGAAGTGTGCTCAGAAACTCAAGATCACGCATACGGTAAACATTACGTCTCCCGCCTCAAATCCTGTACCCGACCCACCAGAACTCCTGATGCCCCAACTCATCTTCCGAAGTCCTGGTTAGCCAAGGTCGCTCAGCGTGAGGTCGCGCGTCCCTTTCCATAGTTTCCTGTATCGTGCTCGCGCGCCGCTATCACAGATGCGTTGAGCCTTCAGCGCTTCGGCCAACCCCCATTCCAAGTGCGGGTCGATAGCGCCCCAGCTCCGCACGAAAGACGCGCTCGGCCGGAGCAGCTCTATGAACTCGAAGCAGGGCGGCGCCGTACCCTTCGCGGACTGGAAACGGCCAAGGTCCTGTGGGTCGCCAGGGACCCACTCTTCGTCGCTTCGTATGCGCGTCGGTATGCCGCAGCGGCCTGATCGAATCTGCCGTCGTCGCTCGCGGCTGCCGCATCGATTACGACGAGACCCGCGAGAGCAGCGATTCGTCGTCGTCGTCGTCGTTTCGATGCTCAGCGCTCCAAGCGGCAAAGCGCCTTCGTTCGGCAGCCCGCATCGGCATGGCCGAGGCGCGCTGCCGCGAGGGCGCGCGCGAGCTGCGAGAACTGCGAATCTATCGCAAACCGCATGACACGCTCGTCTTCGTGCAGCCGAAGCGCAGCCTTGATCTGCGCAGAGGCGTCTTCGTGCGCGATGAAGCGGCGCGCTTGAGCGTTTCTCCCGGCCGTCGTGAGGCCGTAGATGACAAAGTCAACATCGTGATCGTGATAGAGCCGCATCTAGCGCCGTCCGGCACCATCACCGTGCGCGAACCTGGCACGGTCGTTGGCGCAGGCACGCAAATTCCCCACGACGAGACGCGCGTACCTACCCAGCCGCGTCCAAATGTGTCCCGGCATGTGTAGTAAGTGTGACTCGCCCGGACGAGAATTGTGATTGTAAGATTCGAGCAGGGTTGCATCGGAAACAGCGTCGCGTGCACGCATGGCATTCTCGCGTAGATGAATACGCAGATGGTGTGCGCCAATGTTGTGTGAGTCCAGAACGATCGCTCGGTCCAGGTCGCTCACAACTTCCCGAGCCGACGGTGCCATAGTGCCGCGACCCTCAACGATGGAATCGAGCGCGTCCCAGCCTGCGAACGCGGCGATCACCAGCGTGTTCGCATCAACTCGCCCGTTCTTGGTCATCTTTCGCATGGCGCTCGCATATCGATCTTCACATCGATCGATCCGGGGGCGTAACGCCGGGCGAGTGCGGCGATGAGTTCGCGCTCCGTTGCGTCGGCTTGCCCCGAATAACTCTGCGCAGGAGCTATCGCTAAAGCACCGCGCCGTTCCCCGGCAGCTGTGGTCGGCACGTTGATGTCGAACGTTTCGGCTTCCGCCATCGCCCAGTATGCCATCATGCCGGGGTGAGGCTGAGCTTTGGCAAGCTCTCCGCAGAGCATACGCGCTTCGCCGATGTCGAACGCGTAGAGCATCGTAAGGCCACGATCGAAGAGCAACTGAGCGTTCTTATGGTGCGTCGAGATCGCCCAGTGCGTGGAGGTTGCCGTGCCGGCAGCCGCGGTCGCGCGCGATAAGTACCCCGAGTATCGCCACGATTCCGGAGAGGAGCCGTTTCATGGGGGCGGCGTCGCGACCGGTGGTATTCGCAACTTGGCGAGCAACCAACGCTCGCGGTCTTTACGCGCGAGCGGATCGTAAAACTCATGGCCACCGATGTACCAGCGTTCGCGTATCGGCCCGCGAACCGCATGGGCGTATTGATCGGCCTGGCGGCGCGAAACGAACATGTCGTTACGTGCGAACTGCATGAGGATAGGAGCCGTCGCTGAAACGATCCAGCGATCGGGGTCTAGCGGTCGCATGATAGCGAGATATCGCGCTAGGGCGCCTTTTGGTAATGCGCGAAGCGCCTTCAGGCCCTGTTCCTCGCTGAATGAGCCCATCACCATCGACGGCGACGTCTCCAACACCGTGCCGGAGCCGGCCATCAAGACGAAAGCGCGATAACGATGGTCGGCGCCGGCAAGGTTTCCACCTATTCCCGCATCATAGCTGTGTCCGACGAACGCGATACGGTCGCGCGCACTTGGAAAGTTTTTAGCGATTACGTCAAAGCCACGACGGAAATCGACGACGGTCTGCACGTAGACATTCCGATCGCTGAGCGGATCAGTGAAATTCCCGAGCTGCGCGCTGGTCCACGGCGCTGGTCGAACGAACGGAGCGTCAGGCAGAAGCGATGCGATACCATACCGCGTCATCGCAATCGCCTCAGATAAGAATTCGTTGCGGTCGCCCAAGCTCCAATGTCCGTACTCGATGGCCGCTACGATCGGCTGCTTTATCGGATAGATCAAATATGCCGGAACGCGCCCGCGTGAAGCGCTCACGTATGTGACATCTTCTATGCGGGCGGTGCCGGCCGTGCTGACGCGGTTTAGTTTGATGGCCAGCGGCTTCCCAACATCGTATCGAAAAATCGGCCGGTTCCCGCTCGGGGGAATTAGTGCCGCTATCATCATCACTGCAAAGATGACCATTCTTCAACCGCTTTGTAATGGTCAACTGTTCCACCTGCTGCTGTCTTGGATGCCGAGTGCGGGAAAAGCGCCAAAGCAACGCTGTCGTGATGTGAGAGCAGTCAGCGCATCTCGACCTCATCCGCCGCGGCGGCGGCGACGAGACAAACGCTCAAGCCAGTGCTCGTAACGACGCACTAAACGGATCGACGTCCGCTTTCGCGGCGCAGTCTTGTTGTTAACATGCGCATTCGAACCATTGTGCACGCAAGCGGCATCTCGTGCGTGTATTTTTTCGTTCACCGTTGCTTCGCAACAGCACTGGCGCGACTCTGGGCGCCAACATCGAAATGCCCACTTAATGCCAAGCCCTTGAACGGCACCGACCGTGCCCCTAAAATTAAGGAAGCTCTTGCGTTACCGAGGCGGATCGCGAGCAGCATCACTTCGGAAAGCGTCGGAGATCAGCCGCTGCCGGTCTGCTGGCGTTTTCCGCTCTTGCAAGGGAGACCATTTTGCAGAAACACCGTTTCGCGCAATCGGTCGTCGCACTTATCGCGCTGTTCGCCCTGATACTCTGCCAGGGAACTTGGGTTCTGGCAGGGACGACAGGCTCGATCACCGGTACGGTGACGGACAAAGCGACGAATGCGCCGTTGGCCGATGCGCGCGTGACCGCGACGAGCCCGTCGCAAAGTGCTACGACGACGACCGATGCCACCGGTCACTTCACGTTCCTTTCATTGGGTCCGGACACGTATACGCTATCGATCGAGAAAAGCGGATACGACTCCTCTTCAGAGTCCGGCATCACCGTTCAGTCCGACCAGTCTCAGCGCCTCGCCTTATCGACGACGAAAACACTGCGAACCATCGCGCGCACCACGTCGCGCTCGAGCGGAAGCCTCGTCAAGTCGGGCGTGACCAGCGACGTCTACAACATCACGCCGGCCCAGCAGGCGGCGGCTGCGTCACTCGGCGGTGGAAACAACCTCAACTCGGCGTATTCAGCGATTCAGTCGGCTCCAGGCGTGTTCGTTCCGATCAGCGACTCGCCCGGCTGGGGTCAGTCGATCAACATCCGTGGCGGCGATTACACGCAAACGGGCAATGAAGTCGACGGCATCCCGATCAATCGCCAGTTCGACCAGTACGCGGGTTCGCCGCTCTCGAATATCGGCAACGCCGAAGTTCAGGTCTACACCGGCAATCAACCGGTGGACGCACAAGCGAACGGCTTGGCGGGCTTCGTCAATCAGGTCATCCGCACGGGAACGTATCCCGCTTTTGGAGACGCGAACTTCGGCGTCGGGGCGCCCGGCTACTACCATAAGTTTAGCGCAGAGTACGGAGGCGCGACGACCAATCGCAACTTCACTTACTATCTCGGTTTCCTCGGCTACGATCAGCAGAACCGGTTCATCGACCAGTACAACGGCGCTAAGTACGTCTACAGCTACGGGTCGCCGTACAACTTCGTCGCCTCTGGTTGCGGTACGGCGCATCCAAGCGTCGGTTGCTACGGAAATGCCGCTACCGCGAACTTCTACGGCCTTCCGCTCGGGCCAAACGGATATGCCGTGGAACCGGGCTACTTCGGCTTAATTTCTTCCGTTGCCGATCGGGAGGGCGTGGCGAACTTCCACATCGCGGTGCCGCACGTCCACGATGGGCTCAAAGACGACATTCAGCTCCTTTACAACTCCGGCGAAACGTATAACACGCCCAACAGTGCGATGGGTGATTGGGGACCCGCACTCGGGGACGTTCTCGGGGGCACGGCCTACTACGGTGGAACAACGGTTCCGAGCTACGGTACGCTTTTCCCGATGGGAAACGGTTGTCCGCCGCCACCCGGCACCCCGCCCGTCGCTTGTAACGGGCCGGTTCAGCCTCGCTATTTGAATCAGAGCGTCTACACCGGTCCGCTCTACGGTGCCCTCACCGGTGCCGATTTGGGCCGGACGAGAAACCTTTTCTTCACTGGCTCAAACACATCGCTTGGGATAGCAGGCGGCAATGTGCCTCTCAACCAGCGCGACGGCGAGACCACGGGATTTGCCCTCACGAAGGTTCAGTATCAGCACAATTTCAGCTCGAGTGCGTATGCACGCGTGTACGGGTATACGTCCTATTCCGACCGAATCGATAACGGCATCGTCGGCTTGTTTCAAAACTACGTCGGCGCATTCTCCGGGGACTACCTGATCTCAGCGCACACCCGCGGCGTGACGGCGGAGTTTGCCGATCAGATCGACCCGCACAATCTCCTCAGCTTCGACACGGCGTACTCGTACACGAACTCGTCACGCTTCAACAACTCGGTCGGCGCCGAGCTGCCAGCCGCATATCTCGTCAGCTCCGCAAATCCCACGGCCGGATGTTACGATGCCACCGGCACGTTAGCACCGTGCAGTAACTACCACCAGCATATTCCATTAGGCGCGACGTACGTCCCGACTTTAGGGGGCGGCCTCATGCCATCGGCTGGTAGTCCTGCGCTGGGAGCATTACCGACATCATGCGGCGGCGCGGCGTGCGAGTACTTCACCGCCGGCAGCGGTGCCGGCGGCCTCCTGAACGATGTACGGCCGGCGTTTACCAACGCCGGGATATCCGATACGATCAAGCCCAACGACAAACTGACGATCCAAGCGGCGCTGCGGTACGAGGACTTCACCTACAATCTCGCGCCGACGAACAACCCGGGAAATCAACTGCTCGTCAGCGACTACAACAACAACCATTGCGTGCTGGGTACGTCGGTGAAAACACTGACTGCGCCCGGGGCGGCATGCCCGGCCGGCGGCTACGTGCGGACAGCGCTGTCCGCCAACAGTCCACCGAAAGAAGACTACGCGCACGTGTACTCTCCGCGCGTCGGAGTGACGTATGCGCTGGATCCCAATACGGTCTTGCGCGCATCGTACGGTCGCTTCACCCAACCCGCCATATCCGCGGCGGTCGACTCGACATATCTCCAACCCACGGTGCCAAGCGTTCAGTTCTTCACGAACTTCGGCTTCAATAGCTACGCGCGTAACGTCGAGCCCGAGATTTCGTACAACACCGACTTTTCGATCGAACACGCGATTCCGCGGCTCGGCTTGCAAATGAGCCTTTCGCCGTTCTATCGCAAGACCACCAACGAGTTCGTGTCGATCCTCATCGATCCGAAAACGAACTTCGTCGCCGACATCAACGGGCTCAACCGGCACGCCGAAGGCGCCGAGTTTGCCTTGACTGCCGGCAACTTCCAGCGCGACGGCATCACGGCTCAGCTCGCGTACACGTACACGTATGCAACCGCCAAGTTCAAGGTCTTTCCGAACGGCGGTTCCTTCGTGGCCGGCGCAAACGCCGGAATCCAGTCGTACAACGCATACACAAAGTATTGTGCGACCAACCCAGCGTCCAAACTCTGCGGGACCGGTACCCAAAGCGGTGCCGCGGCGGCGCCGTGCTACACCCCGGGTGTCGGCGGCAACGCGGCTGTCGCCGCCCCCGCTTGCGGCGCAGGAACGGTCGCGAACCCGTACTGGAGTGCGCAGCCCAGCGGTCTCCTCGATCCGAGCGCGTCGTACTTCCCGTACAACGCGTCGCTCGGCAACGGGCAGTCCGGCGTCGGTGGTTCGACGAGCTACATCGTCCCGCACGTCGCCTCACTGATCGTGCAGTACAAGAAGGGGCCGCTCACGATCTCACCCTCGTTGCAGTTCCAAGGTGGATCGCGTTACGGTAGCCCGTTAGCGGTGCAGGGTGTCGCGCCGGATACCTGCGGGGTTCTGCCGGGGGCCGCACTTGCCGGTGACCCGCGATATACGAACGGCATTCCCGGCCCCGGGCAACCCTACGACGCATCGAGCTGCGGGGCCGTAATCCCGATTCCCAATCCGCAAACGAAGCACTTCGACGGCATCGCGGAATACGTGCAGCCCGACTTGATCGCAACCAACCTCAGCGTGAATTATGACTTCAACAAGCGGGTCGGGCTCAATTTGATCGCCGCGAATATCTTCAATCGCTGCTTCGGGGGGTCGAAGGTGCCGTGGCTGGTCAGCAATATCGGCTGCGCTTATCAACAAGCCGGAGACTACGTCGCTAATAACTACAACCCCGGCGACGTGATTTCGCCGTACGTAAACCAGTCATACATCCCGGTAATCGGCGGCGCGCTGCAATCGGTGAGCGCAAGTTCACCGCTACCCTTCGAACTGTTCGTAAACCTCAACGTGCACATGTAGCGCCACTGGGATGTACGGAGTCCGAACCGCGGTCCGTGGTTCGGGCTCCGTAACACCGCTGCAGAAACCCGGCACCCATACCCTGAATATGACGAGCTTGCAGAAGAAGCAATTGTCGTTCCCATAGCCCCGCAGAGACGCCGAGCAGATTGAGTGAGGCGGTCACTTGAAAGTGCACCGCTGGAGCGCAATGACGAGGGCAGCGTAAAAGCGCGGCCACGAACGAGTTAGGGGGACCGAGAGAATGCATTTGACTGCTCGCCTCGGTCGGAGGGAACGGCGGCGGTCCCTTGCGTGTTTTGCAGTGCGTTTGCAAGGTCGTACCGCCGAACGAAGGGAAAACATGATAGGCTGTGCTTTGGTCGCACCCCAACACCCGGTCTCTTCTGCGCCGGGTGCGAACTCCGCATCATCTAGAGTTGGACCCGGTCGCCGGTGCATTGTGCCGTGCAAAAGCGACGGCGAACCCTCGCGATGCCGTGCTCGTAGTCGTCCAACAGGCGTTGTCGCAATACGATCCCCGTCTATTCGAACTCGTCTACCGGTGTGACTTCGGCGGCGAACAGACGAAGCTCGTAGCCCACGAGATGCATCTTTCACCACGGCAGTTTTTCCGCTACCGCGCGCTGGCATTGGAAGCCATTTCCAGCGAAATCGGACGAACGCTCACGGCGAACGGCGGGTCGTCGGAACTCGACGTGAAGCACGGCGAAACGATATTCCGTCGCTGGCACGGCCGCGTACCGCGCCCCAAGGCAGACGCATACCTGCGCCTCATGAGAGAGATTTCGATCCCGGATTACCGTTCAACACCTGGAAACATCGACGCATACGTGTTACGCCGAGAAGTAGCTGACATCGTGCACGTCGAGACGCTTTCGATGTGGGCTTCGGAAGCCGCGCTTCAACGTTATGCCGGTAGTCAGATCGATCGCGCGAAGTACTACCATTTCGACGGACAGTACCTGCTCGAGTTCGAGGAGTTCGTTACGCATTACCGGTCGGACACGGCACGCTAGCAGTAGGGTCGCCAATGATCCGGCAGTCTTCGTGAGCGGCTTTGCCGAGCGAACGGACGCCGAGCACCCGTAAACGCCGCGCGTGAAATCGTAAGTGTCGCGATGTCGACGATGTTGCGCATGTCGCTGTTGGTGTAGGTTTCAGGAGTACCGAGCCGGCGGTACGCCGACAAGCATGTCCTGCGCGCGAGATACCACGATTCGATGAACCGTATTTTGTACGATTCGAAGTGTACGTCACTCACCATCGGACCGCGTACGCCCGCGCCGAGAGCTGCCGAGATAAGCGACCGTCGCTCCGAGGTTTTAGCAGCGCGACCGACAACCTACGGACGTTTGCTCTAGCCGGAGATCGTCGTTCATGAAATTGATGGAGTATCAGGGAAAGGAGCTCTTTCGCCGCGTCGGGATTCCGACGCCGCGTGGAGTGCACGCGACCACGGCGGAGGACGTGGCGGCCTTCGTCGAGCGTAATCCCGGCTCGTGGGTCGTCAAGAGTCAAGTGATGATGGGCGGCCGCGGGAAGGCGGGCGGCATCAAATTCGCCGACGACCCGGCGCAGGCCAAGAGTGCCGCGTGCGAGCTGATCGGTAAGGTGCTGAAGAACGCGCAGAATCCCGCCGGCGAGGAAGTAAAGTCGCTCCTGGTCGAGGGGAAGGTCGCGATCGCAAGCGAGGCTTACGTTTCGATCACGATCGACCGGGCGGCGAAGAAACCAGTCGTCATCGTAACCTCGCAGGGCGGCATGGACGTCGAAGAGATCGCGGCCCACGATCCCGGCGCGATCAGCAAGTACTGGATCGATCCCGCGATCGGATTCCAGCCGTTCGAAGCGCGGCTCCTGGCCTTCGCGGCCAAACTACCCACCGGTTACCTGAAGTCGTTTCCGAAGGTGCTCGGCGGGCTGTATGCGCTTTTCATGGACTACGGCGCGCAACTGGTGGAGATCAACCCCCTTGTCCTTACGAAGTCGGGTGAGGTCATCGCGAGCGATGCAAAGGTCGAACTCGACGACAACGCTCTGTACAAGCACCCCGAAGTTGCCGAATGGCGCAGCGATGGTCCGGCCGACGAAGATCAAGCGGCTGCCGTTGCCATTGGGCTTGGGATGTCGAACTATGCAAAGCTCGAGGGCGACATCGGCGTGATCGCCAACGGCGCGGGCCTCGGCATGGGAACGATGGACGCCGTTCGGACGGCCGGCGGCTCCGCGGCAAACTTTCTCGACATCGGCGGCGGTGCGCAAGCGGAGCTAGTCAAGAAAAGCTACCAGCTCGTGACGAGCGATCCGAAGGTCAAGGCGATGTTCATCAACATTTTCGGCGGCATCACGCGCGGCGATCAAGTGGCCCGCGGGATCGTTGAGGCGTTGCAAGGCGGCGACGTGCGCGAAGTTCCGCTCGTCGTGCGGCTCACCGGGACGAACGAAAAGGAAGGCCGCGAGATCCTCGCGGCGGCCGGGATGCATCCGGTCGAAACGATGGACGAAGGGGCGCGGCGCGCCGTCGAGCTCGCGAGGGGATAGCCGATGTCGATTTGGCTCGACAAGAACTCGAAGGTCATCGTTCAAGGGATCACCGGACGCGAGGGGCTCTTTCATACCCAGCGGATGCTCGCATACGGCACGGACATCGTCGGCGGCGTGACGCCCGGGAAGGGCGGCACGGCGATTGAGAGCGGACAGCCCGTCTTCAACACGGTCAAAGATGCCGTCGACGCAACGGGCGCCACCCACACGATCATCTTCGTTCCGCCGCCGTTTGCGGCCGACGCGCTCTACGAAGCGTACGATGCCGGGATCACGCTTGCGGTTTGCATTACCGAAGGCATTCCGGCACACGACATGCTCAAGGTTGTCGCGACGACGCAGCCGATGCGCATCATCGGCCCCAACTGTCCGGGGCTCGTCTCGCCCGGACGCTCCCTCGTCGGCATCATGCCGGGTCACGTCTTCGCGCCCGGACGCGTCGGTATGATCTCACGTTCGGGAACGCTGACCTACGAGATCGTCGACGGCCTCACGAAAGCGGGGCTTGGGCAGTCCACGTGCGTCGGCATCGGCGGCGATCCGATCATCGGCACGACGTTCGTCGACTGTCTGCGCGACTTCGCGAACGACCCCGAGACCGGCGCGGTCGTCGTATGCGGCGAAATCGGGGGATCCGACGAGGAAGACGCAGCCGCGTTCATCGCCGACCACCTCCCGAACAAACCGGTCGTGGCTTTCATCGGTGGCCGTTCGGCGCCTAAGGGCAAGCGGCTCGGGCACGCCGGGGCGATCATTTCCGGGAACTTTGGAACGCCGGAAAGCAAACTTGCTGCCTTCGCCGCGGCCGGGGTCCCGGTCGCCGAGCGACCGTCAGACATTCCAGCGTTGGTAAAGGAACGGTTGGCTGCGGCCCGGCTCTGACGAGGCGCAACTGGCAGTGATGCGGCACTTCCGCCGTCCTCTTAAACTAGGATAATCCTGGGAGCGCTTTGAAGAAGGGTTCACGCTTGGTTGCAAGGTTGTGCTGTCAGCACCCTTCGCACCCTGGCCTCTCCGAGTAATTAGCGCTTCTAAGGAGCCAGCATGCTGCATCGACGTACCGTGCAGTCGCTCGTTGCGGTTCTCGCTCTCGTCGCAATGGTCTGCCAGGGAACTTGGGTTCTGGCAGGTACGACGGGTGCGTTGACCGGCATCGCAGTCGACACCACGAACAATCAGCCTATCGCGGGCGCAAAAATCACGGCCGCGAGCGCGTCACAGGTCGCTTCCGTTACTACGGACGCGTCGGGACATTTTACGTTCCTCTCCCTTGCGCCGGATACGTATACGGTATCGATCGACGCAAAGGGCTTCGAGGGCGCGTCGCTTCAAGGCGTGAATATCGCCGCCGATACGACTCGGACGTTAACGGTCGGGACGCACGTAGCGCTGCGCACGATCGCGCGCGTCGCCTCGCGCGCGTCGACTAGTCTCGTTCGCCCCGGGACAACGGCCGACGTTTACAACATTAGTCCCGCACAGCAGACAGCGGTACAGGGCGCCGGCGGGGGTGCCACGCTTAATTCTGCTTATTCGGCGGTCGCGACCGTCCCGGGCGCGTACGTGCCGCAGGGCGCCCAAGGCGGCAACGGGATCACTCCGAACGTCTATATCCGCGGCGGCGACTACGATCAGGTCGGGGTCGAGGTCGACGGGATCCCGATCAATCGCTCCTTCGACAATTACCCCTCCGGCCCGGGCGCATCGCTCGGTCAGCAGGAAGTCCAAGTCTATACTGGTGCGGCTCCCGCAAATGCCGAGGGACAAGGCCTAGCCGGCTTCATCAACCAGACGATTAAAATCGGCAGCTACCCGAGCTACGGCATAGGGGAGTTATCGATTGGTGGACCGGCATTCTATCATAAAGGCGGCATCGAGTTCGGCGGCGCGACGAACAACCGAAACTTTTCTTATTACGTCGCCACCGATGGCTATAACCAGGAGTTTCGCACGGCAGACCAGTTCAACGGCGCTAGTTTAACGAACCTGTACGGCACGCCGCTCGCGACTTGTCAAAATCCGGCGAACTCGACTGCGACGGCTCCTGTATTCCAAACGCCTCAGAACACGCCTTCGTGCTTCAGTCCGCAAGGGCAAAGTTATGCTGCAGGAACG
>JAABUJ010005164.1_pt1 | contig 13204 bp, 14 predicted proteins | sample 5559131 | NCBI WGS metagenome assembly JAABUJ01 (sample SAMN10711875, study PRJNA513366) | rock metagenome | isolation source: Antarctica rocks | place: Antarctica: Victoria Land, Mt New Zealand nord | collected 2016-01-07
GCATCTTCATCGGGCTCAGGGCCTGATAGGTGATGCTGACCCTCGGGTTGCTGGCTGGGCGCATGGTGCGGCGATCCAGCACATGCACCTCCAGGTGACGGTTTAGCATGCCCATCCCCATCCCCATACCGCCCATCATCATGGTACCGCGCAGCATGATCTCACCGGCCGTGGGATGGGGGCGCCGCGCCTGGGCCTGGGTGTACATCGCTTCCCGCGGCCCGATCATTAACGTCATCCGGTAGGCGCCGGCGGTGACAGGAATCGTCACCGTTCCCATCGCCATCGACGGCGTGTGGGCAGGCGTTCCAGCCGCTCCTGCCACCGACGGTAGTGCGATGAGCACTGCGGCGAACACCACCGTACCGTACGTCTTTATCATGTCTTATCTCCTTCTTATTCGCTCTTATCGATACACGACTGGTACGCCACTGATTGTCACGCGCCGTGGCCATCGAGGACACGCCGCGCCTGGTCAAACGCGGTCTGATTGATTTCGGCCACCGCGTACTGGCGCTTGAGAACCGCCATCGGCGTCTCACCGATGCCACCGTATCGGGAGGGGATGACGGTACGGACGGCCCACACGACCAGCAGCACGACCGCGACAAAGAAGAGCAGCAGCACGATGATGCCGAAGATGCCCATCCCGCCAAACCCGTCCAGCATGTCGGCATCCTCCCGTGAGACTCACAAACCAGGCGATGACGCACGTCCCATCCTTTAAGTGTACGCTTACTTCGGCCATGCCCCCATCGTCGCCGCCGCCGCTGTATTCCCCTCCTCGTTTGCATCATCATCGTGCATCCCGTCCCACCTCGTGGTCGAGCGCCACCAGCGGCGTCCTCGGCGATATACGCGGTACACGCGCCGGCGCGTGTACCGCGTATATCGCCGAGGACGCTCTTGCCTCCGGTCGTCATCGAGGGCCTGCGTGGGTCAACACAACGACGACAGCGATCACAATGACGAGTGCTCCGACAATGGCACAGACCTCCACGAGCAGGCCGATGACCTCGCGGCGCTCCCGCGCCAGCAATTCCCGGATGGCCTGCTCGCGCGCTCGCCGCTTGACCCGTGGTTCGGCGAACGGGCGCTCTGGCGGCCATGACTCCACCCCGCGCGCTCGCCCTCGTCGCCTCTCCAGAGCGTGCGCCCGGCTTCGCCGCCCGTGCGCCATCTACCCCACCCGCCGACAATATGACACATCCGCCTCCCGACTCATGGGATGTGTCCCACCACGACCTGCGCCCCTAGTCCTACGGCCCACGTCAACACGAGAGCGATCGTCCACACCATCCCGATCGCGCGCGTGGTGGTGGATGCGGACTCTAGCGGTTTGATCATCGGCACGATGATGCGCAGGTACACCGCCAGCGAGAGCACGCTGTTGAGGATGGCGATCACGGCCAGCCAGCTATAGCCCGCGTCGATCGCCGCGCCGAACAGCAGCAGCTTGCCTACGAAACCGCCCAGGGGCGGCACGCCGACGAGTGAGAACAGGAAAATAACCATGGCCGCCCCGGTCCACGGCGACGCCCGCAACAATCCGTTGTAGGCGTCCAGGTCGCGGCCCACGCGGGCGACGACGGCAAACGCGCCCAGGTTCATCGCGGCGTAGGCGGCGGCGAACACGATCAGCGACTGCAGCGCGATGACGCCGTGTCCCAGGGCCACGACGCCGAGGAGGAAGTAGCCCGCCTGCGCGATCGAGGAGTAGGCCAGCAGGCGGACCACGTTGGTCTGCGCCAGCGCCGCCAGGTTGCCGTAGGTCATCGACACGACAGCCAGGATCGCCACCACCAACGGCCAGTTGACGACGCCGGACGGCAAGCTCCTCATGACCTGTGCCAGCCCGAAGATGGCCCCGACCTTGGGCACGATCGAGAGGTAGGCCGCCACGGCGACGGGCGCGCCGTCGTAGGCGTCGGGCGCCCAGAAGTGGAACGGCGCCAGCGCTGCCTTGTAACCCAACCCGACCAGCACGGCGACGAGGCCGGCGGTCGCGGGCACGAGCGCGCCGCGCAGCCGGCCCAGGTCCGCCAGCAGCGTCGAGCCCGTGGCGCCGAACCAGTAGGTGAGCCCGAAGATCATCACCGCCTCACTGACCGAACCGAACACGAAGTACTTCATGGCCGCTTCGGTGGCGCGGTCGTCGCGCGGGTAGGCCACCAGCGCGAACGAGCCCAGCGAACTCAACAGGACACCCAGTACGAGGAACATGATGTCACCGGCCCCCGCGAGCGCGAGCGCCCCCAGCGTCGTGAAGGCGAACAGGCTGTAGACCGTGCCCTCACGGTCGGTGTCCCGCACCTCAGGATAGGCCAGGACGGCGACGAGCGCCGTGGCCGGAAGCAGGATCACCATGGCCCACACCGAGAGCGCGTCGATGCGGTAGCTACCCTGGAAAATCGTTGCGCTGGCGCCCAGCCACCGCGTTTCCAACCCCGCAGCCACGAGCAGCCCGACCACGACAATGGGCAGGGCCAGGCGCGGCCGGCGCAACATCTCGGCGACCAAGGCAAGGACGGCCGCGCCCAGGGCCACGAAGGCGGGGATCAGCGGGATCAGGTCGGGGCCGACCGGCGCCATGCGCATCAGACACCCCCTCTCAAGATCAGACGCGCTGTCCCGTGGATCACGGTGAGCAGGGCACCCGGCGCGACGCCGATGGCGACGATGAGCACGAGCAGCGGGGCGATGGCCCACATCTCGCGCGCGCCCAGGTCGGGCAATCCCCTCCACTGCTCCGACAGGCTGCCCAGAAACGTCATCTGGATGGCGCGCAGGTACAGGCCGGCCGTGACCACGAGGCCCACGATGACGATAGCGACCGCCCAGGGCCACTCGCGGAAGGCGCCGAGGAAGATCTGGAACTCGGCCGGGAAGTGCGCCAGCCCCGGCAGCCCCAGCGAGGCGAAGGCGGCCAGGATGAAGCCCCAGCCCAACAGCGGCATGACCCGCAACAGGCCGCCGAACCGCGCCATCTCGCGCGTGCCGGTACGGTCCTGGAGCGCGCCCACCAGCAGGAAGAGCGCGCCCGTGACGACGCCGTGACTGACCATCTGCAGCGTGGCCCCATCGAGCGCCAGCGTCCGCGCTCCGCGGTCGGTCGCCGCCGCGGCCGCCGCGATCGCGAGGACGACGTAGCCCATGTGGTTGACGCTGGTGTAAGCGACCAGCCGTTTGATGTCGGTCTGCGCCAGCGCCACAAAGGCCCCGTAGAGCGCCGAGAAGACGGCCAGCGCGGCGACGTAGGGGGCCAACGCGCGGAACGCGTCCGGCGTCATTTGCAGCGCGAAGCGGATGAAGCCGTAGGTTCCGAGTTTGAGCAGGACCCCAGCCAGGACCACGCTGCCCGCCGTGGGGGCCTCGGTGTGGGCGAGGGGCAGCCATGTGTGTAGCGGGAACAAGGGCGTCTTGACCGCGAACGTCACGAACATGGCGATGAAGGTCAGCGTGGCGGCGAGCCCTGTGAGCGGCGGGGCCGCGATAATGGCGCGCATGTCGAAGGTGCGCGGGCGGCCGCCCAGGTAGAGCGCCAGGATGGCCAGCAGCAGCGGCAGGCTACCCAGCAGCGTGTACAGGAAGAAGGTGAGAGCGGCGCGCTGGCGATCCTCATGGCCCCAGCCGGCGATAATGAAGTACATGCCCACCAGCGTCACCTCGAAGAACACGTAGAACAGCACCATGTCTAGCGCCAGGAACACGCCGAGGCAGGCCGTTTCCATGAGCAGGAACAGGGCGACGTAGGCGCGCGCCCGCTCCGTCACCTTGGCGGAGAAGACGAGCGCGGCGAGGAACAGCACGGCGGTGAGCAGGACGAGCGGGTAGCTGATCCCGTCGACGCCGACGCGGTAGGCGGCGCCGAGCGAGGCGATCCAGGTGACTCCCTCGACCTGCGTGAAGCCGGGGCCGACCCCGCGCGCCCAGATACCCAACGCGCCGAGCAGGGTCAGCCCGGACGTGACGACGCCGACCGTGTGCGCGACGCGCGGCGAGGCGTGCGCCAAAGCCACGACGAGCAGGCAACCGGCGAGAGGCAGGAAGAGCGTGACGGTGACGAGTGGGAACAAGTGGATAACCTCACTACTTGACGATTAACACGAGCGCGACCAACAGGGCGACGCCGCCCATCGTGAAGACGAGTTCGCGCGAGACCAGGCCGGTCTGCAGGCGCCGGGCACGCCCGCCGAGCCCGCGCACGCCGCCGACCAATGCGCGGATGACGCCGTCGATCGCCCGTTCGTCAGTCCATTGCGCGGCGTGAGCAACGGTGAGCCCGCCCCGCCCGATCTTAAACACGCTCTCCTGGAGCGCGCGGTCGGCCCCGTCGCACAAGCGAGCCAGCACCAGGGCCGGGCGCGCCACCAGCCCGTCGAAGCCGCCCACGACACGGAACCCCGTCGCGGCCCATGAGCGCGTCGGCCCGAGCAGGCGCCCGAGAGGGAACAGCCCCCCGCCGAGCACGCCCGCCACCGCCGCTGCGACGTCGAGCCAGGCGCTCAGGGTGTCTCCCGGCAGGTGGGCCTTGAGCAGGTCGGCGATGGGGTGCACGGCCAGGCCGAGCGTCGCCGCGAGCAGCGCCAGCGCGGCCAGTCCCGCGATCATCCAGCCTAGCCCGGCCACCGGCTGCTCCGCGGCGTCGCCGCGCCATAGCAGGCGCAGCGCGCGCCCCACGTAGCCGCCCGTCAGCAGCGTCCCAACCAGGGCCAGCGTGCCCAGTAACCCCGACGAGGGGACGGCGAAGGTGGCGGCGACGACGGCGCCCTTGGACCAGAAGCCGGCCAGCGGTGGGATGCCAGCCAGCGCCAATCCGGCGACGGCGAACAGCAGGTAGGTGGCACGGTGGGCGCGTCCCGCGCCGCGCAGGTCGGTGAAGGCGGTGGAGTCGTAGGCCTCCTGGTAGATGCCCGCGCCCAGGAACAGGGCGCTTTTCATGGCGGCATGCGCGACGAGGTGGACCAGCGCGGCGGCGACTGAACCCGCGCCTAGCGCCAGGAACATGAAGCCGAGCTGGCTCGAGGTCGAGGCCGCCAGCAGACGCTTGAGGTCGCCCTGTGCCAGAGCCATCAGCCCCGCGACGAGGGCGGTGACGCCGCCAACCGTTCCGGTGAGCAGCAGCACGCTCGGGGGGAGCAGGGGCAGGGCGCGCATCAGCAGCACGACCCCCGCGATGACGAGCGTGGCGGCGTGCAGCAGCGCCGAGACGGGCGTGGGTCCTAACATGGCGTCCTGCAGCCAGCCCTGGAAGGGGACCTGCGCCGCCTTGCCCATCGCCGCCACAAGCAACAAGAGTCCCGCGACCGTCGCTGTCGTCCCGTCGACGCGGAGCGTCCCGGAGATCGCGCTTGTTCCCGTGTGTGATATGAGGATGAAGACGCCCAGATACAGCCCGAGGTCGGCCCCACGCGTCACCAGGAAAGCGCGGTTAGCGGCCGGCGGCACGTCGGGCCGCTCGTACTCGAAGCCGATCAATAGATAAGAGGCGAGACCGATCAACTCATAGGCGGCCAGAAACAATATCCAGTCGCCGGCGAGTATGAGCGTCTGCATCGCCGCGACGAAGAAGGACATTTCGGCGTAGAAGCGCGTGTGGTCGCTGTAGCGACGCATGTAGCCGACGGCGTAGACGAGCACGAGCAGCGCGACCACGGCGACGGTTGTCTGTAGGACCGCCACGAGCGGGTCGACGACGAGCCGCAGCGGGTAGCCCGGCAGACCCGGCAACGTCGCGGCGAAGCGCGCGCCATGGGCCACGCGCGTCAGGGTATAGATAGCGCCGCCGGCCCCGACCGCGGCGCCGAGCAGCGCGAGGGCGGCGGGCGCGCGCCGGGACAGCACGATGAGCAGGAGCGCGGCGAGCGGGGCCAGGGCCGCGAGCGCGGACACAATCATAGTCGGATCATCCCTTGAGGTCCTCCGCCTCGCCCATCTCGACCGAACCCTTGGCGCGGAAACGCGCCGTGCCCACACCGAAGCCGACCGCCATATCCAGCGCCATCACCGTCATCACGATCAGCGCGAACATCTGCCCCGCATAGGCGCCGGGGTGCAGGAAGCGCCAGAAGGCCACCAGGTTGAGGATGCCCGCGCCCAGCATGAGTTCGATGCCCATCATGATCATGACCAGGTTGGTCTGCGCGAGCGCGCCGTAGAGCCCGACGCCGAAGAGGCCCGCCGCGACGAGCAGCGCGATAATGAGCGTCGTCATAGCCGGCGCCTCCCGACGAGTGTCTCGATCATGGCCGCTGTCCCCGCACGATAGCGACGGTCGTGGCCGCGATCATAGCGACCAGGATAGTGACGCCCGTCGTCTCGAAGAGCAGCATGGAGCGGCCCATCAACTCGATGCCCAGGTCGAACACCTCCGCCGTCGCGGCGGGCGCATGGACGGAGATTGGTCCCCACGGACCCACGAAGACCACGCCGGCGGCAGCCAGCGCGCCGACGACGCCCGCTACGATTGAGACACGCTTCTGGTGCGTCATGTCCATGCCCATCAACCCGCCGGGGTCCATCATATACATGACCATGAAGATGGCCATGATCGTCATCTCGGTCGCCATCATCATGATCTGCAGCACGCCCAGGAACTCCGTCTCCATGGCGAGGAACATCAGGCCAAGCGCGGTCATCGTCGCTAGCAACGAGAGCGCCGAGCGCACCATCGACTGTGTGCGGAAGACGGCGACGGCGAACCACAGGGCCAGCAGCCCGAAGAACGCCACGAAGATCGTCTGGCTTGTCAACACGGAACACCTCCCATCAGCGCGCCCCCATCATGACGCCGTAGCGCGCGATCAAGAGGGTAATCCCAACCCAGAAGATGTTGACCAGCGCGAGCGGGATACCGTAGATCCAACTCCACCTAAGGAGGTGCTCATCGCGGACGCGCGGGACGTAGCGTCCGACCGTCAGCATCAGCGTGGTCATGAGCAGGACCTTGACGGCGGTCCAGGCCCACGGCGGCAGCCAGGGGCCGAAGCCAAGCCAACCGCCCAGGTAGAAGACCGTGATCGTCGTCGCCAGTGTCACGACCAGGACGAGCCGCGCCAGGCGCATCACGGCCAGCCTGTCTCCGGTGTACTCGCCCATCACGCCGCCCGCCAGGTCGGGCGCCGTGGGCAGGTCGAACGGCGGCAGGAAGCAGACCGCCAGTGCGGCTAGGCAGAACAGGACGAAGCCGAGCGGCTGCGCCACGACGTTCCACAAGGGCGCCTGGGCAGTGACGATGGCGGTAGGCACGAGCGACTGCGCGCGCATGGCTACGGCGGTGAGCGGCATCACGATCAACATTGAGTAGGCCACGAGTTGGCCCAGGAAACGCCAGCCCGCGACCATGGCGTAGGCGCCGTCGGGCGCCCATCCGGCCATCACGAGGGCGACCAGGACATAGGCCAGCGCCGCGTTGACGAAGAGCGCGCCCGTGGCGAGGTCGGCCATGATCGAGCCCGGCGCCAGCGGCAGGACGGCCGCGGCCAGGACCGCCGCGACGAGTAACAGGGCTGGGGCCGTCTCGAAGAGCAGCCGGTCGGGCTGCCGTGGCACGAGCGACTCGCGTCCCAGGAGGGCGAGTCCTGCCTGTAGCGGCGCGGCCGGCCGCATGCGCCCCATCGCGCTCCACTCTTCGATGACCGCGACACAATACGCCCCGAGCAGCAGCGGGATAACCAACCACGCCCCCGTCATCGGTCCATCTCCCACGGCGAGAGGTCGAGCGAGGCCACGCCCAGGAGGGCATCGGCTAGCTCACGCCCCTCGGCCACCTTTTCTATCAACGCCCGATTGTGCGCGGACGGCGTGTCGAGGGTCACATCGCGCGCCATCCCGCCCTCGACCGTCAGGCGCAGCGTCGCGGCGCCACGCGGTGTCTCTACCGTCGCCACGCCGCTCCCGCCCGCTCCTGTCGGCAAGAACCGCTCCGGCATGACGACCGCTCCCACGGCCAGGACGAGGTCGAGGCTCTGCTCCAGTTCGGTCAGACGCACGTCCAGGCGGCTCCAGGCGTCGCCACCGTCGCGCACGATCGGCGCGAAGCCCAGGCGGCGATAGGCCGGGTCGTCGGCGCGCGCGTCGTTGGCCTGACCCGCGGCGCGCGCGACGGGGCCGCGCGGGAGCGACCCAGCGGTGAAGCGCACGCTGTCAGCAGGGTGGCCCTTGTCGGCGCGCGGTGTCCCTATCCCCACGAGGCGGCGGCGCAGGTACGGCGTGCGTCGGACGCGCCGCACGCAGGCGCCCACCTCGCCGCGGAGCCGCTCGATCGTCGCTACATCGTCGGTCCGTACGAGCGCTAGTTGCAGCGACGCCGCGCAGTCCTCGATCCAGCGGTCACCCAACAGTCCCGCGAACAGGGCCAGCCAGCCAAGGTGGCTCAGTGCGCGCTCGCGCTCCAACGCCCCGACGCGCGCGGCGGATGTCACCGCATCGACGGTGGCGCCCACGATGTCTTCGAGGGCGCGCACGGCGAGGAGGCGGTAGGACACCGGCGTGAGCGGGTCCAGGCGCGCCAGACGGTCGGGCAATGTCGCGGCCGACCCCGGCCAAGTCGCGTCGAGCCCACGCCCAAGCGTCCCCGGCGTGATTGTGGCTTTGGCGACCGCGTCGCCGTCGAGCGTGAAGGAGAGGGCGAGGCCACCGGGCAGGCCAGGGAAGAGGGGGCCAAAGGGCGCCTCGACCCACTCCATGGGCAGCCCGTCGGCGCTGCGCGGCAGATCCTTGGTCATCATGACCATCGACATGCCACCGCCGCCCATATCCATGCCGCCCATGTCCCCGCCGCCCATATCCATGCCACCCATGTCCATGCCACCCATGTCCATGCTGCCCATGTCCATGCTGCCCATGTCCATGCTGCCCATGTCCCCGTGGCCCTTGTCATCATGGCTCATGCCCGCCATATGGCCGTGGTCCATCCCTCCCATGTCACCCATGTTGTCATCGTGACCCATGCCGCCCATGTCCATGCCGCCCATGTCGTCGCCTTCGTCTTCCTTCGTGGGTTGGATCTCTGGCGCGTCGAAGGCGGGCGCGTCGGGCGACCAGGCACCGGACATGACGATTCGACGTAGTTCTTTGATACCCGTGACCAGGGCTTCCTGGTCAAGCGCGACCGCGACATCGGGCGCGGGTAGCGGCGGCGCGCCGTCCGTCCCCAAGGCGGTGATCGCGCGCGGACGCGCCATCTGGGCGTAAACGACGGCCGTCGCCGTGCGGAGACCGGGCGGGATGTCGCCCACAAGCAACAAGACAGCGGCGTGGCGCGGGGTGGCGACGACGCGCAGCCCGGCTGCCGCCAGGTCAATGCCGTGGGCGCGCGCCACCTCCACGCCCGGCGCCACGAACGCCGTCAGGTCGCGCGCCAGGGCTTGCGCTGTCAACCATCGCACCAGGCTGCCAGCCCCCGTACGCGCGCCGCTCATCATCGTTATCGTCGTCATTGCCGTTTCAAGGCTCCCTGGCTCCAGCCGTAGAGAAGCCCCAGAAAGAGGATGAGCAGGAAGACGCCCATGTCGCCGAGCGCCTCGAGCCCGACCTGCTGGAAAACGACCGCCCATGGGTACATGAAGGCCATCTCCATGTCGAAACACAAAAAGAGCAATGCGATGCCATAATAGTGGGCGTGGTAGCGCACCCAGGCCGGCTTCGGCGACAACGTCCCGCCGGTGAAAGGAATATCTTTGCCCGGTTCTTGGCGCGTCTGGCCGAGCGCGCGCGCGATCAGGCGCAGCATGGCGACGAACCCGACGGTCCCGACGACGAGGCCAAGCAGGATAGCGTATTGCTCCAGCGGTGTCATCATCCGTCCTCATTATGAAAGGGCGCGTCGTCCGCCGCGCGGGTCACGGGGCGTTGGGAGCATTAAATGCGGGAGGAACAGAACTTGTGCCGATACAAGATACTCCCACCATGTATACACTAAGGGTAACATATTGATGGGCGAAGGGTAGGGTCGTGAGGTGACAACTCTTCCGGCTCGAGCCGGGAGCTTCTCGGACAACGCTCAGTGCATCCACTCACGTTCCCATCCGACGGCTGTGCCCCAGCCGGTTTCCACCTGACGACGCGATCATCTTACGTGAGCGACGACGCTTTCGGGCTTTGCCAGGTTCCCGCTCACAGCCCCCCAGGGATGATCAGTTCTCGAAGGCCCTAGTGCTGTCATAGTACCACGCCGCAGGAGCAGAAAGGAGGGGTCGGCTTCCGCTCCGGCTTGAAAGCCGGAGCGGAAGCCGACAGATTTTTATGGCACATCGGACGAGTTACGCGCAGGATAAAGACGCGCTGCTACGCCGTCTCCGCAAGATGGAGGGGCAGGTGCGCGGCCTCCAGCAGATGGTCGCGGACGACCGCTATTGCCTCGACGTGGTGCAACAGATCAACGCGTTGACGGCCGCCGCCCGCGAGGTAGCTCTCATCGCGTTGGAGGATCATCTCCGCGGGTGTGTCACCGACGCGATCAAGGACGACGACGGGGACGCGGCGATCAGGGAGATGGTGACGGTGCTGGGCAAAGCCCTGCGTCAGTGACACAGTGGGTGCGCGGACTCGCATCCACCGGGCCGTTCATGCGCGACACGCGACGGCAAAGGATGTTAGTGGGTAGCGCCTGATTAGTGGGTCCAGGGCGATTCGTGACGATTATCAAGGATACGACGCGCCGACGAATCTACAGGAACAGCAGTGTGTACGGTTTGGTCAGCCGGCCTGTCCGCACGTATGCCCCTATCCTCTTTAAGAACGCGCGAGTGGCGTCACGAGAATGGGAGTGAGGAACTTTGGGATCGACACAGGACAACCCTTATGGCATGCTTGAGCGGGATAACAGCGGTTACCCTCTCATATTACGGACAGCCGGGGATGTGGTGGCCCGTGCGCTCGTGACGGCCCTCCGCGCGCACGGTGTCACACTTGAGTGGCGCGCTTTCTTGCCCGACCCGTACGCTGATCCACGTCGCGTAGCGTCGTTATCCTGGGACGGCCCCCTCGGCGCCCTCGTGACGCTCATCGTTCCTCCAACCGCTCCACCTGGCGTTGGCGCCGCTCTTGTCGCCGCTCTCTACCCCGGCCTCCCCCTCAATGTGCCGGTCGATGTGCCTGCAACGCTGCAGCTCACGGCCGTTGGGACGTCGATGAGTATGACGACGCGGACGGCGCCGGAGTTAATGGAGGCGCTGGACAGCGTCGTTGAGCGGCTCGCCGCCATGGCGCGGCCGGCAAGGTTCGCGGACCGTGAGCGGCATGCCACCTATATGCACGGCCGGTGGTTCTCCGAATAGTGGCGCCGACACGGTCTCTCTGGCATCGGTCGTGGCCCGTCGTATGGCGACCGTTTCTCGTTGATGTTGAGTTGTCGCGCGATGTTGGACAGTAATCTCGCGTGTCAGGCCGCGACGCGGACCGCGGCTACCCTCGGCCGTTGTCCTCGCATTCCTCGAACTGATTGCCCTGGCGGAAGCCCGTGATGAGGTTTCCTCTCCCCTCGTGGTGGTTGTATGCGAACTGGCTTCCTGGAGGAAAGGAGTGCCCCAACACCGTCACCGGGCGGCGCGCGACCCACACCGGATTGAAGGGGCACTCCAGCAGGTACGAGTCCCCGCTGATCGCTCCCTGGCGCTGCAGGTCGGCTGTCTCGGTCAGGAAGCGCTGCTCCTCGGGTGAAAGCTGCCAGTTCTTACGCTGCCACATCTCCTCCACTTCGTCTTCGGCCCAATGCGTACGCCCGTCAGCGTGCAGTTGTGCGCGGGCGCTCTCGGCGGTGAGCAGCCAGCGTTCCTGACGGGACACATGGTACACGTCGGCCGGGGGTCGCAACGACTGCCCGTACCCGCCTGGTTCGAGTTGCGGTGGCGGAGCGGACATCTGTTGACGATTTAACAACGATGGGATCGCGACGATCTGCCCGAACCAGACATACGCCGAGAGGCAAGTCCACAGGTTCGTCTCGGCTGCCTCGTGCGTCATGGCGTCAACTGTTTGGCCATTTAAGATCGGCAAGACCGTCCCCGTGGCCATGGCAAGCCGAGAGCGCGCCGCCGCCAGTTCCCCCGTCAGGCGTTGTGCGGCCGCGGCGACCTCCGTTGGCACGTCCGACGCCCTCTTCACGGCGGTGGCGTAGCGCTCCACCTCGACCTCGGCGTAGCCGTCCAGATACCGCGCCGCCTGTAACATGCCTTTGAGATGCCCCACTGGGCAGCGCCCCTGCGACTCGATGCGGGGCTGCAAGGGTACGGGGAGCGGTCGGCCGACCGCGTAGGCCGGGTCGACCAGGGCCGCGCTCGTTAGAGCCAGATAGTCGCCGACTTGGACGAGTAGCGCCATGGCTTGATCGTGCGAAACGCGGGGCATATACCCGCGCGTTTCCGGGTCAATGGCGTCATCGGCCTCTTTGAGGTTCTGCGCGATGGCGATGAACGCCTGCGCCACCCAGAAGGACGCGAGCGCGCCGCCCACGTCCCGGTGGGTTTCCCAAGGGCGGCCGGGGTGCGCGATCTCGCCAGCCCGCCGCGCATCGTCGATCTGTTGCCGGAGGTCTTCAAGTTGCCCGCTTCCGCGTAAGAGGCCCTCGATATCGGCCGCCGAGACCTCCTGTTTCATCATCGCCTTCAGGCGTGTCCCAAACGTCACCGCCGTCTCCTTTCGCGCGTCAGCGTACCGTCTGTCGGACGGCGCCACCGCGCTCCACCCTCATCATCGTGCACTGGCCGCGTTAGCCCTCCGCGACGCGGAGGGCTAACGCGGCCAGTGCGTGCGCCCATCATCATAATTGTCGAGCCGATAGCCTGATGCGCGGCGAAACAGTCCATGATCCGTACGTCTTGCGTGATCCGCGCCATATACCCAGGCTACTCGTGCTCCTCATGATGACCATAGAAGGCGTGGCCCTCGCCATGTTCCTCGTGATCTTCATGATGCTCACCGTGGTGGCCTTCACCATGTTCCTCGTAATGCGCGCCGTGATGACCTTCGCCATGTTCCTCATGATGCTCGCCGTGGTAGCCCTCGTCGTGTTCCTCGGACTCCCCCGAGAGCGCATGACGCAAACGATCAAACATACCCATCGTTATCCTCCTTGGCAAGATGCTGCTGGCGAACCCTTCACCACAAGTTTCGGGCGCGTTAAACGACCTGTGGTCACGCGTGCCGCCAACTTGCCGACGCGGCCCTCCTGAGGTTCGCCAGCAGCATCTTGGCAATTCGGTCT
>JAABUJ010005165.1_pt1 | contig 13204 bp, 11 predicted proteins | sample 5559131 | NCBI WGS metagenome assembly JAABUJ01 (sample SAMN10711875, study PRJNA513366) | rock metagenome | isolation source: Antarctica rocks | place: Antarctica: Victoria Land, Mt New Zealand nord | collected 2016-01-07
CAGCGGATGACAGACACCCGCCCCACCACCTTGACCAACCGAGGAGGACAGATGACCATCACCACGCGACCCAGGTGGTCCCTAGGTCGTGGCAAGCCCCCGGTCCCATCAGGCTGGCAAGCGACACCAGTGGCCTCGGGCTCGTCGGTCAGCTGCGTCCCGGCTCGGCCAGGGGTACAAGGTGGGCTTCTCCGAGTCGAGTCATGGCGGCAAGCGGCTTGGTCGTGGCGCCGACGGCGCGGGCCATGGCGGGTCGCCCCTGACGACGAAGAAGTGCCGGGCCAATCGCTGCCATGACCGCTGTCACGCCCGGCACCGGCCGGCCGAACAGGGTCAGTTCGGTGATCAGCCCGTCTCGGTCGAAGCGCAGTAGCTGGGCTTCTTCGAACTGCTCCCTACCGCAGCGACCGCGGTAGAACAGCGCTCGAGTGACATCGTCGCCGACCTCCGTGTGATAGCGGATGTCGCTGATCACCTCGAACGCCGCGGCCAGCATGTCCTGGACTTGCTGCGGGCCGCAGAAGCGGAACTGAGCTGTCAGCGGCGACACCACCTCGATTTTCGCGGCAAGACAACGCCCGGCTGCTGCCACGTCACCCTGCTCACCTGCCGCACGCCAGGCTGCGGCGGTCCGCGCCGCCTCGCTGGTGCTTTCGCTCTCGGCAGGGTCCATGTCCATGCGTCCGCTCCCTCGTGGGTCACAGCCAACCTCGCATGCGCCTCATTTGGCCGCGGAGTTGTCGGCAGCACCATTCTGGCAGCGCTTCATGGCCGACACCAGGACGGTGAACTTGTCCGTTAGCCGATCGTCCTACGCACACCCGGTAGCCGCCGGGCGGCGAGCCGAATGCCTCCAGAGCCGATCCCTATGCTGAGGGAACTGTGGCGAGCTATCGACGGGCGACACTTATCGAGATCGACGCGGCTGTCGAGGTGTGGATCGCGGCCAACGGCACGCGGCAGGCCCCCGAACATCCGGCTCGACTGAGGTCCTGGGCGAGACTCCCGGGGGCATACCTGGCGGTAGCCCAGGGGCAGGAAGCCGGATTGACCGCGATGGGCTTGGCCCTTCCCGGGCGAGCAGAGGATGGCGTAGGGGACGTGATTCCTGGACTGATTCACCTGACGGGTATCTGCGTACTCCCAGAGGAACAAGGCAAAGGCGTGGGTAGCCGGCTCCTGGATCATCTGCTGCGTGTAGCGCGGGCGACTGGCCACGACCGGGCCAGCTTGTGGGCTAGCGCGGAGAACGACCGAGGCCAGCGTTTCTTCCAATCCCGCGGCTTTCTGCGCACCGGCCGCGTCAGCACAGACGGTCTCGGACCAGAACTCGTCCACTACGAGGCGGACCTCGGTGCGACCCCTCGGATGCTGACTCCGGCATCCAAAGGCCCGATCGCTCGATGAGTGGACCTTGGCGCCTGCTGAGGATTGGCAGGCGGGACAGGTTCGGTGCCCGAAGACGGAGTCAGCTGCGGACGTACACGCGCAATAGCGGGCGATGCCCGTCGTCAGTGGTCCAAGAGGCGGGCCGCCGGCCGACCAGCTGCCAGCCGAAGCGCTCGTACAAGCTGATGGCGGGGAGGGCGTCGTCGATGACGTCGAGGACTAGGCCAAGGTCGTGCGCAGCCGCGAAGGCACCAGCCTCGGTGAGCAGAGCCTGGGCCAGTCCCGCGCCCCGAGCCGGCGGCCGCACGAACAAGCGGGACACGCTCGCCAGCTGCTCCAGCCGACGGCCCATCGCTCGCGCCAGCAACGGATCATCGACCGCCCCGGCGAGAACGACGTGTCCGCTGATGGTTTCGTCACGATCCGACACCCAGGCGGCAAGAAGCTCGGGCGGATTGAGCCAGGTCACCGGGTCCTCGGGCCAGTGCGTCGGATACCCATCCTCAACGTGCACCTCGGCTAGCGCCTTGACGCAGGCCGGAAGATCAGCCGGTCGACGAGCGCGAACGATCACAACAGCAGTCTGGCGGCCAACACGTCCCGTCCCGCAGCGTGATCCCCCTGTGACACAAGATCGTGTCGGGCGGAGCCGACCGCGGTCGATGCGCCGCTGACCGTTCCGCTTGCGGTGCGCCTTGGGTTTGGTGGGTCAGGGAGATCGAGCCGGGTCAGCTTGGGAAGCGGTGTGCCGCCCACTCGTGATCGAGGACCGACATCATCACCTCGTCATACCATCTGCCGTCGTGCCAGACCGCGTCGCGGTGGCGGCCCTCCTCGACGAACCCGGCCTTCTCGTAGGCGCGGATTCCTGCTGGGTTGAACGGCGCCACGGCGAGCTGGATCCGGTGCAGGCCCATCTCCCGGAAGGCGTAGTCGACGATGACGCGCATGGCGTCTGTGCCGTAGCCGCGGCCGATGTGCTCGCGGCCCAGCGCGATGCCAATCGTGGCGCACCTGTCCTTGGGGCGGGCTCCGAACAGCCCGATGTTGCCGACAAGGATCGGCGGGTCATCGACAGTCTCGATAGCGAGGCCGAGATCGTCCTTGTCGTTCGCGCACCACTTCGCGATGCGCTCCTTCGCCGCCGCCTCAGACGGCGGGACCACCCAGTGCGACAACGTCGCCATCCGACCGGGATCCATCTCCCATCTGGCCAGTCTCGGCAAGTCGTCATCCCGCAGGCCACGCAAACGAACCCGCTCACCGACGAGGATCGAGTCACCATAGGCGAACGCGCCCTCACCATCATTCAGTTCCGCCATGCCACCGATCCTGCCGCAACGCGTCGCCAGTCCCACCCAGCGCCCGCCGATGCCCCGGGTCGCCGTCTCGACGTAGTCAGCCGGCGCGAGAAGGGGCATGTGTCACCGCAGGGTCGACGGCAGGTGTGCCTAGCTCTCATTCAGTAGGCGGCGAGCTGGACTCGCGTGAGGACGGCGCGGGTCTCGATGTCGACGTCTGTGAGCGGTCCACCGGCCTTTTCGCTTCGGTCGATCGCGGAGACGACCACGGCCGCCTGCGCGCCTTGTGCCCGGAGAGCCATCGCCATCGCCAGTTGGGACACTCGTGATCGTGACCTGTGAAGACCTGCTGCCAGGTTGGCGGGCGTGCCGCCCGTCAGGAGTCAGCCGAGGGCGGTCGGACGGGCCGCGCTTGGCCAATGGCCCGACGGAGGGCAGGCGGCGGACCGCCTGAGCTCCCAGGTGCCCGGTTCCCGATGCTTGGTCGCGGCCGCGCTACCCCGGCGCCTCGCTAAGTTCAGTTCAGATAGGGCATCCTCGCCAAGAACGCACCCGTGGCGACGAGCACCGCTTCGGCGTCCGCCCTCGACCACACCACCGTCGCCGTGGGTCCGTCGTCGTGGGCGGCGCCGCTGGCCAGGTTGCGGAGCGCGTATCGGAGGACCGCCCACCTCTCGGCTTGGTCGCGCTGATCGGCCTGCTTCGCGTGCAACGCCTTCGCTGGGGGCAGCGGGTTCAGCATGTCGAGGCTGTCCATCGCGAGCCGGCTTGTCCGGACTGACGCCTCGTAATTCCCGTCCCGGAGCTCCTGCCGGGCCTGGCGCAGACGGGCAACCGTCTGAGCACGCGACGCCGCCGCCGGAGCGGTCGGCCCGGACGGCGGCGGCCCCACCGCCCCCGGGTCGGTCAGCGGCGCGGGCACGCGCAGCATCAGCGCCAACTCCGCCCCCAGCCCGTCGAGCTGCCGGAGCCAGTGCTCAGGCTCCATCCTGAGGGGCGCCTCACTGTGGACCTGCCCATGGGTCCCGGCGCCGGGACCGATGAGCGCGGCGGACAGCTTCAAGTTCAGCTGGAGCGCAGCGTCCAGGCGGGCGGCGTCCAGTGCTAGGACCTGTTCGCTCGTCAGCGGGAACGACAGCGTCTCCCTTGTCGGGAAGCTGTGCAGAGTGACGATCTGCGGCGCCAGGTCGGCGATCCGTGTCATGCCCCTGTTCATGCACCACAACGTGCCAGCCAGGTGCAGCGGAGTGGTGCTGTCCGCGGCAGGGGGGTCCACCCAGCAGGGCGTCAAGCACGCCTCGTACGTCAGCCAGTGCGCCCCGACTCCCGGCGTCAACGTCGCCGCGCCGAACACCGCCTGGACCTGTACGCGGGCCAACGTAAGGGTCAAGCTCTCCGGCGTCATCCGCGAAGGATCTCGCATCGCCAGGCCCGCAACCAGCAAGACCAGTACCACCCTAGGCACGAGCTCCTCGCGCGGTCCGTGCGCACGGCCGTGTGTGTCACTGACGCACCGCCCTCGCCACGTCTCTCTGGCCCCCACACCGCTGCGGCCGCCAGGCCGTCGCAATAGAGGAACTGGCTATCGGGCACTCGGGCAACTGATGACAGCAGCCGTAATCTTGTCCGCAAGGGATCCCCTACCGGACAAAATCGCCCCCAACGTGCGGTAGCTGATCCGGCCAGATAGCGCTGGCACGAACTGGACTGGACGCCCCGGCTCACCACCGGGGACATGGCAATGCGGCTCCTCAACCGCAAGACCGACTACCCGACGCTCGCGGCCGTCCTCGCCGATGCCGGCTCCTTGGAGTAGTTCAGCGTCACGGACAGGCCCGAAGTGGCATGCACCGCGGACGCAGCAGTGGCGCGCCGCCGAGCTCGTCGCGAGAGCACCCCCAGGCGTAGCCCCGGGCCCAACCTGCCTTGTTCACTTCGTCCCGGACAAGGGCTTACCCGTTGGAGCGGTTGCCCCGCAGCGCCGGTGTACCCCGGCGACCATCGGGACTGACAGAAGCGGCTGCTTGGGCAACGCTCGAGCGCATGCCCGCCCCCTCTGCATCCCGGGAGTACGAACTCCTCGTCGCTGACATCATTCGGCAGCTCGCAGCCGTCGCCGGCGTGGACACCGAAAGCGTCCTGCACGACCGGGTCGTGCAGGGCAAGGCCACCGCGAACCAGCTGGACGTGGTCTGGGACTTCCGCGACGCCGCAGGCAGCCCGCGCAGGGTGGTGTTCGAGGCGAAGCAGTACAAGCGCCCCGTCGAGCAGGGCCGCCTCCACGCACTGAGCAATGTGGTGCGCGACATCCAGGACGAGCAGCGACCCGTCACCGGCGTCATGGTCACAACCACGGGCTACCAGCGAGGCGCCAAGGCCGTCGCGGAGACGTATGAGCTGCTCGTGCTCGAGCTCCGCGAACCGGAAGAGCACGACTGGCATGGCCGCAGCCGCAGCATCGAGATCACCATGCACGCGCAGATGCCGGTCATCACCGATCTGCGCATCGAGGCGAGCAAGAGCGCGGAGGACGCAGGAACCTCCAAGCTCGTGGCCGTCGAGCACCTGATGCTGCTCGAGCAGGACAAGGCGCCGCGACGGCTCGTCGACGTGCTGACCGCCGACGAGCTAGGGCCGCTCGGCCAGCCACGGCCGCCGCACCCGGTCCGCCGTGAGTTCTCGCCGCCCGCGCCGTTGCACGACGCCGGGCGATGGGTCGCCGACGTCGTCATCGTCGAGGCCACCGTCGGGGACGAGTTCGCGCCACCCCTGACGATCACCATCGACGGCGTCAAGGACGTGGCGTACGTGATCCGGAACGCGCTCAGCGGAGCCCGGGTGTGGCTGGCACACGACGGTCGGGCCTGGACCACCGACACGTGACCGTCTGGACCAACAACATCCAATCGCTCGCGGACAGAGCAACGGCTTTCCGTCTGCGCTGGGCACTGACCCCGAAAGACGCCGGACCCGACACCGAATTACGTCGTCTCCTTGTCAGGGCGACTGGCGGGCTGGTGCTTTGGTGTCTTGTCCTGGTGCTCCTCCCAGGAGTCGGCTGGGGGTTGCTGTAGTGGGAGGGGCTCGGGGAGTAGGTGGCGGTCGCCGCAGGCGGTGAACGGGCCTCGGTCGGGGTCCCGGAGGCGGTCCATCTGCGGGTCGGCGACGTCGCGCAGCCACCGGGCGATGCCGATGCTGGGGTCGAGTCGGAGGGTTTCCCAGGCCCGCCAGATGGCCCCGAGGCGCACCCGGGCTTCTTCGTGCTTCCACCAGCTGGTGCACCAGCCACCGCCGCTGGTTCCGTGCTTGGCGTACAGCGGGGCGATGACCGCTTCGACGAACTCCGGCAGCGACCCGTACAGGAACGGCACCGCCTGATCCTCGGCCGGCCCGGCTGGTGGGTTGCCGGTGGCGCGCAGGTCCGCGACGGTGTGCTCGAGGTCGTCGAGTTGCTGCGCCTGCCGGGTCAGCAGCGCCTGGACCTCGGCGGGTGTCACCGCACCACCGGCAGCGGCCGGGTGGTGCGGGTGGTGATCTGGTGCACGGCTGCTGCGTCGGCGGCGGTAACCTCGGCGGCGCGGGGCCCGTCATGCCAGGGCAGCAGGCGCAGCATCGCCGGTTTGGCGCCGGTGGTCAGCAGCAGGGCGGTGCCTTTGGGCAGGGCACGTATCTGGGCGGCGCTCAGGATCGGTTCTTTGCGGCTGCTGTGGGTGCGGGTGGCCCGGCCCGGGCCGGTGGAGAAGGAGTCGGTGGGGACGTCGTGGTCCCCGACCAGGCGGGACACGTCTTGGACGAAGTTGGCTTCGTCCAGGCCGGCGCCGAGCAGCTTGACGGTCGCGGCGGACCACAGCGACCGCATCCCGCTCTTTCCCCAGACGGCTTCGCCTTGGGCGTAGCTCTGCAGGATCGTCAGCGGCACGACGCCGCGGGAGCCCAGGTGGCTGTAGAGCTGCGGGAGGTCAGCGATCCGGCAGACGTTCGCGGCCTCGTCCAGCACCGCGAGCAGCGGCGGGTCCAGCCGGCCGCCGCGGTCCTCGGCCGCCTGGACCGCGCAGCGCAGCACCCGGTCGGTGAGGGCGGCGACCAGCGGCGCGGCACTGCCACCGCCGTCCTTGCTCAGCAGGTACAGGCTTTGCCGGGAGGTTACGAACGCCGCCGGGTCGAACACGTCCAGCCAGGGCTGCGGGGTGGTCCAGGCGGTGATCTGCGGGTCCCGCAGGCAGCGGCAGGCGGTGCGGGCGGTGAACAGCACCGACCCGCGTGTTTCGGCGGGTGCTTTCATGCTGGCCCGCAACGACCGGGCCAACGCGCCGTAGCCGCCCTGCTCGAGCAGGGTGACCGCGGTCGGGTCCTGCTCGGCCTGCAGCCAGCTGTAGGCGCCGGCCAGGTCGGTGCCGGCCAGGTGCGCGGCCAGGAACAGCGCGGCGAGCAGTTCGGCGGCGGCCGGCCCCCAGATGTCACGGGCCTTGTCGTCATCGACGGTGAGCACGAAGTGCGAGGCGAGCCGCTCGGCGTCCTCCACCCCGGCCAGCTCGGCGATCGGGTCCCACGCCCACGTCTGTGGCTCCCGAGCGATGTGCTGCGGATCGAACGTCCACACCTGCTCGCCGGTGTCCTCACCGCGGAGTCCGGCGGTCGCCGCCCAGGCATCGGCCTTGTTGCTGGTCAGCACGACCGGACCTGGCGCGGCCAGGGTGGCCGGCACCGCCAAGCTGGTGGTCTTACCCGACCGGGGGGCCATGACAGCGAGCAGCACGTCCTCCCAGGACGCCCGGAGCACGGCCCCGCGGGGCAGCAATTGTCCGAGGGCGACGCCGGTGTCGTCCGGGCCGGGGTGCCGGGCCTGAGCCAGGGACGGCCGCAGTGCCCGTGCCCGGGCCGAGGCCGGCCCGGGGAGCAGCCCGGCAACGTCGGCTGGGCGGGCCAGTGACCGGACCGCGCCGGTCGGCCGGCGGCGGAGCAGCCGGACCGCCAGCCACACGGGCAGCGCGAGCAGCAGCACCGCCACCACGGCGGACAGGGCCAGGATCAGGGTGGGGCTCACGGCCGGCCACAGCGTTGCTGGTCCGCCGGCCTTCACGACGTCAACCACAAGCAGCAGGGAGAGGGGAGGGCCTTGCCAGCCGCGGCCGGAGATTTGCGAGGCGAGGCCACCGCCAGCCCGCAGCGACACCGACCCGACACCGACCAGCAGGGCGGCGGCCGGGATGGTCCAAGCCAGCCACACCTCCCCGACGCCGGCACCGCGACCGGGGCCGGCGTTGCTGCGCGGCCCGGTCCGGGGGGTGGTCATGTGGTCCACCGGCTGTTGGTGTCGTGCACCCCGGAGCTGTCCTCGGCCTCGGTCAGCCGGGTCCGGAACGGCACCCCCGGGCGCTGGCCGACCTTGAGCAGGAACCGGCCGCGGCCAGGAGGTTCGGCCAGCGCGGACCAGTTCGGTGGGGTCGACCAGGACGTCAACAGGTCCGCCTCCGCTGAGGTCAGCGGCACAACTCCTTCCAAGGACGTGAGTTCTTGGCGGGGGAGGCCGCCGACGATGACGGCGCCGCACCGCTCGAACAGCCCGCGGGCCTTCGCCCGGTCGTCGGAGGTCCGCAGCGCGGACAGGTCCGCCAGCGAGTGGGTGATCAGACATTGCCCGACGCCCTGGGAGCGGTTGAGCCGGCTGAGCTCATCGACCCGGTCGACCAGGCCCTCACCGGCCCGCAGCACTTTCCACAGCTCGTCGAGCACGACCAGGAACCGGCGTTGCGGGCCGGCGCCGACGTCGGCCAGGGCGTTCGCGGCCTCGACCGCCCCGAACCCGGCGGACCAGCACGCCAGCAGCGCCGCGGCCTGCAGCTGATGGTCACCTGGGCTGATTGAGGACAGGTCCAGGCACACCGCCGGGGCGTCCAGCCGGAGCCGTTCGGTCGTGGGTTGGGCGAACACCGCGCCGAGCGCCCCTTGGGTGAGGCTGCCGAGGGTGACCATCAGCGGGTCGACGACCCGGCGGTAGCTGGCCAGGTCACCGCGGTCCAGGGTGACGGCCCGGACCTGCTCTGGGGCTTGCTCGAGCAGGCCGATCAGGTCCGGCAGGAGCGGGGCGTCGTGCCCGGCGTACCAGGAGCTCAGCAGAGCCAGGGCGGCGGACAGGATCGTCAGTTCGTGGTCATCGACCGGGCAGCGGCGCACCACGGTCAGTAGCGCGGCGAGCAGGTTGAGCCGGCGGCCGTGCGCCTCTTCCCGCAGCCGCACTGCCTCGTCCCGTAGCTGGGTGACGCGGGTGTCCGCGGCGTCGAGCCAGTCGCGGTACTGCGGGTCGGCGGCCAGCTCGCTGCGTTCGTCCTGCGCGGTCTGGGCCATCGCGTCGATGAGCGCGGCCGCGTCGTGCAGGCCGCCGTCGTCCAGCACGTTCAGCGCCCCGAACCCGCGGCCGAGCCGGATGACCTGACCGCCCAGTGCCTGGACGAGGGCGACGTAGTCCGGGCGGGTGTCACCCAGCACCAACGGGACGGCGCCGCTGGCCGCGGCGCCGATGCACAACCGGCGCACCAGGGTGCTCTTGCCAAGACCTGGTAGGCCTAGCACCCCCAGGCTGGGGTTGGAGATCAGCCGGGCCCGGGTGAACCAGGAGAACGGGTCGAAACACACCGCCTGCCCGGTGCTCAGGTGTTGACCCAGCGGGGTGCCGATCGGTGGGCTCCCGGAGCCGATCGCGAACGGGTAGAGCCCGCAGGCCTGCACGGTGGTGGCCCGCCACTCCGGTGGCGCCTCCAGGTAGCAGGCCCGACCCAGGTTGCGCCCGGTGTAGCCCTTGCGGGTCAGGACGGTCACGCGGCACCGCCCAGGGTGTTGGTGACGTGCGCCGGTAGGACGATCCCGACGCCGAGGGCGGCGGCGAACGCGGCGGCCTGGGTGCCGTAGCAGCGCCGGAGCCGCAGCCGGGAGGCCCGGCCGAGCTGGTCGACCTGCTGGGTGACGTCGGCCAGGGCGGCCGGGTCGGCGGTGACGGTGACCAGCAGCGCGAACCGGGTCAGCCCGGCCCGCGGGCCTCTTCGGTCGCGGTCTGCCGGGCGGCGGCCAGCGCGGCGGTCTCAGTCGCCCGGGCCTCCCCGGCCCGGGCGCTTTCCCGGCCGACCGCGGTCCGGACGTCGCTGTCCACGATGCTGGCGGCGTCCCCGGCCCGGTGCGGCCGGTAGGTCAACGTCACCCGCTTACGCACCGCGCCCTGCGCGGGACCGAGCAGTGAGGACAGGACGCGGGAAGTCACCGCCCCCCGGGGGGCCGCGACCATCGCCCAGGTGACGGACGCGGCGCTGTCATGCCGGTAGGACCCGAACTCCTCGACCGCCCCGACTGGACCGGCCTCATCCCAGCTGATCGGCGCCGGGTCGCCGTGCGCGCGTTGGGCGTCCAGGTCGTCGTCGGCGGCCGGGTCGTAGGCGACCCGCACGACCGCGGCGATGTCGCCGGCTGCCATCAGGCGGACCGCGCCGGCGCCGGTGCCGACCAAGGCGGCCAGCAGGCCCGGCAGCCGGGAGGTGATGAGCTGGCCCATCTCGGTGTCGCCGCGATTGCGGGACCGGCCGGCTTTGCTTCGGCGGCCTAGCAGTTCCCGCTCGGCCAGGTCGTCGCGTTTGGCGGTGAACGTCAGGGCGATCCGGGCGGTGACGTCCGGGGCGGCGACCGGGTAGGTCGCGGCGCAGTCCCGCAGCACCCGGGCGGCGAACGGTGGGCACCCGTCGGCGAGCTGGTGCTCGACCTCAGCGGCCAGGCGGTGCCCCGGGTCCGGGGCGGTCTCCACCGTGACGACCGCAGCGACCAGGCCGGGTTCGTGCCCGAGGTCACCGAGCCAGGACGCCCAACCAGCTACCCACGCGTCCACGGTGGCCTCATCGACCAGGGCGTCGCCCTCCGGGGAGATCTCGAGCAGCACCGTGTAGTGCCGGGCGGCTGGGACGTGCACCAGCCCGACCGGCTGCCCGGCCGGGGTCTGGACTTCCAACAGCCGGGACGAGGCCAGCAGCCCGGGCAGGCGGTGTTGCCCGAACGCGACCGGCTCCCCCTCCCCTTTGCGGGGTGGGACCTTGGCGGAGAGATAGACGTGCTGCCCGCGGGCCTTGCCCAGCGCCCAGCACACCTGCCCGGCAGCGACTTGCCAGCCGTTGCGCCCGGTCGGCGACCGGTACACCGCCGGCAGCAGCGCCAGCACCAACACCAGGAACACTCCCAGACCGGGCAGGAACCCGCGGGTCTGCGCGGTCAGCAACACCAGGAGCATCCCGACGAGCAGCACCACCGAGCCGGTGATGCCCAGGCGGGGGACCAGGCCGGGTGAGGGCGGTTTCTGCCAGTTCCCGAACGTCCGGGGCTCGGCGGTGCTGCGCTCGACGGTGCTGGTCATGCGGCGGTCCCGTCCTTCCCGGTGCCTGAGGTGTGGTCGGTGACCGCGCCCTGCGCGGCGGTCTTGGCGCCCTTGGCGACCTGCAGTGCCGCGCCGACAGTGACCCCAGCTGGCCCGGCGGCAGCAGACGCACCGGAGGCGCCGGCAGCGCCTGAGGCCCCCGCCGCCCCGGCGCCCGCGCCCTTCGCCGCCGCCCCGGTGCTCCCGGCGGTGCCGCGGCTGCCGCGGCCAGCCAGCATCCGGGCCCCGGTCGGCAGCGCCGCGCCGGCGGCGAGCATCGCTGCTCCGCCGCCGCCCTGGGATGTCGCGGCGGCGACGGCCGGGACGACCAGGCGTTGCAGCGCGGGTAGGGCGACCAGGGCCAGGCCGGCGACGGCCAGCCCGGCCAGGATCTGCTGCGGGCCGGTGCCGTCCCCGAGCAGCACGAACGCGGTGGCGTAGATCAGGGCCGCGACCGGCTTGTAGAGCAGCGCTGCCAGCAGCCAGGCGGTGAGTTTTTGGAAGCTCTGCTGCCCGGCCCGGGTACCGGAGGAGGCAGCGACGGTCGGCAGCACCCCGGTGAGCAGGACCAGCATGCCGACCCGGACGACCATCAGGACCAGCTGGGCCAGGGCGGCCAGGGTGCCCAGCACCGCGACGATGAGCTCCAGGCCGATCCCGAGGCCGTTCATGCTGCCGGCCAGCCGGACCAGGCGGTCACCCAGGTTCTGCCCGGCGCTCTGGTCCAGCAGCCAGGAGGAAAACTGGTCCCCGGCTTGGCCGAGCAGCATCACCAGCGGCACGGCCAGGAAGGTGGCGGCGAGCAGGTTCACGATCGTGCGGCTGGCGGTGACCGCGCCGCCGGACTTGCGTTCCAGCATCATCCGGCCGCCGGCGAACAGCAACGAGAGCACCGCCAGGGCGCCGGTGACCCAGGCCAGGTAGGTGTGCATCCGGGCGGTCGGGCCGGTCAGGTCCGGTAACCCGACGCTGGTCCATGACGCCAGGCTGAGCTTCGCGGCCTCGGCGAACCCCGCGGCCAGCTCCTTGGCGATGCTGTCCAGCACGCTGCCACCGACCGCACCGGCAACCGAGCCGGCGGCGTGGCACAAGGTGGCGGCGCCTGGGAAGTCGCACGGGCTAGGCACCGGGTGCCCCCCAGAGCACGAACCCGGTGGGGGTGGGCACCTGGACGGCGGTCGGGCTGACCCCGCCGTCGTTCTGCAGTTGCAGCCGCCAGTCCCCATCGCGCCACAGCACCGTGCTGGTCACGACCTGGAAGCCGTCGAATCCTGGCACCCGGGACACCAGCTGTACGACGCCCTGTGCGGGTGTCCAGGACACGAACCGAAACGCGACCGGCTGGCCATAGCCGCCCGGCGGTGCTGCGTCCGTCGTGGTCGAGCGGAACGCAACGAAGCGGTCCCGGCCTGGGCCGGGCACGACTTGGGCCAGGGTTACGGTCCGCCACCCGCCGTGCGGGGAAGCCAGGTACCGGGTGCCGATCTGCTGGGCGGCGAGCAGTGCTCCCAGCGGGGAGCGGGCGTAGCCAGCCGCGACCGCCCCGGCGACGTGGGCCGGTCCGGCGTCGGTGCTGGTTGGTTCCTGCACGCCGGCCCAGGTCGACCAGGTCAGCCCGGTGGGGGTGGTGGTCGGCACGGTCAGGTCCAGCGGGTGCGGTTTTGCTGCAGCGGCGGGTGGTGCGGCCGGCGCCGGTGGCGCGGCGGGGGCTGCGGCGGGCGGGGCGGCCGCCGGCGGGCGGGGTTGCTGCTGGTGGCCGGTGGTGATGTCCACCGCGACCAGGCCGGCGGCCAGGGCGAGCAGGACAGCGCCGACCACCAGGGTCTTGCGACTGGGGCGGCGCGGGTCGGGGTTGGGGGTCGGCTCGGTGAGGTCCACGGAGACGAGTGTCGGGGCAGCCACAGCGGTTAGCCGCTGAGGCCGAGTGCGGCGACGATCGGGCCGGCCGAGGCGGCCAGCACGATCCCGGTCACTACCGCCCCCAGGGCGGAGCCGTGCTCGGAGATCCCACCGCGGCGGTGCTGGATCATCAGGGTGCCGGCGACGATCAGCAGCCCGAGGGCTGCGCACGCCGTGACCCCCCACGCCACCCAGCCCACGACGGTCTGGAAGTGCTGCGCCCCGGGAG
>JAABUJ010005167.1_pt1 | contig 13199 bp, 12 predicted proteins | sample 5559131 | NCBI WGS metagenome assembly JAABUJ01 (sample SAMN10711875, study PRJNA513366) | rock metagenome | isolation source: Antarctica rocks | place: Antarctica: Victoria Land, Mt New Zealand nord | collected 2016-01-07
GGTCCGGAAGGGGGGCTTGGAGCTTGGTAAGGGGTTTAAGGTGAGGGGCCTGGTGATGGAAAATGGTCGCATAAAAATGGTTGAGGAGTATTTTTATAAGAAATATAACAAACCAGAATCCGAAATAAGATCAGCAGTCCCGTGTCTTTAGTACTTGGTTTGCCATTTCTTGTATCAACAGGAGTTTCGCGTGAAGAAAGACAATGAGTAAGTCTTGGGGGGTTGCTAGATTATTGCATGAGCCTTCATCACATTAGAGGTCTATGGTGTTTAGGGATCAAAGAGATATACTATTAGTAGACATTAGATATCCTACCCCGTCCAGCCTTCCAGATACGTAAATGAAGTGATAAGATCTTAAACCATACCCCTGGCTTTGATAACCCCCTATAGATGACGAAGTGATGCATTACAATTAACATGCCCAACTTCGCAGAGTCAATACATTCCCGGTCTTTCCCCCTCAAAGTCATGACCCTCTGACAGACCTCCTAGATGTTCGATAGCTCGCCACGCATAAACTGCTAGTCACCCCTACAAGATACTTCCTCTTTAGACCCCTAACTATGTCAAAGGTTTTACAATTAACTTAGGACCCAGTCTAGTAGCTTGTGCGCTCGGTATTTTGTGTGGTATTGTAGACCAAGACTGTTTCAAGAGCCGGACGGAGGTGATGCACTGTTTTTTTTTGGCATTCATCAGAGCATGAGGCAGTGGTATGCTGATGGGCTGCAGGGTTAGCATACTTATGACGGGATGGGCGGAGCATTGAAGCATCTGGGTTTAGCGAGTGGGATATCCAAGGGAAGGGCTAAAGGGACGTTGAAGCTATGATGTTGATTTGGTAATTACCTGGAATTTGTAATATGGGATAGCACGATCTGACAATAGTAGTTGGTTGAAAGAACGGGTGCCATATGAGCCTCTAAGTTCCAATAAAGAGTCTCTCCAAATGTTGGAAGAAAACCTGCCATATCGGTATTCAGTCGATATGAACGCACATCCAGGCTGGTAACGATCGAGCTGACAAACCCTCACAGTGATCGGGTGACGAGATCCGTACCTGATTGCATATGACCCAAGCTTCGATGGTGGCTCTGTGAGTCTCAAGTCGGCGTAGGTACTGGATCTGTGGCTGAGAACGGATCACCTGAGCTTGTCGTGGGCGCCAGAACCGGTCCCCCTTCGTCAAACCCCAAGGACCAGTACCCGCATTGCCACGCCACAGAACCGCCAGCGTTTTCTACGCTATTATGATCACCAGGGCAACCTCCAACGATGCTATGAAAGATGGTATTGCAATCCCGCCCGTCATTCTGATTAGGGGAAAGACTCGCCAGACAACCGCTCTGAGACGCGTCCCACGAAAGGGTGAATCGTATTGAGAATATTTCCCCTGGGCCTTGCCCGCCAGGATATGACTGCGAGATCGGTTGTGAGCCTGCTTGCACGGTAGCTGTTTGTTGGGTACAGAAATAACCGAGGGCTGTGACACGCGTTGAGATCGAATCCTCCACTCGCGTTTGGATTACAACTTGGTGAGGGGAAAGGGGGTGGCGATGATCCAGTTGAGGCCGTAGGTGTGGGCTGGGGTGTCGTGGAGCCGCCGGCTGTATCTTGGATCTCCCATATATTGGGGTCTACATAATAGCTCTGGTCACTCGGAACGGCTGAGGCGCCTTGAGGGATGACCGACGAGGCGTCGACGTATTCGACGTCGAAAATAAGATTGGCGTTTGTCATTGTAGGGGCTGACGAGGCTGCATTTGGTAGGTACTTGGCTGGAGTTGGAGGCCCAGTGAGATTGTATCCGTTCTGAGCCCAAATTGCTGGAATTCAAAGTTCGAGAATTAGCCGAGCTTCAGGGAGTCTCTGATATTTATTTTGGTGGACGAGTGTGTAGAACCAGAGTAAGCGAGGGGAGTACTATGCGCAGAGTGAATATGACTTACCTAATGCAGCCATGGTCCATGAATCAGCTGTTACTCGTCAGCGAAATGTATCCTGGTGGGTTTCAATCACCCCACCGTTGTAGACAGCAGCGTCAGTATTTTTGTTCTTTGCCAAATCGTATACCTCGTCTGGTCCGTAGGCTGTATCAATCGCTATGAGGTAAACAAGTTAGTCAATCGGACTGTATAGTGGAGCTCTGAGGCACGTATACATACCCTGCGGCGAAGTTATGAGCTGACTCATGTGCCTACAGATCGGAACAAAGTCATAATCAGTGTCTAGCCTCTAGCGAGAGTGCTATTGGACGCACATTGTTTCATGGAAAAAAACGTAGGGCCGCATCATTCTCGGGCCATGATAAGAGTCTATTGCGTCTGGTTCCGGATTATAATCTTTCAGCTCGTTCATTTTATCTTCCAGATCGATCGTTCTGTCCGAATCGAAGAAAGGCGGACAGAAAGTGATATACCAGTAATTGGAAAAAGCGGCTTCGTACTCATAAGCGAGGATGGCTCCGGGCGAATTACTTTTACCGCAGAATCCCCACCAAAAGCTGTCTTCGTTGCAATAAACCCAAAGCTGCGCGTTGCGGTCAGACTTGCCTTCGTACAAGCCTTGATGTTTGGTAACAGTATTTAAGCAAACAATAGTTTGGTCAGCCCAAGATCCTCGAGGTATTTGACCTTGACTTCGAATTAAGGCGAAGGAGAGCATGAAAGTCGGCCTTCTAACAAGACGTAGCGCACTCGTAAGGAATTAAGCACGATTGTTCAATGCATGGATACTCACTGTTGATCTGCAGAGGAAAGTCGTAAGGAGGGTCCTGCAAGTAGCTCTTAAAGGTAGTACGAGTGCCCATGTACATATCCATTGCAGGTTGGTAGTTCGTATCCGGACTGTATTGTCGCAAGGCATCCGAGAGTACTTTAGAGTCTTGGAACGCTTTCTTGACCGTGGCTTTGTCGGCATCGGAGCACGTCTTCTTGATCTGCCAGGAGAACTTGTAATCTAGATTGACTTTCTCAATAGAAGCTGTCGGGGTATAACTTTGTATTGATACGGGCGTTGGCAATTCGGACCCGGCAGGGGTAGTGGCACTAGCAGCTTGACGTTTACCTACTCGTATACGCAGTGGATCTGCCATAGAAGTTGAAGCATAGGTTAAGAGTCCGGTAATAAGGTATGAATACTTCATAATGCTTTGGATGAAAGCGTCCTTCAACGCTTGTTGTGTCATACTTTGAAACCGAAGACATTATATATACTGCATGTACGCTGAGATGAAAACGTAGCATTAGCAAAGCAGCGAATAGGTTCACGCATTGGATTGGAGACATATGCTCCATAGCGGCGGAGTACGTTTTACCTGTGTGTGGCCGTGCAACGCTGCCTGACGGATTTCTGTTATGACGTGACACAGCAATGAAGTATAAGCGTAAGAGGAACAAGGAGATACGGATTGCAACAGCGCATGATAAGAGAGCAACAGACTTGTCGGAAGATGAAACTATGAAGCGCCCGTTGACTGCCTTGAGTTGGCTGGCATGGCGGTTGGATAGGTTTCAGACGCTCAGCCGAGCAAGCGTTGACATTCGAAGCTCTCAGGGCGACTGATACTTTCGCACATTACCGCTAATAGGCCAGCCGCAGAGTCCGCAGCCATCTCCTATGGCCTAGCCAGGGAAACCATTCCTCTGGGTCACGGCCACGACATACTTGACCTATAAAATCCTCAGAATCTGCTTTGCCAGTGCAGTATACTCACAGGAAATGAAATATGAGGGTTCGAAGCTTGTTTCGTATTTCGACCGGCGACTGTGCTGCATCCTACGAAGCGTTATAGCGCCGCCCCTTACAATGCACCTAGTAGAGTTGCATCTCTTCTCGCAAGTAATATTCGACTTATGGCCGCGGTACTCAACTTTAGTCGAATTTTGAGGCTATCAGCATATTTTTGTTCGATCATTCGATCATTCGATCATTCACTCAAGCATAAAGTACCTCGCCGTCCTGTGTCTTACTGATATCCGGGGGGCGTAATTAAAGGCGTACAATCGAAGTGCAGCCGCTAGACAGCTGGAAGACGGAGGTGCCACGGGCATCATCTTGTTGTTGTTGTTGGTTTCAAGGTATGAGCCTTGTATTCCGTTGGAAAAGCAGCAAGACTTATGGGCGCATGTTTTTGAGCTATGATTGGCTCGGCAAATGATCCTTGGCTAGGGGCCGGCGAAGCGCCGGCTTAGCCCTCCGATTTGCCTGTGAGCCTATGAGGCTGTACCTGTGAAACGCATCGAGGGGCGGCGTGTACAATGCCGCAAGTGAATTGCCAGCATGACTTCGGCAACAGTAGTCCAAGGCAGCAGGCTGTCATCTTTGCTAGATGAAGGTGGTGTAAATCTTATCAGCAACAACTTGTGAGGTTTTGAGTATTTTATGATCATCTCTTGAATGTTTAGTAGCCTTCAGAATCTGAAAAGGCAACACAGAGTGCAAGACAATGTATTTTCAGTCGACACTTCTTCTATTAGCTCTCTTTTTCAAAGCCTTGCACGGCGCTGCCGCACAGCGATGGGAACCGTGGCCGACGTGCTGGGGTTGCGTGTCTAGGTCGAACATACTCTCTCCAGCGATTGGTATCGACATAGAACCCTCCTACCTGTAAGCATACATGGGCAAGCGAAACAACTGTCCGTCTCGCTGACGAGCATAGAGCGGCTGCCATACGGTTTCACAACGGCTCTGTGAGTCGCTTGGTCAAGATTGACCCTTCAGTCGAATATAAAGATTTGATGAGAAGATTGGTTGCCGGACATACGGACAGCTCAAGGTATGGCATATACGCTCCATCCCCGTCCTTATGCGGTGTATATTGGCGATTGACCTAACCTGTAATGAAGTAGTCGATCTGCGGAGCAGGTGCCTCCAGGCGAGCAGTATCCGCTCCTGGGTCTTACTTGGCACGATCCCGCAGCAGACGTACAAGTTGTGGCATCGCAACTACTTGTTCTCAAAATCGCCGTAACGCCCTTGCTCGAGCATCCCCTGACGGCGGCTCTCGCTGCATATCCCACCCTCCCGGACGATCAATTGAAACTTGTTCCTGACGCCATGCGCCATGCCGGTATCGAGCCTCTGGATCGAAGCCGCGTTGCGCCCATAGGAGCAGCGGCAGCAGCTACCGGCCTGGGCCTTTGCGCTCACTACTCAGAGCCTGATCTGTGCGAGTTTGAGGAAACGCAGATGAACATGACGCGCGTCCTGGGAATCGAATACACTCCTACGGCTTTGGCTGTGACGTACTCGTCTTTCCAAGCATCCCGTAAGGGCTACGATTGGAGAACGGACCGAGTTTGGAGTTTGGGTTCTGATGCTATCCCGGACGATGGCGAGGTTGCAATTGAGGATTACTGGCAGCGCGTTTGGGTCGAGCTCCGGGATATGACTCGCGCCTTGAAAGGACGAGGCCGCATCACGCATGTCTTGCTAATGGGTGACTCTGTGCTTGGTGAAAGGTTCTTAAAGATTATGAAAGATGCGTTACATGATGTGCTCGACACGGACGTTATGCTTCAAACCTCGTTGGGTATTTCGTCTCGATCGACGGAGGATTTGGTTGACCCTGTATTCACAACGGCGATCGGTACCGCAGAATTTGCCAAGAGGGGCATGGAAAGCCCAAACGGATGTGTAGAGTCTCGAATCTGTAAGTGGTGGCGGAAGCGGATCGGTTAGGGTAGTAAGAAGCGACAGCGTGGCGAATTCAATATAAGACGACGTCCACCCTAGATATAACGACGCCATGAAAACTATATACCGACATCGTACAGCGCTTCGAATACGCTGCAGAGAGTATGGCGATATCGACGACAAATTGTTGGTCGCCCCAAGTCAGGCTCACCTTTCGGATCACGTTCTGCCATATGAGCGAGTTTCGACTTTCGACTTTCCTGGATTGAAGATTAACGGATGCCAAAGAGCTTTGAGTGACGGCGCCTGTGATATACCCTACGACAACATCGATGAACGTAGGATGTGCAGTCAAATCAAGAGACAGGGTTATCTTGTGGGTTCTTATCTTGTGTATTCTCATACTAGATTAATTCCCCCGGGATCGGGATCAGCAAGAATAGTGTCAAAAATACTGTACTTCACTGAATTTGCCCTTGAAACTGCACCTCACGCCGTACATTAAAGTTAATGCGAGTGCCAGCACCTTTTGAACGGTACGACACAGCCACGGACGGCTCTATATGCTCATCACTGCCATGACGTTAAAGTGATACTAACCAGGCAACGCTGCTGCTGCCACTCCGCCTGCCGCATACTTCGTGGATTAGCTCTATGTAGGCTATCTAAGGGGATGGTGGGCGGGTCAATGGACACTTTCTAATGCTCTATAGATTGTTCCGTCCCGTTTCTTTTGGGTCGTAACACATATCTCACTTCAGCGCGTTAAGAGTCATTCTAGCTGGCAATGCGCTTTGTATGAGAGAATCGAATCTGGCGACGCTATGCATCTGGCTATGGATTCTGGCTACGGGATGTTTTATCAGCGCCATTCATAGCGTCTTGGCTTTGTGGGCCGCTAAGCGGGGCCTAATCGGATCATAGAACTGCCTAGCCTTTTGTCTTAGATGCTACATGTATTTGATCCGCCTCCAGCGACGGATAGGGGCAGTGTGCCGTCTTATTTTCGTCGAGCAGAAAGTACTGCCGGCTCTCGGTGGTGCCTGGTAGCGCATAATCGCTGACATCGGGGCTGTGAGGAATCAGGTCATACTTGTCGACCAGGTTTCTGACAGTCTTGGTGGCGGATATGCGGTTCTTCTCGCTGTTGAAAAGGACTTCAAACAGGTACCTAGGCTGGTATATCATGCACATGTTGGGTGCGTAACGTGAGAATCTCTGCCGATGGGCTGGAGTAAGGACGGCGATGAATGCTTGAGTGTCGTCGAAATTAAAGCACCAGTGTCGGTCAGACGTGTTCTCAGGGATGCGCTGTGGCCAAGGCTTGGGGTCGAGCTTCCTTAGGCGCCAAAGGAAAGACCAAAACAGCTTGTGGTACCCATCAACGGAGCGTTCCACGACGGGTGGAGGGGTCATGATGACCAGCGAGGTGTTCCTGCCCCGAGTCGAGGCACCTTTGTGCTACTCGACGATACCCTTGGCCCCAACCTTTGCGATTTCCACGTCTGAGAGATTCTCGGATTCGAGGAAGAGGAAGTCGAGCTCGTTGGCCTTGTACCCCTTCGTGCCATAGATGCAAGGGAAGGTGCGATCCTTGGCACATAGGGTGGTCGCAAACGATTCGTACGCCTGTCTTTGCCACGTGTCAATGTTGTACTTCTGCATTGTTTGGTTTCTGAGATTTCATGTCAGCAGAGACCCTGGGAATCAAGATATTTATACTTACCGGTCGAGGAGCTCAACGTGGACTGTCTTCAGCATCTTGGCGTTCGCAGAGGCTTTCGAAGTAACCCACAGGAACAAGAAGTACCCGCAGAACTTGGACAAAACATCCTGTCCCTTCGGAAAAAGCTGGATGTATGACTTGCAAACCGCAAAACCAAGCAGAAAGGTGCACACGTGGCTCAAGCTAGGGTTTTCCATGATGCGGAGGAGGCTGGAGGCGAGGGAGGTATATGTGGCCTTGTGAATAGCGCTCTGGAGCTCTTTCCATGGCCCACTCTTATACCCCTCAACGCCAGGACTGTCTTTTGCTCAGCCGCTTCTGCTTTCGGGCTTCTAGGAGCCATTTCGCAGTCGAAGGATTATTATTACCATATGGGAACATCATGATGACACCTGACCATGGCCAATACCTCCTACACGTTGTTCCTGAATTACGCGAGCTTTCCTGCCCGTTGATCCTGAATTACGTTTGTGGTCAACTCTTTCTGGCCTAGTAAGTCGCAAGAAGTCCACTTGCCAATCAATTGGAAAATATGACATTTAGTGACCGGCTAGGTTCTGAACTTAAATCTGCGGAGTGGGGGCCGCCCGCGCGGGTATCGACCAAATGGGTTCTTGAATGACGTTTTCTCCGAAGTTATTTGCAATTTAGCCCCCAAAGGATTCGTACAGCTGGCTGGCACCGCGGGTGGAAAGCGCCTAACGTTCAATTAGTCAGAGTCGCGCTACGCTGCCTAACGAGCGCTTTCCACCCGCTGTGCCAGCCAGCTGTAGACCAAAGCCCCGGGCCGAGCCTTCAACTGACCTATATAAAGCCTACTTTCAGCCACTCTTTTCCTTCCTCCCCAGCGTCGACAATGTCTGAGATAAGGAGTTCTGCAAATCCGCTTAGTGCCGATGCCGGTACTGACCTGGCACCAAGATCGAGCAGTAACAGGTTGTCGGACGAGCTTGCACGATCTATCCAGGAAAAGGGCCTCGTGCTAAACCAGGACGGATATATACAGTGGTATCCGCGGAACCCGAAACATCCTCGAAACTGGACGGGCAAGCGCAAGGCGTACAATACCGCCGTCATTCTCCTCTTGGAGTTTATCATGTACGTTGGGCGGCGAGCGGCGCGAGTCGCGAAGCAATTGTTTCTGACTCACCTTCTAGGAGCGCTGCTGGGACCGCCGGAGTGGGTATCTTTCGAGCAAAGATCGTTCATGCTTGTGACTGACGCGCAGTAGACTTCAGCAGCTGCAGAAGCGCAGTCTGATTATCGGATCAGTCTTGGGTTCTCCATATTCTGTCTTACCTCTACGTACGTGGTGTATCTCTCTCTCCCGTCGGTTTCGGCAGTCTTATCAGTATCAGGTGTTTAAAGCTTTCTTTTTCCTGACTTTGTAGGTATTTGATCGGCCAAGGCATCGGAGGAATCTTCTTCCCACCCTACTCTGAGGTGTTCGGACGCAAAATTCTGTACATCCTGTCAACCCTGGGATGCTGTATCTTCCCTATCCTTACTGCTGCCGTACCTTCCCTGGCCGTGGTGATCATCGCCCGGTTCTTCACTGGGATATTGTCGGCCATTCCCACAATCGTGGTTGCGGGTAGCATTGAAGATGTATTCAACATGAAGGCTCGAGTCTGGATGATCTTCACCTGGGCAGTCATCGGCAACATTGCCGTGTGTGTTGGCCCTATCTTTAGCACATACGTTACTGCAAACATTGGATGGTCAGTAGATCACTTTGGTTTTCCCTTTTCAAGGAGCTTGGGATCGCTGACCTAAGTCCAGGCGCTGGGTATTCTACATCACCTCCCTCGGGCTTGGCATTCTCTTCGTATTCTGCCTACTGCTCAAGGAGAGCAGACCCAGTCTCTTGCTCGAACGAGAAGTGGCCTCTTTCCGCAGGACCAGGCCCGACGTGGCTGTCAAGACTCTCAACCCAGATTCGGCGCCAGACGCAAAGACACTTCTGCAGGTCACCCTCATTCGGCCGCTCCGCCTGTTGTTCACGGAGCCCATAGTGATGATGGTCGCATTCATGGGCTCCGTCACTTGTGCATTGTTTTACCTCTCTGCCGAATCACTGTTGCTCGTGTTTGAGGCCTACGGCTGGTCGCCTCAGACTGCTTCTTTGTCGTTCATTCCGATCGCTCTAGGGTGCCTTTGTGGAATCTTTACGCGGCTCTACGATCATCGGAATCTCGCAAACCGGACGAAGGGTGGCAAGACGCTGGAGCCTGAGGATAAGTTGTTTGGATTCTCGCTGGCTGCGCCGTCCCTGGCCATCGGTAAGCCAGTTCCACCGTCCACTCCGAAGAGAGCTAATGAGAGGTCAGGTCTATGGATCTTTGCCTGGACGACGCCTCCGTTGACGAGCGTGCATTGGATAGTGCCTATGCTCTCGTTGGTGCTCGTCGGCTATGCCCTGAACGAAAACGTCTATACTCTTACAGGGTACTTGGCTGACAGCTACACCATCTACGCCGCTTCAGGATTTGCCGGCTTGATCCTTGCCCGGGCTTCGACCTGTGCAATTATCCTACCCTTCACCCGACCAATGTACGTGAACCTGGGATTCAACAAAGCCTCGTCGATCCTAGCCGCGATCGCAACGGCATTTTGCACTGCGCCATTCGTCTTCTTCAAGTACGGCAAGCGGATACGAGGAGTGAGCAAGTTTGCCAAGTACAGCCTAACGACCTACCAGTACAATCAGGTCGAGGATGATATGCACGCCACGAAACGAACTAGTATCGTTATACCGTAGGCTGTTACGCGTTGCGGGGAAGGTCCAATTAAAGAATAGGGGTGATTCTATCAGTACTTGTAGGCAGCTTGCGACCCTACCTTGGGTCACTTTGAAATTTCTGGGGGCCTGTTCTCGACTCGTACCATGATGTAGGTTGACCAATCATATCTTGAGTTTGATACAGGGTGACTCTCAAAGTTTTCCGGCCTTGTCGGTCATATTCATGGAGGAATGCTACCATTTCGTCATTTGGCGACAAAGCTACGCTTCGGATCGGTGACTCCGGTTTTTTCTCTATGTGGCTGATCTCTGGGTTGGTCCCAGTCGAGAAGGTGAAAAAAGAGCACTGCATTTTGTCAGCATACTCTGCATAGGCACCTTCGATGGTTCTATAATTACCTCGAAGTAGTCTGAATCTACAGCAACGCATAGGTACTTTGATCCTAAAAAGAAGTCTCCCCACGACTTCTCGTGTTGTGATTTATGAGTGATCCCCTGCCGATCATATCGTATGTCTGCTGTCGACTTTACAGCGATCGTTTCGTTGCTTACGATAGCTAGATGGTTGCCATCGGGACTGAATTTGCATCTCTTTACCACTTTGGAAAGCTCGAAATGCCAATCGTCCCAAGACCTGGCGGTATGTTTCGAGTTCTGCATTATATGATGAAAGGGCAAATGCGGAAGCGGTAATCTCCATGTATGTTTCGCTTGAGGGGGCGCATCTGCTGTCTGGAGGCTTAAAACTGGATCCGCGAAGCGCAATTGAATCTCTCCCAACTCTCGCTCTACCTCTTTGGCGGATAGCCTTTGCAACTGGTTCCGTATCAACAATCTGTCTTGTAGCATTTTCGAAGCCTTTTGGATCGCTATGCTTTCGGCTTTGCTTCTGTTCGAGGCCTTTTTGGTGAGCGCATCCAGCCAATCTGATACAGAAGAGTGTAATATCTTTCTGTTGTCCGATCTAGTCTTGAGTGCTTCAGAGTCGAAAAACCAGTCATGCTTTCTGTCCTTCCCGCGGGCTTTCTGGAACTCATGTATGCCACTTGACTAGCTTTCCAGGAAAGTCAGGACAAGAGCTAGCACACAGCCCAAAGACCACATATCACTTTTCCTTGTCACCATGTTAGTTTCTTCCCTGGCCTCGGGAGCGGCATACGTTCCCCCAAATCTTGTAGTCTTAACCCCAGAACTGGGGTCCATGTTCTTCTCCGGTTTGAAAACTTTGTCGAGCAAGTGTTCGGATTCGAGATCTGGTTGACCATGCGGTACTGTCTTGATCTTCGAGATGCCGAAATCGGATATTTTCCAGATGTCATTGCCGCCCATCTCAAAAACTAAGATGTTCTGAGGTTTGAGGTCAAGATGGTAACACTGCAGCTGCTCACCCTTAAGCTGCTCATTCTTAGGATATAGACATAGCTCCTTGTGAAGAAAGGCTAGTGCACCAGCCAGTCCAACGGTCCGTCCAAATATTTTTGCTTTCTCATCAACACCGTCGATAATGATTTCTGTATAACTGAAATAACGTCATAGGTCTTGCTTGGCAAGATCGAAGAAGAGACTGTACGTATTGCCCCATTCCAGGCTTGCTGTTGTCGTCAGGATGTTTTCATGCCTTTTTGGAGTTTTAATCAATTTGGTGATAATGGCTCTTTCCGCGGCGGAGTCCTCCCTCGCCTTTGCATCATAGCCGAGAAATTCTTTCTGCGCATATTCATTGCGCTATTAAACCTGTCAGACAATGGGCATGTATCTCAATGGGAAAGACCAACGTCGTGATTGACCTTATCTCGTTCATTGACTAGATGACCTTTCTCGATGATCACTCTTCTGACAATGGCATAGCCACCTCTTCGTATCTCCTCGGGTTCTTCGATAAACGGCATTGGGCAGGATGCTCTATCGTCCACATATCTAGCTTCGTCATTCTCCTTCAAGACCACAGGACAGAAGACATATTGGTCCACCCAGAACTGGTGTCCATCGTGATTTCCAAAAGCCTCACAAGCGTCTTTCTCAGTTAAGGGCAGATCATCGTCGGTAATCGGTTTACGCGACTCTGTTAAAGGGATTTCGCTTGAGAATCTCCTTAAAGTCTCATTCGTACACCGGGAGTACAGCAGAGTGGCGAGGACATTGCAATAGGCCAAGGAGTTCCCTGATCCTCTTATCCTTTCGGCGATGAGTTTAAAGTCAGCTGAATTGTTGTGGGCTGCTAAATCACTTTCGCTTTGGAGCAAGAGTCCGAATAAATGCTTAAGTCTACCTTCTTCGAAGATCTCTCGAGTGATGCCTCTCCGTGCGAAGGCTTTTTTCGGATCTCGGCCGTCTTTTCGGGTGAAGCAAGCATCGAGTCTTTCCTTCAGACGTTGGCGACATTCGGAGAGACCTCTTGCTTCATCCATGACTAGAAACGCAGGAACGAGTGAGCTCAATCATCGCTGTTCGTTGCTGCCTGATAGGATCTGAGGAACACATCTTTGAGGCTCTTAGCAGCCTGCCCCACCACACCACCTCAAGGCTGAAGACGAAAGGCAAGACGATACGTTCTCGTTCCCCGAGACCCTGTTAATGCTTGGCATTCAATTTCCCTCACGGATGAGTGCTTCGAATCTCTTGCTCCTGATCCGCGTTTTGTCGACCCTGATTGAAGTCCGAGACGTACAAGGATGTGGCATAATCAAAGTCGCACTGGAAATCAAGATCCGATCTTGGTCTAATCTCTCGGATCTTGCGGGAATCTAGGGGTCCAAGCCAAGCCTTTCGCAGGAAACTCCATAATAATAAATGTGGTACTTCCACTCGCTCCTCACAAACCAGCGTAATGGCTTCAGAGCTTCGCGCTCGCACTCATAACAGTTCCTCTACCGTCGACTCCTCATCTCTAAACAACAACACCAAGCCTCAATCCCGCAGCCCCTCTCCCCGCCCTCCGCCCTCCCGCCTCACCCTCCTCTCGATCGTCCGCCCCCTCCTCGGTCTCCTCCTTCTCTCCTCCACTCTCTCCTACCTCATAACCGGCACCTCCTTAATCTGGAACTACCCGCGCCCCGCCTTCACCCGCCCGGTCCGGATCCGCGCCTGGCT